>JAABUW010000434.1_pt1 | contig 83685 bp, 160 predicted proteins | sample 5560081 | NCBI WGS metagenome assembly JAABUW01 (sample SAMN10711882, study PRJNA513363) | rock metagenome | isolation source: Antarctica rocks | place: Antarctica: Victoria Land, Knobhead sud | reverse complement strand
GCCGCCCCTGCGCCGCCGCCGCGGGCCGATCGAGCGGAGCGGCGGCCGGCCGCCGGCGGACTGGGCGCAGCCATTTCCTCCGCAGCGTCGCCCAGCGAGGACATGCCGGCAGTCGCGGGCCCGGCACCGCTCGACGGGACGGCGGCGGCGGCGGCCTCGCCGATGCTGCCGGGCGGCGTGGCGGCGGCAGCGGCGACCAGCGCGGCGGGCGCAGCTGGCGCGGGCAGCGGCGTCCGCAGGTCGGGAGACCGCACGTCATGCACCTCGAGCGCCGCGAGGGTGGCGTCGTCGACGCCGAGCCGGGCGAGGCCTTTCAGCACCGCTGGGAAGGTGCTGATGGATGCACGGCAGGCGCCTGCGGCGGGATGCACACAACGAATTCAGCAGGTGAGCTCCTGAACAGCTGGGGCCCTCTCAGCCACCACGATTGTGCCATGAGCCGCTCGGGGCCTGCAAGGCACAGCTCCGCCACTGCAGGGCTGTGCTGTGCGTATGGCACACGCTGAGAACAGCAGCCAGCTGATGCAGTAGTCCTGCAGTGTCGCACGACAGCTCCATGACAGCGCCAAGACAGTGCCTTGACACCCAGCTGCACTGCAGGACTGCCACTGCTGTTGTAGAAACTGCCCAGGTGGCAAGCGCACAGCTGCACACAGCGTACGGCAGCTCTGCATTGACGCAGTGCCCCACTGCTGGTCTACACATGTGGACGCTTTCGAACACCACGGACCCCTCGAGCTGCCACAGGAACCCTAAACCCTTCAAGGCGCACCCTTGGCGAGGGCGCCGCCGGAGACGAGGAGCGCCATCTCGGGGCGCTCCGCTGAGCGCACCATGCCGCTGACGGCCTCCGCAGCGCGGATCATGGCCAGGTAGAACGCGCTCGAGCGGTCCGTGTGCGGCACCAGCGCAACCTGCATTTTAAGAGGACAAGGTGTGTGAATACTACACGATTCAGAAGAAACTGGTGCGCAGCACCAGTTTCTTGCAATATGGCACGCATGGGCGATGTCGCGGCTGCTGCAGGGTGTGCAAGCCTGATGATCTCTCCCAAGACTGCCTCTCAGGGCTCGCAGACTGACACCCTTTTGAGTTGCCGGCAACCCGTTCATACAGCAGCTTCATGTGTGGCGCACCTGAACCTGGCGGAGCGCACAGGACGGGCTGCCTGTGGAGCGCGCCGCCAGTCGTGCCAATCGGAATATTCAAGACTACAATCTCATCATGTCATACCGCACCTGAACCTGGCGGAGTGCGAGGGCGGGCTGGCCGTGGGGCGCGCCCGCCAGCCGCGCCAAGTGGAAAGGCGGTCGCCCCGGCGCCTGCACCAACACCTGTCGCCACGGACAATGAGGTTTCAACGTGGGGTGAACAAAGCATGGTTTGTGTCTCGGAGGAGATTGCTGGAGCTTGAGATCACGGCGAACTCAGCACGCTCACAAAACAAGGTATGTCTGCCTCTCTTCAGCCTGTGGCCTGGGGAAGCGTTTGCAGCTAGTGCGCACCTGCTCGACGCGAGTGAAGTCGCCGGGCAGCATCGCCGCGGCGGCGTCGCGCGCAGCTGGCTCGCCCCGCTCCGGCCACTTGGGCGGCCGTCCCGGCCGCCTGCCGGCGGACCCGTTGCCGCCGCCCTTGGCGACCGACGCCCGCCGCGCCTTCTTCGCCGGGCGCGCCGGCGCCGCCGCGGGGGCAGGCACAACGGTCTCCGCCTGCGGGTTGAAGTCCGCGTCTGCCAGGTCCTCGCCGTTGACGGCGCTGCAGTCGCCAAAGGGGGCGCCGCCGGCGGCGCGGCGGGCGGCGCGTGTCAGCGGTGACCCCGGCGCCTCGTTCGCCGGGCTTCCGCCCGCCTTGCGCTTGCGCCCTGTGTCGCAGCCGCCGCACAGCTGCTGGCCTGCGGTAGCATGGCAGAGGGCTCAGCATATAGGGTGTCACACGGTGCATGAGGAAGTTGCAAGGTGCATAGACACGAGGACTCAACCAACACTCTCTCTGTGCCTTCGAGCAGATGGGAACGTCATCGTGGCCATCGCACTGACCTGTGCGCAACACTTTGCTTCATGCAGGGATCTTGCCGCAGTATCATCATCACCTGCGGACGCAGCGGTGGCCTTCAGAGCCTTGTCGCACTTGCGGCAGGTGGCGGCCGGCGCGCTCGAAGGCGTGGCCGCGGCGCCGCCGGGGTAGTGCCACCGCGCCATGGCGGCCGCGCGGTTGCGCTCGCTGATGCTGCCACCGGCGGACTTGGAGCCGGACGCCTTGTGCTGCGCCTGCCGCGCCTTGGGCTGCGTCGTTACCCGCAGCTGCGACGGCTGCAGGAAGCAAACATGTCAGTGCATCAGCATTGTTACAGCAGGAAGGTTTTCTTGTGAAACAAGCAGGGTTGCAATATGATGGAATGCTTCTACACATGGCGAGGCTCTATGGTGCAGGACCATGTGAGCAGGGCAGTTGTGGTGCAACCAACCCTCTATCAGATATAACATACACAAACGATACCATCTTGCAGGATTGAGAAGATGCACCCTGTGGGAGTGGGACACAGACAGGAACATCAGCTGCCGGGCGTCATTTGAGGTTGCTGGTGAGATCGGGCCCCGCTCCATTGGCCGCATGCGGTCGAGCGGCGTCCGGAAGCCCGCGCCTGCATTCAGACATACAAACTACTGAACTCTGCCCAGACAACACCGTCGGTGCAAAACATGCAATAAAGCGCACATCATGCCATGCGATTGGACAGTGCCGGTGCAGTGATGAACCCAGACAAGCCACAGCGGATGTAGTGATGATGCGGATGACGCTGCAGCCTACCTGGGCTTCGCAGGGGCGTCATGCCACTGCGGGTGCGCGCCGGCGACGCGTCGGCATCCCGCGCGTGGGGCGACTTGAACAGCCGCGGCGGCGTCGCGTGCTCCAGTGCTTCCGCCGGCCGCGGCGACGGCTCAGGCGTCACCTCCCTGGCCACCCTGTGTCTCAGGTCCACACATGATCGGGTCAGCTGTTGTAAAGTGCTGTGCGACCATAACAGCTCAGACTTCCCAGCCGCAGCTTGGCCAACACAACACATGCAAATCCGACTGCACACAGAGCTGCAACAAGCCATGCCGGGAAGAGCAGCACAGGCATAGTAGCGATGGTAGCGCACCTCCTGGTCAGCGGCGTAGTGCTGGCGCCCGCCAGGGGCCTGGAGCGGCGAGGCGTGCGCTGTGGGGAACCTGCCGCAGCGGCCGCTGCGCCTGCGGCAGCAGGCAGCTCTGCACTGCAGTCTGTGTCCAGCGGCGCAAGCGGCGGCAGCGGCGCCGGCTGGAACAGCGGCGCCGCCTCCGGCAGCGTCGCCATGGGCAGCGTCTTTGGCGGCCGGGCGGCCGAGGCCGGCGTGGCGCTTGCCGCGCGCACGGGCTTGCCGTCGGGCGTGCCGTGGATGGCGCGCAGCGTGTCCCTCTTGAGGCCGCACGCGTTGCACAGCTCTTTGGGGCCTGCGGGCGGTTGCAGCGGTACAGAGCACGATCAGTCAGCTGCTGCATGCTGCAGGAACATGTTGCAAAGACATCAGCGGCATGATGAGGCACACGGTGACAACGCCTTACCTTGACTGAGATACTCTGATGGCGGTGATCTGTGTTGAGCATGTCAACATGCATGGATGCATGTTTGAAACTGTAATGAGTGATCCAAAGGTCATCAGCGCCTGAAGCGAAGTCATGCGCACCTCCGAAGACGGCGGGACGCCAGACGGGCGTGCGGGTGGCGCCGCAGCGCTGGCAAGGCTCGTGCTGCCGCCCAGCTGCTGCTGCTGGAGCCGATGCAGCCGGTGAAGCTATCCGGCCCTTCGGAGGAACATGATCAATGAGCACCTTCATGCAAAGCTAATGCTGGATCATCTGATTTATCATCGACCGCTTCCGAATGGCAAGCTGCAGCACTGCAGTGAACAGGCCGGGGCGTATGTCGCTGATGCGATGTCAGCACCTGGGCGACTGCAGCCGCGCACAACATGCGTGCATGCGCTGAGCGTCCAGATGAGGTCAAACGAATCACATAAGCATGCTCATGCATGCGCGGCCGCTTGGCTCGTGCACAGACGCAGGCACCTGCTTCGAATATTTGAAAAGATAGCACACCTGCGACGGCGCCCTGGCCTTGAAAGATGCCCGCGGCGACGCGGGCGCGGTAGCATCTGCTGATGCTGAGCTGAATGTAGACGCAGGCAGCGGCGACGCTGCTTCCGCGCCCCCACCAAGAGCAGGCAACGCCGGAGCTGAAGACAAGCCGCGGGCCCTGCTGCTGCGCGGCGACTGCATGCTGCCGGCTGCTCTGCCCTCGCGCTGACTTCTAGAAGTCTGAATATCGATGAACGTGCTGCACCTGACGGGTCCTGATGATGGCTGCGCGGTGGGGGCTCAGGGCCGCTGACACATCACAATCGACTGACACCGAAATGACACCGCCTTGCAACGCTACCGCCTGCTTCACAGTCTCAGAAGCGTCGATGTCGTGCCCTGTGGAAAGACCTGGACAGGATTGCGTGCGCCTGAAATGTAATCTGAAATCATGCTTTGAGCGCAGAAAAGGCTGATACATTTCACGTGCGGTGTTCATGAATCAAAATTGGGTCCACATCAGCCGAGGTTGTATTGCAAGCCTCAACACACAACGCCGTTCGCACAAGTGCACTCACCCCGACGAAGTGTGCCGAAGCAATAGCAGATCACGCTGTCTATGTGTGAAGCATGAGGAGCCATTTCACGACGCTGTGAATCCAGGCAGCTTCGGGGCCTGCGAAGTCGCTCCAGCGCAATGGGGGCACTACTGTCTGTCCTCAGCTGGAACAAAGTGGGATCTGGTAACTTCTATGCGTCTTATGAGCGCAACTTCGACCGGCTGGAGGCCTACATCACCAAGCTCAAGGTGCGGCACTGCGGGCGCATGCGCAAAGGCTCCCTGGTGTCCCTGTGCGATGGCTGCGAGGCTGTGGGCACTGCATCGGAGAAGCGCAGTGCCTGTTGGCCCTCCACACATTGCGCACCAGCACGATGTTTCCTGTTTGTACCTCAGGCGCAGCGGCTGGAGCGCCAGCGGCGCCGCCAGAGGCTGAGCTCCACCATCGTGTGGTACTCCTGCGCCCTCTTTGCCGCAATATTCTCGTACGCAGCGTGGGTAAGCCGGCCATCACAGGCCATCATGCATACATCAGCGCCTTTGAACGCACTCGCGCATAGCGGCATCAATCGCGCGCAATACATGATGCACCACTCCGATGTTTAGACACTTCCCACGTCCATTTCGAGCGGTGGCCAAAGAGCGTGTAGCCACACAGCTTCCCAGTCTGACTTTGCAGGTCACGCGGCAGCCGCCGGGGTCTTACTCGGTGCGGGGCCACTTCCTGCGGGTGGTCCCCGTGTTTGCGTGGCCGCCGGCGGCATGGCTGCTGCACGCCGCCGTCATGTTCCTGACCAGCTGGAAGGCCGGCCGCGACGCCGGGCGGCTGCAGCGGGCGCAGGACAGGATGCGGAAGATGCTGATCGACCTGAAGGTGCGTCCATGACATCTGCATGCTCCTGACAGCTGCATGCAATTGGATTACACCACATCGTGGTTGTGTCGCGCTAGCCTTGCTTGTGCCCCAGCTGGGAGAGGCACCGCCACACCTGCATGCCAGGTTTGCGGCAGGGCAGGAGGCAGACGCAGTTTGCCAGGCCGAGCTATTCCCTGCATGCCTGTCTACAGCTGCAGCATCCACTTGATCTCATTAGCGGCGCCGATGTTACACAGGACTCCACGCACTACGACAAGACGCTGAAGCTGCTGCGGAAGTACGACCCGGGCTTTGCCGCCGCGGAGGCCAAGCAGCGCGCTCGGCTGCTCGCGCAGTCGCCGGCGGCGCAGGGGGGCCGCCCCCGCACGCCGCCGACGGCCGCCCAGCGGGTGACCATGCCGGCAAACCAAGCTGAAGAGGGTTCAGCTGTCCACAGCAGACACTCTGCGCATGGCGTGCGGCAGGCTTGTGCCTGTAAAGATTGCACCCTGCTCAGCGTGAAGCGTCGCAGCCTGCGCTTCGGAGTGTCGGGACGTATGTCGTGCTGCTTCCAAAGCATCGACTTGCAGCCGAATGCCTTGTTCGACTGCAACGACCGACCGCCGCCGATGTCGCTGCAATGGCAGGCGGGCGGCGGCGTGTCGCCCCGGCAGATCGGCGGCCTCGTCGGCAGCGGGGTGATGGGCGTCGGGTCGCGCATGTTCCCGGCTCTGGACTATCTGGCGACGTCGCTCATCGGCGACAACCCCGCCCTCACCGGCGCCCTGCGGTGCGTGGGACTTGCAGCATGTGCATGTTTTTGACATTGTCATTCGCCGGGCGTAATGCAGGCGCCCGCTGCGCTCTGGCAGCCCCGGCTGCGGCTGCGGCAGCAGCCGCCTGCCCTGCATGGTTTTTCAAATGCCTTGCCATGACGAGCATCCCAGGTAGCGCGGGGAGGCACACAGCCACAGGAACAGCGCTGCGCCTGCAGCAGCATGCGGCCACCCTGGAACACTCCAAGTGACTTTCTCAGGACCGGGCTTCGAATGTTGCTGCAGGGAAGCCTGCAATGAGGGGGGCACGCTGCGCCTGCGGCAGCAGCCGCCTGCCCTGGGCGCACATCAGGTTTCCCTTCCTATGACGAGGCTTGAATACCCTGCAGGGAGGCGCGCAGCAACGGGAAGGCGCTGCGGCTGCGGCAGCAGACACCAGCTCAGCGGGCCATGTTCCAATGCGACTCATCTTGACGGTCTTGATTGGCTTATGCGACTCATCTGGACAGTCTGAAAATCGCTACAGGGAGGCGCGCAGCGAGGGGGAGGCGCTGCGGATGCGGCTGGCGCGCGCGGAGGCGCGCGTCGGCGAGCTGCAGGCCGCCAACGCGTCGCTGCGGGCGCGCCTCGGCGAGCCGCCCGAGGCGGAGCCGCGACAGTCTCAGGAGTTGCCGTCGGCGCCGCCGACGCCGACCGCCATCTCGGCGGCCGCGCGGGCGCAGGTACATGCTTTCACGATCGACCCTGCATTCTGGACAGGAGTTGATCTCGAATAGCATCGCTCCTCGCGAGCGCCAGCGTCCAAACACAAGGCACCCTATTTAGCTGGCACTGGTGAGGTGCTGCACGTACAGCACCACAGTCCCGGTCTAACAGGAAACAACGTGCCGCGGTGGCGCAGGAGCTGCTGGAGGCGGCAGCGGCGGATGGGGACAGCGGCGGGGCAGATGATGGACATGCAGCGGAGGCGGGCTCGGATGCCGCGGATGCAGCGGGGGGAATGGAGGCGGCGTCAGACATGGCAGCGCCGGCAATCTCGGCAGGCGGCGTCAGCAGCCAGGCGGAGCAGCAGCTGCAACCGGTGCAGCAGGGCCTGCGGCGGCGGGGGTTGGGTGGCGCAGAGGACAGTGACGGATCAGAGCAGACTCAGGCGCTTTCCATGCTGCCGGCGCTGAGCCTGGGAGCGTCGCTGTCCCAGAGAGACCGCGGCGCAGGAGAGGTGCCGGAGCGGGAAGGGCCGGGCGGCAGGAGCGGCGGCGGTAGGCAGTCGGCAGGACGGCACAACGAGGCCTTCCAGTTCCGCAGCAGCCCGCGGCCCAGCGGCAGTGCAGACTGGAACTGAAAACGGTGTCGCTTGGTGTCTTGCGAAGATGTCTGGCTGAGCTTTCCGCTGATGGACTGTCGTGTTCCTCACAGTCATGCGCGACTAGAAGGGAGGGTCTGAACAGGACTGCTGTGACTGCAGCGAGCTCAGGAGATCTGCAGACGTCGAGGAAGCACATAGACTGTTGGTCCGCTGCCACTTGACATCTTGTTTGTAATGTCGAGACACATTTGAGACACATCCTGTGCCATGCATATAACATTTGGCAACACGAGCAAATTACTTCAATCCCTGCAGTTCACACTCCCAACCTCACTCCACTCGCAACACCTCTGGATGGCGCATCAACACGTTTACACTTCATTATTCAAGGTTCAAACCTCTTGGGCTGTCCCTGAAACATTCATTTTCCTGTTCATCCTGGCTGAGCCCTGCCGCAGCCCACCTCCTTCCTCCGGGTGCGGGGATCGTACTCCAGCGGACTCTGGACGATGCTGAGGTTGCCTGCGGGGTCGTGCAGCACATCCAGCACCGCCTGCACGTGCACAACATGCACAGTGTAAAGTGTGTGACTGCTGACATGCTGGAGCATATATCAGCACTGTGCCTCACGGTACTGCAGATACTTATTGAGCGGGGCAGCACGTTTGCAACCCATTGCAGTCATGTAGGCGTCGACAAAGAACCTTGCAAGGCTGCCTGGATCGGAACTCACAGCTGCTGACGAGCAGGGTATGCGCAATGACATCGCTTCAATTGTTCTCACCTGGGCAATGTCCGGTGGCAAGCGGCGCGCAAACAGAAAGCAGGCGCCCGGCCGGTCGCTTGCCCCTGGCGCGCCGATACTGTACCATCTGCTTCATGTTGATTATGTCAAATGGTTCACCTGGGCGATGTTGGCCGGGAAGCGGCCCGCAATCAGGAAGCAGGCGCCCGGCCGATCGCTGGCCACGGGGCTCCGGCGCTATACCATATGATTGGAACTGTGTTTTAATGTAGAGTTTCACCTGGGCGGTGTCGGCCGGGAAGCGGCGCGCAAACAGGAAGCAGGCGCCCGGCCGGTCGCTGGCCGCCGGCGTGCCGGCGCAGCCATCCTGCGGCACCGCCGTCGAGCCGCTGCGCCGGAGCGCCGCCAGCGCAGCGATGGGCTGGAAGTCCCGCCTCGCCGCCCTGCACCATGGCAATCAACACTGAGACAGCGCAAGGTTCTTCCACCTAACATCGCATGTGGCATCCCCATTTATGGCGACAGCCTAACGCTCCCACCTTGCCGTCCTGCACGATGGGCAGCAGGACGAGCAAAGGGTGTGCGACGAAACGTGCACGGAAAATGCTAGAGGAGCAGGGGTTGCAACAGCAACAAGCAGAAAAGGCGCGGCACCTGAGGACCGCGGACTGGGCGCAGCGGCCGCGGTTGCCGCGCAGGGCGACCAGGTTGCCGCACGTCACGTCGCTCACCGCCCACTGCGTGCGGTTCTGCACCGGGCCACCCAGCGTCCAGTTGTCCTGCGCGGGCGGGCAGATTGCGTTTTGAAGTTTGGAGTTCAGGGTCCTGCACTTGGACCGCCGGGCGTCCAGTTGCCCTGCGCAGCCAGGGCAGCTCGAGGTTGCCAGATGCGCATTTGCTTTGGGCAGTCTGCTGGCCTGTACATCTTTTCGAGACTGCCCTGCTTGCAGCAGCCTGAGTGGTCGGCAGCGCATCAGCTATCAGTTGCGACAGCATGTGGGAACTGCGTTGGGAAGGGGATGGGAAGGCATGGTGCAGATATCACCTGCACAACGCTGCCGTGACAGGTGGTCTGCTGCGCCAGCCCCGACATCGCCAGCAGCGTAGGAATGTAGTACTCGTCGCTGCTGCATGTGAGGGGCCTGCAGCACCAAACGAAGTGTTGCTGTCTGGAACACAATTTTTGGTGTACTGGATTTCAAACTCCATTGCAGAGCAAGCCCGAATCATCAGACGAAATACTTCGCACGATCTTCCCAGCTGTTGCTCATGCGCCCTGCATCCCGCGCGCACCTGCCACAGCGGACACCCCGACATGTAAAGCCTCCGCACCTGAAGTTGTGCGCCTGGTCGTCGGTGCAGGCGGCCGCGAACAGCGGCTCCACCGCGGACTCGTTGGCGGCCAGCGCCGAGTGACGTCGCGTGAGCGTGAAGTACTGAGACGAGCGCCGCAGCTGCGCCGGCGGCGGCAGCCGCTTGCCTCCCTCCACGGACCACCGAGCCAGCTCCTCGGCCTGTGAGCAGAGCTTAGGGTTTAGCACAGTGGTGCCGCGTCAGCGCCAAAGAGCGCCGCAGGCGGCAGCCGCATGCTGCCCTCCACCGACCACCGTGCCAGCTCGCCAGCCTGCCGACATGACGCCAAGCACGATGCCAAGAACCTATCATGCTTCATTGTAGAGGTGCCCTGCCATGTCACCAGGCTTGTGCCACGTGAATCCTCTCTGAACAGAGCGGACCTTCCATGTACGCTACCCTTCCGCGGTTGCTCCGTCACCACAACACCAGCACCCACCGGGGTGTGACAGGCATCCAGGTGGCTGCGCTGCTCGACTCCGAGCGCTGGTAGACGACGTTGTTGTTCGGACATGCAGAAGGTGTGTCTCGTTACCCTAGACTCACCGGGGCGTGGCAGGCGTCCAGGTGGCTGCGCTGCTCTGCCATGAGGCGCTGGTAGACGACCGCGGGCGACCACAGCGGCAGCGTCGCCGCGGACAGCAGCTGGAAGCGCGAGTTGGTCGGCTCCCGCAGCGCCGCCCGCAGCAGCGCCCGCGTCGCGGTCACCGCCGAGTGCATGCCCCACTCCGCCTGTCGCAGCCGTTAGTTTGATTGTTGAACTGCCGTGTGGCCACGTGCATCACTGCAAGGGCATGCTGCTCATGGTGACCGCCTCTGAAGCCGCATGATCGGTAGGAGGAATCAATGGTGACGTGCAATGTCTGGTGAGAATAGTGTCCCGGGGAGCCGGCACAGGCACACCTCTGCGGAGCTGGCCACCTCGCGGCCAAAGAACGCATGCAGTCGCGGCAGCGGCCCCGCGCCCGGCGGGCGGTGGACATACGCGGAGTACAGCCACTGCCGGCTGAGCGGGTTGCCTTGAAACAGGAAATGAAAGTATTCAGGTACTGCGGAGATGAAAAGTGCGCACAGTTACAGCGCGAATGTGCAGAAAGATTAACCAAGAAGATAGGCGATCACGGATGTGAAGAAGAGTCTCACCGCGCGAGTTGGCCAGCGCCTTGCTGCACAGGCCCAGCTGCGGCGGCAGGCCGCCCGCCATCATGTCCGCCACTGGCAGCAAACCCTCGGCGGATCGGAACCAACTGCGCCAGGCGGCCTCGTGCGGCAGCTGCCCGTCCGTCGCCAGGAACAGCAGCGCCACCTGGTGCGGCAGGGGTTGGATGTGAGATGAACGGCGGCTGTTGGAAATTGGTTTAGAACTTTGCTCATGGAGCGGCCCAGGTCTCCCTATCCGACAAACTGTCTTGAATTTGGCGAGACCTGTCAGGGTGCAGTGAGCATCGATGAGCATCACTGCAAGGCTGTGCCATGCACATCATGCACACTGATTCTCACAGCGCAAGTGCTACCGGCACATTGCAATGTAGGAGCACATTTCGAGACAGCCTTGGGTTGCGACCATACAGCCGCGCACCGTCCCCGGACGGTTGCGAGGCGACAGCAGCCGTCATGCACCTCAAGGCTAGGCACATGCTCTGCGATCATCGCCTCGACAGCTGGCATGCGCCTGCTCCACTGCTCAGTGCCAAAAGTGCGCACCTTGGGGATGTGGTCGGCGACCGGGCACGATCCCCGATTGTCCAGCTTTGTGCGCGGCATGTACGCGTCCACCAGCAGCACCTTGAATGCCCGCAGGAGCTTCTGGCCCGGGCTGAGCCCCGCCCACACCTCCTCATACTGGATCGTCCAGTAGGTGATGAGCAGGTGCGCGAGCGCGAGACAGGCGATGAAGAGCGTTGCGGCATGGTGCAGCCGGATCCTGCTGCAGGAGCGTCGGCTGCGCGGCGCACGCAGCATGGCTGCCGCAGATAAAAAATCCGAGACCTGATCCAACCAATATCGAGAATGGCTATAAGGTTTTTGACAGATGTCCGTTGGCGCGCCATGAACCCAGAAGTGGCAAACGCCAGCGGCGCCATCAACACAGCAGACTCAAATTCACCTCCGTTGTACCAGCGAAGCATCGTACGGTAGGACGGCGTGCCAACCACTTCAGGGCTACTCGAAGCACGTCGACAGCATGGCGAAAGAAGTTGCACCTTGCGGTCAAATGCGGTGAAGCGGCGCCGGCACTAAGAGCTGCTGTGGGGCCGCACTTGCTGACGTGCTCGACTTGAGATACACAAGAAGAGCATTGAATCGACACAGAGCTTTTCAAATCACGGTAGAAGCCGAACGAGCGATCCCAAGCAAGCTGCACATGGGGTTACATTCGCTGAGGACACGGTGCACGTATTACCAACTGCAGCTCTGTGCACGGGCTGTCAGCGAGGTCGATGCTGTGAGAAGACAAGAATCAAGCTGCAACGCACGCACCGGCAGACTGAAAGCTTCGTGAACGTCAGGCTGGTGCACGATCGAAGTCCTCGCTGCCGCTGAGCATGCCCAACAACGCTTGCTGCCGGGCCCACATGCGTGGAATCGACTTTATGCTGCATAGAGGGGGGCGCACAACATCAGCAACTAAGAGTGGCAGCGACGCCTCGACCCAGCTGCGCACTGGCTGGCGGCGGATATTCCGGCGGTGACAAGGCATCGGCACGACATGCAGCCTGAGCCGACGGCAGCATCCGCCGCAGCATTCGCTAAACCAAATGCTAGAAGAAACCACAATGGAAACACTGCGGTACACTGCTGTATTTGTAGAAGCAGTACCGCCGCTCGCCGCAGTGCTTGCCGCCGCTTGTGGCCGGGCTGCGCACCACGATATGTGTTGAGGCTAGCGATGCGAAAGAGACCCAGAGCCGAAGCACGAGGCGGGGTGGTCAAGGAGTAGGTCATCAACGATGGTTGCCATTATGGCGACCTTCCTCTCGCGTTAAATTACAGGTGTTGCGGCACGAACAAATGAGTGCGTTTTCATACTTCGAAATGTGAGGACACTCCGGGCACCTAAAGGGGCACTTAAATCAACAGGTTTCAAACCACATGCATGAAAATAGTTCAGAGATCGTACTTCGTTGTTGCTGTGCGGGCAACAGGTTCGCGACAAGGACAGTTGCCAGAATGCTACCGTATCCCCTAAAATGGCCCTCGCACCGGGTCTTTGGCGGCTGTCCAAGAAAGTGCAGTTGCGCGCCCGACGGCCCTTTGTGATCTCAGGGTTTTGATTTCGCCTACTTGGCGGGCTCCAGAATGTCATCAATCACGAGAGTCACCATAACGAGGAGAGCGGTGTCGAGGCCGGGCTGGACGCTCAGCGTGAACCTGCAAGCAAGCCGGGAGGAATGCGGTCAGACCTCAGGGGTCAAGGCTATCGATGGCAGCATAAACCTCCGAAGCTCTGCAGTGTGCACCGAGGCTCTGCACCGTACCCTTAAGGTCTGAATTGCCTCATACCCCATGTGCAGTGTCTAACGGCGAAAGATTGCTCGCTTCCGCACAGAGGCATGGGTAAATGCAGGCATTGATGGAGCACGAGTGCTCACGTGTCCTCGCCGGAAACGTAATTCTGCACGCTGTGGAACTTGCCCTGGCGCTTGGACTCAGCAATGAGGTTGTTGTTTGCGTCCAAGAACTGGAAGGAGCGCGCCAGGAAGTCGCCCTGCATTGCGAAATGACTCAGTCTGTCAGACGAAAAACGATCTCAAGGACATAGGGCACAGCTGCAGGAGGCACAGGCTGCTGCTGCTGTTTGAGCATTGAGGGGCTTTCAGGCGATGAGCCACATTCCAGGGTCTGCAGGGAGGGCTTGCGCACCCTCACGATGAACGCGGGGTTGTCCTGCCCCTCGAGCGTCACCTGACGCCAGCAAGGGAACTCCGTCAGGTCACAGTGCAGTTTTGCTGATGGCTCTGGAAAGGGCTCGGTATGCAGCTGCTAAAGGACATTGGCAGGGGAAAAGGGCGTTGTGAATGCTGTGCATACCCTGATGGTCTTGCCGCCCAGGCTGACCAGCGACGGAGTCACTTCCGCAATCAGCGCGCTCTTGCTGGTGGAGTCGCCGCGGAACACCTGCCACGTGCCGTGCTGCAGCAAGAAAAATCCGATTTTTCACAACCTCAGCCAATACCAGTCAGGCAGCTGTGGCAAGTTTGCAATGACCGCAGTGTCTGCAAGCTTCGCTGCATTAACAGCATGGTGATCCATAATGTGTGCACTTGGGCACGAGACAACATGAAATAGCGGCTCACCATGGATATGGACTTCTTGTGAAGCGACGCGATGGGCGTGCCCAGCGCGTCATAGACGACCTCCTTGTTGCGCAGCGACAGCACCGCATCGCGTGTCTGGAACGCGACGGAGCCGTCCGGGTTGTGCACGGTGGTGCCCTTCCTGAGGTTGCCCGTGTAGATCGTCTTGTCCCGGAGGAAGAAGCTAGTGGGGTACCTGCATTCAGTTGGCAGAGATTCGTCAGCACTCCGCAAGGACGTCACCAATGACGACGGGCCGGCGCGCAAAAGTTAGAGGCAAATGCCTTGGTTGGCGGTGCTGCAGATGCATCAATTCCTCCAGCTAGCGCGCCCACAAGCACAGTGGGCAACAAACACTAGCAGACGGTCAGCTGCAACGACAACTGCCAGGGCAGTCGACACCCCGATCTCAACTGCAGAAATACTCTAGACTTACTGGTAGACGTGGTGCGGTCCGAAGTGTCCTGTGTGAAGTGAGTTGTCATGGTGAGTGTTTCCGACTTGCGGCATAGTTTGGCCGTAGCCCTGAGCTGGCATAGGCATCGCCATGTTGGCTGTTGGTGCAACGCCGGTAAAAGTGCGAAGCTTGCCGACGGATGAGGCAACGTGCAGCCAAAATTCGCACACTGAACGTTTCAGGAGGAGGCTGTGCCCCAGGGAAGCAACTGTCAGGTGCAGATATTCGCTGCGAAGGACAAATGGATCCGCATAGTGTGCGTTCTGTTCAAGGAAAATTTGGGGGGTAGGAGACTGAGTGTCTGGTGTAACAGCGACCAACGACAGTCCAGAGAGCTGGCGAGAGGTTAATGAAGGTGCGTCAAAGGTTTGATGCGTTGATCCATCAGCAAATCTGGGCACACACGTGCCAGCTTCGACCAGCTTCCAACTGCACAGCATGACCCCTGGCATGACGCACCTAAAACTCATGAAGTTTTCGTGCACCTCGTAAGTTGAGTTGCTAGCTAGACCTCCCGTCTCCCCTACGGCCTCCGAAGCTACCTCAGCGCTGCAATCCCAGCGACAGCAGCAGCGCCGCCACCTGCACCGGCACATGCATAGCAGACCCGCCAAAGCGAGGCACAAATCCAAACAGCCAGTCATGTGAAGGCAAGCTTCCTACACAAGTCATGCAGCACGAATCAACTCAGTGAAGAACCCACCGAACCGACGGTGATGCCGCTTGTTATGGCGAAGGCCATGAGGCTGCCGGAGCGGGCGCGGGCCTCTGGCGGCAGGCGCAGCGGCGCATGCATGCACACCACGCTCGCCAGGTGGCCGTTGGTGAGGCCCAGCAGCAGCACCAGGCACGTCGGCCAGATGTTGCTCCTGTGCAAGCATGTGCACAGTGGAGATCTCCACCTCACACAGTCCAGGCCAACATAGCGCATTCCATGTCGATATAAACATGCATTTGACCCTCAGTAGCACCAATGGCGGCAGCTTGCCATTGTTTAAGCACAGGCATGCAGCACTTCAGCTGGTTGTACGCGAAGAGTCTGCACACATACCTGAGGAGCAGCGGCAGCCGCCAGGCATGCGGCGTCACCACGTTGCACAGCAGCAGCGCCGCCGCCAGCAGGGCGCGGGCGCCGGCGTACGCCAGCAGCAGACTTGCGCGCGGCGCATTTGCCGCCCAGGGCCCCAGCCCCGCGCCGTACCGCCCCAGCAGGTCCCCCAGGTTGAACAGCACGAAAATGAATGGCACAAACAGCTCGCCTGCGAGGTCGGAGCAGGAGGAGACTGAGTGAAGACTGTGTTCTCGGCCCCCAAGCCGCCCTGAGTGTGCCACAGGCGCTTGCCAAGGCATGCGGCGCTGACGGGCAGCAGCCAGAAGAGCTGGCCGACACGGCTCCGGTCCGAGCAGGCAAGGGGAGCAAAATGGGCTGTCAGCGCACGGCGATGCTCCGTAGAACCCTACAACCCTAAGTGCTTACCGCAGGAGCGGCCCGCCTGCGGGTGCGGCGTGCAGGGCGGCCGCCGCGCCGTGTTCTGCGACGGGCAGATGGACGACGCCACCCCGGGGAACACCGCCAGCGTGACGAGGAAATCCAGCGCGACCGCCAACAGGTAGCCCTGCAGCTCCGCCGCCACCTCGAGTACTGTCCACTGCTTGCTGCTGAGCTGAGCCGAGGCGGCACCGACCTCGGCGTTCGAGGGCGCGCTGTAAGGTGCCAGCAGCGGCGCTTGGTCCCCCGGCCGGGGCGCTGCGGCGGCCGCCTCCGGCGCGCCCACGGCGGCTGTGCCGTCCAGCGCTGCGTCGGCGTCTGCAGGCAGTAAACAAAGGCGCTTTCGGCACGCATTTCGAGCCGCCTCGGCAGCAAGCCTTTTTGTCCGCGGGCCCACAGCAAGCTGCAGGCTGCAGCATGCAGTTTCCGGCGGCCACATAATGCATCGCTCGAGGGCCTGTCCATTCACGTCACCTCAAACTGACCATCGCACTGACCATGCACACTCACCCCTGCCTGGCAACGGCACCTGTGACCGCACGTAGGGCAGCTGCCACATGTACAGGTAGGCAGCGGCGCCAACGATATTGACGGCCGTGGCGATGGCAAAGTATGCCTGCGCCGGGCCCGACACATGCGCCGGCGTCGCTGACTGGCGTGCCACCGGCGCCGCCCAGATGGTGACGAACGAGGCGGCCGCAACGCCCAGGCCCGCCACCGCTTGCCCCTCCAAAATCGCCTGCGCGGTTTCACAGATGGCCGGTGGAGTTCGGGATTTAGCTGCAGCAGGACAAGCTCGCGCTGCTGGCAGCACAATTCCCAGTGGTAGCAACCGCCTGCCCCTCCAGAATCGCCTGCGCACTTTCACAGACTGTGATGGCCGGCGGAGATCCGAGTGCCGCTGCGGCACGACGGCCAGAGCTGCCGGCAGTACAGTCGTCATTGGCAGTAGCATCTACATGATGTTTGCGCACCTGCATGTACCGCGGCGGGAAGTAGCTGGCCAGCGCAAAGGTGCCGGCCTGGAGGCACGCCGTGGTGGCGCCCGTGAGGCCCGCCGCCGGCAGCGTCAAGGCAATCACCACCGCGCCGCCCACCGAGGTGGCCGCCCCCAGCGCCACTGCCAGACCCATCACGGCCGCATTGGCAGCAGCGGCAGGCAGATCAGGGTGCGCAGCGACAGCCGCCGCGCCAGCGGCAGCAGCGCCAGCAGCCCCCCGTAGTTGCTGCAGCACATCGCAGTGTGTCTGTAGCACATTCGGTGATCTCACCCCCACAGTTGGCCACATGGCAGGGCATAGCTGGAGCCAGAATTGCCACATCCCACCAGGCTGGAGTGTCGCACGCAGAGATCTATACACTCATGCAAGGTCGTGGTCGAGGACATGGGTGTGCATTCAAATGTAGGGACACAGGTGCGGCAATCAGACAATCAGAGGCGCGGCAAGGACACGCACCAGATCTGGAATACCAGCACCAGCAAATTCTCAAAATTGTCCGCCAGCAGGCGCCAGGTGTGTGCTCGGTGCGTCCGCACTTCGTAGAAGTCGCGCTCCTGTGCAATCAAAATGCCATGAAAGCAGTGTATTCCAAACCTCAAGGCGAGAAATGGGTGCAAGGTCACTTCTGCTTTGCTGTCACTGAGTAGTCTTGAGAAGCATCAATTTCCTCGAAGAAGAACCTAAGGAACATCTGGGAGTTTCACCGTGATGAAGACATTGAATGGCAGCAGCGTGACGATGCCCAGCAAGAGCATGATGCAGACCAGCGGTGCGCCTCCTCCTCTGCACCAGTGTGAGTTCTGGACATAAGAAAGTCCGGCACACGGAAGAAGCATGGTTGCTGTCGGACGATCAGTCTCGTGTCATTCAAGTGACGGGTGGACGTCAGGCATGTACCATGGCAGCAGGTGCCGGCATGCCGACAATGGCGCCGCACCCTTCCTTGGATGTGGAGCTCATCTCGTTTGGCCTCGTCGACTCTATTTGTAGCGAATCAATAGATGGTTCGCGAGCAGCGCAACTGCTCATGTATCAGCAAGAACGACTGCAGCCTGCTGGTGTCGAAATGCCCCACCGCCCGGCCATTGGCTCGGATGTCATTGCATCACACGTTGCTTTGATCTGAAGGCCATGCGCCGCACGGCAGAGGTGTAGAACGCAAGCTGGAAGAGGCAATGGTTGCGAGTTGCACATGTTGACACAAGTTATCTCAAACGAGATGGGCTCTGGATCACAAGACTGCCGGACAATACACGTAGCACGCTGAACCTAGGCGTCAGTTCAGATGGAGAGATGTGATCTGTGCGACAGTTGAGGGAGAAGGTTGATGCAGAGAGTCGAAGTACGGTATTCGGACGGGAAACCCTCCTCCTGCGGCGGACCGGCGGTGCGTCTGCAGGCCGAATCGATGATTAAAAAGTGTGCGACGGATTGTTTACCCGAGTTTACATCAAGTGACACATCACCTCATCAATGTTCTGATAAACTGTATACCTACCCACTAACAGAAAGCAGTCAAGCAACCACAAAAACGCATCGCCGCGCTGTCCCCCTCCACAACAACACTAGAGTTCTAGCAGCAAATAATATTCCTGAGCACCAGTTCGCATGGCCGTCAGCAGTCGCATATGTGCTGCAAATGTGCTGTCTCTCCCTCTCATCAACCCCGCTAAAGGCGCATTCCGGGCTGCCTTGAGGAATGCCGCCTCAGATGCGGGCGGTCTTCTTGCGCAGGAACACATACACCTGCAGCACATCAACGTGCATTGAAAGAGGCATGATTCTAGAGGGGACACAAGGAGAAGACACAAAAATCAGAATTCTGGCACCTTTTTTAAGGGTTTTGACCCTCACCAGGAAGCGAATGATGATCAGAAACGCGAACAGGACGCAGACGTTGATTGCGACCCAAGAGCTGCTGTTTGGGTCCTGCGTGTGCCAGCACACAAATTATGTCATTGATCGGCTGAGACATGCGGCGGCTGCAGCGGGATGCCAGGCATGCCCCGCGCTTTATCAGTACGCGGGCAAATGCACATTTGTGTATTGCCGTTGCCAACAGCCTTCTAGACGATCGCCAGCAGCCGTGTCAGGGTCGCACCTGATTGAGGTGCAGGGCCTGCTTGGTGTCGACGACGCTGCACTGGGTGGGGAAATTTTGCGGGTCGCCGGTGTTGAACTGTGTGCACGTGTGGTCGATGACGTCTGAGCAGCTGCAAGGAAGAGGCACGAAGGTGAGTCTCAACGAAGGGAGGTTGTGGGCAGAAGAGTGTGGGCATCTGAATACAGTAGCATAATGAATTGGCAGCCCAGACGGACCAAGGAGCGGCCAATTTGTTTGGCATCAAATTACTGTATTTGTTTGCAGCACCTGTAGATCTCCCGGTTCTGGTACTCGATGTGCAGCAGCAGCCCGAATCCGTAGAAGATGAAGCTGAGGTACTTGAGCCACCCGATCCACACGGGAATACCTGCGGGTATCATATAACATACTGTCAAGACCGCCTTTTGCCATCGACTTTTGGCAGTTGTGCTGATGCAGGCACGCAATGGCAGCACAAACAGGCAGGAACATAGGCAGGCACAAACATGAAATTCTGGATTTGGCAAATAACACACTAGTCACGAAGTAGCCGCCGGTGAGCACGAAGGTGAGCATGACGACGCTGGCAATCGTCTGCGCGGTCTTTGGGACCATGACTATTGTACCCAGCAGCAAGCCGAAGGACTGCGTGACGAACATCACCTGCAGTGCAAATGCTGAGCGTTAGCATGTGACTGAGCGAGCCTAAAAAACGCTTACTGTCATGATGGTGGGAGAAAGGACTTCAGTTCGTTGCATCGCATCTTAGATTGAAACAATCTGCCTTTCGCTCGGAAATGCAGATCTTGATCTCAGAATCATGAGAACATTTGGGGGGAAAATGGCCTTTCCGATGGGAATGACAGCTGCCTCTGATCCAAATGAGCAGCATAATACCGCACTCACCAGCACGATGGCGGCCCAGTTGGCAAAGAAGTAGCCTGCTCCCGTGACTCGCAGGCCGCCGATGAAGTAGACCAGAACGACAAAGAGCGTACTGCAGGATCACAGCATGATTTCGTTCAGGTCGTTAACAGGATAGGTGCTGAGGGCACCACACTCAACAATGATAGCCGTCTCAGCCCTGCAAATTGAACGGTGCACAAACGGTGCACAATGCGCGACGTGTCAGCCTGCAATTCCGAGTGTGCAGAGAGGAGGCAGAGGGCACTTACGGAATCGCCATGTCGTACACTGCAGAAACAAGAGACAAGTCAGTATCCCCGACTTGAGCACTAGAGATACTGCGGGTGCGATGCACACCACACGACAAGCAAGAAAAAAAAGCAAGACTGCACAATGACCGCGCAAGTAGGAATCAGGGGCAGTGGGGCAAAGAAGGCAGTGACGTGATGAAAGCCTTATCATGGGAATGTCGGATGCGAGTCGCGCAAAGTAGAATGCGCTCAACCGGTACATGCCGCTGGCGCGCTCCTGAATTGACAAGATTGCGGCATTGTCAGAAGATTGAGAACAGCTTGGGGAACCAGATTGGCAGCTGCATGCTGGTCAAGTCATCGCGCCTATCACGTATTGCAATAAGGGCCGAGCCGACGGAGAAGAAAATTGTGTGCACCTTGAGCAGCATCTTGCGCTCGTCGGGAAAGGTGAAGAGCGCGACAAAGAGCGCGCGGAAGCTGAGGAACAGCAGCTCGAAGAACAGCAGGCCGATGGTCTGCTGCGCGCCCGCCACCGTGTTGTTCTTGCCCTTTTGCAGCCAGAACAGGCCCGCCAGCACGCCTGCGAGCAGAAGCATAATCATTGACACACAACATGCCGCACGAGATCACGAGATCACAATGACAGCACAGTCGACTTTCCACCTCATCCCCTGTGCAAGCAGTATAGGGGTGCCGCATGAAGGGCAGCACATGAACAAGGTTCCCGCTCGAGTATAACACTGGGAGCTGCGGCATGGGCCAGGTGCTAGGGTTCGGGGTTGCGAATGTTTGCGGGGAAGGCGCACCAACAATGGCGAACTGCAGAAAGTCCTGCATGGAGAAGGCCTGAAAGCGGCGCACGCGGATGGAGCGATCCAGCAGCACCTTGAACTGCGTCGGGTAGCTAGCGCCCCAGCGGCTCTCCTTCTGCAGCGCGACTGCGCCCTTGCCTGCAGGGTTTACAGAGCACCATGGTTGTGGAGCAGTGTGATTTGAGCGCCATGGTTGCAGCGAGACTGTATGAGCAGTGTGATTTGAGCGCCATGGTTGCAGCGAGACTGTATGAGGTGCAACACAGCAGCGGTATGCTAGGCTGCACACAGCTGCTCGTTGATGACGGAGTGCAGGAAGAGACGGCGGCGGCTGGGGCAGCCAAAGTCAGATGCCGTATCTCACCCCAGTCGACACAGCGTTTGCACATCGTTGTGTATAGGAGCATATTCAAAAACCCCGCACCTGTCTCGACGTCGCTGCTGCTGCTGTCGGGCGTGTCTGGCGTGTCCAGCGGGTCCGCATGGTCATCGTAGCCGTTGCCGTTGTGGTGCGCCTCCATCGGCGGCGGTCCCATGCTCTTTGACGAGCGTTGCCTGTGCAAGAAGGCCATCCACCCGTTAAACGCGGGTGAAAGCGCGGCAGGCAGGGTCGAGACTCTTTGACAAAACGTCTCAGCGCATGACGTCTGTGCTTGGTCGCAGACAGACAGGGACGAGGCTGCAAGACAGGGCACACGGCACACCGGGAGACCCGACACAGGTGGACTGATGTGGCCTGTGCGCCACGACCAAAATTAGCTGGACAAGGGATTGAGGCAGCGTCCAGCTGCCGTGTTTCCAGCATAGTCTATCACTGCAGTGTTCATGGTCCTCAAGGAGCTGACCTGAACGAGGTGGCATCGCCATTGGCCATCGAGTTGCGCAGCAGCGCGACCTCGCTGGCGCCGCTCGCGGGTGTGTACCCATCCGAGTGGTGCGCCGCGTACGCCTCGTACAGCGATACGAGGTACTGCCGGCTCGCCTCGCCGTCCCTGCGCAGTGCAGAAATATGGGGTCAGGATACAATGGCAATGATCAGGCACACCACTGCAGCAGCCAGCCAGCCGCAGCAGCGGCTGCTCTGAGAGGCGCGCCTGTCAATGCAGAATGCAGCACACTTAGTTCCCACAGAGTTTTGATTGACAGTTGATGATGGCAAGTACGACTTGATGGCAAGTACGACAATGGGCACGACTCACCGCTTGTTGGAGATCCCATGTCGAAGGAGGCCAGTCCAGGATGAATTTGCAAGGACGCAGGTCTGTGTAAATCCATACAATCGAGACGAGCTTGAATCGTTTGAATGAAAATTGATATATTTATATTTACCGCTTGGAGGTGGCCACATCGGAAGAGGCCAGGTCCAGGATGAAGTCGGCGGCGTTGATGCGGTAGGGCAGTGTGTAGCCCAGCCGGTCGAACCAGTCGATGGCGTGCTCTGCCGGCCCGTAGTACATCGCGTGCCCCTGCGAGAGCGAATGTTGGACCATGAGGATTGGACGCGGCATGAGAGGCTCGAGCCGGGATGGCATTGGCAGTCCTGAGAGGCAGGTCCATGTCCGCCATTGTCGAGCAGCTTGTGGAGCATGATGGCTTTTGAGGCGCGACCACAGCAGCCACAAACACAATTGCAGCCAGGGTTCTGCCCGAAGCAGCTGGACCCCCACCTGACTGAGCAGCAGCAGCTCGTCGAGATGCTGGTACAGGCGCGGCAGCTCTGTCGTCAGTTACAGCCCAAAACCCTTACCTGGCTGAGCAGCAGCAGCTTGTCGAGCTGCTGGTACAGGCGCGAGGACGGCTGGTGGATGGTGGTGATGATGGAGCGGCCGCCCTGCGCCAGCGCCCGCAGCGACGTCAGCAGGTGCATCGCGGTCGTGGAGTCCAGCCCGCTGGTTGGCTCGTCCAGCAGCAGGATGGAGGGGTTGATGATGAGCTCGTGGCCAACGGAGGCGCGCTTGCGCTCGCCGCCAGAGATGCCCTTCCGGAAGAAACCGCCTGCGCAGAATGGATGCAGAATGTCAGGCGGTGTCCAGAGCATGGAGTATTTGTGAAGATGGCCACACAGTGGAAATTCTGTTCATGCTGACTCCATGCTGTATTTCGGAAGGACCCTTGCAAGCTGTGGATTTTCAGGTCAGTCTCTCGTACAATGACCTCGGCGGCAAGCACTCGAAGTGTTAAATTACACTCCCAAAAGCGATGCTTCTCACCGATGATGGTGTCCTTGCAGGAGTCGAGGCCCAGGGCGGTGATGACGGTGTTGACGCGCTCCCGCTTCTGCGCCAACGTCATGTGCCGCGGCAGCCGCAGCTGCGCCGCGTAGAACAGCGTCTCGAACACCGTCAGGCTCTCGTACATCAGGTCGTCCTGCGGTCAGCAGTGCCAATGCTCATCAGTTTTTGCCATTTTTCTGGTGGAATAGCCTTTCAGCTTGTATCAGCATTTTGTATTCGGCGTGGTCGATATTGCAGCCGCCAGGTCGAAGCAACGCCCTCGCAGCTCTCTGTTCAATGCAAACCAGAAGACGGGCACCGGTTTCGCTTCTGTATGCATGACAACCACACCTGCATGACGAAGCCCATGCTGCGCTTCATGTTCTTGTTGGGCGGCGCGCCGTTGAAGCTGATGTCGCCCTCCTTGCGCATCATGCTGCAAGATTGAATGAAGTCCACACATAAGACTATGATGCAGCACATGGTCAAGGTTGTTCGTTCAGAATGCTGACAGCACACAGGATGACAATCGGCGCAGCACAATCACACGACGGTGCAGCTTCTGGGACGCCGCCGCACAGCTCAGAGGAGCACCAAGAAGCAACCGATACACAGGGCAAATTTCTGGGAGGCGGGGCCGTGCCCACCTCTGCGCGCGGCCGCCGATGATGGTCAGAAGGCTGGTCTTGCCGCTGCCGCTGGGGCCCATGAAGGCCAGCACCTCGCCCGGCCGGCAGCAGCCCGTGATGCCAAACAGGATCTGCAGCGAGCACAGAACACGTGAGCAGGTTGGTCAGGTTCAGGAAAGCATTGACACCGACCAGGGCACTGGTATAAGTCAACAGAACAGCAAAAGAAAAGGCGAAGCCACAACAAATCAACAACGATAAGCGAGGGCGGGTGTCGCAGGTGGGGGTGGCCGCGCACCTGTCGAAACTGCTTGTCATCGTTGGCCACCTTCTTTTTCCGGAAGCTGAATTCCTTCATTGCTTTCAAGCTGATCTTCGGGATCAGCGTGGGGACGGCAAAGCTGGCCGGCACCCACGCGGAGACGCCGCTGTATTGCAGGAACACCTGCGGAGGGAGACGGGGACGGCTCACTCCATGCAGGATTGCGGTTGCCGCAGTCATTCAAAGCATGAAGTTGCCATGCCCGCCTGAAAAGTGGTCCAAAACGATGGCAAAACCAACACAACAGAGTGGAAAGTGTCCCACCTGCTTTTCCTTGGGGACATCTTCCATAAGTGCGACATTGTCGCTCTCCTCAGCGGACGCGCCCATGATGACGCCCATCTTGCCGTCTTGCGGGTGCAGGCTGCGGCTGCTGTGCGGCGTGAGGCTGCGGTTACTGGCGCTGGTGGGGTCCGCGAAGGTGTCGCTGTGCCTCAGCGAGCGGCGGGAGACCTCATCTGCGGCGCCAGCCCGGTCAGCCTCGGCGTCTGTGCTCCCCAGCCGCTCCATGCTGCCTGCGTGGCGACAGGAGGGTAATGTTCGGCCGCACTTCGGGAGAGCGAAAGACGTGAGTTCTCTAGCTTGTGCGCGAAGATGCAGAGCCGCGAAGCAGGCACAGCACGGCGTCTGGTGACACTGGAAAAAGTTGTTAGAACCAGCACAGCGCTCTGGAAATGCCTAGGAATGGTAGCTGAGACATTGACAGCCAACAACTGTCAGCGTCATCGGTAGACCGCAAACTGTGACGAGCACCAGGCTCGATCGGGCACAGCTTCTGGTCCTGCTGAGCTGTCTTTGTACCCTCGTGAGATGCGCTGTACACTCCCTAAGAAGCTCACTTGTGTGTCAACAGTGACGAAAACAACACGCCGCTCTGCCCGCAGAGTAGGAAGCCGTGTTGTCGTGCATTTATGTGCGACGTGGCAACTGCAGCCTGGCGCCTCGCACCTGAACGCTGGTCGGATGTGCGCAGCGCCAGTCGGACGGTGCCAGACGGTCAGACGCGATCGACGGTGTCTGTCCGAGGGTCTGCGATAGGCGCTGTGTGACGCCTGCTGCACCTGCACGTCGACCTGCCGCGCGTGTGTGTTGAGAGTCTCGGCGGCCGCAACCAGCGAGCCGGTGACCAGTGATTCAGGACTCAGGAGATAGGAAATCAAGGATGGCTGAAGCAATTTTGACTGGCTTCGCTGTTTTTGGCAATCAACCCTGTTGAGTCACCGGGTAATAACCGATTACTAATCGTGCTCACATCTGACAAGCTCTGACGAGACCCCGGGGGCTTTGCCCCGCCAGGACAGCTTAATCCATCAACTTGTTTGAGTGCGCTCAAAGTATTGATAGCCGATTTACTAGACTGTATGCTATGCTCATACCGGCGGTCATCATCTACGGCAAACGTGTGATGACTTCCTCCACCTCCGCCGTGGTGTAAAGGTGGTACTGCGGCGCCACAGACGCAATGTCCACATTCGTCGGCGTCACCTGCGCCACACCCTCCCATGTCAGCTTGAGGATGAGTACCAAACGAGGCAGGTGCGCCATCGGTGCTCCTGCGCACCGGCATAGCATGACGACGCAATGCCGTGCACACTCGAAATTCGTTCACCAGCAGTCCGGCATCTGCCTCGCGTGAGCGAGCTACACACTGGCAAAGCAATGTCCTCACCTTCTCCTCCATGACCTGCTTGAGGACCGACAGCGCCAGCACCTCCGCCTCCTTCAGCGACATGTCCTTCCTGCGTAGTTTTCACGAGAGTGTTGGGCTGCCAGGCCGGGCAAAACGACAGGATCGACGGTGTCTCTTGAAGTGAAGCACAGCAGTGCGCCACAGTTGCCGCAGGTGGCCCAACGAGGCAGTGCTGTGCGAGACTGCTCTGTGCTGTCATGCTGGCCCCACCTGTAGCCCTCCTCAAGGGCTGACTGGGCGCCCTCCGAGCCGGAGCCGATGGCCCGCGCCTCGTGCCGCACAAACATGCCCGAAGGGTCCGTCTGGAATCTGCGGGCAGGCAGCAACGCAGCGTCATCGACCAGATTGGCAGACAGTCGCAGGCAGCATATCCGTGCTATTCAGCAGACGTAGCATGTGTGGCAGACTGAGGGTAGCATGTTGCCTGAGCAAGTCAAAAAGTCAATGATGGACACTCGAAGAGGTGAAGCCACTCACAGGATGGGGCCATTCTCGTCCCAGCCGGCGACCAGCAGCGCCACGCCGAAAGGCCGGCTCTGCGGCACACAGGCACACCGCTCAGCCTCTCAATGTCTCGGCAGGCCACCACCGAGTGTCAAATGTGTTTGCCCACCAGCCAGCCGCAGGAAAGGGACAGATGGTTGTGGCAGAGCTGAATGCCAGGCGCTCTGCTGCACGAGCAGGCGCCCGTCCACAGGCAGTCGTTGATCTGGTTTCCCAGTAAAGTTGGCCTAGTCCTAGCAGACGTGGCCTAGTGAACTTGGTTTTCTGCGAGGCGCGCACCATGCCGCCCTCCTCGTCGTCCTCGCCAAACTGCAGTGCGAGGTCGCACAGCGACTGGGTGCACGACTCCACCGGCATAGGCTCGTTGTAGGTGAAGCGGTGTTGCTGCACGCGAAACAAGAGCGTGTTGTCATTCTGATCAACTAGATGAGACGTGACCACCTGTTGGCGGGCGCGAAGCTGTGGCTATACAAACATTGTAGCGCTGTTTTGTCGTGCAGGCGTGCAAGTCACCTGCGTCTCATTGCGTGCGTGGTCTATGAGCGTGCGCGCATCCGCTGTAAGGCCGCTCATGGCGCAGCCGATGTGCTCGTCAATCTCCGCCACCTTCTCATTGCTCTTCGGCACCTGCACCCCCCAAACACAACGCTCAGACACCAAGCGCTCTGCGAGGAGCACATTGCTTGTGCAGCACATAGGTTGTCCCCTGCAACAACATCGCCGCTGTCGCATGTGCACGTCGGCAGGCAACCCACCAGGAGCGGCGACGTGATGCGCTTCTCCACGGCCAGCACGACGCCCTCCGTTGACTTTACGCCAATGGCAGTCGACCCCAGCTGCAGAAGCCAAACATCATGGCGTCAGGGGTGAGTCGCAGCAAGGCGGACGCTCTCACGCCATGCGGAACTCTGCAGCAGGGCACATGCGACAGTCCACGCGCCGCTGCCCCACCTTGATTGCTTCTAGGGCATATTCGACTTGGAAGAGGCGCCCCTCTGGGCTGAAGGTGTTGACGCCACGGTCATACTCCGATCGGGTCAAGAACATACTGGATGAACTTTGTCCCTAGCCGCAAGAGCTGAATCGACCTTGCCACCCTTGAAGGCAAGAGGTGGTCGAACACTCAGAATGAGCGCAGAGCAGCACAGTGATGCGACACGGAACTTCCGAGAATCGCGTGCTGATTGATATGGGGTGTAGCAGTGCTATTGTTGCGATTGGCCAACGAGGGGAGCGCACTATGCTCAGCTCTAGGCACGAACCGAGGACTTGCAGTGAGGACAATGACTGCAGGTTTGGGCAACGAAGTTTCCAGCGGGTCACTTCCGAGCTTTGATTCAGGGTTTTGCACTGTCGTTTGGGCAGTTTCGCGAGCACTGGTTGCCGAAATTGCCAGCACCGTAGCCTGCGATTTAGTGCACGATGGGCCGAAGCACAGGAGCTTACAAACAGCACAAAACGCACGATAGACGTGACAGATGTCGGACCACTGCCGTTGGTACAATGATGTTGCAATCGGCTGAATGGCGCTTGCCGCCTGTCGCCACGCGTACCTGCTCACAGGTATTGCAACGAGCTCAAAGGCGCTTTCCCGCCTCTCCCTTCTCAAAGAACGCCCGCGGCAGTGCCGTGCCGTTCGTGGATATTCATGCACTGCTGGTTACCCAAAAAAGGGGGCAGGCTCACTGCTTCCCGAATCGAGCGCCAGCGCTGTGAAGATGTCTGTGCGCGTCACCTGCAGCCAGACACAGCCATGGCTTGTTGTCAATCCTCGATAAGTGACCTCGAAACACTGACGTGCAACATGCGTGCAACAAGGCCTGCAGCTGAGCTAGATCAAAATAAGAGAGCCTGGGGTGATTAAGAGTAAAACTCAATCACTATGAAATCCTTGCTCAGGGAAGGAATGTGCAGGGGAAGAGACTCACGATGCCGACGACCTTGGCGTCGTTGTCCACGATGGGGATGCGGTGCACCTTGTGCTTCAGCATGAGGCAAGCGGCGTCCGCCACCTTGCTGTCAGGCCGCGAAGCCACCGGCGGCGACGACATGATCTGCAGCATGCACAGACAGCTGTCAGGATGCGGGTAGCAAACAGTGCAGGCTGCACGCTTTGATCTTTGATAAACGTCTCTTGTTGGGCTTGTCCTACGAGCTGGGGTCATTGATCTGCCGGCTCAAGCACTCCACCACTCCGTCCCGCACCACACGGGGCCACACAGCAGGGACCCAGCCCCCGCAGCAGGAAGGGCGACCCCACAGAAGCCAGAGCTGGCACGGCATGTGCACATGATGCAAAGAGTCACACCTGGCCGACGGTGTTGCCCGGCTTCTCCAGGTCCTTCTTGGAGACGACGCCCACCAGCTTGCCGCTGGCGGCGGACTCCACCACAGGCAGGCCGGTGATGGTGTTGAACATCTTTTTCAGGTCCTCCACCGTCGTCTCCGGCGTCGCGATCGTCATGTCCGTGGACATGATGTCCCGCAGCAGGGCGCCTGCGGGCGCGGCAAGGATCGGCCGTCAGGTGACAGGGCGTCGGCGTCGGCCAATAAACATTAGCGCTTTTGGCGGTGCCGGTGCTTTCAAACCCAGGACAAGTGCATGCAAAGTTTCAAAGAGGTGTGCTGAGCAACTGGACCGGGACAAAGCGCGCACCCGGGGACGCCTCGTCCTTGAAGATGTTGTCATTGAAGTACTCGCCCACGTCCTCGTCTGCAGGCACAACGCAAATGCATCAGTGCACCTGCCTGCGCTGCCCGACGAGCTCACCGGACAGCAGCACGAAACCAGCATCGCATCAGATCACGGAAGGTACGCCGGGCAGGAGGGGCAGGCAACGGGGCCCTCACTCATATGCAGCAGTTATGCGAGTTGATGTGTCCATATTTGCTCAACAACGCCAACGATCAGCGCTGGCAAGGTCATTTATGAGCGTTTGGGTCACACAGGCGGGTTGATAAGCAGCTCACATGACGCCAGACTCCAGTTGGCGGTCCATTCGCCGGTCAGGCTCTCCTGTGGCTGCTTCTCCGCCCGTGCCGCGATGCACCTCAGGCGCGGCGCACCAAGCACCGATGGAACACCAGCTTGCCTCTTCGCCACGGCCTGCTGCCGGACGGCCAGCGGCAACTGCCCACACAGAACCGACTGCATGATTGATTCTTTTCTATCACACCCGTCACAAAGTGGAGAGCGCTTGCGAACAGACAAGGCAGGCGCTGCAAGAGATCTGTGCAGAGATTTTCGCTGAGTGTGGGGAAGCCGGCGCGCAACTTACGCTGAGTTGACCATGCAACTCATGCACTGCTGCAGTCTGCAACGAGTTGCCAAGTGCACGGCGCGTAGGAGAAGCTGAACCCTCGAGGAGGACTCAGGCATCTTGCTGCACTCACCTTTGGCAGATGGATTCGAGTGGATCAGCAGTTGCATCATCTGCGGCACTGCAGCAGCGCGCCGCCACCAACCGGGCCACCATGTTTCGTGCAACTGCAAGTGGTCCGACGATCAAGTAGGTAGATGATCAACACTTATATCAATTTGTTAGTCACATGCCTACATTCAGAATGAATGTGGTCTGCCGCCTGAGTCTGATGACCCCCAACTGCAGCCCCAACCTGTTCCCACCGTTGGGCGGCGTGAGTGTAGTCGCCTACACAAATGAACGCGGTGCCAACCGCATGGTGTCAAACAAGTCACAGCAACTCTGTCCTGACACCCACTACTCTGAGATAACACCTAGCCTGCTCGCACACTAGATACACACTCACTCACATCCTCGCGTGAGGCGAAATTGATCCTGCTGCTACTACTGCCTTAAAAACGCTGAATAATTCTCGGCCCTGCTGTCGATCTCGAAAGCTGCACTCAGTGTGGCTCAAAATCGGTGTTGCCTTCAAGCGTCTCCTCACGCGCTGGCGGCCGCCTTCGGCGCTCCGGTGTAGGCTGGCGCTGCAGGCACCGTGAAGGTGGGGGCCTGACGCCTGTTGATCGTCTCGTAGAGCAGCCGCTGCGGCAGCCTGCACATATGAACCGACACATGAGCGATTGCCGCAAGAACATCCTGCTTTCGAGATCCAACACCACACAGCGGCCATGATGAGACCAAGAAGCAGATGCCAAAGCAGCAGGAGGCCTGTGCTGCTGACCTGCGCAGACAGACGCGCAGCTGCGCAAGGGAGGAGCACGATGACAGGAACAGCTGCAAGCAGGACACTGGGCCTGTCAGGAAGGAAGGCGTGACACTATGCCCAAGTAGACCTGCTGACCTGTGGAGGGGCGCCAGTGATGATACGCTGCACACGAACAAGGCTGCAAAGTCAAAGGCAGGTGCGCACTTGCGGTAGGGGTCCCGCTCGCGCTGCTGCAGCAGGTAGGCAATCTCGCCCTGCACGCCCGCCTTGGTCTGCGCGTAGATCTGCGCGATGCGGGCGCGATCGTCCATGTCCTCCCGCCGCGTGTGGATGGGCGTGCCTGGCAGACACCAAAAGGACAAGAGGGTGTGTGTATGTCTTCCTGATGGTCTATGTGTGCGAACGCGACCACGGCCGCCGCCCGCCCGCCGCATGAAGGCATGAGGCATGCCTGGCGTTTTGCGCAGCGCGAGGGTGGTGAGCAGGTCCTCATAACATGTCATGCAGGGACCATGTCGTTGTTGCGCCGACAATAGCGCTGTGTCGCCTGCCAGATGCAGCATGCGGCTCTGTCAATGGGCCGCAGACCTGACAGGACGGTACATGTGGACTTTCACCATGTTGTTTACGCACCGAAACTGAAGTAAAAGCGCTCTGGCGGCTTCGGCACCGAGAACGGCGACAGGAAGCTCTCCTGCTCGAGTGACCCGCTCTTGATGCCTCTGCACACCGTGCACAACCGCCAGTCAGCCGTCGACAAACTCAAGGACCCACGTCAGTTCTGACTTGCGCAGCGCAAGAACGGCCAACTTTGTGTACAGCGGAAGCCTCCAGACACCAACGGAAGCCTCCAGACACCAACGACGAATTCCTAGCGATGACTCCGCCGTCACCTCAAGGCACAGCTCAAAGTCGTTGAGCAATCTGGCTGACGCACCTGCGGGCCTGCGGGATCTGGGACGCCTGCGCCGCGATGCGCTCGCCGACGAAGGGCAGGCTGCGCAGCTGCGGCGCGTCGAGCAGCATCTCCACGCTGTCCTCGACGCCGACGGCGCCGATGGGAATAATAGTGGCGCCAAATCGCGCCGCCACCCGCACGAATTCCGGCTCCTCGGGCCAGAAGAGCTGCACACAAGTTGTGTTGTCACCTTTATCACATTTGTGGTCTCCACTTTACTGCACCACACGTGCACCGCCGAATCGACCTGAACACAGTGCAAGCAACGCAGGTGCGCATTGGGTGCTGCCCGCCATCACCTGATACTTTTCATCTTTGTTTTTGTATGCCTCGCGCACGCCGCCAGGGTACAGCAGCACAGCCTCGTTGTTCCTCAGGAGCCTGCGGAGAACAGAAACAGACACCAGGTGGAGGTTCGACGCCTGAGATTGATGCACAGGATGCGCACTCGTCAATGCAAATGCCAGCTCACCTGAAGAAGCTGGTCGGGCCCACTTTGACGGCGCCAAAAGTCTGCAGGAAGCTGCTGAAGCCAGAGTTGCCGCCGCCCTCAAAGATGACGGGGTGGGCCTGCAGCATGCATTGTTGGGAGTTTCTAGGCCGCCGCACACGGTCCAACACAAGCTTGCCGGTGACTACACACCGAAACCAAAGCACCGTTCAGGATCCATCACGAGTTTCGGACGCAGATGAGCTCACCAGACCCCGCGGCATGATGCCGGCCTCCCTGAGCAGGCCGTCCACCACGAAACCAATGTCCAGAGCGTACGTCTGGTGGTTGCCTGCGCGCCGCGCAACAGGGAGATAACACGACTGCATCCTCCTCATCAGCAAGCACTTGCCAAAATTGGAGCGACAACGTAGGACAGGCCTCGGCGGCCGCACATGCGGCAGGTGCTGGCCATGAGCTTGCAACAGCAGCTGAAGGCACAGCCAACAGACATGCAAGCCACATTGGTAATGAGTGGAACACAAAGCAGGACTCAATCATTCACCCACGAACAGCAGGGGCCTGTCGGTGGGCAGGCCAACGATACCCTGCCGCACCGCGCCGTGCGCGTCCCGCGAAAAGTACACTGGACTCACCAGCCGCCGCAGCCAGCCCAGCGAACTGCAGCACCGCAGCGTGCGAAACGGTGATATGTAGTAGTGGGACAGCTGCTCATGAAAAGCCACTGCCTGGGCCAATGTGTCATCGCCTGCTAGTCCTGGATGCTGCTCATCAGATGCTGACTGCACGTTAAAGCCCAGACATAAGGTTAGTCCTACGCACGTTGCGCGCGCATCAGTGCTTGACCTCGTCAAGTGCGCTGCATGGCGGCCCGTGCCAGAGAGCATCGGATACACATGCGTCAGGGGTGCAACCCATGCAGACAGCCAGGAGGCCGACAGGAGACTGGCAGGAGACTGGCCGCACCTTTCCGACAGCTGTCGAACTCGATGCGGGTCGGCACCTCGGTGGGCGCCGCAGCAAGTTGATTACGTTGTTCCGTATCAATCCACTACATCCAGAGACTCCAAGACAGCGCACCTTTCCGACAGCTTGTCGAGCTCGACGCGCGTCGGCACCTCGATGGGCGCCGAGGTGCCAAAAGTGTCGCGGCTGCGTTGGCGCAGCGGAGCGCTCATGGTGCGCCGCCGCACGTAAAACCCTTCCTCCTGCAGGATGGCCACCAGGTCCACGCCCGCCTCTTGCAGCAGCGCGTGGCTGCGCCCCTCCAGCACCTGCGCATGTTCGCTGAAGCCCATTGAGCTGGGTTTCAGATAAAGTACCCCTGGCGGTGATGATGGACTCTCGTATTTGTTTGGACGGATGGGCACCAGGTGTACGCCCACCTCCTGCAGCAGTGCGAGACTGCTCCCCCTCCAGCGCCTGCGCACGTTGGTTAAGTCCTTGGACAAAGCAACGAGGTGTGGAGGATTCTGGTCCTGTATCTGCAAGGACAGCCCCGCATCCTGCAGCAGCGCGTGGCTGCACCGCTCCCGCACCTGCACTGCAATTCTCGACGTGCTCGACTTGCCGTACATGGGCAGGCGAGAAGCCAGGAAGCAGCACTCCTTTCAACTCAGCGTCGGCGTTCTATCAAAGACGCTGGCGGGCTGAACTGCGCCTCAGGCATCCAGAGCGGCGCTGGCTGCAATGCCAGCTGCACCAGCGACGAGGATGGTATTGAACACTAGTGCAGGGAAGTGCAAAAACGAGCACAGAGAGCGCATCTTGACGTTGCAAGTGCCGCCTTCTCCGGGCGCCGCCTTCTCCAGACGGCCCCTTCTTGGCAGACCCAAATTTGGTTTTCTGTGTTGAAGTTTGCGTGAGCCAAAGTATTGAAAACTTTGCGCACCCTGAGGTTGCAGCGGGGAAGCGCCTTCTCCAGGCGCGGCCCCTCCTCGCGGGAGGGTATGAGCCAGTCCGCATCGCCCGTCAGCAGCAGCACCCGCTGCGTCACCTCTCCATACCTGCGCATTCAGTCCACACGTTTTGCTCTTCTGAATTTGGCTCAGCAGCCATGAGACGATGTCTTTTAATGATGTTGTATGCAGCATGTGTTCGGCTCAGAAGGACTGACGGGCTGCAGGATTTTGTGGCGAGCGCACTTGTTCTCGACAAACTTGCAGCCAGCGGCCAGCAGCCGCAGCTTCCAGGCCAGCGTAGCTGGCGGCAGGATGTTGGTCAGCGCTGTCAGCTGGGGTATCAGGTTCGTGAGCCCCTGTGCGAATGCTGCTGCCTGCACAACCACCACAGGGCGTTGTCGTTCGTACTTTACCACAGCAGCCACGCCACGCCACCAACAGCCGGACTGGACAAACATCACAATGGACTGCACATTCGAAGCAGGTAGCTTTATCTGCGAGGTGATCATCAATCTCGCCTGCGTCTGAAGCGGTGCGCTTCGGTCGATGCCCGCTGCAGCCAGCGACAGGGGGTTACCCAGCACCGGAGCGAGCGCCACAGGAACTGCCTCATACAGCTCCTGCAGGACCACGCAGACACAGATTATATGTATGAGGAAGACGGTCAAATCAGGTGGCGTTTGTCAGCCTGGACCGCATTGTCCCGAACGGGAGCTAGGTGGCGCAGCAGATTTCAACCGCCGCACTGATGTGGAGCTACAGTCTCACACTGCGCGACAGCGCCTCTGGACCAAATGCAGCTGCAACAAAAGTGGGCGGGAACCGGCAGCGGGCTGACCTTTGGGACCTGAGGCAGCAACGGCCCGATGGCGGGCCAGACGGACCGCTCATAGGACGTTGCTGGGTTGACCAGGATCACACGGTCAACTAGGTCGGGCCGCGCGGCCGCGACGGCGACAGCCAGAATGGCGCCAAAAGACTCGCCCAGAATGTACACAGGCCGCTCTGGCGGGAAGCCTGCCACCTCACTTTCGAGAAACTCCCTGCACACCGTCGGCGGTGAGGCAGTAAGGGTCAGCGCAATCCAGCCCAGCTCGTGCGATCAGGCAGGCATGCCATTCTCTGCATGAAAATGGAAATAGAGGCAGAATGAGCAGCAAAACCTTCAGACCAGCAGGAGGAACTCACTCAACGAGCTCCACGAGGCGAGGGAACCAGGTCCTGTCGTGCGGCGGGACACTGAACGCGACCAGGTCGAAGGCCTCCACCAGCGCAGGGAACTGCTTGTACGCTGCGCCAGAGTCCCACCAGACTCCTCAGCTCAGCTTGTGCAGGCCCGGCCACAATCAGGACGAGCCAGGGGCAGCGTGCCATGCTTGTGCAGTGCAAAGTGGCGCAGCTCAGCGCAGTGCTACATCCGCAATGGCTAGTTGGGCGTCGCCAGCGCCTCTCACCCGCGAGACCGGTGCCGTCAATGCCCGGCAGGTACAGCAGGTACGGCAGCGTCGCGCGGTCGATGTGCGACGGCCGCCCGTCCACAACGGGACACATGAAGCGGGGCGGGCCACCTGGACAGGAAGCATGAGGGCAATGTGAGGTGATGCGTTCACACAAGCATCGCCCATGGAGCTCACAAGGAATGTGTCTGCCTCATACAACTGCCATGCACATGTGCTGTGTCTACACGTGTAACACGACGTTGATGTGTGCACGGACCGTCATTCCTGGTGAAGTCGCCCAGCCCAATGCGGTTCCTGTTGTCGCTGAGTATTGTCTGCTCGTTGGCGTCCACGAACGGAGTGCGCGGCACGGCCGTCTGGACCCCCGTGAATGGTGAATCAGACACCGCCGTACCTGAAGAGTGCACGAGCAACATCATGCATTGCCTCACTTGTGCTCGTTCGCATGAGCTCCATGAAATATGGGCATCTGCCGCGGAGACGGCTGCAGCTCCTCGCAAAGACAGCCATGCTCACCCTGCTGCGCTCGAGTTGCCGCCGCACTGCTCCTCGGATATCTGGTCCTGAAGCACGTTCGAATACTGGTCACATGGGCTCCATCGCTGCCATGCCGGACTGCCGGCAGCACTGACGGGAGGCGGTGCCGCACATGCGGCTCAGCAGCATGACAGCAGCATGGCTGCACCGAAGTCATCATAAGTGCGGTGTGGACTGGGTTTGCTGGTGTATCGTTCAATGCAAGATTGAATTGGGTTACTAGTTGCTGTACTAGTTGCCTGTATTACTACGTGCAGTGATCGGCTGCTTTTATCAGGTTGGCCACGAACACTTTCGACTCTGGAAATCACTTGTAATCCTGTCGGCCATGCAGTAGGCGTGAACCAAACGCATTTTGCTGCAAAGCTGCATCCTGCACCTCCCGCTGCAATGACGTGGCTGTCGGGCCGGCAGCCCCTTGTACTTAGTGAGCAGAATTTTCCTTGAGATATTTATGATGACGTTTCGGCAAGGCTGAGGGGACAAGCACATTCATGCTGCGGCACAACGCCTTTCTGGCAAACAGAACCTGCAATCGTGTGCACCCGACAAAGTCGTGGTCTCGGATTGCGTCCAAACTCGCGAGGGACTGAACACAGTGAGGTTCCGGAACCCTGCTGCAGTGCAAAACCAGCGCACACTGCAGCTAGCTATCTGCATGAGCGAGGCTCCAGATACACATGATCCCAGCTCGGCTGGCGTCCAGATTTAGAGGCTTCGAAAAAGGACAGGCAAACTTGAACTTGAGGATGGCTGGCCTGCACAGCTGGTCGCTCGACCAGAGCACTCCTCAGTGCGCACACCGACCGAGCTTACCCCAGGTGCGTGCACATAAGTTGCATTGCCCCCTCGGACATGCGCATCCCGATGCGTTGCTGGGGCACGCCTGATTGTTGAGTGAAAAGCGTATGTCGCCATACAGAATCACTGCCGCGCAGGCCACACCGCGCAGATCGGCAGCCGGCTGGGCAGCAGCCTTGTCGACACTTGCAGCAGGCCGCAGCGAGGTCCGGCTGCTCAGGCAGACATGGCACAGCAGCCAGGAGGCTTGGCGACGTTTGAACCGGCCGGCGCACATCAGCTCCATCCAGACCCTTGCGGCAGCCTCGTGGCCCTGCCAGGTGCCGTTGCTGCGTAGCGTGGATCGCATCATTAATTGATGACATTTGCTCCGCCATTCTGGAATTGAGGCTGAACACTGCTGAGCGTTGATGCTTGCGCTGTGCAGGGCTTGTCATCGATGTTGCGATTCGGCAGGCATGGCCTCAGCAGCACAGCAGATGGCAATGACGGCATCTCAGCAGCCAGCACTTCAGTGGACAGCTCCGTTGACATTCCGCTGACGAAGACGCTGCCAGTTTTGGCGCCTCTTCCTGAGGAAAGGTGCAAATGCTTTTGGCAATCGCATTGTGAGCTTGCCGTGAATCTGTCACCTCCGCTCCCTCTTCTCTATGCCTCATCGACTCGAACGAACCCAATTTGGCCACTTTGATCCCAAGTGGGTTTGGAGACACAGCTCCTCACTTAAACCTGACAGTGTTGATCTTGTTTTTGCGCAGCGGGCCGTTGCTGAAGATCGACACAGGGGCCGCGTACATCCCAAACCCGCAGAAAGCCAACAAGCTGGGCGAGGACGCCTACTTCATCGCCAAGGACGGCAAATCCTTCGGTGAGCTCAATCGCTGCATGGTCAGTCTCTCGCCTGCATCAGATTTTTTTGTCAGCCGAGTGCTCTACAACGATGCTTCTGACGCTGACATTGAACTCTGGTATGGCAGACAAACCGCTTACCAGCATTCTTCGTTCGGCCAGTGCGTACTCACTCGTAGGCGTGCGTGGGGACGAAGTAGGCGGCTGGGTTTAGGGTTTGTGCTGTCGGGGACGGACGCGGGCGATGGCGCATTCCCAACCAGTGTTTTGTTCGAACACCTTGATTTTGTGCAATCAGGTGTGGCGGACGGGGTGGGAGGCTGGGCGCTGTCGGGCGTGGACGCGGGGGAGTACGCGCGGCTGCTGATGCAGATGGCGCAGCTGTTTGCGGAGGCCAAGAAGCTGGACCCGCACCCGAAGCAGGTGGGTTGCCGCGCCGTGCGAGCTGGCGCCTGCGGCAGCAGTTCCTCCGAGGCAGCAGCACAGCGAGGGACCCTGCTCAGTGCTGGCTGTCAGGCTTTGACAAGGCAGTCACGGCCTGCAGCTTGACGCGAGTGGCCCGGCCAGATGCTCCGCCGGCCGCTGATCGCTTGCCACTTCTGGAAGTGCGATCCGAAACCTGGCCCAAGTGACACACAGACGGCGGATGTGCTGCCTTTAGGTGTGAACATCCACAGGCTGACTCGCTCGCAAGCTTTCCTCCAACACCTTGACTGTACTGGTGAAACCCTGCGGAGGTGCTGTGGGCAGCGGACCAGCAGACAGAGACGCCTACAGGCTTCTGACAACACAACCTCGAGAACACAGCCTGGCGATCTACAAACTCCTGATGTATTGTGCATCTTTGCCCAGGTGCTGTGGGCGGCGTACAAGCAGACGGAGGTGCGCGGCAGCTCTACTGCGTGCCTGCTGAAGCTGAAGTACGACATGCTGCACGGCTGCAATGTCGGCGACTCGGGCTTCATGGTGCGCCTTTGACAAACTTGCTTCCAACATTTACCGCTGTGAGCCAGTTGCTCCCTAAACTTTAATCTGTTGAGCCTGAATCTGAATCATATGAATCTAAATCAAATGCGAATAGGTTCCCACAACAAACCTGTCCTGTCAAGTTTTTCCATCACTGTTCCTGTGTCTTGCAGTTTTCCTTCATGTATAGAAACCCTGAAAAACCGCAAACACGCAAAAACGCTCGCCCCAGGTGGTGCGCGACAACGACGTCATCTTCCAGTCGCCGCACCAGCAGCACAGCTTCAACTTTCCCTACCAGCTGGGGCGGCAGGAGGTGGACGCCGCCAGTGAGTCGCCAGCCCGCGCGCAGGTGCGTGCGCCCGTGTTGTTTTTCCGTCCCTGTGAAACATTCCTTATCAATGCAATGCGTGCTGTATGCTAGAAGCACAGGGAGACGCGCGCAGGTGTGCACATGCCTTGCTCGATGCCGTCAGCTGCTTGTGATGCTGTCGGCTGGGGACATGCATCATGGTTTGGATGGCTTTAGAGACAGGGCTCGGCTGTGCAGCGGGTTGCGTCGCGTGCAGCTGTTGACCAACGGCCAGCGGCCTTCCTCGCTGGTTGGGGGCAGTCACGTGCTGCCTGCTGCATCGTCAGACGCTGGAAGGGTGGGAGCAGCTGCACAGTTGGCAGATATGCCGGGCTTGACCGCCTGGTGATGTTCTGCTGCTTCCATTTGCTGACTACCACGCCTGATCATTGCATCAAACCTCCTGATCATCTCATCAACAAATGTCTGTTCCGCCGCAGATGTTTGCGATCCAGCTGCAGCCAGATGACATCATCATCGTGGGCACTGATGGCCTCTTCGACAATGTGTTCCCGGAGGAGTCGGTGCGTTCCTCCAGGAGCGTGTCAACGCGTTTTTGCATGACCCGACAAGTCCATGTCGTTGGTGCATCATAAACTGTCGATCATTCTTTATTTGAAATTGATGGTTGTTCCGTCGATCAATCTTCAGGTCAACATGGATCTTTGGCATTTCACACCTCTGAACGACACGTTCCTGATGTGTGCAGCACAAACTGATGGTGCAGGTGGCACTGGTGCGGACACCCTGTGGACACCCTGACCCAGTGCCTCCAGGTGACATATTACAACCCCCAGTCAAGCAAACAACGGCATCATTGCGTCCTTGCAGGTGGCGCTCATGCGGCACGCGCGCGCCCGCGGCGAGGTGCCGAACGTCGCCGCCAAAACCCTGGCAGATTATGCCATCAAAAAGGCGGCGGACGAGCGGCACATGAGCCCCTTCGCCTACTCCGCGCAGGCGCACGGGCACCGCTACGTCGGCGGCAAGGTGCGGGCTTGCAACTTCACGTATTGTTGTGCATTGTTGTCCAGCTGGCTTGCGACTGTGCCAGTTACCCTTGGCTTTTTCCTGCTGCTACTGCCGCTGGGTGCTGGCCGAGCATGTCAGTCGCATCATGCACATCAGTGCCATTCATGTGCAAGGTCAGTTGAGACGCATGCATCTTCCTGCTGCAGATGGACGACATCACCGTCCTCGTCGCGTACATCAGCGCTGCAGATCCCGAGCCAGAATCGGACGCCGCACCGGGCTCGGACTCAGAGGCCGCCGCGACGCAGCCGCGTGCGAAGCTCTAAGCAGGTTTGTCCCCCCCTGCGGCTGGGGGCGGCTATTGCTTCTCGGGCGCAGCGGCGGCGCAGCTTCGTCTTTCGTCCTGCAGCTGTGTATGACGTATCTCGCATGTGCCGCCTGGACTTGGAGAGAGCGCTGTGACTACTGGAGTGGTGAGGGGACGTGCAGTGAGGTGGTGCTGCGACGCGTGTTTGTTTTTGATTTCTGATGACGTGGTGCGCGGGTGCATGAACTGCAGCACTGCGTCAGGGGGGTGTGGTGTTTAATGACTGGTGCAAGCGTTGCAGTGGTCCACCCGGTGGAGGCTGTCTGGTTTGTTGATGACGCAATGTGCAATCTGTTAAAACCAGGTCTCCCAGGACGGTCTCACCCAAACGACACCCTCCTGGCATGACCACATACCTAACATAGTGACGGCACAGTTGCATGCATCCACAACAGATTCTTCTGCTTCCAGTAGACGCGATATCTTCTGTTTCGCCCTCAATATGCCCAAAATACGGTCAACCTAGGCCTAGGCCGTCAGAAGGTCAAAGTGGTTGCCGTCCCGGTACAGGAGATTCACTGCCGGCCGCCCTTCGTACTCCTCCCCGTATCGCGCGATGGGCGCAAAGCCGCCGCCGCTGCGCTGGGCCTCCGTCTGCGACTGGTACACCGTGATGGGCACGCGCAGCATCTTGGACAGCACCAGCAGCTCCACGTTCCTGCGCAATAATTCACTGACATCATGCCTGGGTAAGCGCCTTGTCAGTGGGAGCAAAATTTCAGCATCTTCACCAGCACACTCTTCACCCAGTATACAAGCCCTGCTGCCTCAGTCGACTATGGTGCTGCAGGTATGTGTCAGATGGAGTTTTGGCACGCGGGCAGAGCGGCAACAGTCGCGCACCCGCCCCAGAAGTTGGGCTGCTGCAGCCGCTGGCAGTACCTGCGCGGCACAAGGCAGCACCGGCTCAGACAGAACGAAGCGCAGAGCGCTGCACATCAGGCACTGCTGGCTACACGCTGCTGCTCCAGTCAGCCACGGCGCCAGAATCTAGGGTCGCACCCGCCGAGAGTGTCCTCCGTCTCCAGGGCGTACACCGCCTCCTTAAACTCGCCGCGGCGGGAGGCGCTGCGGCACAGCGCGTCCGCCGACGCCAGCCGCAGCGCGTCTGCGGGGTGGAGAGCGCGCACTGGGGTCTGCTGCTGGGTCCGCCTCATGAATGAAGCGTGCCAAGGCTTATGGCACACTTGCTGCAGGCACAATGCCGCGACGGCCCGAGGTGCAGTCAATGTAATGACCAAGCACAAGCCAGGCAGGCGGAAACATTGCTGCCCCTCGAGCGTGCGCTCACCAGCGTCTGCCTCCTCCTCCTCGGAGCCCGCGATGTAGTAGCCCTGGTTGTAGCTCATGCCGCTGGCGAGAGCCCGGAACATGCACTTGCCGTCCGGACGCACTTTCGTGATGCGAAAGTCGTGCCGCACGCCGTTCGCCTCGTCCGCCCTGTGCACATGTCACAATGCGGAAGGCTTGCCCTACACCGTCCGATGCACTGCTGTGCACACGTGGGTTCCGATGCTTGCGTGCGCGCTGCAGTCCTGGATCAGATCCAGGCAAGTACTGGCAAAGTGTTCCATCTCCCATGGAGGCATAACTGGCAGCCTGAGGCGCGTCCTCACTTTGCGATGCTGAAGAGAGCAACGGGTTTTGGCCGCTGCTCCTGCTGCTGTTGCCGCTGCCGCTGCTGGAATGCTGAGCTGATGGAAGCCATGCGGCTGGCGCCATAGGGCTGCGGCCGCCACAGGTGGAAGCTGTCATTGCCTATGCAGCGAAAACAAGTGTGTCACTCCAACGTTGATAGAGGATGCGCACATCGCAATTTCTCACTCCTCTGGGCTCTGACTTCCAAAGTCAGAGCCCAGAGCACAAAGCACCAACGCACCAAAGTCATGCTCGGCGGCAGCGGCTGAAGAGGTGAGCGAGGTGATCGGGAACGACTCGAACATGCATGTTCGCTGCGGCACCATCCTGGTTACGATGCGACTGTGTTTTCAGCTTCCGATGTGAATCACAGGCTGGTGCCACCACACAGCTCTGCTGTCGGTGCTCAATCAATACATGTGTCAGCAGATGTTGTCCGACGAACGATAGCGGCGGCGGTGCGGAGTTAGCAGGAACACACAGCAGCGAAGATCCCGTAGATTGGTGCCCAAGGTATGCCAACACGCTGCGACCTGCCAAGTGCCAACGTGATCCTCTGTCCTCGTGTAAACCCTATCCAGCGCGATGATCATGCTGCGCCAGCCTTCTGCAGCTCGGCGCTCGGAGCAGCTGAGGCACCAGTTGTCGCATCGCTAGCAGCGCTCCAGATCTCGCACATGATACCACTCGGCTCTAATTGTGAGCCACCCCGCCTTGATCCGCGGCAGCGACAGCGGCTGCACCTGCAACATACAGAAAGTCAGTTGGAGACCGAGGCCACGGCAGCAGCAGGCGCAGCAACCGCGGTGCATGCGTCCGCGTGACGCAGTTTGTAATGCGTGCTGCCTAAGTACCGCACCTTGACCATCAACGTCTGCGGGCAGCCAGCGGGAGCCGCATCCGGTGAGGCCACCCATGTCTCGCCTCGTGCATGCAGGAACCGCTGCTGCCCATCGATCGGGACAGCAGCTATACTCATGAGCATACAAATACACGTATGTGTATCTGACGCGGCCAGCGACTGTCATGTGTGCATAAGAGAGAGTGGGTGGCAAACCACAAGATGCCCAGTCAGCCTCATATTGTGCACGCGTGATGGTCTTCTGGATTCGCACACCGCGCTGCTCTTACCAATTCATGCGTTTGCAATTATGCAGGGGAATGAAGGTGGCCCTACCCTTTGCCGGCCTGCTGCTGCTGGCTGTGCACGTCACAGGTGCGCAACATACACTTGCGATAGTGGCTGCTAGGGCGAGCGCGATCATGCATGATGGCGGTATCATCTTCTTGTTTCAGCTGTCAAGTACTAGGGGTGACGATGGCGGCAACAAAAGACGTTGCCACGTCGCGCTTTTCTGAGAATTGCGGCACCAACAAACTCCGTGCCGTCAACGCAGGGCAAGGACACACGTTCCTGGTTGATCCCTGGAAGCTGACAGGGAACACGTACCCGGACATAGTGGCTCACTGCGGAGATATCATCCAGTTTGTGTGGCCAGCGGGCGAGACGCACGGCGTTGCCAGCATCCCCACAGGTAGAGACGATGTGCACCCGCCACATTGCTGTGCATGGCCGCATTTGACTCACATGTGGTCAATTGGAAGCATTGGTTGAGCCAAACCAAGTTTCCGACCTCCCCAAACTTTTGTCTGCAGGCTCATGCCCATCGACGTTCACAGCAGAGGGTGTGACGGTGCTGCGGCCACCCGCCGCGGGTCCAGCAAATTTCACGGTGCCGCTGAAGAAAACGGGCATGTACTACTTTGCGGATCCTGTCACCACCATAGAGCAGCGTAATTGCGACGCCGGCATGCAGATCACCGTGTCCGTGGGCGGTGTGTGTCGTCGGCCGCCGCAATCGCCAGGTGAGCATGATATGCAGGATCACGCACCCACCGATGTGCATGACGCCTGGGAAACAGCGCTGTGTCTTCCGGTTGGTATACGAAGCACAGGCCCCAGAAATTTTTTCAGCAATGCCGCTGAGGAATCCGAACGACTCCGACCTTCTGACTGCAGCGCCGCCCAGAAGGCAGACTGCGGCGGCATTGGAGGCCGCATCAGCAGCGGTGTCGCCAGCGGGCGCCAGCGGAAGCATGCCGACTCCAGCGCCTACCGACCAGGGAGCCGCCCTCAGCGCCTCAGCGGTGCCGCTGGCACTGATCGTCGCAAGCATCACCGCTGCAGCGATGCTGATCTAGAGTGAGCCGAGGGTGGGACACGGGAGCCTGAATGCGTTTGGGAAGAGCAGAGCAGAGAGATGCCAGCGGTATGACAGCATGCATTGGCGCCGACCGGCATGAATCATCCAGTATCAGTATTATGAAGTCAGGAACCACTGTCAGCATGAACCCTTTTCGTTTTTGTGGCCTAGTCTTGAGCCATTTTCATGTGCGCTCAAAGTGACGTACAGGTAGTGTTGTGAGCGTGTTTGCAAAGCCATTCCAGATGACCCGGTAGTATTGCGGGTGGTATGTCACAGATGAAATGACTGTAGTACTGTGAACAAACTGCAAATGTGAAACTGCAAATGCAGAAGCTGGAAAATCTGCGCACACACAGGCTGCCATACACAGAGACCGGCGCAGTGGCTGTCATCAAGCAAAGAGTTGGCATCACGAGTTGGTTATTGACAGCCATAGCAGTCACCCTGTCATTGGCCACTGAGCATTTGCTTGTCCACCAAAATAACAGCAGGGGAGAGCGCTGTCACCTCGTCCGACTCAGTCCACCCCGCGGCCAAATCCCGCTGAGTCACCGCCGTTGTCCCATCTGTGCAGATGATGGCGCCCGACAGAATCCTTGTATACAAGTTGCCGCTGCTGATCGCAGATCAGTCGCGTAGATTGCAGCACTCGCAGCTCCTCCTCGAAGGCGTAGCATGGGCAGCGACAGCAGCGCAGGGCAAGGCTGCACAGATTTTACTGGGTACTTTAGGCTCACAAAGACGGACCATTTGGACGAGTATCTGAAGGTGATTGATCAATCTGAAGGCTCTACATCGACGCCTGCGCTTGGCTCCAAGCGTTTTGTGTCGGTCAACACTGAAGTGCTGGATCGCTCACAGCCAGATGACTGCACAAGTTCAATCCCTTTCGTAAACAAAGTCCTTCACGTGTTTCTGCAGGCTCAGGGATGGCCCTGGGTTGTGCGCAAGACGTGCAGCAAGTTCGGCATGCATGCGACGGACATCGTACAGCAGATGGGCCAGACTTTGACCATCACGACGCTGAACGCCAAGGGCGTCTGGTCGAGGAAGTACGCAGAGGGTAAAAGTCTCACGCAGCTGAACGCAGCGGGCGTCATGTGCACCACCACAGCCTGGTGGGAAGGTGCGCTGTCCTGCCGGGACGCCGCTTTGCCGCATCGCTCGTGCCGCACGCTGAGGCGTCTGGCATTTGGAACGTGCCAAAATTGTGTCCTTCATCGGATTGTCATTTCTTGTGATATTCGTCAGATAGTCACATGATGCTGCGGGGCGACGATGCATGGTTTCAAGGTGCTCTGCTCCGCGTCCGCAGGGAAGGTGCACAAGAGCCGCATGCAGGCGAAGAGCGGCGAGAGCTGGGAGAGTTGGCGGTACCTGGAGGGCGGCGTCCTGGTCGTCAAGAGCATCTTCTCAGACAGCCGCGGCAGGTGCGCGCGCATGTGCCTGGCGCTGTAAGTGCAGACACAGGACACGCGGCAAACGCCCGCATCTCAGCGCTGCGCCATGTGGGAATTGCATGTTCTTAAGATGAGTTCCAGGGCAAGTTGCCAGTGCACGGTTTCGGTGCAGCAGCCAAGGGTACATGTACTGGTACTTCGAGTCGGTGAAGGCGTCGGGCGGCAACTTGACCGCGGATCAGCGGCGGGCTCTGCGGGTGGCCGGCTCCGACACAGCCCGCTTGCAGGCATGCTTTTGACTTCCCCATTGTGGCTTCCACCGCATCTGCTGCCTCTCCCTTGCTCAATGCTGCCTTGAACTCTGGCGCAGGGTCCATGCAGCTCTGGCACCTGCGGGGTGCGACACCACGATCTGGCGGTGACCTCCTACGGGACATGTCAGGTGCACATGAACCTGCAGCAAAGCACCAACCCCTTGTCCCAGCCTTGATCCTTGCCATCGTCTCGGCTGCAGCGGCTAGCGGCGCCGCGGGCAAAGTGGGAGACGCCGGCAGACCAAATCATCCAGCGTGCCGGCTCCGCAGCCGACTCCCCGCGCAAGGTGGGCTCTTTCCGTATGAGCACTGTGCAGCCTGTTTTTACAGATTCTTTTTTGCACCTTACGCGTCGCCGTCTCCTGACATCCCTGCTGCTTCGATTTCAAACCCGGCAGTTGTGCAGTCCGCCTGAGATGCAGCCTGACCGATGCGCAGGGCGTGGTGAGCGGAACGGCCAGCCCGCTGTCGCAGATCAGTCCGGTGGGCAGCAGCGTGCAGGGCGGCTCGGTGCCGGTGACGCGCGCGCACAGCGGCTTTGCGCCCGCGCCGCCGCCGCCCTCGGAGACCAGCCTGCGGGTGCGTGGAGAAAGGCGGCAATTTGCCCTGGCTGGGCGAGGTCGCATGTGCCCTCGTTCAACTCTGCTGCACGCTGACGATTAACTGGGCCAGTTCACCGCTCGTTGTGTCACCGACAATTGTACATCTGCACAAATGCCGTTCGTGGCCCCTGTGCTGCAGCAGGCGCAGGCAGACGCGGCGGAGGCGGAGCCCTTGCTGGTGGAGCGGTCTTTGTGGCAGTACATATCAACACACATGTTCAACCGTTGCTGCGCCTGCTTCTGCTGCAGGAGGCGCAGGCAGACGCGGCGGAGAGCGCCTCGGAGGCGGAGCCGTCGCGGCCTGAGCGCGGGCTGCTCAAGTCACCGTCCTCGGAGAGCCTCAACGCCCTGGCCTCGGCAGGTGGGCACCCTGAGCTGCTGTCCAGTTTGGGAGCCGCGCTTGACGGCTGGCAGCAGCCCGTCAATGCACCTCAGGCACATTGCCGCCTTGCTCCTCGGGTCTCCAGATCGAATCATCTCACAACTGTGCCTGGACATCCGGGACGCGCTCCGACCGCCCCTCGTGCTTTGCACCCGCGCAGACAACGAGCGCAGCGGCAGCGGCAGCCTGGGCAGCGGGAAGGGTGGCGCACCCAGCAACACACTGATTGCGCAGCTCAAAATCGATCCTCCTGCCTCATGCAGACAACGAGCGCAGCGGCAGCGGCAGCCTAGGCGGCGGCAAGGGCGGCGCCGGCGGCCCCGGCAACGCGGAGACACTGCTGTCCTTCATGGTGGCGGAGTTCGGCGACGGCCATTCCATCGCCGAGGTGGTGCCGCTGCGCGCGCGGCTGGCGGCGCTGGAGCCCGAGCTGCTCGGCCTGTCGCCGGAGCAGGCGGAAGACACCCAGCTGTGAGCAGGATTCACAACTCTTCAGACCGAATCATTCTGTATCTCGCCTTGCATTCAGCGTGATGGTGGTGCCACTGCGCGCGCGGCTCGCGGCAGTGGATGCCGAGCTGCTGGGCCTGTCGCCGGAGCAGGCAGAAGATACGCAGCTGTGCGTGTTTTTGTTGCACCTGACCACCTCGCCCTGGTTGTGCTTGTGCCCACCGCAGATGCTCCTCGCCGGGCAGACAAAACATGCGCCGCTGTGCGCCCTCAGATGGGCATAGTCAACCTTGCTTGACCCAATCTGTGGGGAGATGCTTTACATCGCCTGGCGCCCTGGAGGATCACAGGAAGGTTGCTGAATGCCTCGGGAATCCACGCCTGGATTATCTGCGTTGCAGGAAACTGGCGGAGCTGGAGGAGCAGGTAGCGCGTGCGTCGGCAGGACGGGCAGCGCACGCCGCAGGCACCCAGTGCTGCTGCTGCACCGTACTGCTGCACAGATTCGTGCTCCCGGACTACCTCAGAGCGTGGGACCTTTGACAGGCTTCGTACGCCAGCAGCGCCCAGCAGCAGCGGGCCGCCTCCAAGGTTGAGCTTGCAGCTGTGTGTAGCATCCATGGCCCGCAGATGTACGGTCTGCCAGATTTTCATCTTTTCCGCGCAGTGGTTTTGGCAGGGTGGGGTACCAGAGTTTTGAAGTTTGTGCAACAGCATTGACGCCGGTTGGCGATGATGAAAGTCACTAAGATATCGCAATGCTGCCGTTTTAGGGTCTCTGTATTGCAGAATATTGTCCTTCCTCGCTTCCGCATGGCCCACGCACTGCCCTCTGTGACGCCAGCCGCTCGCCTATACCTCGCCACCAAATACACTTTGTGGCGTGCACGGATCAGCCGCCGCCCGGGTGCGGCCAGCGGGCTGTACCCTGCGCCACCTTGCCAGCTGCCTTCCGCTCCGCCTGCCGCACAATCATGCACAAAAGGTCAACATACGCGTCTTATCTCAGTGACATTCAGTGCCTGCTCGCATGATGTCGCATGGTCGCAAAACAACAAGACGCCTGAGAGTCAATGGGTAGGCATGAACTCCGATCCCTTAGAAAGCATTCTTCGTAATACACCACACCTGTCACAGGTCCAACATGCCTTCTGACCAATCGGATGACCACACCAGCGCCAGGCCGCCAACGACCACTTGATGGAAAGGATGTGAGACCAAAAACGTGAAGGCAAACTCTCTGCTGGCTGGTTTTCCTACCTGCCACTGGTCGAACAATTTGCCTTCTGACCGGTCCGATGACCACTCCAGTTCCAGCTCGCCAATGACGACGGTGTCGCCGTCCGTCACCCCCCGCTTCTCCAGCGCCTTTGCCACCCCTGCCGCCTCCAGCACCTGCGGGAGGAATCGTCACGGGCTCGGTCGAATTGTGATGATTTCCAAGGACCACAGGCGTCGCCGTGCGTCGCCCCCCGCTTCTCCAGCACCTTAGCGACCCCCGCCGCCTCCACCACCTGCGAGCAAAGTTGTTCAGGATCAGACTGTGATGATTTCAAAGACCACAACATCAGTCAGTCACAACACAGGCCTTTCGACCCGGGGATGTGGATAGACTGCTCTGGTGCCAGCGGCGTGGCATGGTGACTTCCACTGCAGGGTGTGACTGACCTGATCGGCAGGCAGGGGGCCGAATGCAAGCATGTCATAAACTGGAGTGCACGTGCGCGCAGCTGCGCACCTTTTGGAAGCGGCGCGCTGCCTCATAGTAGTCCCAGTTGGTCATCTGCGCAAAGCGCTCCAGCGCCTTACCCTGTAGCAGAACAAAACATCAATGTTCAATTGACTTTTGAACACAAAAGCAAAGAGTCCCGGGTTGTCAGCAAAGCACTGCAGCACCTTGAACCTGCCACTGCAATGCACACTAAGTGCCACCCTCAAAGCTTTCCGGAACGCCACGTTTCGCTCTACTGCAGTGCACTGCGTTGCGACAGCGCCGCACAGCTGGTCAGGCAGACGACAGCAGCCAGATCATGACCAGGTGGCAAGTAGAGGGCCAGCCAGGTAGGTGCACCAGATATGAACAAGAGTGTCAGCAGCGCGCAGCGCCTGGACGACCCAGATGCGGTGCCCCGCCAGGTCAGCCTCAATGGTGGAATAGTCCAGGCGGTCAGGGAGACGCTGGGCAAACATGAACCAGCCGCGCGCCTGGACGACCCAGATGCGGGGCCCGGCCAGGTCCGCCTCAACGGTGAAGTCGTCCAGGCGGTCGGGCGACGCCGCCCGCTTTGGCGCCTCCTGCACGTTTTCAGATTACAAATTGAAACGAAAGATCATCACATTGGAATCGACTCTGTCAACACTGCGGCCCTCAGTTGGCACGCTCTTCCATGGGCCAACTTGAGCATGTGATAACAGTCGTACAGGTCCGGTTCTCAGGTTTCGACCAAGTTCTGTCGCACCTGCACATTGAGCGCTGGCGCCGCATCTGCCGCACCCGCGGCTGCCTCCGGCACGGAAGCGGGAAGCACGTCCAGCGCGGACCGCACCGCCCGCACGAGCGCCGGCACGCCGGCGCCGCTGACCGCGGAGATGGCGAAGATGTCAGACTCCCTGACGCCCTGCAGGCATTCGGAAGGTTCAGGGAGTAGGGACGAGATGGATTGTTGAGTCGAATGAGCACCGCCGATGGCGCTGGTGATGCCGAAAGTGTCGGACTCTCCTCAACGCCCTGCAGGAGAGTCGGGATTTAGGGCCCGGCAAGCATGTTTCGTGATTGGGGGCACGGGGGCCCCACCCCCCCCCCCCCCCCCCCCCCGACGACCTGGCAGTCCCGCGCTGCAAGGCCGGAAGCGGGACAGGGGTGGCGACGCGCACAACAGAGCCTTCGCAGCTGCCGGAGTCCGCAGCATGCTGTGCTTTGCCGGGCAGCCGGTCTCCTGTGAAATTTCTGTTTCATGTTAGGCACGTAGCTGATGAGGTAGTGCGCACGATGTCCTGATAGCCCAAATTTCTTATCGGGCAGTTTTACTTTGTATACCCCACCTGCTTGATCAGGTAGTCGCGCACGATGTCCTCATAGTCCGCCGAGTCGGGTAGGTCAATTTTGGAGTAGGCCACCAGCTGCCGTTTGGCTGCGAGGCCGGGGCTGAACAGCGCCAGCTCCTGCTGGATCGCTGCGTAGTCGCCGCAGGGGTCGGGGCTGCTGCCGTCCACCACGTGCACCAGCAGCCTGCGGCAGGCATGGTTTCGAAATGAGTTTTTGACTGCCAATCTGCATATTAATTGCGGTGTAGTCGCCGCAGGGTTGCGGGTGATGCTGTCCACCACGTGCACCAGCAGCCTGTGGCGCACGACAGGATCTTGACCGCTCTTCAAGGGTTTTTCGTATTGCAAATGGGTGGCAGTAAATTGCCGCAGGGTGGGGGCCTGCTGCCTCAGCAGGCCCCCACCGCGGCTTGGATGCTCTGTCAGGACTTGTGCTTGGCTTTCAGGGATGGCCTGCAGCCGAGTCTGATTTCTGACAGGGCGTCAGCAGTGCTCAAGGCAATGGTAGCGTCCAAATGGCATCCAGCGGCCACCCAGCTAAAACGTTGCCGAGCGACTTGAGCTAGTGAAAATGGCTGATCTCTATGGTTCTTAGTTCCAAACGGCACATCAGCAGCATTGGCAGAGGCGCAGGAATTTGAGACCCAGGCCTGCGCCCGTGTGCGCGCCCTCCAGCTTTCTCATCAGCAGAGAAGATTCCAATGACGTCTCATTTCGAGCATGGTTCTGCCCCCTTCTCCATCTGGACGCACCGGCAGCGCTGGCAGCGGTGCAGGGACTCGTGCCCTCCAGGAGGCCCGTGATGTTGTGCCAGATTATGTCTTGGGCAGATTTCTAGTTTCTTGTGTCTGTATGTCCAGGCAGCGCACCGGCAGCGCTGGCAGTGGCGCAGGAACTCGTGCCCCAGGCCCGCGCCCGTGTGCGCGCCCTCCAGCAGGCCCGGGATGTCGCACCACACAGAGGAGCGGAAGTCCATCTCCACGACGCCCAGGTTGGGCGTCAGCGTGGTGAAAGGGTAGGCCGCAATCTTTGGCCGCGCCGCACTGGCCTGCAGAAACAAACTATATTCGATGCATACTCGTGGTTCAGAATGTTTAAAGGGGGCCGAGCTGTTGGGAGTCAGCGGCGCAACAATGGAAACCTGCCATCGTTGTCCGCGCGGTGCTGGCCTGCGGCAGAGAAAGGAGGCAAAAAAGGGTTCCATTTGGAGTGTACAAGTGGTGACAGGCATCAGTGGCCCGCAGGCGAAGCAGAGCAGCACGGTGTGCACACCCAGGCATCGAATGAGGAGGCAGTCACGGGCCTCATCAGCGGGGGCTTTGGTGCGCAGCCTCCTGAGGCATGCTGGCTTTGGCCCAAGATATGGGGCCCTGGGGTGCGCAACAGAGCTCAAGGACGCACCGCGGACAGCAGGGTGCTCTTGCCGGCGTTGGGCACGCCCACGATGCCAACGTCCGCCACCAGCCGCAGCTCGATGTCCAGCCAGTTGCCGGCGCCGGCCTCGCCCTTCTCCGCCAGCGCCGGCGCCGTGTTGCGTCCCGTCTTGAAGGACGCGTTGCCGCGGCCGCCGCGGCCGCCCGCCGCCAGCAGCGCCTTGGAGCCTGCGCCCGCAGACATGCAGGCTGGGGCAGTGTTACTCATACCCCTTGGAAGACACATCGACGTGGCTGGCAGGCAGGGAACACGCCCTGCCTGCCAGCCCCACTTCTGTTGCGTACCCTCCTCTGTCCAGCATGCCACGCCACGAGGCTAGTGCAAGCAACTGGTTCCGCATCTCGCCCGGCAGCCAAAGCAGCACTGTCCTCCCGCATGCACTTGAAACGATTAATTATTTAAATTTGCCTCGTTGATTGCCAGCAATCGCTTGTTACTGCGCTATATAGGTGAAATCAAATGATAAGGTGCCGAGACCCCACCTGGCTCGAGGAGCTCCGCCAGCGGCGGCTCGCCGGGCTTAGCGTCCCGGCGTCGCACGATCGTGCCCGGCGGCAGCCGCACAAAGGTGTCCACACCCGCGCGGCCCGCCATCTTGGAACCGCCGCCCGGAGTTCCCGGCTGCGCCCTGAAGTGCACCTGCCACAGTGCACGCGCGGAGATTTGGAAACAGATATGTTTGTCAACACTGCACAAGCTGTGCATGTTTCGATCATCATGCTCGCGCTGCATGGCCCCATCCACCATCCTGCATCCGCCGTCCAGTCGCGGCGAGGGTGAGCGCACAGTCGCCAGCTATTGCGCTTGCGTGTTGATACCCTGTTGATTCCCAAGGTGATCAGTGGCCCACCTGCCGTCTGAAAGAGCTCAGCGAGTTGAGCGACGCGTCCGCGACAGCCCACACATTGCCGCCGACGCCACCGTTGCCGCCAGAGGGGCCACCTGCACAGATGCAACGTGCTCTCCTTCCCATGTATGTTCACCGGGCTCCATGCGCTTGTGTGTCCTTGAGCAATCCACTGCAGCAGGCAGGCAGATCCCCAGCCAGACTGTTCCGACGCCCACCTTTCGGCACGAACTTCTCGCGGCGGAATGCGACGCAGCCGCGGCCGCCGTCGCCGGCCTGCACGTGGATCTTGGCGGTGTCGAAGCACCGCACCTCTGCCGGCAGCCGCTTGCCGGCGCCTGCCGGCCTGCCGTCACCCTCCTGCACCAGTGGCGGCGGACCAACATCACGTGCTGGACTGCGCAGCTAGACAGCGTATTTGCTTGTTGCTGTGTGTCCAGCAGAAGAGAGGATGAGACATAAATTTGCAGAGGCCTTACGCCGGATCAGTACCGTGCATTCGACGAAAAACTGCATCTGGCATACAGGAGGTTCGAGCCGACATGCCGCTCGCGCAAAGAAGCGTCACCTCTTCCTCCTCCTCCTCCTCCTCCAGCTCATGCTCCGGCACCCAATCGACGTCCCAGTCAGCCGCCGCGTCCTCGTCGTTCGGCAACAGGATCCCCTCTTCCTCGATCAAGAATTGCCCTCCCGCCTCGACTGCCGATGCCGCCTGGACGCCACGGCAGCAGCACAAAGCTCCAGAGATAGCCAGCAGATACCGGGAGGCACCGTGCATTTGACCAATCATGTGGGCAGTATCCGCCTTGCGGCCAGGCGATGCGTACACGCGCTCACCTGCTGCTGCTGGAGGGATGCCGAGGTGCGAGTCCTGCAGCGGCGAGGAGCAGTCTGGCCGCGACTGCCTGCGGGGGCTGCTTTCTGACATCTGATGCTCGCTGGAGTGCGTCTGTGATCAGCAAACGGCTCGCAGCGCAGGCTGCAGGACGCGCCAGCTTCCGAAACCCGGCGGCTTGCAAGGCTGGACATGCTGCAAGTGGCCGCGTCGTGCCCGCAGAACACGAACGGGAGAGTCTGCATGTTTGCCGACCTGTGTTTCCGGCAGTCTGCTGTGCTCGCTGACGCGGCTGATCGCCATTTGCAGTTCCGGCCTCGAGTGCTACAGGGCTGGGTTGGGAGCTGTACTTCCGCCTTCCAGTTTGTGCTTCCTCTCTGTGGTGGCATCAGTTGGAGGAACCAAACGCAAGAAGCTTCAGAACATTCGCACAACAGCAGTGACGAAGCGTCTTCAGGGGGCCCCGCACGCTGCAATAATACTAACAATCCTTGTGTCACACCGGCGGAACCCTTCCGCTGGCCGCCAGGCGTCACCATCAGGCGTCGCCGTCGCGGGTGGCAACGACTGTGTACGGCCGGCTCGGAGCCACGAGGCGCTTGATGCCCAGGTACGCCCCGACGATGACCACCATGCCCATGGCTGCCAGGGCAGCCGCCGCTATCCAGCCGCTCAGCGTGATGACATTGGCTCCCTGCGCCTGCGGCAAGGACGAGAGAGGTTTGGCATTGCGGAGCTGTAGAATTGCTTGCCGCAGCGCTGAAGTACCTGCTCGTGCAATGCTGGGCGACACGGCACCAAGGCGCACAGGCCACAGCAGCAGCCACCTCTTGCGCCTCTCAACGAATATACATTGCCTTCAAACCCTCAGAAACGCTTTTCCACTTCCCATCACCACGCTGATGGCCCACCGCTGGATTGACCAGCTTGGCGCTGGCGAGCTTATCGTTGGCAGTGTGTATTTCCAGGTTCAGAAACAGGAATGCTGTTTCCCATCAAGGCCTACCTCCGGGTTGACGAGCTTGGCGCTGACGAGCTTGTCGTTGGCGGTGGCCGCCTCGCGGGCGCGCGCCTGCAGCTCCTTCACCTTCTCCTTCAGTGCGCTCTGCGCCGCGTTGGCCGCCACCACCGCCCTCGAATCCTGCACGACCAGCGGGAAAGGTTGGAGCACTGTGGGAAGCGTTGCGATATGGCGGCTGCGCCCATAAGCGCTGCAGGTCTGAAGAACAAGGTCGGCCCAGGTTGGTGCTGATTTGCTGCTGTGCAAGCGTGCGCGGACCACTGCCAGACAAACATTACAGCGCGCAGGGCAGGGCTCGCGAGCAACAGTGCTACCAGCCGCAAGTCGGGCTTGACACGCATGTTGCTTGGCGGTGAAGCTCAAGGAAGGGAAAGTGTGTGCAGAGCCGGTGCGGGCATTGGCCGTCGCCACACTTCAGCAGGCAGGCGACCTGTAGTCGTAGGGCACACGTGCAAACGCTTGCTGGGACTGACATACGACGCTCGATATACGACACTGTTAGAGTCCGAAACATCGATGCGAAAACGTACGGAGGGCGCTGCGGCCATGACGACCTCGCGGCAGGAGGGGTCCTGCAGCGGCGCGCTCTTCACGCGCACCACTCTCTTCCGGGTTCATTGAAACAACTAGCTTCACGCATTGAAAATTATTGATGCAAAGCAGAGAACTCACGGACGGCGCGGCCGCCATGACGAGCTCGCGGCAGGAGGGGTCCAGCGGCGCGCCCACGGCCAGCTTCTTGGCCAGGCAGCGGCCCACGGCGCCGATGCTGAACACGCCGCGCTTGTGGCCAGCGCCCGCCGCCTCGCACTCCAAGCTCACGTCGCGGTCGCAGCACTCCGTCAGTGTGGCGCCTGCATCAAACAGGGTTTTGCACCATGTGTTGCTGTGTACCTACAACTTGAGGGATTCGGAAACCGTGTGCGCCGCCTCGCTCTCTGTGCTCATGTCAGGATGCAGCACTACGTCCGCACGGCGCGGCACCTGCGCAATGACACATTGGTTGTTCCTGGCATGTTTGCAGGACTTGTTTGAAAATAGACAGTGTGTGCAACGCCTCGCACTCCAATCTCACGTCGCGGTCGCAGCACTTTGTCAGCGCGTCGCCTGCGTGATCATATTGGGGAGAGTGAGGCAACAGGGCAGGACTACCAGCAAAGACTGCAGCGGCGGAGCTGGCGCCTACAGGCTCAGAATTACATGAGGAACAGGCTCGAGGATCTACTGAGTTGTCGGTACCGGAGTCGGACTGTCGCTCGTGGCTGCTTCACCATGTGTGGCAGGGATTGGACGTCACACTGCTGCTTGGCTGCTAAAGAAGGCGCCAACAACAATGCGGTCGTGGCAGCGACAGAGCGAACAAGCTGTCGATGGAAAGGGCACGTTGGCGCGGACTCACACCGCCGTGCGGGCGGCGGCTGACTTACATTGACGAAAACGTCAGAAAAGTCACGTGAACTTCTGCCTTTTTTATATCTTCTTTCGAGTTCATCCAGAAGGAACACCTGGCGTGTACTCCCACAGGGCCATGCGGGTGGCGCGGCTGACGTTCCACTGACGCGCTCGCGAGGAAAATAAAATCTTGTTTATTTTCCTTGTCTCATTCACAAAGGCAGTCAAAAAGGCCGACCTGGCGTGTACTCCCACAGCGCCATGCGGGCGGCGCGGCTGACCTCCCACTGGCATGGCTGCTGCAGCCCCTCCAGCTGCGCCAGCAGGCACTTGAGCACCTCCGACTTGCCGTGCGCCCTGCCCTGTTTATAACATAAGAAAAGGGCTGCTGTGAGGGTTGTAGGGTGTTCGGAACAGTCCTTGCAGCTGCGACGGCAGGCACTTCAGCACCTCCGACTTGCCGTGCGCGACTTGCCGTGCGCGCGGCCCTGCGCGCATGAAACTCGGGTCGTTGGAGAAACTCTGGCCTTCCACAGAGCTCTGACGCAGCTTTGCGCTGTTGACGTGTGCTCGTCAACGTCTGTTGTGCTGGCACGCGTGTGTGTTGCACAGTTCAACATTGCAGCTGCAGTCTCGTGGGGGAAGATATCAGGGCTGTCGGAGTCACGCGACATCAGCAGTTCCTGGCAGCCTCACAAAAGGCGGCTGCCGCGCATACCCAACTCATTCTCCCACATGCGGCACCTCCGCGCCGCAGGCGGTGGCCACCTCCTGCCGAGTCCGGCCATCTTGAACAGCTGTGTTTTTACGTTTGGTTCAAGATGTTTTGTCTGCAAACCCCGAAAGTGCAGTTCAACCCACCTCCTCCTCGGCGCACACATCTGCGATGTCAGCGCCGCAGGCGGTGGCCACCCCGTAGTCCTCGTGCCAGTCCGCTTGCATCTCGATCTCACGCGCAATGATCTGCTCCGCGCACGCCGGCCCAAAGTCCGGCTGCGGCAGGCTTTGCTGCAGGCAGTGCATGATGCGGCCCCGGCCTGCGCATGTAGGCAACAGGATCGTCGGCCACAAGGATCCGAGCGTCCCTGTCATTGGGTGTGCAGCAGCCACTGCGAGACAGTGATGGTGGGGCGTCGAGAGGTGTGGCGCGGAGTATCATTCACGACGTCCATGGTGCTCAAGCGGACTGCTCTTCCCTGCTCAGTGTGTGGTTGCCATATGATGCCATACGAGCACAAAGATGGATCGCTGACATGCAGCTGGCCTAATGTTGCATGCGATGCACGGCACACGCCAGGAGCGCACCTGGCTTGACGTCGGCGCAGTACACGGCGATCTCCTGGGAGCACAACTTCTTCAGCTTCGGCCGCAGCCGCACGTCCTGCAGCAACGCAGAACTGATCATGAATGTGAATTTGAATTGTCTTGTTCAAGTAGACGAGACAACATAAAGCTGTCTCGTGTCAGTGAGGAAGTGCGGTGCGCGGTGAAACTGGTCGAAGTCAACAGATGCCCCGTTCAAGCTCCCCGGGCAAGCGGCTTGTGCTGCCCACCTGTGCAGCATGCTTGCTTGCACCTGCAGCAATTTGGGATGCAAGACAAGCATGTTCTGTTCTGTTGCAAGTGTCGCTGCAGAAAGAAGCTGCCGCACCTGCGCCTGCATGATGTTGAGGTGCAGCTCCTCCTGGCGGCAGCTGTCTGACAGCTTGTCGCGGTTCTTGCGCAGGCAGTCGTGCACACGCCCCTCTCCTGCAAGGGTTTTCGTAGGGGTTTCCGTCAGAATTTTCGTCCGAATGCGTGCCTGTGACTTGCTCACCGACGCTCGCCCCTTCGTTGCCGGACAGCATGTATGCTGGTGACGCATTGTCACTCCCTACCCATGCAAGGGTCTGCATGTCGACAGCACGGATGCAGCAGTGATGTGTGAGCAGTACCTGGCTCGACCTTCTTGCAGAATCTATCGACGTCATTGCGGCATGCCTCCGCCAGAATGACGTCGTTGCGGAAGTCAAACACCTGCACAGCAGCGCAGGTGACTTACGGGCAATGTTTGACAAACAAAAGAACGATCCTGAATGGCAGTGTGGGGAGAGCTGCAAAGGAGCTCTTGCAAGCTGCAGCGCTCCACCATGGGCAGCCCATATCACCAGTACAAGCTGGTGTTCGTCCCAGTTGAATGCGAGCCAGTCTGGTGTGGACGGTACAAAGCTTGGTGCGGCAGATGATGCACAGGCTCCTCGACCATATTGAAGCTCGAGGGGCAGCAGCGTCCCGCGCTGGCGCACCTCCATCTTCTGGAAGTAGAAGACCTCCTTCCGGCAGGCGGCGCTGGAGATTTCCGCCGCCTTGTCCGACAGGCAGCGCAGCGCCCGCCCGCCGCACGCGTGGTTGGTGGCCTGTGCGGCACCGAAGGCACATATTTGTAGACATAACATCATTCAAAGTATAGGATCATTCAAGACCTATGCTTCTGAAATGGGCATGCCGCAGCCAGTGACTGAATGGGCTGCTGAGCCCAATGTCGCCCGCGTGCTATGTCCATTGAGCGCCACGCCAATTGGTTTTCAGCGAGCCAGACGATTGTATCCGTTTTTCGTTCTTTGCGTGAGATTGAGACGGTCGTCACCTGCTTGCACACATCGGGGCACAGCTCCGAGACATCCGCCTCGCACGCCTCTCGCAGCCGGAAGTTCAGCCTGGGAGGACACACCCCATGCTGATCACGATCACTTCTTCATCAGCTTTGTTCAGTACTTGTCCTTTTCGGATCAACAAAAGTGTATTCTGGCTTGCAGCCGTGGAGCTGCAGGCATGGTCTCCAGTCTTGCATGCACGCAAGGGAGGCAATGCCACTTGACTCGTGAAACAGAGCAGCCCCGCAGCCCGAAAAAATCAGCTGAGGGTCCAGCAGATGCAAGCAGGCAGGCGGCGGTGGTGCTGTCTTGGCGACAACAACATGCCTGTAATCGGAGGACGAGCGGATGAGGTCGGCCTCAACCTGCTGCCGGCACTCGCCGCCCATCGCCGCATCCTCCAGCACGTCCTGCACAGCCAAGAAAAGGTGCAGTCTGTGTGAGACTTCCAACGCAGGATGTGTGTCAATGCAGGTTTGCAGCGCTCTCCACCTGCTGCCGGCACTTGCTGCCCGTCACCGCCTCCTCCAGCGCGTGCCACAATGTAGTCAGCCACAGTTTCAGCAGTTCTAAATGCATGAGTCCGGCTGCTGTCGAAGCGAACAGTGTATATTTGCCAAATAAGAAACTTCTCTGTGACGCCTGCCTTGCAGTACGCGATGCGCCGTGTGATGAGCTGCCTGGGCAGGCGCCACCACAGCTGGAGGCCAGGCACATGCTCTGCTGGCGCAGCCTCAAGAGGCCGCCAAGACCGGCCTGCGACATGCAGGGCACCAACGGCGCGCCTTGATGTCCACAGCAAGCCTGACAAAGCACGAGAAGAATTTCTCACCTGCAGACAGCGCACGATGCGGGCGTGGCCGTGCCGCACGTCCTTGCAGAAGGCGGGGATCTCCGAAGCGCAGGCCGCCCGCAGCGGGAACTTGAAGTCGATGTCCTCCGCCATGTCCTGCTCCTGGTCGAACAGCGCGGCGCGGCACTCGAAGGACAGCTGCTCGCGGCTCTCCTGCAAGCACCTGATGACGCGCGCCGAGCCCTGCAGACGACAGAGCGAGAGAGTCAGACAAGACCTCGCTGGTGCGCCTATCGCGGCGTCACTGGAAGGACGACCTCCCAGCACAGCTTCTCCCGGTCCCTGGCGCAGTCTCTGGAGTACGACGGCGAGCCGCTCAAGGTACAGCGAATGCAGCGCACCGCCTGCTCGTCGGGGCGCAGCTTCCTGCGGTCTCCTCGACACACTTCTGTGGTGTGCGACACAGAGCCGAAATCGTTCATGCATCGCACCGGCTGCTCGTCGGGGCACAGCTTCTTGCGGTCCTCAGCGCAGTCGGAGGCCAGCGGGTAGTTGAAGCGCACGTCCTCCGTCTGTCGCTCCATTGACTTGTGCACCTGCTCCCGGCACTCCGGCACCTGAGCAATTCAAGAAGCTCCAGCACTTGGGGGTTCCGATTACCATGGGTGTCAGGCACGCGGTGGCCGCCGACCCCCAGGCCTCCCAATTTGCCGGCCGTAAACTGACATTACATATATAAGATGGCAATTCACTAGGCGATGTGATGCAACTCATGTAGTCTGACTCACAAGGCAGCTCGCAGAAAGCCTTGTTGTCCGGAACCCCACCTGCAGCTCCTCGCGGAAGTCCTGTAGGCAGCGCACGACCTTCCCGTCGTAGCCCTGCACGCTGTCCAGGCGGCTGAGCGCCAGGCCGCACGTCTTTTCGATGTCCTTTTCGCAGGCCGACCTGGTTTGACACGCACACATGTCAGATTTTCTCATATTGTGCATGTATATGGTCGTCTGTACTACACCACGCGTATCAGACGGCTGCTCCACCAACTGAGCTCAACAGCTTGAAGACATTCTGTTTTTGAGTTTTGAAATTACCGCAGTGGCGCGTCGAGCCGGAAGTCCATCGCGCGGCGCTCCATGGCGGCCTCCAGAGCGCCGCGGCACTCGCCGCCGAAGCCCTCTGCGTTGCGGTTCTCCTCCAGGCACTCCATTGCATGCGCATCGCCTGCACATGGTGGGATTTTCAGGCTTTGGGGGTTTGGGAGTTCATCCAACGTCCTCCGCTTCGCGGTCCTCCTCCAGGCACTCCATTGCACGCGCATCGCCTGCGTAAGATGCAAAAGCATAGGACTCAGGCAAAAGGGTTGAGGGGTCCGAGGGATCCGTCGAAGGGTCTCAGGGTGAGCCAAATCCCTCCGCATTGCTTTTCTCCTGGCACTCCATCCATTGCATGTGCATCGCTTGCATAGGTTGTAGTGGCTGTTGAAACCTATACAAAGCCCTCTGTGTTGCAGTGTTCCTCCAGGCACTCCATTGCACACGCGCAAAGCTTGCGGCAGCTGTTGGCAAAGGCCGCGTTGTCGACGGGACGGCATCCAAGTTTTGATTTCAAGAGCAGCCACTGCGGCTGAAAGTTGCAAACTTCGCCATGCCGCTCGGCCTGTAGTGTTGCGCACGAGAGGACAACAAGGTGCAGAACAACCGACGGCGCACCTGGCTCTGCAAGGGGGCAGAAGACCTGCTTCTCGCCCATGCACAGCCGCAGCAGCGACACCGACAGCCGCAGGTCGCCCGCGTTCTCCACGTCCTGCCGGAACAGGTCCTGCTTGCAGTCGAAGGACACCGCCCCCGCATTCTCCCTCTGCATGTGCCGACAGTAGTAATCTCTGTCGCATCCGTCAATGCTCAAGCAGGTGAGTGAGGAGAAGGAGGCTTGGGAGAAGGGCACACATCAATCACGTCCAGGCACCAGCAGGCCAGCATGGAATATGTATCTCCCTTGATCACGGCGGGAGCTGGGCTTTCCGGCTGGCAAAGCTCACCAGGCACTCCTGGATGCGGCCACCGCCGGGCTTCACGTCCGAGCACACCCGCTCGACGTCGCCCTGGCAGTACTGCTCCAGCTGCGCATCCGCCCTGTAGTCCTCTGCCGCCTGAACAGCGTGCAGTGATTTAGCAATCGGCTTTTCAGAACCCAGGCAGTACTGCTCCAGTTGCGCATCAGCCCCCTGTAGGCCCTCCGCCCCCTGCGAACAGCCCCGTCTTTCAGTGACCCCTGGCCTGGCCCCCACAGGCATCACGCACGCCCTGGAGCAGCTGTCCACCCTTTGGTATACCGTCTGGCAAGGGAGTGCCGCACGAGGAGTCTTGTCGGCCAGATCGCCCGGCACACGTTGTGTGGAGGAATGCATGCAGGATGCTATCCGGGCGTGTGATGTCAAAAACACATGAAGCTGGGGCGGCGTTCACGATATTTCCAGAGTTTATCCAGGCACCTCCAGCTGCGTGCGGAAGATCTCCTTCTTGCACCGGGGGTTGAGCTTGGGCTTTGCCGCCCTGCAGGGAGTGCAGCAAAAAATCGGGTGTGTGGCGACTTGAAAGAGCGTCCTTCTTGCGCATCATATGATCGCCAAGTGGAATGACACTCGCTGGCCACCACCTTCTGATGGTTTGCCGGACGCATCGCTGCTCACCTGAGGCACGCCAGCACTGCGCCAGGATCCTTCGAGTGCTTCTTGCAGAAGCGCTTGGCATCGCGCTGGCACGCTTTTGCTGCAGAGGTGAAACAGCGAACATCAGACCATCGACCAGCAGAATACGGCGATGCCAAGAATGGACTGAGACGTCACAGCCAGTAGACTCAACACATCAACAGCACCATTGCAGGCAGCGGGTGCTGCAATGCGCCCGCACCGAGCGGAAGGTCCTTGTTAATATTGGTGGCGCGGTCAGCCTTGAATGCCTCCAGCTCGGCCACGCAGCCTACAGAGACCGTGTTGCCTACAGTGCAGACGAGTCATCATCAGACAGGAGCATCACACACTGCGCTCTTGCTCTGCTGTGCTCGATGTCAGATTGGACGAATACATGCCGAGAGTCGAACTACGGTGCGCATGGCGACAGCGATGACCTGCGTACCCTGCACATTTCCCTTCGCCTCCTCCTGCAGTTGGCTGGTCAGGCACTCTGCAAACCGGCCCTCTCCCGGCTGGATGGCCGCGCAGAATTTGTCAAAGTCCGAAGCGCATGCTCCTGCACCATTACACGGTCAAAACCTCATTCTCGCAGATGGAGACAAATTGTTGACGGAGTCAGGAGAGGCAGATGGTCAAGCTGACAGGAATGACAGTCAATCCACATCGATTCAGAATCATCAGCGTCATACATCTTCGGCCAGCTGCCGATGGCAAGACCAGAGGACCAGCACAGGCGGTACATTACCTGTGGTGGACACGTCAGCATCGCCGGACGCGAGTTCAGCAGCGGGCGCCTCAGCCACCAGCTGCGAGATGACCATGTCCGTCACCTCTTCCTTGTTGTCCTGCAGTTGGCGAATCAGAGTTTGTGAAACTCGCAAGACTCAGTGGGTGAAGCGATGCAAGCACCTCTCTGTGTTCCCAAGAACCCATGCGGTCATGGTGAGGCTAGCTTGTACAGTGGCTTCCGAAGGCCAGCAGTGACATGTGTGTATGCATGGGGGGCAGAACTTAACGACCGCTCACCTGCATCTGGATGGCAGCATCCACCTGAGCCTGCAGCTGCTCAGGGGTCGTGACTGCCACCTGCTGCGCGAGCTGCTTGCTGCCCTCGTCCGCCTGCGGCGTGGCTTCCTGCTCTGCCGAGGCGTCCGCGGCTGACTCCGCTGGAGCGGCCTCCGGTGTGGCTTCCGCAGGCTTTGCATCAGCTGCGGCCGGCTGAGCCTTGTCCTCCGTGCCGCTGGCCGGCTGTGCGTCCTCAGGCTGCTTGTCTTCAGGCTGAGTGTCTGCTGCATCTGGCGTTGCGGGCGCTTCCTCCGCTGCAGGCTCAGTCTTCACCTCTGCCGACCGTTCGCCGCCGCCTTCGGGCTGAGAAACGCCCGCTGATGGGTCAGTAGCCTTCTGAGCCTGGTCTGCAGCGGCATCTGGCTGCTGCGCGTCCTCTTCCTGCTGCTGTGGTGTTGCATCATCCTGCGCCCTTGCCGCCACTGCTGACCACAGCAGCAGGCCCAGCAGCAGCAGCGTCACGCTGCGCTTCATTCTATTACGTTTCATTGCATGGCAAGAAGCCTGGCCGATGTGTTGCACCAATGTGTGAAACTGAACTGATCTACTGTCCCATGGGTCGCCACGGGACCGACAAGTTGTGGAGACACGCCGTCGCGGATGTGCCAACAGAGGGGCTGCTGGCAAGTACACTGCGAGGTGCAACAGAGGCTTGGAGCTGCAGCAGTGAAGGTCAACAACTTGCATGCAGGGGCCGCAAAAACCGCTCCCGTTGCGTGCAAAGTTTGGCGAGGCAGGTGCAGGTTGCCACTTCCCGCTTGCCAATTCCCTCTCCGCCTCGTCCTCCCTTAGCCCAAGAGGCACTTGGCTGCCGATTGAGTGGGTTCGTGCGCGCGCTTGTCGCTCCGATGTGACCTGCAGCTGCGGCGTCCTATGGCCTGGGACGGCCGGCCGGGGCACATCAATCCTGCTCGCTTCGCGACCTCAGGTGCCGCGCACAACCGCCAGCCGCTGGGGTTTATTCTCGAGGACGAAGAGGACGCCACCTTTCAGCTGCAGCAGCCTCTGCACCCGGATTTAGCATTGGCGCCGCAGCCGGGTCAATCCCATGATGCGCAGCCGCTTCAGCTGCAGCCGCTGTCGTATGAAGAGCTGCTGGACGCAAGGCAAGCCTGCAGTCGGCTTCGTCTGCAAAGGGTTGCATGTCTGACTCGACAGCTGTTGCGGATGCTGAGACTGATGTGCGCTGCAGGCATGCCACCGCGGCCGCGTCGGCCGGCTGGCTCCATGACGCAGGCAGGTGCGGCAGCTATCACAACGCTCGCCGCATTGTCACCACCTGTTGCAGCAAGTGGCGTGTATGTGTTTGCATCCATATGCTAATGGCTCAATCGCTGCAACCGCTGCAGGCTCAGGTCGCTCAAGCGGAAGTGGCCCTACGATGTGCGGCCCCAGGCGTGCACCTCGTCGGCGGTCGAGCACGCACGGCGCGGGACCTTCCAGCAGCTGCTGCATCCGGGCGCCGGCGACGCCGCGGGCGCGTCGGCGGGCACATCGCCAAAGGCCGGGCCAGGCGCCGCAGCTGAGCCGGCAATGCCGGGCGCTGCCGCCGGCGAGCAGCAGAGTCCAGACGGCGGCAGCACTCCGGCAGCCTCGGGAGCGGGCAGCGTTTCAGATGCAGCGGCTGATGGGTGCTCAGACGCAAACAGCGGCGGGGCGCCGCGGCCGCCGCGGAGCCGCCGCAAGCCCAAGACCGGGCGCAGGCGCGTCACGCGGGAGGAGCTGGGGCTGCCCCCGCCGCCGTCGCGGCCGCGTGGCACGTGGACCTGCATCAACGTGCGCCGCTTGGTCTGCGGACAGCCGGCGGCAGGCGAGCAGCCAACGTCGGGCAAGCAGCCGGAAGCAGCTGGACAGCCGGCAGCGGATGTCGCCGGGCCATCAGCCACGGCGCAGTCGCCGCCGACGCCGCCGGGGCAGGCGGCGGCAGCGGAGGCAGAACCGCCTGCGGCAGAGCAGCAACAGCCCAGGTGAGAACGCGCAGGGCTGCCATTGTCCACCAGCTCGTGACAGAGGGCTGACAGACTAGGGTGCGCTCTCACTTGTGACCATCGCTTTTGCGCCGTCACCCTGGTTGAGAATCACTCTGTCGGAAACATGACGTGCGCCGCTGCGCCAACTGCAGGCTGGAGCAGTGTGCCGAGGTCAATCCCGCGGCAGCTGCCACCTGCGCAGCCTGCAGCGCGGCCCTGTGGGACGGGGAGGACGGACAGCTGCGGGCGCGCGTTGCTGCCATCCTGCAGGCACGCACACACTTGATCACGCTGCAAGCACATTTTTTCACCCTGATTGACACCCTCGACCACGCTGCAAGCAGGAGCAGCCAGTGTCTGTTCTGTGCGGCGTAACATCTCTCGTTGGCAGCCTGCCTCGCGCTTGAAGGCTTGCTGCAGCATTCCTACAGCATGGTCGGCTGGCAGCCTTGTGTAGATGAGATGGACGACATAGTTGTGCGTCTGCCCGGCGCAGACGTCCGACCTCAGTGCCACCTCCATGCGGGACGTGCTGCGACGGCTGGCGGTGGAGAGCGGCAACCTGCCCGGCGAGGGGCTCGTCTTCCCTCGCGACCTGGTGCAGCGGGAAGTCGACTGCCAGCTGGCGGCCCACAGTGCGCCCCTGCCTCACTATAAGACTTGCATTCTTGCCTTGGCTTTGATAGTTGCTGTCGTACCAAGCTAGCCTTGCTGACTGGCTGCGCTTGATGCGATGCTCCTCTGCCATGGCGTCGGGTGCGGCCCTTATGATCAGAGCCTCCGAGTGCACGCCTACCAGTCCTGAAAAGCCCACGCTACTGACCTGCGGCAGGGGAGCGGCAGCTGGCTCAGGCAGACACGTCGCCTGGTGGCAGCGCAGGCGGCGGCGGCAGGGCTCGGCACCGCGCCGACGCCCCCCACTGCGCAGTGACGGCAGCCGCGGTGGATTCAGTGCCGGACGTGCGCTCCAGCAAAATGCGCCCAACAGGTGAGCATCCCAGGCGGCTGTACAGGCAGCAAGTCACACGCATCATGCCAGAACAGCCGCGACTTTCTTCCCACGCTGTTATCATATAACAAACCTCGTGGTTCGCCTTGCTGCCCGCTGTCTCCCTTTGCACATGACAGTCCTGCAATGATCCGGTGCCATCAAATTTTGCAAGATGCGAACGAGCGCAGACCCTGAAGGCCTCGTTCTTCCACGACAGGTGTCACCGTGCACGAGGCAGCTGCCCGCCTGCAGGCCAGCGTCACGCAGCTGGCGCAGCAGCAGGCCTGCGACAGGCTGCTACGCCGGCCGGTGGCGGCTCAGGCGCAGCTGGCCGACGCTGATGCGGCAGCAGCGGGTGCAGACATGCAGGCAGCGGGTGCAGCAACAGCGGGACAGCAAACAGGAGGCAGGGTGCCGGCGCTGCCAGAGATACGGCCCGATGCCGACGCAGCTGGATGCGCGGCGGCCGCGGACGAGGCGGCACAGCGGGCAGCAGGCGCCTTTCCAGATGGTGCGATGGTGGAGGACGAGGCAGAGCCAGCAGCAGGAGCCGCCGGAATAACGGGAGGCACAGAGGCCGCAGCCGGCGGCCTTGACGACGCCGACATCGCTGCCGCAAATGCGGCTGCCGCCGCCGCCGATGCAGAGGGTGCGGCGCTGGTGGATCAGCGGGCGGCTGCGGAGGCTGCGGTGGCACCTCGCATGGCGGCGGCGGCGCAGCACGGCACCAGCTTTGCCGTCACGCTCCTGGGTGAGACCATGGCAGTGTCGCTGCCTGAAGCCGCACACCACTTGCGGCAGCATGCATTCACACAGGGGTTTTCTCGTTACGCATGGTGACACTGGATTTGCACCATACTAGGTCCGCAGCAAAGAGCGCCTGTATCGTGCTGGCATCTGCAATCCTTTCGTCTACTTATGACTGAGTACGCGCCACTTCCCATTGGTGCAGAGACGCTGCTGCACCGGCAGGTTGCGCCCAAGCCGCACAAGGTCAGCGTGGTGCAGCGCCACCTGCCACCCCAAAGGTAGGATCCCTTATTCTGTCGCTCGAAACGCTGGCAGATGCCCCAAACCCTAATCGAGATGTCCTTCAGGAAGGTGAAAACCTTGCGCGATCGGTGTCTGTTCGAGTAGCACTCAGCAGGGTGCTCCGAAACGTGGCCACAACAGCAGTGGCCAATGCAGCTCGCTCATTATTGCAGGAAGTTTTTCGGCCTGCCTCCCGCCTGTGGCGCAGCGCCAGGCGCAGCCGACTCAGATACCGCCGCACACGACACTGCGCCCTCGCCGCCGGACTGCCGGCGAACCGCTGCTGCGCAAGATGCCCAGCTGTCCATGGCTCACGGGCAGCAGGATCAGGGACCCGTGGCCGCAGGCGCGCGTGCGCCGCCGCCGCCAAAAGTGCGCGTGCTGAACCCGCCGCCGCCGGGCGGCGAGGCCGCGCCCGCGCCGGCGGCCCGCATGCTGCCGGCGGCGACGCTCGAGGCGCTGTACAGCCGGCTGCCGCACTACGCCAGCAGCGCTGACCTGACCCGCAAGTGAGGCCTCCCAGGAAATTGAAACCGAACGAGCAAGTTGATCCCCGTGACTTCCGGTGGTGGGCCGACGTCGTCTCTTGAACGCGCTACTTCGATTTGCCCAGCAGGACTTGGCCAGGAATTCGTATTGTCCCTCAGACAAATCACAAGAGAACCCTGCAGCGTCATGAGGCTGACCCATGCCAAGCAACGTTCCCCACCCAGGATCGCGGCGCACACGCCAGGCAGCAAGCTCGCCAAGCGATGGGGCAGCAAAAGCGCCGCGGCAGCGTCCCCGCCCGCCGCTCGCAGCCTCGAGGGCGCCTTCGGGCCCGGCGGAAATGCTGCTGCCGCCTCAGCTGCAGCCGGCCTGGCAGGCGGCAGCAGACCAGCATCTGCCGGATGCAACGCCGGACCCGGCACCGGGCGGCAGCCGCCCGCTGCCACGCCGTGCGCTGACGATGCGTCAGCTGGCGGTCCGCAATGCACAGATCCAGAGGGACAGCGCCGCAGCGCATTTACGGCAACTGGCGCCGCGGGCGAGCCGCCGCCGGCGCCGCCGCCGGGCGGCTGCTGGGCGGCGGAGGCGCCCACCGTGCCGCAGGGCCTCATCAGCGCGGCCACCCCCAAGTGGGCGTACTACTACGAGGAGCCCGGCAGCCAAAAGTGAGTTTCCCTTCTGGCTGACAGCAGTCCTGGAAATTGGAGTTGCCTATCGGGATTTCTGTAGAGGACCTCGTGTGGCAGGATGCAGTGCAGTGACAGCATGCAGCCGCCGCACGATATTGCACGAAAGCAGCAGCTGCACAAAGACCATTGTGCACTGCTTGTGCGCTGTGAAGGCATTGCATGAGGTGGGCTTCATTCAGACCGCTGATCTCTCTCGCAGCCTGAAGCGGTATTACCCGCCGCCGGAGCTGCGTGTGTCTGCGGTCGCGCAGCGGCGGGAGGAGACACTCAACGCGGTCCCCGAGTTGGCATACCTCCCGCCAGACGTGCGGGCGGTCTTCGAGGCCGCCGCCGAGATGGGGCTGCCGCCGTGCGTGGTGCGGGACGTGGTGCGGCGCTACGCGGCGCTGGGCATGCAGCCTGTTGGGCTGGGTTCAGCGGCGGTTCCGGGCGCCGCGGCGCCTGCGGGCATCGCCGAGGGCCAAACTGCGGCGGCCAGTGACGAGGAGCTGCTGTCGGTATGAAGTATGCTGCTTCGGCTCGCAGCGACGAATGTCCCTACTTCTAGTACCTAGTCATTCACTGAGTGGGGCATGAGCTCTTGCGCCGCACGCTTATCATTCGGCTGAACATTTCAGATGTTGCGCGTGTGGTTTTGGCGTGAGGTTTCTCTGCCGCAGGTCTTGATTTTGCATGTATCGTGCTCGAGTCGCTTTCAGCAGTCTGTTGTCAATCAAGCGATGTCGGAAGGAGCGGGTCAGCAAGTTCTCAAGCAAAGGTTGTGGGTAAAATTTTCGAGCGGCAAAAAATAGGTGCGGGAGGGCGCAGCACGCAAATCACGGCTGGTTGGCTTTCCGTGAGCAAGCCTGCATAGATCCTGGCTGAATTACAAGCAGAAGCATCTTGTTTTCATTGATTTGTCGCACATTTGCACAATTGCGGCAAATCGAAAGCAACGCGACATGCAGTGATTGACGGTCCAGGCGGATGCAATCCTTTCGATAGCAAGCCCCCGACTCGTGAGTTTGATACACGTTGTGGGTCGAGACGAAATGCACAACGTAAAACGCAGACGTGACGAGGTGGACCAAGGTGATGGTTGAACTCCGCTTTACATTTGCTCAAACACTGGCATTGGACGCCACCTTATGATGCTCGTGCATGTTGAATCACATTCGTCAGACTATACACAGGAGACACATGCTTCACCTTTCCAGATATCAAGTGCCGAGTGCTTCCTCTGCACATACTTGAAGTGCTGACGGCGCGCGACACAAGCACACAACTTACGTTCTCATATCGATGTGCACTTGCAACTTGAGCGTTTCACTTGCCTAACTAGCCATACCAGCTATGGTGAGCAACACTCACAGCCGCATGATCTTCCTCGCAGACCCTTTTGCGCCATTCGCCGGACAGCCGGCGCACGCGATGCTGCATGGACTGGTGCAGGACGGCCTGGTGAGTGCAATCAATTATCTGCAACGTCTGCTGCAAACTGCATATGCACGGGCAGATTCACAGGTGCACCAGCAGTGAACAACTCTGCATGCTGGCAGCGATTCACCTGACGCACTTTCACGCCGCCAATCTAGTCACTAGTTCATGACGAGCCGTCGGTCCGTCACTGTGGCGGCTGCACTGCATGTGCAGATCACATGGCGCGACTTCGACGACAAGGCTCTGCCGTTTCTGGCGTCAAAGGAGCCGTCAGATGCCGCCCGCGTTCTGGAGCGCTTCCGCAGCAATAACCCCGCGGCAATGAACAACAGTCCCCGCAACTACGACAGCAGAGGCGGCAGGCAGCGCCACGATCGCAGAGACAGCAGCGAGCCGGCGCATTTCAACGGCACGTGGGATGACAGGTGGCAGGGCCAGCTGGAGCCTAACGAGCGCAGCAACCAGCAGGCCGGCGGCAGCCACCGGTACAACATCAGCAGGGCTGACGCGGCTGCCGATGCACCAGCGGCAGCGGCTTGCGCGCGCAGCAGCGGAGCCCTGCTGCGGCATGGTGGCAGCCTTGGTGACGTCGCCGCCGATGGCGTGAATGACGCGGCTGCTGGCGCCCACGCGAATGGTGCCGGGTTTTGCCGAATGGGGCTCCACCTGTCATCACAGCCACGGCAGTGCGCAGCTGCGCGGCACCTACCATCAGGGCATGGCTACCGGGAATACCATCGACCCGAGCCAGGAGCCGGGCTTTGGAGGCGGCCGCGGCGGCGGCGATGCCGGCGATGCTGCCGGCGCATACACGGAGCAGCCAGGGCTTGCCGAGCCCTATCGCGCAGACGCCACTGAGAGTGCAGGCCTGCCGCCGCCCGGCCATAATGGCGGATACGTTGCCGCAGCCGCTGCCGACGCCTTCCCGAGGCCGCTGCCTGCACCCCCGAGCGGGCACACTCATGCCTGCGGCATGCGTGACGAGTTTGCCGGCAGGATGAATCAGTTCGCCGCCGGCGGCCAGCCGCAGCCAGATTGGGTGTCGCCGCACATGGCAGCGCTTCCGGCGCAGCAGCAGCAGCAGCAGCAGCAGCAGCAGCAGCAGCAGCAGCAGCAGCAGCAGCAGCAGCAGCAGCAGCAGCAGCAGCAGCAGCAGCAGCAGCAGCAGCAGCAGCCGCCGGGATGCAGGGAGGATGCCGACTGGGCGCCGCAGCCTGCAGCAGCCAAAGCGCAGGGAGACGCGCCGCGCCATTATGGTGCACAGCAGGTGTGCACCCTCCTCCTGCCAGTGCAAGCGCCAGTGCGGATAGAGCTGGCCGAGGCCGGCTTCCAATGGCAGCACTTGGGTGCTCAATAGGTTTCCACATGCATCCAAGTGCGTCCTCTGAATTCCCACAGATTGGCTTGCCACATCAAGTCAACTCTCTGATTGGGCTCCAACACTGCTTCGAGGGGATGCTCAACCTTGCAAGATCGTATCTGAGTTCAGCGCTCATTTCACGACACGAAGATTACTAGGTCCAGGCGCAGACGTGATCAACAGCGGCGCAAACGGCAGCTACCATCAAGAGCAAGCTTCGCCGCAGCACATCGATCGAGGTGGCGAACGGGACGGCTGGGGATGCCAGACGGGCCATCAGCCATCGCACCATGAGTATGCAGCAGCAGCAGCAGCAGCAGCAGCAGCAGCAGCGGCGGCGGCTGCAAAGCTCCGGCGACTGGCACGACGATGGCCATTTTGCGGCGCTGCCGCCAGACACCCGGCAGGCAGTGCAGGACGCCATCGCGGCCAGCACCAACGGCCTGCGCCCAGAGTACTTTGAACGTCCAGCTGCTGCTAGTGGGGCTGGCGCCGCAGGTGCTGCGCCCGGTGCTCGCGGAGTTTGCCGGCGTCAACTTCGCCGGCGTGCGCCGCCCGACAGGCTATCTGGCGGGAATCATCAGAACAGATCCGCGAACGGCTGCTAATTGGACACTGAGCGCATAGTTGCATGCCGCCAGCGTCTCGGAGCAACGGGTACAGACAACACGAAGGGTCTGTCCTTGCATTGGGTGTGCTCTCTTTTTTACGATTCGAGGTGCATCCCAGGTTGCCGAGGCACCAAATGTAGTGGTTTGGTCCTCTTTTAGGACGTGGTCATCCTCGGACAGAATTTCTGTTTCAATTTTTCCTGGGAATTTCTGTAATCACGGTCAAAGCAACTGACATCGTGTGCTCCCTGCTTGGCACTACAGTTGCAAATCACACAAGCTTCAAAGTCGACTGTCTCGAGCAAGCCGAGCGCGGGGCATTGCATCAGTCGCTGTCGTCAAAAACCACTCGCGTCCCTTCCGGCTTTGGCAGCGACTCCATCTGCTTCCGCAGCTTGGCCTTGGCCTCCCACGACGGGTGCAGCTTCGCCACCGGCCGCGCCGCCGGCGGCTTCCCCACAAAGGGCTTGGCGGGCTCCGCCGCATGCCGCGCTCTGTGCCGCGGCAGGCCCGGCACCTTTGCCGGGACCGCCGCAGGAGGCGCCGGCCTCGGCGATGCAGCTGCCGGCGCGGTCGGCGGCGCTCGCGGCGCCCGCTGCCCTGGCCCACGGCCGCCCGCCGGACTTGCCGCCGCTGACGGCGCCGCAGCAGCAGGGCTTGCGATCTCCGCATCGCCGTCGTCCGAAAACACCAGCTTAGTGCCCGCTGGCTTGGCCGCCAGCTGCGCCTTGGCGGCGGCCTTGGCGGCCCAGGAGGGGTGCAGCGCCTCCGGCGGGGGCGCGCCACTCGTGACGGGCCCCGCTGCCGCTGCACCAGTCCCGCTGCCGCCGCCGCCGCCGCCGCCGAGCCGGTCGGCGCCGGCCAGCGGCGGCGGCGGCAGCCAGCCGGGGGGCGGCGCCGCCGCGGGGCGGGGCTCGGGCGCCAGGTGCTTGGCGCCGTGCCCGAAAGCCTGTTCCGCCAGCAACCGCCGTGCCCGCTGCCCCAGCCTGTCAGCCGGCATGCAACATTCTGAGCCTGTGAAGTCTGTATGCAACGTTTAGAACATGACGATTGGAAGCAGATTGTAATATGCTGTCGAGCAGGCGAGAGTTCAGCTGATCTGGCTTGCGGTGCCCGATGGTTTTCGGAGGCAGGGGTGATTCTGGGTGCCGCTGACTTGAGCACACAGCAGTGAGTCCAGCTCCTCTTTGGGTTTCCCTCGACTCGTGAACTCGAAGTAGCCTCAATCGCTGAACTGCACCTGTTCTTCGGTTTCTTCAGCTCGGCCGGCTTCTTGGACGCTGGCTTGGCCGCCGCGCCACCCGCCTGCGGCTGCGCAGTGGCCGCCTCCGCACCGCCGCCGCCGCTGCCGTCGTCTCCCATGGTGCTCAGCAGTAGCCGCCGCTTGCGCTGCGCCGCTGCCTCATCCTCCGAATCGCTGCCGGACGCCACCATGCTGTCGTCAGCATCTGACGATTCTGCACACCCGACACCGTTCGCCGCCGCCGGAGCCGCTGCCACCGCTGCCGCCGCCACCGCAGGATTTCCGCCGCCCGCAGCCGCCTGTTTTTTGTCTGCCCGCTCCTGCAGCCGCTGCGCCAGCTTCTGCTGCCGCCGCTCCTGCGCGGCGGCAGCTGCGTCGAGCTCCGCCAGAGCCTGCTGCGCGGCTGACACCTCGTCCCTGCAGCCAGTGCGGCGCTCTCTCGGAATTTGCATGGGTGATGCATCTCCCGACTCTGCGCCCTGCTCTGTGCCGCACCAACCGTGATGCACGAGCAATTGGAGGCTGGGCAGATAATGGAACTGTGCCAATGTTCGACATGCCCACCGTCGTTGCGCAGGCAATATTTGAGTCGGCGACCTTCTGCAGACAGCTCAGCGCACCTCACGCATTTTGCAGCCAGCAGGCGCGCTGAAAGCAGTCTCAATGCCGACTGCAGGTCTGTCGCAGGCGCATTTGCATCCGGCGTGACAGCGGCATCCGCCGCCGGCGCTGGCGCCTCCGCGACTCCGCAGGTCTCTCCCGCCTGGGGGATCACGTCTTGGTGAGACTGTGACGGTGTAATTGCGTGGCGTGACGGGCGCTGATCGTTCAGTGTGCCAGGGCCTCGCAGCATGCACGCGTCGGCACATGGATCCAAAGCCGTCACATCGCTGGAACCCTGCTCACCTGCTGCGCTGTGCACTCAAGGTCGACCTTGGCGAGCGCGGTCAGCTGTGTTTCAAGCTTCGACCTCTCCGCACCCTCGGCCGCGGCTTTCAGCCGCCGCTTGAGCTTGCCGACCTCAAACTGCCGGGCCTTTTTCAGGGCCTGCGCACCAGTTGCTAGTGTGACGACCCGGCAGCACGAGATGTGGCACACCAGGCGCAAAATAGAGACGCAGGAGCCAAGGCTACTTGTGTCACCTTCTGAATGAGTTTGAGGTGATGGTAGCACTTCTTCTTGCGGGCCGCCTCCCTGCACGCCGCAGCAATGCCCGTCACGCCCGCAACTCTACATGCATGTCAGCGGCATGAACAGCAGACGACTATGCAGCTGTACCTTTCAGCTGTGGTGATCTTGTGCCGGCCCTTAACGCCTTTTACTGCCTGCAAGAAAGGGAGCGCACGTGATGAGCGCTGGAAGCGGCAGCGGACGGCCGAACATGAGCACATGGCAATGTAGCACACGTACCTTGAACGGCCGGCGCGCAGCGACTCTAGGCTTCCCCATTCAAGAGCGTCACATCATCAACAGCATTTTTTATTCAAAGACAACTCCGAGGTGGCCGTCAGCGTGCATGGCCCGGAGGCGAACCTCGCTATATGCGCCGACAGTGGCGGTGCGTCTTGCAGATGTGTAGGTCGGCGATATTCCGCGATGTGCAGATGCAAATGACGCCGCCTGGCAGCGCATACGCTGAAAGCTTGGTCTCGGAATTGTACCCTCCCTCGCCTGCAGTTCCGTCGTTCGCACCCATGCGAGCTCACCGCGCTTCTCTGCTCTTGTCAAGGTGCACAACACAGTAAAGTTTGCAACATTACAAGTGTCTGTTCACACCGTAAGTCACCTTGGTGGGCGTTCGGCGGCTTGACAGGGTGTTTGGTGCCGCGTCTCCGATTAAATCGCGGCTTGCATCGCCGCCAGGCCTTTCCTGCCGACATCAGTGCGCGGCTGCAGTCTACAGGCCGTTTACAGGCATATTGTTTGGCATCCGACTGCCACAGAACAGCGTCATCAGCCACTCGGCTGTTGCATTGTCTCTGTCGCAGCAGCTGAGGGCTTGCTCGGCCGTCGCTCGAGCGACGCGCTGCTCAGAGGCATCAGCTACAGACAGTGAACAGGCACGCATGCTGCAAAGCACCGCAGCGTGCTTACTCGTGCATGCATGTTCACCCGGACGGCATGACGGCTTTGCGAGGCCTGCATGTGCTTGCACAATGCTGTGCCAAGAAACCGAGCTTATTCCTGCCCCACTCACACCAGCTGCACACGCTCGCTGCAGCTGCCATGGCGAAGGCGAAGGCGACGAAGCACACGGCGGGAGAGATCGCCGCCAAGGCCAAGGCGGCGCTGCAAAACAAGGGCGGCGGGAACGCCGGCAAGGCGGACCGCCAGGGGGGCAAAGTCGGCCACGCCAAGTACAAGTGCTTCGTCTGCCAAGTCCAGGTGCGCCTTGCTGTGGTTATTTTCCTTGAATGTTCGCCTCCTCTGACAACAGCCCTGGTCCCTGCCGCCGGCTTTCTGACGCTGGCGCTGTTTGGTTTTGCGGCCACCATCCAGCTGACGACCCTAGGATCAGGTCCGGCGGGACAGGCTTGCATCAGGGACTGGCAGAAATTTTTAGGGTTTTCGAGGGCAGACTGGGCTCACGGCAGCCAGATGCTGCAGCACGGCTCTGCCGCTGCACCAGCGCAAAGCGTGGCTATGGCAATGCTGCGCCAACATGCCTGTCGGGCACCCCGGCGCCTCATTTGTCCCGCCGAGATTGACATGCTGCCGAAGATGCGGCGCTCACTTTTCTGCTTCCTGCTGCCTCCTCCGCGCAGGTGCCAGACCTGAAGAGCATGAAGGACCACTTCGAATCCAAGCACCCGAAGATGGAATTCGACGAGGCCAAGTGCGAGAACGTGCACGAGAAGGCTGGCGGCGTCACGACGGCGGGTGTCGCCGTGCGCGGGTCGACAAAGAAGAAGTAGATCCCTCCTAGAGCTCGAACCTGCATCATGCCGTGTCCTCTCCGGTATCGATCATGGAATGTTGTTCCTGGAATGACCTACCAAGCGAATTCTGCCGCCACAGATCCATGCCCTTTTGCAACTCTGGTTATCCTCACAGCTGCCTTGCAAGTAAGTGCCGGAATGTTGGTCTGACCACAGGAACAACCAGAAACCCTGAGGCCCCACGATGTCGTCAGCTGCTGCATTCGGAGTGCCGCGGCGCATGGTGGCAGGGCGGAGGGGAGGTGGCCGTTTGAGTGTGCATGTGGTGACATCTGTCACCAGATGCAGCTGGGAAGGAGGGCGGCGGGGTGGAGGCTCGAGCGGTTTCCTCGAGCCATCGGAGTCTGGACGTCTCAGAGCGGAATTTTTTTGGTCAGAGCATCGGTCAGCACTGCTTAGCAAAGTGGTTTGTGGTGGCGTGACACCTGTGTAAACTAGAGCAGGATGCGCCTTGATGAACCATGGTGGCATTGTGCATGTCCACAAGTGCATGGTGCTTCGCCAGCCTTCAAGCAGCATTCGATGCGGCAGTTCAGCAGCATTGTCACGCGTGTGCTGCTGCATCAGCTTCTGCTCAAGCTTCTTCGCCACTTTGACCTTTTATCATTCCATAGCCAGCAGCGGTGTGCCTGATTCCGCTGACGGCAGCATGCAGCATGATTTTCCGATGCACGCTTGCCCGTGTCGGAGGCCGGGCCCCATCACGGCAAAACAATTTCCAGTAGAAGAACGGGCGAGCGGCTGAAGGCAGCAACTCGGCTGCCTGTCAGTCCAGACCATGTTCAAACTCATGACGGCGAGACGCCGCTGCAGCGCGAGTCTCGCGAGTCCCGCCGCAGCGACGAGGGGCCGTTGCGGCGCAGCGGGTTCCACACGTCCTGCAGCCCGCAGCAGTGCAGCAGCGCCGCCTGCGCCGCCAGCATCCGGATTTCCGCCTGGTCCTCCACCTGCGCAGCGACCCACCACCTTGAACATGATGCCCCAACACGTGCCCTGATTCTTCAGCAGGCCTCTGCACACTGCAGCATGCTGTTTTCACATTCCGAGTGACAACATTTTGCTGGAGATGACATCACCACTGCGACAAGCACCTCGGGAAGCTCATCAGCCTGAAAGTGCCGCTGCCGAGTGGGAAACAAATTCACCCCATCAGAATGGCCCTCACTACTGAGCCTCGGTGCCCCAGACGAGTGGGAAACAAATTCACTGTGCAGGCCGTCGCAGTTACAATACACTCCACGCTTCACCACTGAGCGGTCCGAGTCCAGCATGGCCGCCGCGCCGCCGCCGTTGCCGCCGCTACCGCGCCGCAGGGGCAGGCTGTGCAGATAGATCGCGTCTGGTGCCAGCTGCAGCAGCGCCTCCTCTCCCTACGACTGAGAGATCGACTTTCAGCGCTGAAAGAAGCGCTCGAGCCTTTGGAAGCATGGACTGCAGGAAGCACCTTCACACCGGCGCGCCCTTAATCGATTAGGCGACAAACCGTGATACATAAAAATGTGCCTGCAGCTCCTACAGGAAGGCGGTCCACCTCGCCGTCAACGATGCCCGAAATACCTGCATAGGGTTTAAGATGCAACAACGCGCGCCTGCAGCTCCTGCAGGAAGGCGGCCACCTCGCCGGAGGCGTCGGCGAAGATCGCGTCCGCGCCCTCCACCTCAGCCAGGTCGTGCGTGATGGTCACCACCGCGCCCGAGGAGCGCGCCACGTTCACCTTTCATCAGGAAACACCAACAATGTGATTGGAACCCTTGCGCTCGTCGTGTTTGCTGAAGTTCAACAGCATATCCATCAAACGGCACTTGATGGCGCCCGATGAGCGTGCCACGTTCACCTGCGCCGCCGCATGTATTTCATCATGGCATACTTCCTCAGGTATGTCCTGGAGGAGCTGCTGCCTGCATGGCTTCACAAAACTTTGCCACAGTCCCTGCGGTTCTGTGGGACAGAATCTACATCGCGCCGTCGCCGAGGTGTGCCAGCTTCGTGGGAACCATGCAGCAGGGGCCCACAGGCAAGCGGCCTCTCACAGTCTGCCTCTGCAATGCTCAGCTGTGCGTCGTCTTCTGAACCCCTAAAACCTATCAAGAGTCGCACCGTGGTGAGCTCCGGCTCGCACCCGGGCGGACAGACGAGGAGCAGCGTGAAGTGCAGCACGCGCGCCGCGCGGCACCAGGAGGCTGCCACGGGGCCGCCGGCGGTCGTCACCGCGATGCGCAGCCCCGCCAGCTGCCGCTTGTGGTCCTGCACCGTCGCCAGGTCACCCAGCACCTGCGGAAGGACTGGGGGGGAGTTGCGCCCTAGACCACCATCTAGTCTGTGGGAGCTGACTTGTGTGGACGACTTGGTACGGCTTGGGAAGAAAGTGGGCTTCTTGTGAGTTGCTATCACAGCACCCATGTTGCCCGGGTGTGCATAGAATAGAAGTCATTGAGACAGGATGACTCATGCAAGGCCACCTGAGCGGGCAAGGCAGCTGGTGAGAGAAAGCCAGGAACGTATATAGGCACAGATCAGACCGCGCCTGGCAGGGCGTGTCGCAGTCAGTGCCGGCGCTGATGACCGGCGAGCGCGCGTGCTCCGCGATGTCGATGAGTTGCGCGTGCTCTGCGGGGCGCACGATGATCACGTCTGCCTGCGCGAAAGAATAGAGAACATTTTCTTCGGATGACGTTCTGTGTGCGGTGATCACAACATCGCAGGAGTTTTGCTCTGACCCAGATATCACGAAAAACGAATGTGCTGTCATGCTGGGGCGGCGCACCAGCCGTGACAGCAGGCGCGCGGTGTCTGACGCCTCCTCCCCCGCCTCCGCGTTGGCAGCCAGGTCGGCGGGTCCCAGATACACCACCCCACTGCCTCCCAGCGCCTGGAAGGCCTGTGTGTTGAACTCAGAACATCAATCCTACTGTGGCTGAGGGATAACGTGCGGCGGGGAGTTGAGCTGGGCCAGCCGCTGGCCAGTTGCACCACCGCGCTGCCGCCCAATGCATGTTAGGCCTGCAAAACGAACACAAAACCATTGAGAACCAAAACTAGGCACTGGCACTGTCTCTGTTCAGGTCAGCGCATACCAAGCGCACAACTGCGCTGCAGCCAGGCAGCCGATAAGCCGCACAGTATTTGATTCTACTTAGTGTGGACAGGCTGTATGTCGTTGACACCACTCATGCTAGCAGATGCGAACCTTGTGGCCAGATTCATAATACTTTCACGAAGCAAAAGTCGGACGTGAGGCGCCTTGCGCACATCCATCCGGCACTCAGGACAGCAGTGCCCATACAGGAAAGCCCACACGCACCGTCTCGAACGCCACCCGCGTGTGCAGGCAGGGCACGGCAAACAGCAGCACCGCCATGCGCCCTGCGAGCGGCCGCGACGCATCTGGATCCCCGCGCAGCCGCGCTCGCGCCGCCTTCAGATCCAGCGCGGTGTCTATAATCGACTGCAGCTGCGCGGCAGCATGTTGACGGCTGTGATGGCACTGCCACGGATTGAAATGGGCACAGCTGGCAGCCAAAGCTGGCAGCCAGCATGATGCACTTTGCTGGTGTGCAGACGGCCAAGGCGGCGCCTCACTTCTGCAGGCGCACTGCCGGAATACGCCGCCGCAGCCTGCAGAAAAGAATTTCTGCAAACGTGCTGACATCCTCATCAGGTTTGTAACGTCTCAATGGGCAGATTGCAATTTGCTGAGAGCTAGAGGCATGCACCTGCACAGTGTCCAGGTCGTCCAGGTGGAGCAAATGCCGCCGCCGCTGCGCAACATTCATAAAGTGCAGCGTCAGATTTCCACTTTGTGAGCTTGTTCAGGCAGGAACGCGCCAGAATTTCTGGAATGGGTGCATAGGCTGTATCGCTGGTCTGATAGCCTGCATTCTGGCTGCTGCCCGGGCAGCATGGCGCATGCTAGTTGTGCAAGACAGTTAACTACGTTGCCCCTTTCAGCTGGACGGAGCACAGCACTCACGCCTGGCAGCTGGGCCACTGCAGCGCCCGTCCAGTAGGCTTGCCGGCTGCTGTGCTGTCGGTGACTCGAACCGGACGCGTCCGAGAGCCTGTCGACGTTGTTCTGCCAGCGGGGGCTGTGCATGCCTGCAGCCGTGCTAGTGCCTTGCAGCCAGTTCAGCAGCTGTCTTTGCACTTCGACTTGAAAGCCCAACGTGCCGAAGACGTCTTTTGCAAGCGGCAACATATGTCACAGTGAGATAGCGCCTCAGGGGTGCTGCAAACGCTCCGGAAGCGCGCGATCCGGCTTCTTGAGGCTCGCCAGTCAATTTGATGGCGGATCGACAATGTTGCTGTATGATGTGCTTCGATCAAGGTGCGATATCATGCTGCATTCCGGTGTCAAACGTGGTGCCCGTACAATGTTGTGGATGGCGTTGGGCAGTTTCGCACTGCATCCCGTAGAGGGAACAGATGGTGCATATTGCTTCTGAGAAGATGAACTGACGGCGCAACCTTTCACCTGCACACATACGCTCCTCTCTAACGGCAACTAGAAAACACTGCCCCGGGTTGCGGTCCATATGCCGTGCACGGCTAGTGCTTGACAGCGGCAAAGCACAGGGCGCGGGACACTCGGCTGATGAGCTCGCCGAGGCGTCCCTCTGAGGCCATGTCCCACGGCGGCAGCCCGTAGAGGCAAGCCTGCCGCCGGCACTTCTCCTTGTGCAGCCGCCGGCACTCCGCCGTGTCCCCCTGTAGAGGTGAAGAATGAACTCTGTTTGCCGCCAGCCGCATCGATGCGCAGGTCCGGACGTGAAAGTGTGCGGAAGCGTCTGCGTCAGACTGTCATGCATTGCTCCTATGGGTGGCTGACGCGCCGAAAGTGAATGGCTGCATGCTGTGGCAATGACAGCGGTGGGAGCAAACGACACATGCGCTCCAATTACACCTCGAGACATGTAGAAGATGACTCGCCTGGCCGGTGTGCAGTATGAGCAGGGTGTGCGGCGGCAGCGCCCCGTGCAGCTGCCCCACCAGGCCGTCCAGCCGCCGCAACGTCGCGTCCGCCACCTCTAAACCCTCCCCCGGCGGCCGCGCCCGGCCGAGGGGCGCCGCCTCCGCGCAGGCCCTGCCGCCCGGCCGCGCCGCTCCGGGCTTTGGGGAGCCGCCGTCTGGCAAGCTTCCCCCATGCTGCGGCTGCGATGCTGGCGCAGACGTGGCGGATGGCGGCCGCACGCCTGGCGGCGCGCGCGGCCCGGAGCCTGGCGCTGCCGGCTGCCCTGTTGCTGTTGTCGCCGCCGCCGCCGCCGACGTCGCTGTGCCATTTGACGCACTTGCCGCCGCCGCTAGGCGCGCCCTGGCCCGGTCCTGCAGGTCGCCCAGGTGCCTGCCGCTTCCATGCTCGCTGCTGCCATGCGTGGCGCCGTCAGCGGCTGCGCCGGCCGCGGCCGCGCCGCTGGAGGCCGCGCCATCGGCAGCGGCCGGGTGCGGTTGGTTGCTGAGCAGAGACGGCTCTGCTTTGACGCGCGCCCTGCAGTGCTCACATGTTCATTTGTGGCACATGACAGCTCATCATGTGTACCTTCTTGTACGCCTGCCCAGTGCCACAGTGCAGCAGCCGACCTCAGGTGTTTGCAAGCCTGCATGATGTGTCGGAGATGACATCCAACATCCTGACATTCGTGACACACTGCACAAGCAGTGCGTCATGCACAAGCAGTCCTACACCAGGCAATGCATCGCCGCTCGAAGAAGTCGGCAAGCTTGCGTGAGCCGCGTCCACACAAAACGCAAGCCCGTCTGTGATCACACTGAGAATAGGTACCAGTACTCCTAGGGGTCTTCTCACCTCCGCTCGAAGAAATCCGCCAGCTGCATGAACTGCGTCCACACGAAGTGCGCGCCCGGCTGCGAGATGGCGCGGCCCGCCTTGGCCGCGGCTTCCGCATCGCCGATCGCGCGGATCGCGCTGGCCGTCCCCGTCGTGTGCCGGTTGAGCATCTCGATGCGGTCCACCTGCCAGATGGTTGAAACCTTGTGATGTCTAGACCCCGAGACTTCAAATGAGCGCCTCGGTGCCAGTCCACCTGCCAGACAGCAGCGTGCTGCCCGTTGCAGTGCCTACAACGCGTCAGATTTCAGGCTTGCACGCACCTCAAATGGCGCCCGAACAGCACCTGCTGGAGCCCACACAAGCACAGGCAGGATTCCTTGCCGTCTCCTGCCTGGTGGCATGACGTTCGTGGGCAAACTCTCTTTCTCGATGACCAACGAAAGCTCAAAGCGCGACGGACCTGCTGGCGGCCAGGAGCATGTCCATGAGGCGGCTGTTCGGTTTCCGGCACCATTGCCGAGCTCCAATGTATCAAAACCTTATTGTAACAGAGCTCTGTTATCCGAATGTATGCATAGGGCTCACCAGCGCGGCGGATCGGTTGGCGGCGGCCAGCACATCCATGAGGCGGTCGCCCGACGCGAGGGGCTCCACGCCGAAGGCGGGCCCGTGGCGAAACTTGAGGCGTGCCAGATCGAGGGCCGTGCGCGCGTCCACCACGCTGTCGTGCTCGCCCTGCCGCCATAATCTTCAAGTGATTATATCCATGATAAGACCAGACGCATATGTTCCAATTTCAGTGCATTACAGGCGCGCCAGGTCCAGCGCCAGCGCCATGCTGTCGCGCTCGCCTGCGGAAGGTGATCAGGATCAGAATCGGCATCAACGCTGATCATCAGGATGTCAGGAGCTTGGTGGTTCCTGAAGTGTGCGGCTGAGGAGGGCCCGTGATCATTGCGCGGTGGCAGAGCAGAATGCGCCTGAGATCTGAAAAAACTGGTTCTGATCAGACTGGCGCACCTGCTGGATGCGGCGCCGGAGGTACTTCTCGGCCAGGACCCGCAGCGCCAGCTTGTATGGCGGGCCCTAAATATATGAACGGGGAAGCTCAAAGCACAACAATGGATGTTGAAAGCCAGAAAACCAACGTCTGGATGCTTGGGTTCGGCAGCGAACGGGGCTGGCTCATCTGGGAGCAGTCGGACTGTATCCGATGTGAAAGCTGATGCTGCCAGCTTCCGAGAGTGTAACGAGGGAAAGAAAAGTCGCAGTCTCAATTCATTAACTTTCCGGCTCACCTTTGGGTGAGGGTATAGAGCGGCGGTGTCGATGCAGCGGGCGTGCAGCACCCGCAGCGCCGCTAAGTCATTCTCTAACGCATGTCCCACCTGCGGATATCGAAACAAGTGCGAGTTGTCCATGCCGCAACTGAGTGATGTTCTGCAGTTCGAGTGTTCAGCGCCAGCAGCGCCGTCAGGTCGTTCTCCAGGGCACCTGCGGCGTCAAGTTGATGGACAATCAAGGTATGGGTTTATTGATGTACCCCTCCCACAGCAAAGAAAAAGCCTCCAGCCTGCACATCTGTGCTGCAGCAGACACGACAACCCCTCTTCGGCCTGTGCGACAAGCTGAGTTCGCTGTCACATCTCAGCGCGCCCACAGCGCGCCCACAGTCCTATGCGGTGATGCATGCGTTCGGGCACAGTCAGCCGCGTCTCTGAATAGGAGAGCAGAAAAAAGCTTGTGCCGCCAGTTTCGCACCAGCAGGGTGTCGGGGAGAGGAAGCTCCGCGTCGCACGGTGTTTGGTTAATTTCGAAATCCCGTTTCAGGACTTCAGCTGCAGAACAGAGTGCTGCACCACCTGTTTCTCACCAGCAGGGTGTCGGGGCCCATGGAACTGAAGAGGGTGCGCTGCGCGTCGCGCAGGGAGCGGGCAATGGCCTAAGACCCTAAAAGGCCGCACCAGCAGGGTGTCGGGGCCCATGAAGGAGAAGAGGGTACGTTGTGCGTCGCGCAGTTTTGGTGTGGAAACCCACGGCTCGAAGCCTCCACAGCTGCAGGAAGGCGATTCGACGCCATCAGTTCTCACCAGCAGGGTGTCGGGGCCCATGAAGGAAAAGAGGGTGCGCTGCGCGTCGGCCAGGGAGCGGGTGACGGGCGCCATCATCTCCGGTGTGATGCCCGAGTAGCGGGTGTTGTAGTTGGTGATTGGCGCGCCCGGCAGCACCAGGTCGTCCATCAGCACCTGTAAAAGACTGATCTAGGTTGATAGTTTAGATATTATGTCGTTCGATCTTCATATTTATGCCC
>JAABUW010000433.1_pt1 | contig 83741 bp, 57 predicted proteins | sample 5560081 | NCBI WGS metagenome assembly JAABUW01 (sample SAMN10711882, study PRJNA513363) | rock metagenome | isolation source: Antarctica rocks | place: Antarctica: Victoria Land, Knobhead sud | reverse complement strand
CTAGATACTATAAAAAGTCAAAGTTCAAAAAAAAAAAAAAAAAAGTTGCTAAATCGGTGCAATATCGCTGCTTAATCGGTACATAATGTACTTAGAATGCAGGATATGAGCAGATACGCATTTCCAGTATTTTGTACAATTTCGGTACAAAATACGTAAAAATCGGGGTTTCCGGACTTACCGATTGGGCCCTAAAGTAAGACTATATAATATTAATTTAATAATCTTCTCGAATCGACGGACGAAAATAAAGCCGACGATAAAAATAAAGATAATACTCGTGCTCGTCGTATACGAGATACTTTTAAATACGACTTTTCTCCCGGCCTTAATCCCGTTACCGATTAATTTAAAATACTTATTATTAACGATCTCGATATTATCGATCTTACTTTATTCTCTAGCGGTATATAAAGAGTTATAATATTTAGTCGTAAAACTCTTTTAGTTAAGGATACCGTAGAGCCTCGCCTTTAATACGCCGGTATAGAGGGTACGAGTCGTTATATCTTAAATAAATTAATATTTTCTCGCGAGGCTTCTAAAGAAGAAGTTAAAGATAAGGTTAATAATTTTAATCTTAATTCTACTTTTACCCCTCGTCTTTTAATTCGACTTCCCGGCCCCGGCCCTACTCGTAAATAACCGAGTCTTAATATTAAGAAAGCTGGCCGTTATAGACGTAAACCTACCTACGAGCGCCCCGTTAACCGTAAAGATACGTCTCGCTCGAAGTCTACTAATAAGAAGTAACTAGTAATAACTAGTAATTAATAACGCTTCCTCTTCTTACTCTTTATTTTCTATATTTTTTTTATCTTCGTATTCTCTTCGAATACTTCTCGTAGTTCTAACGCGTTATTTAAAGTATCTATATTAACCTATTTATTAAAGGTCTTTAATTATCTTAATTATTTTATAAAGTAAAGTACCTCGCCCTTTATTTTCTTCTTTTTTAGTACCCTTTTTATTTCTTATTCGTTTATATTATTTATTAATTCCGGTAAAGGTATATTAAGAATCGAAATATTACTCTACCGTTAATAATACGGCTTTAGAAGCGATATATAAAAAATATTATAAATACGATAACTAGTTAATAATCCTAGGCGGTACGCTTATATTCCGACGGTATCCAAAATCTTAAATAATTTAATTACTTTATAAGAGAGCTTTTTATTTAGTTATTTTTACGTTAAGTTTTTAATTAATAATAATATAAGGTTATTTATATTAAATGATTTCGGCTTATACCTTCTACTATAACTACGCTTTTACGCTTCGACCGCGATAATTTACGCTTTTATTAAATACTTTCTTAAAGTATTTAATTTTTTAATTCTTTTTTATACCGACGGTATTTCTCCCCCGTACGTCTCGCCCTCGAGACGCGGTTTAAGAGAAGGATTATAACTATATATAATTATAAATAATATCTATTTTATTATCGTATACTACGTATTATAATATACTTATTCTACTATAAGTAAGAGTACTATTTAATTATTTTACTCGCTTAAATAGAAGGTTCTTAAATAATATTCTAAGGTTTAATTCTAGCGTTTTATCTAATTATCCGTCTACGAATAAAATACGGTATTTAAGCGCCTTTTAATTTTTATTAAATAATATATCTTTAATTAAAACGTATTTATAAAGATAAAACCTTTATTAAAAATAATCTTATTAAGAACTTTAAACTTTAAGATAACTTTTTTAAATATTAACTCTATTAACCCCGTAGAGTCGATTATTTTAATAATTAAGATATATCGTAATATCTTTATATACCTATTTATAATTATAAAGACCGTATTATAAACGCGTTTATATCGTTTATTTAGAGGTAAGCTAGTAATAAAATTTATTATAATTTCTTTCTACGGCCCCGTAGGATATAATAAGGAATTAATCTCGTTATAAAGGCGGTATCGATATACCTTAACCCGCTAGTATATATTATATATATCGATATATTCCCGTACGTTAATCTTAAGAGTACTCTAGAAATATTTTTTAATAAGTAACTCCGTTATCTTCTTAACGTTAAAGTACCCCGTTAATATATCGTTATAATATCGTTTTAATAACTCTTCGCGGATTAATCCTTCTTTAAATATATAAATCTTATTATTATATCTAAGAATTAATATAAAATCTAAAGTCTATACTCCGGCGGAACGCTAGTAATCCGCCTATATAATTTCGGCGATTTTTATTTATAAAAAAGAATTATCCTTTTATAAAACGCGAATTATTTTAATTATTAATAAACTTTTAATATTATAAATCGTTTCGTAAAGTATTATTAACTTAATAATAATACGTAGAATAAATAATTTATAACCTATAATTCTAGCGATAAAATTAAGTAATTCCTTTATTATATCGTAATCGATTTAAATAAACGTCTCGCTTAAACTCCTTAGAATTTCTTATCTAGGTATTAACTCCTTAAGCCTAGATAAATATATTACCGAAGGATATATTTTTTTTACGGTAAACCTTAAAGACCTTAATAACGTAAATTTTACGCGTACTAGGTTTTACGCGACGTTTACGGATATATTATTTAACGCCGGCGAAGTATTATCTACCTTTAGATCTTCTATATCTACGAACGTATTTTATATTATAACGAAAATAGGGCCTTAATTAATACCTTTTAAATTTAATAACTTTTATTATAATATAAGTAATATATTATCTAAAAAATTATCCTAGCCTTTATAATTAAGACGACGTAAGGGGTTATCGGCTAGGTTACTCTTTTTAAAACGATACGAAATTAAGAAATTAAAAGATAAGAGTCTTATTACCTAACGCGCCTAGCGATTATTTAGTTACTTAATATTTATAAAACCCTTTAAATTATTATAATCGGTTAAGACTTCTACTTTATATAAACTACCCTCGAGGTAATATTACTATTATTTAAATATTATAATAATTACGAGGAGCTCCTTATTATAAGTCTCGTATCGAATTTTTAAACCTTATATCTTACGGGATTAAAAAGCGACGGGATACTATTCGTTATTATTTTATAACTACGTTAAAATCGTAGCTACGATAAAATTAGAAGTATTTATTTTAATCCGAATTTTTAATTCTAGATTAAAGTATATTAAAATAAGTATATACGAGAATAAATCGCGAAGTAGGTAAAACGTTTACTCTATCTCTTTAGGTTATTTAAATAAAGTAAATTTTTTATTATCCTAACTACCTTTTAATAGACCCGTTAATAAGCCTATTATCTATAAATAACGATAAATAAATCGACGATAAAAATTAATAAAGCCTAAAAATACTTATATATTATAAAAGGACTTTAGTTTTGGCTAGGACTAAATCGTATTAATCCTACGTTCGTTTATCGAGATATTTTCGGTATTTATAATAAACCTTAGAAACTTAATTAACCGAGTAAAGAACTCGTATATCTTAAGACTCGCGAATAAGGAATATTTTTATAAGCGTTCGAGTATTTATCGTATATAGTTAATATACTCCTTTTTTAAATTTAAATAAATTAGGATATTATCTAAATAAACGACGTAAAATATATTTATTAAGCCCGTTAACGATTTATTAATATAGGTTTAAAAAGTAGTAGGTATATTCGTTAAATTAAATAATATTATTATATATTCGAAAAGATTATACCGCGTACGAAATATTATCTTTTATTTATCGCCTTCCTTAATTCTTATTCGATAATAAATATCTTTTAAATTAAACTTCGTAAATTATATAATATTATTTAGGCGGTCCAGCGTCTTATTAATTAAGGGTAACGGGTAACGATTCTTAATAATAATCTTATTAAGACCTCGGTAGTCGATATATAATTATAGTTTATTATCCTTCTTTAGAATAAAAAGGATAGGAGCCCCGACGGGGTTTACGGAGTATTTAATCTAACCCTTCGTTAGGGCGTTATCTAGGTATCTCCTTAACTTTATTAATTTTAGGTTCGATAAATTATAAAGAGGCCCGTATAACGGGTTACCCTTTATATTAATTATATAGTCGCCGCCCTTATATAACGATAATCGACCTACTTCTTTATTTAAAAAGATATCGTTAAAATTTATAAATTTATTAAGAAACGTAGGCGATACGATAACGGAATTATTAGAAGATATTATATTAACGGTAATATCGCCTTTTTTAGCCTCGTTTTTATTAATAAGATCTTAATTAAAGGGACCAGCCTTAATATAAATTAATATATATATAACTAGTTACGTCCTTAATGATTTCGTAAAATCCTTAAGTAATTCTAACGTATACGTATTTAGCGCGATACCGAACCGTTAAATATATATACTATAGTCGGTTTAGATCTTTTCCTTTTTTATAACCGGTATATTTATAATAATAAACGAGCCTTTCTTATTAATAGAGTAAAAGATATTATTATACTCCCTAGTTTATCTCTATAAGTCGGTTAACTAATAAACGATATTATAAATATTATAGTAATAAATAGATTACCCGCTTATCTATTTAGGAGTCGGTAACGGCTCGCTCTTAAGACGCTCTAGGTTATACTACTATATAAATATCTCGTTAATAATATTTATCTCCGCTCCTAGATCTTTATCTATTTTAATACGAATAGTTTTTATATTAATATTAATTAGGTTCGTAATAACTTCGCTATCGATATTTATACTCGGTCGGGTTTTTATTTCCCTTTATTCCCTCGGGATAAAGATTTCCCCGAGGGTTTATTATTTTTTAACTCGGCGGTATAATCGCCGATATAATTAATAGTCTTTATTTTCTTCTCTGGATATTTATTAAAGTAATAACCGAGTTTATAATAATTAAAGTATTTAATATCCTTAAGATTCTTATCGCTCGCGCGAGTCGTATACGTTTTATTTATATTTCTACGACTACCTTTATTAAAACCTTATCCTCTTATATTAAATTTATCTTTATTATCTCCGCTCTTTAACTCCTTCTTATACCTTTTCCGAGGTTTTAATTAATTATCTTAATTATTATTTTATATCTTAAAGTCTTAATTAAAATTATATTTATAACGCGCCGTAAATAATATAAATTCGGTTCGTTTAGTAGGAATACTTTAGGCCCGGTTAACTTCTTTTAAAATATTAAGTCTTAAGCGGGTTATTAGATAAATTATTTATTACTCTTCTTTATAAGGAGGTAGTTTAATTTATAAGATATTAAGGTAGGTATCGAAATCTCGTATTAATTAATTATTTCTTTAACGTATATATTAATATTTAAGATTCGTATTTATAATTCGGTTTAAAGAGTCCTCGATTACGTTAAATAAATAGTCCGTAAAGAATTTCTACGTTAATATATCTACTAGATAAAGTTCCTTATATTTATTTTATAACTTTTTAATTTACCTCTTTAAATAAGGTATTATATATAAAATCTTCTTTTCGTTTATTCGAAAGTTTACGGGTATTAAACGGAACGCGGTCTTTACGTTATAGATTTATTCTTAATAATTTTACGGATTCTTTATATAAAAATCCCGTAGTTTCGATAACCGTAAATTACCTTAATTTATATTATAACCGATTTAATTATGATTTATTATCGGGCCGTTTTCGTTTTTTATATTTAGTTTTTAAAGATTATTTTTAATTTCCTTATCTTCTTTACCTACGATAATACGTTATAAATTTTCGATATTCTTTTAAATCGTAATAATAGAGGCCTCTTTCTCGAGGGCTTTTTATTTATATTTTAATTTTATAAATCATTAATCTACTATAAAATTAATATTCTTTAGTAAATCTTTTATATTTTCGTCTAGAGTATTAATCTTATATATCTCGCCTTCGGGATAATTATTTTTAGAAAGATCTTTTATATTTTTAACGAATTACTACCTAAAAAGATTAAGAAAAATTAAAACTATTAGATTATAATATTTAAGATATTTATAATAATATAAAAATAAGTATAAAACCTTAATAAGAAAATAATCTTTATATTTAAATAATAGAATTAATCTCTAAAGAGTTAAAGTAAGGGCTCCGAGCCTCCTATTTCTAAAGGGGCTCCGGAGTATTAAAAACTATAATATAATACTATAATATAAATAGCGTAACCACGCCGTATACTCTTTATATAGGATCTATATACTATACTTAATAGTTATTATAAAGTTAGTCTTGATATAATATAATACGATTAACGATTAACGGATTTCATTAATCGATTAATAACGCTAAGCCTAGTAGTATAAAGTAGTAAACTAAAATACTAGTCTCTAAACTTCTCTACCTCTATTCTTTCCTAATTAATTAAACCTAGCTTAAGACTTTACCTGATAAGACTAGTGTTATTTAACGATCTAACTTTATAAGGCTAGCGTCGCGGTATGATCTAGCCTAGTAAGGTTAGCGCTATTAATCGATTAATCCACTTTGAAATTAATCGATTAGATTAATTACCACAGAGGTCTTAAGAGGGGAAATATCCCATTGGTGGAGAATCCTTATGTAATTAGTGCCTGGGCGGCATGCTGTTCTCCGCCACCAGTGGGTGACAAAACTCATGAGGGGTCTAACCGATACTAGGCTAGGGGCAGACCGCTCATGAGTTTTGTCACCTACTGGTGCCGCCATTTGTTTGTTATTATTCTAGTATCCTGAATATCATGTATAGCTGGCCCATAGATAGCTACCAGTGATCAATCAATTCATTCTACGTGTATTGGATAGTGCTGCAGTGCCATGTTGACGGCATCCTTCCTTTTCTCTGTGTATAGTGGAGGGTCTTCTAGCCTATCTAGGTAAAACGCTCACACTAGAATATCGGTATATACCGTGAATAAACAGTACGGTTCATACAAAACCGTACCGCGCTAATTTAGCGCTAATCGTACACTATTGGTCAATACTGTACCGTTGACCCCCCGTTGGGAGCACTGATAACGATCAGGCTGTGACAGCAGGGTACATGCGCACAAGCCACAGGATCGCCGCCACATAAGCGGGACTCGAACGTCAGAGTTGTTGCCTTCTATATCAGTGATCTGGAATGATAAGTATGACAGCGACTACTATGAATAAATCCCCATGTGTCCTCCAATTAGCAGTACCAGGTTTGCTGTTTGTCACTTCGCTCGTCCACACGTCTCTCGATGGCGCCTGATGGCAGCGATAATCTCGCTGACTACCGCGCCCACATGAAAGAGCTACTGGACGACTGCCTCACTCGAAGGGATGACGCAGACCCAAAGAAGCGCTTTGCACGTCGTGGCGTCACCCAGGAGATCTTTGATAAGAAAAGACTCATTCGGCTCTTTGGACTCGTGCTGTATGAAGATGGCCACCACATCGATTTAGCTGCTGAAGAACATCTAAGCTGCCTGGCTACCAAAATAAGAGGACGTTCAAGATCAACTGGATACTGCAACGTCCTTGCCACCTTGCTATCTGCAAGATGCACAGATCAGAGTTTGCAGGATTTTGGCAAGGGACTTATCGGCAACACAGAGAGCAAATTTCTCAGTGACGAGGAGTTGCCTTTGGAAGAGGACGCAGCGTGCGAGGCTTTTGGGCACGATGACGGAAACAGCTTCTGGGAGCACCAATTCTTGTTCTGCCCAGTGGTCTTGATTCGAGGTGACGAGACCATATACACAGATTCTAGACAGTCATGTCCATTACCATTTTGTGGCGAGCCCGAGCAAATTGGAAGGGGAGCCTACGCCAAGGTCTACAAAGTGAGAATTGAAAGAGGCCATTTGATCACGGACCCAGCTACGGGCTCTGCACTAAATGTCAGTAGTCCTTATTTGAGCTTATTTGATCTTTCGTTTTTGATCCCCACTAATTTGTCTTATAGCGCGATTGGTACGCCATGAAACAATTCTTCGACTACGACGCTGAGGCCAAGGAGTCATTCGAGGCAGAAGAAAGCATACCCCGGAAATTCGTTCAGTCCAACAAGCGCCACGACAACATCCTCGTTACACAAGCAAGTTTAGAGTATGGCAACACCTACAGTCTATTCTTCGACCTAGCGAAGTACAGTCTATGGGACTACTTCCAAGATCCTGAGGTTTTCATCACCGCCGAAGAGAAAGGGACAGTCTTCGGACGAAGCGTGGGGATAGCCGGGGCATTGGCCTTCCTCCACGATGAGCTCTACTTGGAATCGACGGGTGAGCAACTGCATTGCTACCACCTGGACCTCAAACCACAAAATATATTAGTCTTTGAAGGAAGAGACAACAGAGATGGAAAGAGTAGGCACATCTGGAAAATCTCCGATTTTGGTATCTCCCAAATGAAGCACATAAAGCCTAATGGAGCAGACGTAGATACCGACCACCCCGTTTCGTTCCTGGACAGGATCTTCAGGCCCCAGAAGCAGGACACGAACCCTAGCAGTGGAGTTGACAATTCAAGATATGGAGGAACGTATGGTGCTCCGGAAGCCAGGCTAACAACAGACAAGGTCACCAGAAAAAGCGATGTATGGTCCCTGGGTTGTGTCCTCATCGACGTGCTCACCTTCCTCGACAACGGCTCCATCGGCATCGAAGAGTTCGGAGAGGCGCGTGCCAAAGACAGAGACAACGATCGTTTCTTTGAACCAACACCTTCGCATTTTGGGACCGAGCTCAACAACATGCTACACTCTTCGGTGACCAGCTGGCTTGAGACCCTAGAGGGCAAAGCCAAAGAGCGACACGAGCTCGAGGGCAAGGCTTTCCGACAGGTCTCCACACTACTCAGAGAGAGTATGCTGCTCATGGATCAAGCTCAACGATGCACTGCGAAGGAGGCGGAGAAGCGATTGAAGAGAATAACCCGCCAATTCACACGTGCAGTTGCGCAGACACCGCCATTGACTCCCGAACGCTCCGAGGACTCCCAAAAACCGAAAAGAAAATCACACGTGGAGTCTCTAGGTGCCAGGAATCGAGTAGAAATCTCCGTCTCTTCTCGGAGATCTTTGCTTGCTCAGTCGTGGAATGCCTGGCGCTTCCCACTCGCAGCAGCTGCGGTGGTGGTAGGAGTAGTATATTATTTTTCTTCAGTATAGGCTACGTCATTGGATTGTTACATTGGTTTCGCGCATATAATTTTGGAATGACATCTCACGTTCACCTTTATATTTCTTTTCGAAAAGAAGTGCGCACGTGTAATATGTACTAGGATTCATGATCACGATTCTATTTCGGCTTGCTTTTGTCCTTGCCTCTAACCGCCCTTCTGAATATTGATAGAATGCGTGGAAAGAATAGCGGTAGCCAAATTGACTTCTTTGTCTTGAATGGATGACCGAGCTATGAGCAAGTAGTGGTCCTTCCAAGACCCCATTTGCACTGCAACAAAACCGAAGAAAACCTAGCAGATGATCAAATTCGACGATAGATCCAGTTAGGCTATGGTTGCAGTGAACGTCCTTCATCCTGCGAGTATTATCAACGATACCAATCGACAACGAGCACTCTTGCGCCTGTTGTCTACCAATCGTTCTCTGCCACCGAGAACCTATTGCGGGATTCGAACGGCTTTGCAATGCATGGTATAACAACACCAAAGAGCCATCGCTGCCAATGTCCGAAGACACCGCAAATGAGCTTGAGAGGTACACACGACATATGAAGATCCCAGGGAATGCTTAATTCCACGTTACAAATTTTTCAATGGTGCCTGCAGCTCACTGGACTAGCATGCGTATGTTTCGCGCTGCTATCGTTGTATTCTCTGAAGTCAAATTCATCGCCAGTCCATTCCCAGGCGCAGGAATTATTCCCGCCGGACTATTCGTGAACGAATTCAATATCGTATCAAATAACGACCCTGACTCCCACATAAACAGGCTCAGCGCGGAGGCGGTGGGCGACATTGCTGCATTGAAGTCGAAGTCAGCTTCCAGAATCCGCTTACTCCTGAGAATCTTGACAGAAACTAACTGCTTGGAATAGCCACCACCCCTCCCTCCGGAACACCCTTCGGCAATCCCCTACTATCCATTCCACATCTACTAATCATAAAATTCCCCCCTGCATTCACCTTCGCCCAACTGCTATCACCCAGCGCACTAATTTGATGGTCAACCCCTGGCACATAACTCAGCAGAGCAAAATTACACGAATCTGTTCCCTCACCCGTCAGCACTACATGTCACCCAATCGCGATGATCACTTTAGGGTAGGGACCCTCCGCACTGTAGAACAAGCACGACACATACTCTGGGTATAGAACCTTGGGATTTGAACAACGCGAGCTAGTTGCGCTGAGCCGACTTTCTGCGCGCAGCCGGGCCAGGAGCCTTTGGGGTCGGCGCGCATTTGCTCTTCGTCGAAGACGCGGATGCCATAGTCTGTGGAGGGGGCGAAGGATTCGAGGAGCGGGGTGCAGTCTTCTGTCCTTGGGGAGCCGTAGGTGTCGTAGCCGCAGTAGTATTCATATCGTGGGCTGTTTTCTTGGGCGAGGGCTGAGTGGCACAGAAGTAGGAGAAGAATGTGAGACTTGACGATTGGAGAGGTGGAAAGGGGTGTCATTCTCACCCATGGGGGTGATAAGGGGATGTGCTCATTGCGGCAGAAGGTGAACGGTTTTGATCACTGGATATTTACTGTCGGATACATGCGGAACCTCGAGAAAAAAACAAAACTCACTCCACGCGCTTCGTCCCACAAAACGTGGAATCTTATCGAGGATGCGACAAGCGACTTTCCCTGCATCACGCACATAGAAAGGCGCCAATGATACCTGGGTTTGGAGACATTCAACGTCAAATCTCCCACGTTTGGCGAGGGCTCGGAACGCTGGCTTCCATATGGACGGCGGGTTGGTCCGGTTAGGCCAATCGCGTGCTTCAACATGCATGATCTGATAAACAACCCCCCGCGGTGTGGGTATACTGAAAATGCCTGTAGCTTCATGCACGCTGAGTCATTACTTTCAAGAATTCTGACACGCGAGTTGAGAGTATTTATCCACTGCCATTGAAAAAGACTCTTCTCACATACATCACACAATGCTTCTGCTCCTCCCAGCAGCTCTCGCGGCCACTCTGATCGCCTTCACGGGAGCAAGCCCGTCGGTCGTATGTGTTTCCCAAATCTATGGGCAACCTAGGCCTGATGACGCCTTGGGAGTTGCTGGTACTATTCCTTATGCCAAATCGGATCCAGATCATCAAGCAGACGCCGCCCGCACATTCGCAGAGCCGGCATTCTTCACCCCTCGGTTCCAAGCCTTGACGAATACGTGGCAGACTAGTATGGTGCAGTTGCCGATGATTTGGCGGTATAGTGAGTAGCCTTCTCACAAAGCGATAGTACAATCTTCATAAGATTCTTCTGCACGGACAGTAATGCTGACGACTGTTCGTGCGTAGAATCTGCACGTCTCGCTTTCCTCTTCTCCGCCAACGACGCAGGCCAAGTCCTCCTTCCCAGCATAAACCTCACTTGGCACGTCGTCCAGTCAGCCGCAGCCGGCGTTCTCGAAAATTGCATGCACAACCAAGGTAGTGTTGGAGGTGTGTGGGTTGTCAGTGGTAAGTGAACCGAAAATTGACTTCTTCATGGAACCGTCCTTCAGCAGCTGTTCCGATAAATGCTTTGGACGATCTTTCGAGTACTCTTTCGCAACCCCACTAATCATCCGCTGCTTACTAGATCAGTACCGAAATCCGTACCTCGCCCTTTATCTTTACGAAGCTGGCGGAAAGTTCGAGGCTGTGATGAATAGGTATATGATCACGGGGAAAGGTATCAATCCTTTTAACCCGAGGGGAGGAGGTTTAGAGGGCATGGCTCTCAATGCGACGGTTGTAGGAGCGACGTTGACTGGGGAGATGCCGGCGACTGGAACGATGGTGGGTGTGGAGAGTGTGCCGACAAATAGATTGCCGTCGATATCGGGTGCTGAGGTGTCTGGAGTAGCTGTGCAGTGAATGGAAGTCGTTCGGTAGATGGTCAAGATATATATCCTTGCCATGCAGTATCGATCTTTGTAGCCACTTTCTGTGCGTAATAACTTCACGAAGTTTCATCAATCTGGGTATATCTCAGCCCTCAGAAACGGCTTGCCTTGCGGCCGTCCAAAGCTTTCTTTGCCTCAAAAGGCATTCACCAAGATTCATCCACGTCATTCATATTAAATCGTGCCAACGGAGCTCAACGGGCTACTGGTCCCACTACCCAATTCCATCACCTCCAGCTCCTCCGCCTGCGGATGATACTTTCTCTTTAACATCTCCGCCCACCCATGCAGCGAGTCCACATCCCACCCCTCGATCTTGATTTCTCTCTCTCCCATATCCTTTCCCAGCACAGTACCCTGATACCTGCTCTCCACCCCCTCTTCAGTCTTCGCATGTTTCTTCTTCAACTGAGCTAAGAAATCCTCTTTTGGTACTTCCAACGCCACATCCTCCACCTTAGCAGCAGCGTTAGGGTTCGTGAGATCAATCGCTCCACGTGTAGGCTCATCAGGAGCTAGTCCAGCAATCCGCCTTATCTCTTTGTTATTTCCACTGGTACACCATGTCACAAAAGCTTCCACGCCCCGCATATCCTCCTCACCCTGCATCTGCTCTTCCATCTCACTCATCTGTGGGAACAATGCGCCTGCATCTTGCATTGCCATGCGCACATCGGTGACTGTCACGGCATCACTACCATCGAGGAGCGGATCTGACCCATTCTCGGCACGGAGGAGGGCATGCCGTGCAGTCTGGCTTGCGATTAACGTGAGGTAGCGCGATGCCAAGTCAGTGAGGGTATCAAGGACGGAGGGGCGCGTAGTGGTGAACCCGGCTGCGCGGAGAATGTGGAGGATGGGGGTGCGGAGGAGGGAGGGGTGGAGTTGGTTTGGCGATACCATTGTGCTGAAAGATTTGTATATCACAGATGATAAGGTGGTATAGATTTAATTATGATATCTGCCATAGCAGATTGAGCAGATGCTTTCGTCTCATACTGTTTTTGATAAGGTAACAGTGAAGCATCCGAGAGGGCTTGGATTTCTATAACACTAGCGCGGCGGAGGGCTTGGCCCGCATTCCTCAACCACCAGTCCTTCCGTATACAGCATGTTGCTCCAATAACATACTTTGACCTCAGACTCAGCCTCAGCCTCAGCCTCTCAGCTCGTAACAGCCTCAATCCCCCACGGTTAGGATGTCAGAAACGCGCCCAAAGCTCAAGATCAAACCAGGCGGCTCCTCCATCCAACAAGAACCCGTCGCAACGCCCTCTCTCACTACGCTCTCAACCTCAACCCCCAAAATAACGCTCAAGTTCGGCGGCAAGAAGAGCCCTCAGACTCCGGTCCCCCAGTCCCAACCAGAAGCCGCAACCTCGGCGCTCTCATCAACAAAGCCCAAATCCGTCCGCAAACCCAAACCCACTCCCAAGAAGCGCGCTCTAGAAGCCGACCCGTCAGACAATGAAGATGAGGAAGATGCCGCATCGTCCCAGCCCCAGATCAAGAGGATCAAACTCAAAGCAAGAGCGCCGAGTCTGCCAATGCTGCACCTCAAAACCAGGGGAAAACCACCTAAGAGACCGAGAGGGGTAGGTTACGACAGTGAGGCTTCAGACCGTGAGAATGATCCCACGATCTCCGAATCTATCATTCTACGCATGGCCACTGGTCCCGACTGTGACACTCTCAGCCAAGCTATCGCCGAGAACAATATTGGTAGCCGTAAGTCAGGCGGCGTAGATGTACGGATACGCTTTCTACGGACTGATTGTAGGCGCTCTGTGGTCACTATCAACGGACGACACTATGCAGCTTGCATGGTGGATCTACCTTGTATTATCGAGGCAATGAAGTCGTGGTTTCCGAAGAGCGGATGGATCAAGAGCGCGGATATCTGTCAGATGCTGATTGTGTTGGGGCCTATCAAGGTTGAGGAGGAGGCGATGACGTATCCTCTTCCAGGAGTGGGCAAAGGGGAGTTGGACGAGAAGACGTGGCAGTACGCGCACGGTGTTACCCCGCCGATGCGATGGGTGAGAAAGCGGAGATTCAGGAAGAGAATCAGTGTCAGAACCGTCATGGAAGTCGAAGCCGTAGTTGAAGCACTCCTCCGGGCTGACGCAGAAGCCGAAGGCGACGCAAAGTTCGAACTCATCGACGAGCGCAAACTTGAGAGCGAGTCCGACGACGAAGAACTCTACGACGAACATGAACAAGACGCTGAAGGTGACGAAGATCTCGATCAGAGCCAATACATTCAAACCGTCGAAGGGGTAGCCGAACCCGAAAAAGACGAAGAAGAAGCCGCTGCCCGCTTAGCCGCAGAAATGGAGGCAGGCATGATGGATGACCTCGACGAGGACACCAACGCGCCCGAAACCCTCACCTCCGCCCCTCCTGTCGACTCCCCCGCCGCTCTCAATGACACCGCCACACCGCCCTCTACCACCGAAACACCAGTCGCCGGGTTCACCCCCTCCGCCGACGCCACACCAGCAGGCGCCGTCGACACTTCTTCCGCTGCTGAAGATGAGTCAGAAGAGGAGTCGGATGAGGATGAAGACGTGGATGAGGATCAATTGGAGAAGCAGCAGGAGAAGCAGCGGCAGCAGGAAGAGATTGATGATCTGGAGGATGCGATTAAGGGTGTGCAGGAGCAGTTGGCGAAGCAGGCGAATCCGTTGTTGAGGAAGAGGTTGGGGGATAAGATTCGGGATTTGCAGAGGGATCTGGAGGTGAAGAGGGGGGGTGGGGAAGAGGGTGGGGAGGAGTAGTTGGGTGCTGGTTGTTGTTGTGGACATCGCTCGTAGTAGCTTCGAGTATAGGGACTTAGGTACCACCAAATGCTACCTTTACTTGCAAAAAAGGTTCTGACTGATGGCACTGCATTGCTTTGAGGTGAGATGATTGAGTATTCCAGGCAATTTAGGCAGTAAAATAGTGTACAACGGAGCTCTAAGAAATTATCCCGCTTGTATTCACATATCGAATAAGAGAAGAATATGAGAGCTCAATGAGCACCCACATGGTGTACAACATACGCACCCCCTCTGCCACTCACTCTCTACATTCCCTTCTGCAAGCACACAACTCCCCCCCTTCTGAATCGGAGTTTCTCACTCACGAACTCCCAGCAGCACTAGCCCCAGCAGCACCAGCCCCAGCAGCACTAGCCCCTACAGCCGCCCTCCCTGTACTCGTCGAAAAATCCACCCTCAACGCCCGTCCACAAACCTGTCGTCCCTTCAACTCTCCATAAGCCTTCTCCGCACTCTCAATGTCCACGAAATCCGCATGCGCAAAGCCTCTTGGTTGGCCCGTACGTCGATCAATCGCAACTCTCACATCAATCACGTTCTTGATCTCTCTGAACAGGTTGTTCAAGTCGCGGTCGCTCATGTCGAAGGACATGTTGCCGATGAAGAGGGTTTTCGTGGGAGCGTGGAGGGGGCGGTCGGTGAAGGAGGGGCCGGAGAAGGGGCCGGAGCGTTCTTTAGAGATGCTGAATTGAACGGAGAGGCGGCGGCCTTCGAAGTTTTGGAGGTTGTAGAGTTCGATGGCTTTGGTGGCGGCTTCGACGGTTTCGAACTCTACGTAGCCGAATCTGTATGATCGAATCAAGGTTAGCAATAGTTCCCCACCTTGTGCATGGGAATAGTAATGAAGAAAGGAGCTTCATACCCTTTGCTCAGACCCCTGTTATCCATAATAATCTTCGCATCGGTCACTGGTCCCGCGCGCTCAAACTCCTGCTTCAAATCTGCAGCACGCACATCGAAGAACAGATTTCCCACGTAGACCGTTTTGCTCGGCTCCCCGTCTTGTGCCGGAACATTGCGATCCCTGACTGGCCTCGATGCGGAACCGAAGCCAGCTGCAGCACCAAGGGACTCTGCTGCTCCAGTGATGGTCTCAGCTGCTGATTGAGCTGCGCCTGATAGGGTAGACGTGGTGGATGTTGCAGTCTCTTTGGCAGAGTCTGCAGCACTCCCAGCAGTCTCCTTAGTCGTCTCAGTGGCGCTTTCTGTGGCGGATTCGATATTTGAAGCGGCGGCGGAAGCCTCTGATTGCGTTGGAGCATCGGCATCGGCGTCTGGGTCTGCGGATGCTGCTATTGAGTTGTCGCCGTGTTGGGCTTCTGTGGCGCCATCTGCTTCTGGTTCGGATTGCGTGGCTGCTTCGTCGCTGGCATATCTTCGCTGAATGGGGAGCGTTGATGTTGGGAATGTTATTCTCGATGCATTGTTTCGGGGGATATTGTATGTGAGGCTGGTAATTGACCGCGACTTGATTGATGTGGAGGTAGATGGAGAGGAAGAGAGCACGCGAATTGCGGCGCGGCGGAGACAGAACCTGATCAACTGATGTTAGCAGTCATTCCTGGTAAGCTCTAGACTTGGCTTACATGATGGCAAGGACTGTAGAGACAGACACAGATTCAGGGTGGGCTATTGTGGTAGAGGAATTGATAGGAGGTCTTCTGTTGAGTCTTGACGGCAAGATCGAAATGATCTTCGGAAAAGTTTTAGCACTATTTAGCGTCCTTCTAGCCATATAAGGCTAGCGTAAATCGCTCAGCTTGCTTCTTGCTCGTGCTGCTCTTCATCCCTGGAAACATTTGCTACACATATATTTTAGCAAGACCCTACTATTCAAATGACTTCACTCATTTTGAACCTTGCGTATACCTAAGCATTTCGAAGATTTCGAGCTGTTGGTACATATTCAATGGCCCTTCCACGCGAAAAAGAATGAAAGCTATACCTGTAGAGCTTTTCATAAAAGCACAGGGCTACCTCTCGCGAATTGTAGATCAAGACCTCCACAGCAACCATAACAACTACCAGCAGCCTATAATGATAATTTTGATATCATTTAAAACCATGGTCGAGCTTGTGGGGGTGCGGACGAATGCCCAATAGCACGAATACACTAATTTCAAAACCTTGCTTTCATTGCAACTCGAAGTCGGGCTTAATATTTCCCAATTCGAGCGTACTTTTGCGCACGTAAGAGTTTTTGGGTACAAGTTTGAGATGAAAATAGTTTTATTGGATTTTCATTACTTTATGATTAAAGTATCATTCTCGTCAAAAGCTGCTGGGTTTGAGCACCGATATAGTGGGGGGAAAATATGGGAGCGTGTCTGAAAATGACTCCAAACTGTACCTCCGTAATCCTCTCACTAACCGCACGTGCAAGTCGACGAGTACCCCGAACTCAGCGTTTGTGGGCATGTGGTCTGCCGGTAGTAAACAATCTGGCCACCATCTGCAATCAATGTAAGTACTCAAAAAAAGACAAGAAGAAGAAAAAACGAACTCACCATTCCAAGGCTGCCCATCACTCCCAATAGCCGCCTGTCCATTTGTCCCTGGACTTCCAGTCTGGATATCGAAATGCACGCTACAATCTGAACTATCCTTGAACTCATCGCTGGTGCTCCCGCACCAATGATCACCATTCGAAAAGCAGGCGTCAACAATCTGAATCGTCAACGTCGAACCAGAGCCTACGCCGTTATTATATGTATTAACGCCGCTAGTGGATAGCTCGTAGCAGGTGCCACAGGCCGAACCGCAATTCGGCTGCCCAGCGCTGTTGAGGGCGCCTTGGAAGAGCTTTTGGTTGACGGCGCCGTTGTACATGCCGGGGCTGTTGGTCCATTGCCAGGGATTTTGGCCGCAGTCGCAGGCCGAGCCCATCCAGCCGTAGTACTGAGAAACGATTAGCATTGATCCACCAGCTACAATTAGGGAGGGAGTTATTAAAAGCATACCGAAGTAGAAGCGACGCCGTCCCATCCACCTGGTGCGCTGGTCGAGTCGCAAGTACCAACAGTGGCAGCTTGCGATCCTCTACTGGCAGGAGAGGTATCACCACCCCCTGAACCGGGGCTTGGAGTTGGACTCGACGCTACAGGCGCTGCGGCCTTTGCTGCAGCTGCTTTTAAGGGGGCAGGGGGCTGACTATTGGTTGAAGGGGAGGTGCCGGATGGTGAATCGCCTGGGAATTGACACTGCCATGATGGATCACCAGCCCAGGAACCACCGGCGGCTTGTGTGCGACATTGTGCGTATGCTAGAGGCCCACCAGTCAGTCTTGTTGGTTATGAACAAGCGGGGGGTGAGGATGACACGCACTGTCATCTTTGCAAATGCAGGAACCTTCGGCACACGGCAGAGGTCCGTTGACGCGTTGGCTGGGGTAGTTGCAGGCACCCCACAATGCTACTGATTGTCGTGGAACCAGTCTTGCTGCTGCGTGGACACTGGTGTATCGGGTACTCGCGAGGAGGAGGAGCAAACTGATGGGTAGCATTCTGCCAGACTTCGCAACAGCGATTCAATTGAACAAAGTGCTTGAGTGGAGCAACGTCGCTTGGAGATATGTCTTTTCGAATCTGCTTCTGAATGCTCCAGACAGGAGCAAGTGTCTAATATATCCATTCTCAACACCGAACCGGTGAATAGCGCCGCAGGATGCCCTTTCCCGTCTCGCAGGATCGGAACAGTACTGCTACCCTCATTGAGACATGGGGCAACCACCACACGCACCAAATCCCTCATGAAGTTTCCCATCTCGTTCCCATCCTTCTTTTCGCTCTGCCAATGGTGAGGGAGTATCGAGTCATATTGGGCGCTAAGCTCGTTTCAAGATTCAAGCTCTACCACCTGTTCCTGATGCAAAGCGGTTGGCGCGGTCGAAAAGCGGGGTACCTTGTAGATATTGATGCTAGTGTGAGTGAGTGAGACCACGGAAGGATCAAACACAACGTGGAAAGGGAAGGTTCCTGAAGTCGGAGATTTCATGCCAGTCACGGTCGGCATCTTGGATCTGACCTATGATGCGACTGACAATAGCGATCCTATGGTCACGAGCTCCAGGCTACTGTTCATTCTTGCCGGCGAAATAAATAGTCAGTTGCGACACTTCTTGAAAAGCCGGACATCGAAGATCTCGAGCCACGTGGGGTCCAGAACTCTGAAGCGCTCAGATGTCTCGAAAACGAATGCTGGAGTCATCGCTACTATGGGACATAGTGGGATCTATGATGAGGCCTAGGTCTCAGAAAGGCGGTTCAAATCATCCCCGTACTGTCTTAATGAGACTACCTGGGCCCCATGCTCGGCCAGGAGTCCGTGTCACGAAGGGTCTCGGGACCCCAAACGTCACCCGATTCCACCCTCTGCTTCACCACTAATGGCAGACTTGGCGTAAGTATGCGGCCAATAGTCGTGACATACGCTACGAGCCTCCCTTCCTCCTCCGAGTGGGGGCAGTGTTTCGAGTCACGATCGGTGTCGTCCCTGCTTCCCGCCAGGGCATAGGGAGTAAGCATAGATTACAGTGTGGCCCAAGACGGTGGGATGAAACGATGTGCGTCCCCAATTAGGGAGTGGTTCACGGGTCGCATAGTCGCTTATACGTTTGACCCAATGACCCTCGGAAAAGTTCCGAGCCGCGTGGGAGATTGACCCTGGACAGAGATTTTTAGTGTTTTATGGTCAAAGCTTCCAACTAATGTAATTTGGTGATGCGTCTGGGTAGGTAATCGTAAGCCGAATCTCAGCAAATAACCACCATAAATCTATTAGCCAAGATACCAATGTCCGCAACCCGGAGTTTTTCGCCATTCATTACCCTCTTCTTGAGGGTTACTAACATGTGATATTTAATATCATGCTATAGATGATCATGGTACCCTTGCATCATAATCTCTGATAGCCAATATATAAAGCCTTTGACAACAACAACATCGATGCTTGGGAGGTCCTCATGCCCGAGTAGAATAAATGTAAAAGACTCTCTTGGAGAGCAGGTGACTAGCAGCGATGCTGGACTTTGGTCCTCTTGGAGTATCACCTCCCAACCCCCAAGGCCAGCACGTGAAAACAGCTCTTGTCGAACACGGACCGTTTTCGAGCAGGGAAGATTTATATGAAGAAGCGATTTTGCCTTTGCATTGACATCACTGGATTTCCTGAACCTTTTCTCCTAATTTCATGAATAACAATAATATCCTTGTAATGAAAATGTTATATGCTGTTCGAATGCCAGCTGTTGGAAATTTTGTTCTTCCGACTTCTCTCCGATGTCATGTTCTATGACTCCCTCCCTTCCCTGTTAGCAAATCTGCAGCTTCGGATTTCCGAACATAGTTCATCCCGCGAAGCACCGACTTTCTAGTTCTCCGCCTCTTCCAAACAGGGTCTGGAGTTCCAATACTTGAATATGTGCTTTGCGCAGTCAAATCCGCCATCCAAGTACACAGCTCCAAAGATGGCAAATACGGTCCTACTCTGGTCCGGTAGATTTTCACGTGTCATCTCGTCGAATTCCCATGCATAGTTCACAACCAATTTTTCTGTGGGCTTCACTGAAAATCAATTTAGCATCTACATTACAGATTGATCTGGTACGATATCGCCCACACCCCTCCGGAGTCTCGGTATAATCCCACTCTTCTGCAATTAGAAGGTCGTGGAAAGCTTTCCCGACGAAGGCGAGTCTTTTTCGTCATCTTACTTCTTTAGGAGTCCCATTTGGATCTGTGATGGAATCGGGGAGACAAACCGCTTCCATCACCTTCAACTTATCGAGGAATCGGTATCCGATATGCTTCTGAAGCTTCTCAAGAAGTGTGTGTTCTTGCCGGGACTCTCCCTGGCCCGCGCTGGACTACGACATCGTACTTGTTACCTGATTTGGAAGCAAACCATCTTAATCTACTTTTCGAGAGTAACAAATAACTCGCAACTATGCGTTAATTGATCTTTTCGCATGAGAAACCTCGAATCCTGTTGTGATCTCTGCTTCAACACTTGCAGGAAATTCCTCGAAAAATATAGAGAATCTGTCCACGGACAATTACCGGCGGCAGAGACAGCGCCTACAAGGTTGACAAAGCGAGGGTGCCTTGAGAGCTAGAAAACGACCTTTGAAAATACTTGTGCAAGTTGTATTCTTAGTTTCTCAGGCGTATATCTCGGACGGCTTCCTATCTCCAAATCAAGTGTTAAAACTCGCTCAGCTTGAGCACCGAGCAAGGCTTTCTGATCTATTCTAGAGTGACTAGACATGCGATCACAGGTCACTTTGAGCTTTTATGTTTCCAGTTTTTCGCTCTTTTCAGCCCGTTTCTTCTGAGGATCGGGCTCTACGATCCTGATTCGAGTTGAAAAGCCATCATTCTTGGCTGTTTCAAGACGTTTTGCCTGCCTTCTACCTCGACCCATCAGTCAATTACCCATGGATTGATGCTCTTGGGAGTCGCGTTCTATGATTCAGTCAGCTCCACGGCTCTAGTGGTCTCATTTCTTCCTAAGCTGTTGAGCTAAGCATCTACCATCTCGATGTAAGATGCTTAAGTGTCTCCCTCCACAAGACCCGAGATTTAATAATTTCCCGTGGGAATTGATTACTTACTCATGTTCTCGAATACCACCTTTGCGCGATCGAAGCCACCATCCACGCACACAGCTCCAATAATTGCTCTGAAAGTTCTCTGCTTGGTCTTCAGTGAAATATCTGTGGGCCGTGAAGAAGCGGCGTCTGGATTAGACATTCTTATAGCTTCCTCGAGATCAAGCTTGCTTACTATCCGGTCGAAGTCCGAGGCTGAGAATTCAGGGTCCCGAGCCGATTCTGGAACCGTAGCGCTTCCAGAGCTGTACCACTGCTCCAATTCTAGAAGCGAAATAAATGCTATCACAAGGGCAGGAGGCCTTCTGTATCCTAGGGCAGCATTAGGAGCTTGCGCAGAGCTAGCGACGGAGTCAGGGAGGAGTAGATCTTCTATGAGCCATGACCTGCTGTTGGAATTATGACCAATAATCTGCTCGAGATTATCGATCATGGTGTCTTGGGAAGATGCGTTCTGATAGCTGGGTATAGTGTCGCTTCGTCTAGTAGATCAGTCGATATGAGTTTGATTGTTGAGGTGCAATGATGGAAATGGTATTGTGTTGGCAAAATTCGTCTTTGATGCCCAAGATGCCTAGCTCTATATTGTGAGAGACGTTTTCGCAATGTCGGAATCGAGTGACTGGGGAACTATAGACGATATCAGCTCGGACCTGGCCAGCTTTGCAATGAGCGGAGCACTCATGAAAATAAAAAATCGATGACTAGACGTACTGTACAGGGCCACCGAGCGCATGATTGGATTTCTCGTCGCCACCAGCGCTTCTGAAAATCCGCACCATTTTCCGTACGAAATGGTCGTGAGAGAAAATTAGAGGTGAGAGCATGTGATTCAGGAACAAAGTATCCCGATCGTGGAGAGCTGGAAATCCCAAACGCGCACCGTAGAAAGCATTCAACTGACACAGGCCAAGATAGTCTGGTCCTCCATCTTTGCTGAGCCTCAAGGCAGCAACATAGACGATCACTGACATTGAGTATGCGCCAATGAGCATAATCATCCTACCAAATTCGACACTTCGCCTACTATGTTCTGGAGGGGTAGCTGAATCGATGATCGTGTATCGCTGTATCGCAAAGTGAGAGCTCTTGTGGTATAATTTGGGAGCACAACGCCTGGGATCCCGTCGTTTGAGTAGTCGAAGTGCGCTCTAGGGAATACCACATGGGCACCAGCAGTAGACTTCATGGTCTGTTTCATGGTTTCTTGGGATATAACGTAGTCCTATCATATTACTCACGTAGCGCTTCTGTCCGATCATCCCGTTCGAGCATTGATGACGCTCATCTGATAGTTAAGATATTATTTTTCAGATCGGAACTACTCATTGCACAAGGGCCTCTTGATCCGCCTGTTATTAGGCGAGATCAAGCATCCTGATCAATGGTTCGGCACACTGTCGAGGTGGGCTATGGGTCAAGCGCTGACAATCCCTCCATTTGCAGAACTTTCCCTCCTTGCTCACACTTGCACAAATCCAAGATATGGGACAACTTCCGAGATTCAACCTTTTGTTCACTGCGCTTGGCGAATTGAGGTCAGTCTTTTCCGATTCGTCTCCCTTTGAAGCAACCATAAGTCACGTTGCCTAAACATGTAGCCGGTCAGTTGTTCTAAAGACAATTACATCTCTCCCAGTTGACAAGATAGACTACTGAGTCACATATATCGTGGCGCATAAATCTTGGAAGGCTCTCTTATGACCCGACGTCAATGAGCGCTCTATACTCACTAAGCTTTTTATATCTTCTTCTCCTACTCTTCGGTTTCGAAGCCAGAAGATATGACTTGGCACTGAAGACGGCCGTTGAATCAAAATCGAATGCCATGAAATAAAGTCTGGCTAACATTACGCTCGCTAAAAGATAATCTTCGATTTGAGTTTCTCGAATACCCTCTTCGCCCCACCGAATTCGTCACCAAAATCAACGTACACAGCTCCAAGGGCGGCTATGAGCGTAATAGCCTTGGATTCGCGTGGAATTGCCAAAGGTGGCCACAAAATGCCTCCTTCGTTTACCCGTCAGAGATCAGGCTCCTGACCGAGCTGATTCAAGACTTCGTCAAGATCGTATGCTGTGCCGACAAAGTCCTGAGCTGTCAGCGGGCCTGGAATAGTTGTTAGTAATGACCGCCCATGCTCCAGTATTTTGGTAGCGGATACCCTCTTGATCGCGGGATTTCATAATGTCCTCTGCAAGCAGAAGCTCAATAAAGGCTGTTCCAATAGCGAGCAGCCTTTTCTTCGCGAGCGCGATGGAGGGGGATTGCTCATAATTGGGGTTAGAGATTGGAAACCGCAATGCTTCCCGTAGCCTGTTTCTGTTGTAGAAGTCGTGTTTAATGTATTCCTCGACTGCTTTCATTGTTTCTGTTGCCAGATCCCGACATCAACGTCTTCATATCGTTTCAAATTGTGGATCTTCCGGTGTTTCTGTTAGATGCGCTTGATAAAGTGCCACATTTGGAACAAGGGGCGATGAATGAATGTAGGCTTTTAGCCATGACAATCTCCGGAGAAAGCCTTTCGGAATTTGTACCCAAGAGCAAGGTAATCTGCTCGACCCGATCCTGAAAGATCGATAACGAGACGAATACAACGATTAGGGATGACTGCTCAGAGCATGTATTTGGGTCGTTCCGAAAAACATCAGGACGATAACAGTCTACGAGGAGATGTATTGTCTGAAGAGAGAATAGATGTGGCTTATGTATCTAGGGTCTACTTCCAGACATCCCTAGGGGCGCGAAGCGAGCGAGCCAGTCGTCAATCTCAGACAATGTATACACAATCTCGTTAGTAAAGATGTAGATTCCATAATTAATAGCCATAGTCATGTTATTCTGTAGGCCTTGTTCAGTGGTTCATAATTAGGGGAACGATACAAACCAGATCGCGAGTTATGGAAGTCTGTTTTTCCAGAGCTGAGATTGAAGTGAATCTAAAAGAACAAGATAGAATGAGCATGGTTGTAGTAAGTTCTGGAATGATGGCAATCTCGACTGACAAAATTATGTCCTATTCAAGGGCTAGCCTACACGTGACCTCGCGTCATGGGGTGACGTAAGCGGCTGATCGTGTCCAAAACAAACATAATATAAACAGAACCAGCAGTCCCCTTTTCTCCCTTACATCCATTGTGCCTCGACAAACCTTCATCGCGTACCAAAACTGTCCATCGCTATCACAATGCCCAAAGCCGCGCGTCGCACCAGTGGTACCAATGCCGCCACAAATCGCAAAGAGCCGTACGCAAAGACATCTCCTAAATCCCAAACGACTCCTGACAAGGAGAACGTCGACCCCAAAGCAAAATCCACCTCGAAGAAGCCACCTCCATCCGAGCCCAAGGGAGACTACTGCGACATCGCCCTCGATGAAATTAAAGGCGAAGTGCCCTGCTACGACAACGCAACTACCGTCCGCCGCAAGCTCAAGAAGCTCCTAAGCGACAAATCCACCATCCCCGGCACCAGCAAGAAATGGAGTCAGGCCTCCATGGCGGGCGAGATGCAAGAGCTGGAGAAACGCGAAGGCCCTGTCGAGTACAACAGGAACGCTGTCAATGGGCCGACTACCTCCTCGCTGGGGAGCTTCTTGAAGAAGAGCGGCCAGATGGGTGGAGGGGAGAGCCCGTGCTATTATTGGGGATATGTGATGTTGGAGAAGTTGCGCGTGTATAACGGTGAAAAGAAGAGTAAGCCGAGGGTAGAGGCTGAGGAGGAGTAAGTCATCTTTCATTATCTTCCTACACTTGCCAATGTGGACGGCGCACATCTCCTGGAGGCCACTGTCGCGAAGATCATACCCAATGAGGACTCCTTCACGAGCAAGGCCACCCGCCTTTCGATAGCTGGGAGCCTGAGGCTCGAGATCCTGAGAACGACAAGCGGTCCAAGCCTGCAGGCTCCACTGCGCCATCAGCACACGCATGCACGGACCCTTCAGAGCCATGCTATGTGTGTGAACCGAATATGCTGCACAGTGATCCAACCCACCGTCCTAGCTTGACTGGTCCAATGTTTTACACCAGTGGTTGTCCTGAGGGTAGCTCCTGGCACCCGTTATACCTCTCGAACCCGAGACAGTCTACGCTGGACCCCTCGGAGCTGACTAGGGCTCTCTGTCTTTCAGCCGTATGCGTTGAAGCAGGCATTTGCTGATCTCATACTTTCTAGCATTCCCACTGGTCATGTGCGCTGGGACCCAAAGACTCAGAAAATGTGGTGCGGGCCTGGCATTCCGCCCCTTTATATGGACGACATGAACAAGATGGGGAGGTAATTGTTTGTTGCCGTTGTCAAGCTCGTGTAACATATTGTACGATACATATTGGAATATGACAGCCAGGTCGCACGCAAGTTGCTTCATTCACGTCCGGATATTTAATTTTACTAACTCAGCCAACGCCTTCAACAATAACGCGAAAATAACTCACTTGTGTATAGACCCTACAATTGCAGAGTATGCATGCTTTACACAGACCAGGACGCCCCTTAGTCCCATTTGCTTATCATGTAGTCACCTGACTCACGTTCGCGCCATCCCTTCAGTCCTACTTTTGCCCATTTTCTGGAGAAGTCGCTGCATTGACCATCAGTCTCAAGATCTTATGCGGCTATCTTGAAAGCCAAACGATCTCCACATCCTCAACAATGCCGAGCTCCTCCATGCAGCCGCCACCCAAGCATTCAGCAAAGATGACATGCTCACCTCCAGTCTCTATTCGCCATCGCCCGGCTCAACCCGAAGACCTTGCCAGCGACGCCATCTCCGACGCAATTGAAAACATAATGTCTTCTTCGATATATTAGAATTCACCGCTCCATGATGGTTTGCTGTACCCAGCACTTTGCTGTCTGTGTAATGTTTACAGAACCGAAGTCAAGGTGTATGATCGACGACTGTAAGCTAGCTCCCATGCCTTCCATCAGCTCTGAATCGCTGAACCATTAAATCTCGAGTGTCCTGTTTCGGCTCAGCTAGCCCTTGATCTCTAGCAGCCTGGATAGCGGACTTTTGGAGATCTTCCTCGATATGGGGATTACATGCTAGGCACTGACAAAGGATACGAACAAGACCACAACACCATTGTACCAGCGCCATTAGGAATCGAACCTAATATGGTCAAGTATTGCAACCCAGCAAACGACCTTCACCGGCTTCGGTAGCGCAAAAATGACGACGAGATCATTGCCCGAAGGCTTGAATTTGTCTTTGAGCCACTTTTCGATGGTTAGCGAAGCCCCTAATATAAAACAACAGTAAGATTTATGCCTGGAAAAGCTGGACGGGTTGATAATCACCTTCGCCGTGATACATGACAATAGTGGCAGGTTCGACATAAATCACAAGCTTCTCGGGCACCCATTCCCGCGCTTCAGCACCTTCGCGTTTGAACCATATGTGCCCTAGACCCTGTACCATCTGCTAGATCTTATCTAAATTTGGGGCGTTTTGACCGAGTATGGCGATGTTGTAGTAGGGGTTTTTTGGGTCAATGCGTGTCTTTTCGCTAACATCCAACCAGAGACTTACGCTTGCCTCTTAGATGCCAGCCTCGATGTCAACCATCGCTTCGAAGGCTATTTCGGCTCTGCCCTCGTTGCGTCGAAATGTGCGAACGTGGCTATGACTAAGATGTTGCTTGAGGAAGGGGCGGATCCGAATCCGAATGCTCGGTGGGACGGTGCGCCATAATTGAGGAGTTTGGCATGTGTAGCTGGTTCTTGGGGTCCATATGGGCCTGGTAGGTACATATTGGAGTGATTGCGTAGCGTCTAGTCATGGCCTCGCACCACAAATCCTGAAGCGAGCATTGACCCGGAAACCGTCAATCTCTGATAGATTGTGAAAGGTTTCATCTCAACGTGACGAATTCAAAAATCCTGTGGGCAACATTTTCAATAAACCCACAAGGTGTCACACTCAAGATTGCCACTATGTAATAGAAGTTTGAGAAACGATCAGCTTCTATGGGCTTTCATTGGCGTTGAGTTGGAGAATTTGTGCGCGAGGAAGCGAAGGTCCCATTTCTGAGCTGTACTTCTTTCCCAAATGGAATTATCTTGGAACCCTGAATGGGTGCAAGTTGTTCATTCAGAGAGGTTCTATGCTGTGGGAGCTATCTAGCGATATGCCAAGGCGCTAGGCCATATTCCAACAGTTTAAATTCTGTGGATTTCTTTGGCGTTGGCTGAGAGGTGACTGATGTGAGAATTGTCTGGGAACCTGCCGATGTGCCTGGTGATGTGGTCGGCAACGCCAGTCCTGCTGACAATCCGGATTCTGTCGCTGAGAAAAAAGGGTTTCTAAACACTAGTACTGCTAGCCTCGAACTCCGAAACTATAGTCGCAATTCACGTGAAGATCTAGAAGTGTACCGCATAACAGAGGAAACGTCATCTCAATTGGGTGCAGGACGCCACGACAATAAAGACAGAGTTATTGTGAGTTCGGATTTGATCGAAGGTGCATTTCAGGGAATGATACTGAAGTCACAAAATGCAAGAGAAAGTCTGAAGGGCCACCCATCACCTGAATGGGTGTAAACGCGACACCAAAATCGTAACACTTCAAGACGCCACCATGTCTAGAGTAAATCGGCTGGATCTCCACGAAGCATTTTCAACCTTCATGTCATTTTCTTAGAAAATCACGCTTTTTGCTTAAGGCTTGTACTCAACACCCGCTCTAACCTTGACCCTCATCTTCACAGCCTCCTTTTGAATCAACATGATCACCGGGAAATCATCAAAATCAACTCGCGCTGCCTTCTCCTCCACCAGATCAAACGCCCATAGCAGTCTGGTCAAGACAAGGCGTAACTCAACCCATGCAAGAGGCCTTCCCAGGCAGCTGTGAAAGCCTACGCTGAATGGCTTGCTGGCTGATAGCTGGTCATGGTCATATTCCGCTGGACGCTCGCGCTGGGGCATCCAGCGTTCGGGCACAAAGTGGTCCGGGTTGGCGAAGAGCTTATGAGACCTATTGACTGTGAAAGTGCGGACGCCCAATCTCGTCTGCATAGTTGTCAGGGGAGCTCTTCCTTTTGTGTCTGTACTACTACGTATTGAGAAGAGATGTTACTTACGCCTCCTAGAAGGTAGACCCCCGCATATGTATCGCCTCCTTCGGGGACTACACGAGGTAGTCCTCCGGGAATGGGATTGCACATCCGTAGCCCTTCGTTGAGAACGGCTTCGAGGTATGGAAGATCACGAATGGCGTCGATGGTGATATCTGCCTCTCTCTGGAATTTCGCACGTATCTCCGCGCTCAGTCGATGCAGGATATGCTCATTTCTCGAGAGATGATTGAAGATGCCCGTCAACGTCGTCGCCGTGGTCTCCGAGCCACCAACGATGATGAAATTGAACGTTGAGAGTATCTCGTCTCGCGACATATGTTCAAAGTTGACATTGTTCTTCATGAAAGGAGTCATGAAGTCAGGTCGATCGGTCTTCAGGTCTAACCGGCGGTTGATCATCTTGTTCGCGTACTGAGTATGCTGGCGTTGACCTTCGATCACACTCTTCGGGATCATTTTCATGAAGAGAAATTCGACCGAGGGGTAGTATCGGGGTGCCGCAGCGAGTGACATGCCCTTGAGGTAATTGAAAAGCGTGCGTACCCAGGTATGATATTCACCCGTCTTGAGACATCCAAAAGGTTCCCCAAAAGCTAGATCTCCTATCACGTCCATGGTGAAAAAATTTAACCAGTCCGTCATATTGACAAGAGCGCCTTTGTTCATATTTTGTGGCTCCATCGCAAGGGTTTTGAGTTTGGTAACGAGCATATCTGCGTGTCCGTGGATCAAAGAGTGCTGCGTATGAAGGGAGTCTTCAGTAAAGGAGTTGCTTAACAGTGTACGGACTCGTGCGTGGAATTTGACATCGTTGGTGGTAATGAGATTGTCTGCCATGTCATTTGGTGCTAACATAGTCAGCGAGCTCTGCTACAGACACAAATAAGGACAATTACCAATATAGTAAGCCTTGTCCCTGCCTGCACGCTTGTGGCCTCGGCGGAAGGCATATATGTCGTTCCATGCTTGCTCACTTGCAAACGATACTTCGTCGGGAGCGAGACGTATGATTTCGCCATATTTTTCGTGAAATTGACGCTCGCGTTTGACCAGCTTGCCAGTCAATAGGCTGTAGACGAAGGGTAATCGGGACGCAGCCCAGAGTTTGGGGCCGGGAAAGTTTTTGAGAGGGTGGAAGTACAGGTTGTAAATCACCTGTACGGCAGGGTACTAAAGGGCAGTATGTCAACACGCAAGACAGGTAGTTTCGAGAAGCACAAGGCTGACTAACGGCAAACAGAACACACGACGCAACGACAACCTGGAGGCCAATACTGTGCTGTAGAGCCTCAATGACGGCACTTGAGATGGCCATGATGATCAGGAGAGCAGCTGAAGAGTGATGGATCAGGGTGATACACAGCACTTCTACCTATGCAAGTGCAAGATTTAACGATGTGTGGTGGGGTATACTCTTACGCGGCACGTGGCAGGAATAATGATGCAGTCTGATGCAGCTAACGTTACATTGCATTGCATTGCATTACATGAATCCTAACGCTGTTAAGTCTGTTATGCAACAATGAGGCTGGACTTCCGGAAAAAGAAGCGATCGCTGTACAATATTACAGGGAGCAAACTCTATTGGCCACACCATGTGCGCCCATTTTGCATATGGGAAAAATACGACAGACGAACATCTGTAAGATAATTCAAACGTCTCGACGCTGGCTCTTATGCTTGCGATTCCATATCGACTTTTCTGACCCAAAGTCTCGCGATATCAATCACAATACAAGAGCTTTCCCTAGTTCACTCAAGACTCCACAATGTGGTCCATTCCTGCGACCAATCCAGAAGGCAGGGCCTTCATGACCATTCTCATCATTTTCATGGTAATTGCAGTCCTGACTTTTGCCTTGCGCATCTACTCCCGACGGCTACACAAGAACGTCCTCGATGCTAGCGATTATGCCTGTCTTTCTGCTTTGGTAAGTGACGAACAAATTCTACATGGATCAGATGCTGATGCTGACTGACATGGAGCTTTTGGATATTGGTCTGGTGGTCACACTGTTCGGAGGTACTTTATCCCAAATCGGGAACCCTGTTGTTCTTTCCTACACCATAGATGCATGATTGCTGAATACGTTCAAGCATTCTCCCACGGCTGGGGCGAGGTTGTGACTCTTTTCACTCTGGCCGATGCTCGCTTTGCTTCCACAGTAGGTACCTCGAGTAGACTTCTTCGCCGCTCTCACAGCATCAATGACAATGCCAACAGGCATTTGTGGCCATCGATATCACTTGGAACGCCGCCACTGTCGGCGTCCGAGCATCAATGCTTTTGCTCTACATCCGGATTTTCGTTGTTCGAAGCTTTGGAATGATATGCTGGACCTTGATAGCAGTCAACATGGCAATGCTAGTCTCAGTCATTCTAGTGGTCTGCCTGATATGTAAACCCATTGCATATAGCTTTGATAAGACAATTCCAGATGGTCACTGCGGAGACCTGTCGAAGTTCGAGCTTTACACTGCCATCCTGAACCTTATCATGGACTCTATCATTGTTATACTGCCGATGCCTATGCTTTGGCGTCTTCAGATGCAAACGAAGAAGAAGATCGGGCTAATCATAGTCCTGGGAATGGGAGCAATGTCAGTACCCGCTGCAAGTAGCCGAGAGATATGCATCAGAGCTCACACCATCTAGCATCTGCGTCCTCACATTGACCAGGGTTCTCGCAACGTTTTATTATGAAACAGAGGATTATACCAAACAATCCGCTCTGGTTGCCTTGATCACCGGTCTCGAGCCTATCCTTGGTGTCATTCCACCGATTTTTAGGATTATGCCTGTAAAACATTTGCGCGTTATGCGATTGCCTTGGCCGAAATTTTGGGTAGATTGCCCAAATTGGCGATCAATAACTTCCTTCATGTGTTACTGCTGGGTGATGAAATGTAAAGTGGGTGTAGATTGGGCGCCCGCCCGGACATCAAAGACGTTCCGTTTCCCGTTTAAATTTATATATATAGATGAAGAAACTAGCATTTTATGCAGACATGATTCGAGATCCTTCTTCTTGAAATTGAAGGGGGTCCAGGTTCTGTATGATGAGTGGTGGCTTCCGGGCTGGTACTCCTCGTTAGGGATTTTCTTGAGAATTGCTTCTTCAGGCCTAGGGGAAATTCGATTGATTGAGGATTCTTTTGAGTCCGCGGAAGGATTATAAGTCAATGGCGGGAATTGTCGACTCCCATTTGGTCAACCTCTTCTGCACCATACGAAAGAGAATCTCAGGGCTATGTTCTTTGAGACCACCGCCCAGCCGATGATGATGTGACGTACGGCATAATGAAACGGTCACATTAATGTTCAATGAACGTAAGGTTGTGGTGATGTGGTGAATCCTTCGATGAGAAGCACCATCAAATTACTTGGATCCAGGTCGTTGTACTCGCAACGTTGGCTCCACGCTCGCGGAAACCACCATCAGCAACGTAATTAAAACCCTACGCGGCAGTGTTACTGTCGAGTACCTTGATCTCACCGACTTCGCGCCCAGATGCTCAGGTATGAGAGATCCTTGTACCACAATGTCCACAACAACCCTGACTGAAATATCGTGGCGCAACGGTATAGGAAATGGCTGGAATCGTGTGCTGAATCAGTCTTTTGAGTGGATCGCCTATAGCTCTAAGAACGTGGAAACCACTGTGAGAGGTCACCTAGATTTTATACGAAATCATGACTGCGCGCAGGAAGGTCGTCACAGTCCCAAGCCATTCATCTCATTTCCTATGGATTGTAGTTGTGCCAACGAAGTAAATCATATGCCTCAGTGGCTTTTTAGTCTTGCAATACACAGCTAGATGATATGTTTTCAAGGAATAAAACTGGATCAGGTCTTTGAGACAGACTTCGTAGAGTCCTTGTTGTTTGAAAGGTAATAGAACAACAGTGATAGAAACAGGTACTGATTCAAATTGGAGAATATCAGGCTTCGATATTGTAGAACGAGCCAAATGTACCGTTCCAGGTCCAGCCGTTGGCGAAGTCCGTCTTAGTGGGCTGTGATGATGAAGTCATACGAGAGAACGGCAGATCCTTTAGACTTGTTCACCGTCCTGATTAATCACTCAAAATTGACTGTTGCTTTAGTATGTAGATAATCCAGCTTCACAAGCTGACCATTGTTCAGCAGAGATATGTGGACTTTCAAAATTGATCAATGATATTGAAAGTGAGAAGAGCTCAACAAGAGGTGACCCATAGGATTCCTGGCAGAGCAAGAAACGTCAATGGTAAGGTGGGGCTTACGGACATTTGGCTCCAGACGAGAGATATGTTGATTTGTGCAAAAGGTCGAAAATGGGGAGCAGTCACACAACGCGGACTTCGAATTGGTTCGAGATGATTTAGCGCAATGCTATTAACTTATATGAAGGGAAGAGAAACAGAGCTATGCTTGTATCCAGTGATGAAGGGTGTGTTAGCTCAGTGCTATCAATTCAAGTTGCTGGTGAGAGGAACAACGGTATGCATGTATTCAGTACCAATCAGACATTGAGGTGCGTTGCATGAGGCTGGTGATCATGCGAGTGTGCGTGTGTGCTTGAGGAGGGAGGCAGGGTGCTGCGTTGCTCACTTCTTTGAAGGCGCTCCAATAAATGCAGCACATGCTGTCAGTCGGAGAGTCTTTGGTGATATTAGTTAGTTTCCGAATAAAAACTTCCAAAGCAGGTCTCGAGACTTCAGAATAGCTATCAAATAGGATACGAAGACTCCTTGCTATTGTTCTATGCATCATCCTAGAAGGAGTCTGAGGTTTAAGAGCTTGTCGATACAAAGCCTCGGACGACCTTGCGTTTTGGCACCGTATGGAACGGTCTCTGCACCTCGACGGCAAATTCTCGTCGCATCAGAAAGTGCTATTATGACATCGTATTTTTCCGTTGATGATGCATTTCTTTCAAGCCTGAAGATAAGTATTTAGTCTAGAGGGTGATGGAGGGAGCGGTAGGGCTTGAGGTGATAGCAGCGGGTGGTCGCTCAGCGCGGATACTGGCTGACTGAGGGTTCAAAATAGATTTAATTGTAGCATTCTGCACAGGGTAATGGCTGGTAAAATAGCAGCTTGTGAGGCTTGACAGACTAGTCGTAAGACCATGGCGTGAATAGTGTTTTCCTCACAGTCTGGGGCATTAACTGAAGAGTTGCTTCATCACTAGATGGCTTGCAAGTCAGTTTCTTCGCAGGTCTTCGCTTATTTTGCGACACCGGCGTGGACTTGGAGGCTCGGAGGTATATGCCAATTCATACATCTAAACGTATAACTTGGAAGAATGAAATGTCTCACGGAAAGAGAGAAAGACTAAATTGTAGGGCACTCTGGACCGATACGATGGTCAGATAGTGGGGATAAGAAATTTCCACTGTGACGTTTGCGGCATTCAAAGTTTTTGTGAACGACAGCGCTTTAGTGGTGACAGCAATGTTTAGCTTTGTTTGTAGCTTTGAAGTCTGTGATATCCCAGTCGAAGAGCAAGGTGTTCGTAGACGCATTTTGGTTCTTCTTCACTCCCTGAGGTTGGCCATTCCAAACAACGACGTCGATGCGCCACCGCTGGATCGTACACGACATCGATCATGTTATTCAGGATGACATTTAGAGCAAGGTCCTCCCAGGTGATCGGCGGTGTAGTCCTATATTGATCAGGATCTTCAATGTGGCCTGCGGCGATAATGCGCACGATTTGCTGGGTCATGAAGGCGTGGTGTTTGTTGATTGTCATATTCGTTGAAGATTGATTCGGTTGATTCGGTCAAATAGTGCGTGCGAAAGACTGGACGAAGGCTTGTGAGTATTGGGAATTGCGAATCCGCTCACTTGGGAATCTAATCGCAATGACTAAGTCCATCACTCTCTTCCCATCATTAGTGACAATGACGCCTGGACGTCCCAATTGACAGTCCCATGCTCACTCGTATTGGAGTACATGATAATGACGAGTTGCCGAATCAAAGCTAACCCACCCCTTGTTTCATTGTTTGGGACTCCTGAGTGAGCTTACCTGCATGAAGATGATGATGGAGCATGGGTTTTAAGCCGTTGAATTTCATGACTGGATCAGGTAAAAGATTCGGACTAGAAGAGCAGGGCGCGAATAAGGTTGAGGAGACCACCACTGACAGTATCGTGCGCAGGAACTGCGCTTGGTTTTATTGGCTTAGGATAGTGAATAATCGTCGTACGGTGACTGATTGAATCACGGGGTAGATTTGTTCTGCTAAAAGTTTTGGATGATCTGGCTTGGGTTCCAGCCCAATCTGTCGACTTAGCCAGCCCGTGTTCAGGCGTTGGACTCGTAATGATTTGCCATGGTTCTCTGCAAATGTGGAGTTCACCTCGTCCTGATTTAGATGCATGGTGGTAACAGTTCTTTGAGCTTATTACAATGTCTCACGTTGACATTCTTGATGGCCATGGTATGGACTAAGGCCCTCTTTGGATGTTTCGAGCCTAAAAGCTGCTCCTCGGGGATGTCTTCGTCGGTTAGCAGGCTCAACAACTTGTGAATTAGTCGAGAGGCAGCGGGTGACAATGCCGTTGTATCTCAAGTCTGTGAAGTCACCGAGAGTCCATCCGCCCCTCCCCTTCAATGCCATCTTACTGAAGCTGCGTCTTCGAGCTGTTATGTGTCCAGATCCAAGATCCCAACCCACCCTTTGCGGCATCCGCGCTTCTGACTTTGAGGGCGTCTGGGAATCGATTGTGCGTAATGATTTAGTCACGCTGGCAGAGACGGTACGAGAAGGTGATAGCCGTGGCGAGACTGGCACAGACGATGGAGAGAGGAGGGATCTGTGGGTTTTTCGTTCCATAGCTGGCGGCCTCCGTCTGTGAAATCAATGCAGCACAGGGTTGTCCTGACCAGCAGAATCGACGAGAAACAAGTGCCGCTTTGTACTTTAAACATGATTCCATAGATCCATCCTCTTCAACAGAGATACCAAGGGGTCACGTACATAGCCGAGTTGACTCTTCTGTAGAGCTTAGTATATCGCGGACCCTTCGTCTTCAAACTTTTCAGGAAAGAGATTCAACTCATGCTATTGAAAAAAACGACCAACGAACAGAGGGAGATTTTCTAGCCAGACTTCGCCTTGCTAGGTAGGAGCTGTACAGTGAATTGTCGTTGCGTTTGTGGTTGTAGACTGAGACTGTTGCATTGTCTATGATGACGAACCTTCAGAGGCGGTGGTGGAGCTCTGTTGGGAGCTTGCGGATGGAAAAGATTGGCGAGAAAGCTCCTGAAAAGGGTTCACCTTGCGAGGCACGAGGGCGAATATTTTCAGATTTATCAGCTTCTGTTGACCGTGTCTGGCTTTGTTGATAGCTTGGTATGGAGCATTACCTTTGCTATTGAATTATACTTGAAGAGAGGGATTTTTTATATGTGTATTGTTCCGGTCAGCGTTTGAATGATGTTGATGATGGGTTAAATTTGGACGAAGAAATCTGGGAATGCTGTCCCGACTCAACAATTTTGTATATATATGATCGCACAGAAACAGATGATTATTGCAGTAGACGATGTAAAGAGGGATTGTTAGGATGAAGAGAGAGACGCTGAAGGGGTTCAAATAGTTTCGTGAAGAATGATCTGCAAGTACAGCGTGAAGACAGCTTTGGTGAATGCAACTGAGTTGAGATTCACGAGATTCGTCAACAGCTTTAAGGCAATTCAATCGCGAATTTGAAACCGAGAGATGCTTCGCGCACATCCACCAGATTTTACATCAAAGATAAGGAGATAGTAGTTAAGCAAGCTAAGTATTCATTGTGCATGTACCATGACTTTGATTTAGCGACAACCAGTCAAGCCAAGCAGTCAAAGCTGGTCACCATTGACGGCTTGGCAGACAAGCGACTCATTCTGAAGCTTCATTGTCAAAGGTCTTCCAGGGGAGGAAAAATCTTGAGCCTTATAATGAATGTCAGAAAGGGTGGATGAGTACGAGGACGATCGAAGTTTAGAGGTTCAAATGCTGAAGAGTTGAAAAGCATAAACACGCTTACCCGGACACACGGAGTGATTTAGCGTATGCAAAACTCATGCGAAAGCTTGGCAATGTCGATCACTGCAACACACACCTGATCCAAATAATTAAACCTCATTATCGTAGCCAATACTATACGTATCTAGTTAGGTATAATAGTAACAGAATCGCGATATTTAGCTCTATAAGTTTTATACATATTATTATTTAACACGGGTAATATTCGTTAATTAAAGAGTTTAGGTTCTTATCATCGAGAAAATCGAGAGTATTATAAATTTCTACGCGACTTATTTAATCCCCTATAATTTATTTAATCCTTTATAGAATCCTTCGATTTCTCGCTCTTAATAATCGTAGCGATTAGCTCTATCTTTTATATATAGGAAATAATTACTTCGGATTACTATCTATGATGTTGAATATCTGGATCAGGTGTGGGTTGCAGTGATCGACGTTGCCAAGCTTTCGCATGAGTTTTGCATACGCTAAATCCGCAGCAGAAATTGACTCATGCAAACCTGTAATTATCAGCGTAGATTCACCTCTTCCCTCACCCCTTCAACTACGCTTCTCAAACCTCCAACAATCCAACACCTCCCTTCCCCCCTCCTCCTCCACCTCTCTCGTCCCAGTATGCCGAAGCCCGCACTTCCTCAGCACACCTCTACTCCCTTCCCCATCCGGTCCCGTCTCCGCCTTCAAGCAGCCCCTCTCACTCTCATCCATACTCGGATGACCCCCAGGCCACATCGTCCAGTACCACTCCATCCAGGCTTGTAGAGCTTCAGTCGCGTAGCCATGACCCCATGAGGAGGGAGTGAAGATGTAGCCAATTTCGGGGAGAGTGTGGGCGCCTGTTAGGCCGACTATTCTGGGCTTCTCTTCTGGAAGTGGGTGAGGCCACACGCGCTTCTAGCCATTCATCCGACTGTAGTCTATTCTCTGGCGTTCTCCAGTAGAAGACCTTAGGATCAGAACGGAGTGCGTAGACGGCGTCTGCATGATCGATGTGAAGAGGATAGAAGAGGAGAGGCTCAGTCTTGATTACGTGAGTCTCAGCTTCTGCTTGCCTTGATGCCATACTCAGCTGATTTGGAGAGCGATACTAGGGGGATGACGTCGCCATTTGGAGGGAGCCATTTGGCGCATGCAAGAAGCCGGGCTTTGGGGCCACAAAGGCGACGGGACATTGCAATGCGGCTGAAAAGTGGCTAGGTGGAGCTTGTAGTGGTACTCTAAGGGAATGAGGTATGAAGCCTTTAAATGAATTCCAAGGCTAGGCTCAATGAAGAAGCGAGGTCAACAGAGGGCAAGCTCCCAAAAAGAGTCGTAATCACTTACGGCTGAAGAGCGCCGACGAGCAAAGGTTGGCTCGGTTATTGAAGCCGCCATCAGGATGTTGTGTCCAACTGATTGATGAGGAAACCCACCTTCGTGCACAAATGCTACTATTCAAAGCGTGCTTGAACCGCATTCTATTGTCTATGAGCTCGTAACTCTATTCATATCTCGGTCTTTTTCAGAGCATCCGCCAACTCATCAACATCCTCATCCTTCTTCTGACTAACCGTACTGGCCTCCTCTCTATCCGCATCCTTCAGCACCGCCTCTCTCCTCGCCTCTTTCTCCCCTTCCTCCTCCCTCTCCTCTTCCTCTTCACTTCGTTCATCGGCTTCGTCTTCTTCATCACTGTCTTCTTCCAAATCACTCAGCTCATCCAAGCCCCATTCACCGGTGGCATCCCCACCCGCATCCTCTTTTCGCTCCTCGAGTAGTAAACGCAGTCCCTCCACGCCCTCATCGTCCTCAGAAAACTTGTTACCATTCAGTTCTACCCGCCTGAGCTTGTCCATGCTCCCGTTCGCAGCCCTCAAAAGCCCTTGTACGCCCCTCCCATCAATCTCGTTATATTGCAACCTCAGCACCTCCAAACTCCTATTCCCACCCTTTCCCAGCGCCTCAGCCAGCGCAGTCATACCCCTAGTACCCAACAACGAATCGCCCACGCCCAATTCTCGTAAGTGTTTCCAACCCTCCACAACCCCCGCCAACGCCGTAGCACCACTAATCGTAAACGTATTATCCTGCAAATCCAGGATCTCCAGCCCTTCACACCCCTTCAACCCCTCCCGAAGTAGGATCTGTACCCCATCCTGCCGAATACCGTTCTGCACCATCTTCACCAGTTTCACCTTCTTGTTTGCTTGATAGCACTTCGCCCACGCTATCATGCTGCCACTCTCAAGTCTGTTCCGTCCACAGACCACTGTCTCTAGATCCGGTACTTCCTTCCCTTCTTTTCTTGCCTCGGCTTTGCGTTCAGCAAGGGCTGTAAGGGCATCGGCTATCTGCGCGCCGGCGTTGGGACCCATGCCGTTGTTGTTGAGGATGAGGTGCTTGAGTGGTACATGCTTCGACAGAAAATCGACGAGGGGCGCGACAGTGTTGAGACCGAATGCATTGTCTGCCAGATCCACCGTATGCAGATTCGGCAGCTCCAGCAGCGCTGTCAACAGTGACGATAGCGCAGGGGGAATCTCGGAGAGCAGGCGGGAGGTAAAGATATCATCGAATTTAGCTACTTGTAGCGTCTTCTTGGTTTTGAGGACAGACGAAAGTGCTTCGCAGGCTGGGGCGCCCAATGTGTTGCCGCCGAGGTGGATTTCTGTGAGGTTTTCTGCGGCTCTGAGGGGAGCGAGGTGGGATTCGATGTGCTCGGGGGTGTCGAGCTTAAGAGCACGGCCGGACAGCGTGAAGACATCGGCGGATGCCATAGTAGTAGAATGTAGCTGGTTTGCGTATAGGAGGGAGGAGTGAGGAGGGAAATTGCCGGTGGTTTATTGATGCGGAGCAAGGGCGGGCTTGGCGTAAACATCGAAGTCCTCAGCCCTATGAGAATTCAGTGCCTGACGCAACGAAATCTTCAGACAACTTACCTCCTACAACCAAGAGACTTTGTTGCCATTCGATGGTTATCGTGGAACAGCTTCTGGCGATCCAACCGTAATAACCCTGGAACGAGCCTTGTCTGTAAAGTAGGTGGAAAATAGCACTCTGGATTACACTTTATTCCTGTATACTACCTATCATTGAAGCTATAGCCCCATACCATGCTATATACCCGTCCCTTTCCTCAGAGAGCTACCTATGGCAGGCTTACGAACTTCGCCACCAACTTCGGGAAATTCGGCGTCCCCAGTCCAGTGACAGGATCCCATCCGGTGGTTGCTGTGAAACCAGGTGTACCACATCCTTGGTTGCCTCCAGACGTGATATCGTTCAAGATACCCGGGTTAGCATAGAGCGTGGGGTTGATGAATCCAATACTGCTCTTGCCGATTGTCAACCTAGCCTCATTAACAAGTGTTAAGATTGACCCAACAACAGGCGACGAAGCAGAAGTGCCGTAAACCAGCGAGAAGGTACCGTCAACAGCAACGACGTAATTCGCTCCATTGGCACTAATATCAGGGAATCCGCGCGTCATTTGAGAGTTGTTGTACTGAGCAGCCGTGTAAGGAGGTGGGTGGTTCGCGAAGAAGCTCGTCACTGCCGCGCTCTGGTAGCTGGGCAGAGGGAAGACGTTCGAGAAACCACCCCCGGAGAAAATGACTGTTTCGCAAGCTTCCTCGGGTGCGGTAACGCTAGCTCCTGGCTTGATCTGGGTGGCACCCACGGAGGTGACATATGGGCACGTGCCGGGAAACGAGGGGTTGAAGCGGCCTGAAGTACCGTCGTTGTAGGAACCGTTCGCAGCAATACATTGACCACCGTTACCTGCGACGCCATAGTCGCCTGAGGAGTAGAGGACGGTGGTGCCTTGTAGGCCGAGCTTCATGTACTCGTTGCACTGGCGCATTTCGTAGGCTGCAGTGAGGTCGGCTTCGTTGTAACCGTAGGATGTTGAGATGACTTTAGTGGCTGCAAAGCCGCCGCAGTTCTCAGGACCAGTGTAGCCACCAGGAAAAGGATCAGGGTAGGTAGCGTCTTGTGTTGGGTCATCACCACCCTCGTAGGTGCAGTAAGAGCCGTCAATGGCATCGAGGAAGTTGTTGAATGAAGCACCTTCGACAAGATCACCAGCCTGGTAGAGTGTGACTGGTTGTGGGTTGACAAGCGTCATTGCATACTCCAAATCGAGGTCTGATTCACCGTTATACCCAAAGCCTTGTGTGGTGGTTTGCACAACCGCACCGTCAATGAGGTCAGTGGTGGGAGTCTTCTGTTGTTGATTCGTAGAGAAGTTGGCGAAAAAGAGGTTCAAGTCTCCCTGGAGGTACGCTTGGGGGGTGTACTCCACGATACCATAACTGTTCTTGGGGTTCGCAGCGAAATTTGGTGGGAAAAGGTACAGCGCCTAGACGTATTCGGGATCAGCGCCTAGATAAACGCATAGAGCTCAGGTCGAAAGACATGTTCTGGGTGCTTGTTTCGGGCAAGATTCCCATATACAACCACGTCTTGGGAATTGCGAAAAGGTATCGGATGGACAGGGAAAGTCTCAGAAGGTACGTACCCTCAAACAGTCAGGCACGATGAACCGATTGCAGTTCTGGAGCTCAGTAATGATGTTTTGAATGTTGATATCTGAACCTTTCTTAGGGTGGAAGCCATTGGCTGGGTTAGTAATGTCCTTGACGGCAGCCTTAGTCTGCACAGGGGTTCCGGCTGCAGCTGTCGAAACAGGTGCTCGCTTCTCCAAAACATCGCCGTTCAGATCTCGTTTTGGAAGCTCCTTGGCCATGCCCATCTTGGTGTCGAAGTGAACGGTTGGAGTAATGAAGTCCACATGCGGTTGAATGTGCTCCGGGATATAGTAGTCGTCAGTGGCAACATGGGGTTTGCCGGTCTCATGCATGTGAAGGTGGTACTCGGTCTGTCAAATATTTTAGAATCAGCACCACCTTATAGGAGCAATGAGTGGGGTTTGAGTTATTTCTGGGGGGCGTAAAGGGGCAAAGAGCCGAGTCTCCACTCCCAGGAAATGACTTCTTCAAGCTGCTCGGGTGGGGGTAATAACCAAGACCACGTACCTTGAGCAGGTTTTCCGCCTCATCAACAGTAGCCTCAAAAGTCACCCAGCCCATAGACTGAGATTTGATAATCCGCTCTGGAGCAATTCCCGAAGACCTTAACCACACCGTAACTGCGTCATATGACTCTTGGGCTGGAGCGAACATCTCGGCGACTTGCTTGGCAGTCCAGTGTTTACTGGGGTTTTCGCGTCAGCATTACTTCCCATGCACATGGATCGACCAATAGAGCAATTCATCAGCACACTGGTAGTCGACCCAGAGGCCACAATTGTCACATATCAAGGTGCAGTCGAACCAGGAATGGACTCAGATTAGACTTTTGGCGCACCAATCCAAGTCCAGTCTATGGTACAAAGCCCGCTGATGACCGTTTGAAGGCAGGCTCTAAGCGAGAATCCTACGAAGGTGTGGCATTGAAGAGCAGAAAGTGGAGAAGGAAACAGATTCTGGGGAACAAAATGTTGCAACATTTGGGGTGACATCTGTGGCAACGTACCCAAAATTTGGCGAGTCCGGATGGGAAACATCCATCAGAAACTCATCCGCCTTATCCAGATTACTCTGTGACAGTGCAATCCTCATAGGAAGAACCTCGTGACCGGGAAGTTTCTGCGTCCTCTCCCAGCCTGGGGGGAGGGCTTCACGCTTCTCATGCTGAACATAGCTCGAAGATGGAGCAGCAATAGCTGTGGCAACCATAGTGCCGAGGGCAAGAAGGGAAGAGAGCATCCTGACTAACTTCACAGATATTGGGTAAGATGCCTGAAACCTGCAGACCTCGAGGAAACGAGGCCTCTTATACACCTCCCTTGGGCATCTTACCCCTCACATTGGGCCCACCTTCCTGCGTTATCGAGAAGTCCAGGCCAGATCTGGTCCCCATGGGGAAGGAGCCATGCCCGCTGAACACATGCAGAAGGCACAAGCTATGTGGACTGCCATGCCAGGAAGCTGTATGGACAAACAGCCCTCACAAGAAAATGATGCAGTAGTGTATGTGAAGGGAGCTTATCATTTCTCATCTCCATTCCGAAGAGGAGTTGGCAGGTGGTAGTCTTGTGTTCAAAATCAAGGCAAGGATGAGCTATCATCCATCACGAGATACTCGCATTCAGAATTGCCTAAAGCGGAAGGAGAGAGCCCAATGGTGAGGAGATGTGAACAGGGCTATAGATAGACTCACGGGCACTAACCCTTCCGTCGAGATAGCTAGGATCTAGAGACTTTTAGCTACCTTACTTATGCAGCGGCCAAAGTATACACTCAACCATAGCCGATGTGTGGTGCGCATACGCGCGTCTCCACCCAGACTATTAAGTTGGTACGAATACAGCATCGCTTATGGCGGGGTAAAATACAACTCCTCCATGTCATATCAGGGTTTTGTGGGCTTGCTCGTATTCTGAGTATTTATGATGGCTGGGTCGAGCCAATGTCGTGTGCTTCGGGTCGTGTACTTCGGGTCGTGTGCTTCGGGTCGTGTGCTTGCTCGACCGAGGTGGGCCAAGATACGTGGTAACGTGACGTCTTACTGGAAATCGATGGGTAATTGTTGTGCATAAGGTAGATGATGTGCTGTTGTCTCCGCCTGTTGTACGCGACCTGCTGGATGCGGTTACTCAGCCGGAGGGGTCACTTAGGGCGAGCGAGATCTTGCATGCACCGTTGATAAACTAAAGGGATGAAAAATTCAGACGAAGGCCTCAGAATCATTTGCCTTGCTTCTGACCTCGAGCAGGGCTTGTAGTAGCAATTATATAGTCGTGAAGGATTTTTTTTTAATTATCCGTGCACTGAAGTTTGCATTGACGCTCTAAAAGGAAAGCTTTGCATTAGACCCCCCGGATCGGGCTTGGCCGTAAGGCTAGTAGCCCCTAGTATGCTCCCCATCTTGCTCTCCGCAGCCAGATATCAACCTTCTTCGTTGGTATGGTCTCCTTCCTGATGTTTCGCTATGTATCGTCCATATCTACAATCCCGTCTATCTAGCGGGAGTTTTTGTACTCTCATCAAAGTCCATGAAGCTCATAATATGCGTGCGATTGCTACGCTGAGTGTCTCGGCTACAGATACGGTTTTTGTTAGGTTCAGCTCCAAGATCCAGATTCGGGCGCATCTCAGATCCCTCCGCAGCAAAAGCTGTTCCTGCATTGGTAGGAGCCCAATTGGATGCCGATGCTCGCTTAGGCATGTTGATGGCATTCCGTTCCGGGTCTGGAGATAGCTCTGGGATGTTTGCTATGTCCTCTCCAGGTAGTTCACCATGGGCTGCTTTGGATTCTGCTAATTCGACATTGGATTCTCGTGGTGGGTAGTAGGGAGAGCTAGCCTGTTGAGAATACGGCGGCGACAGGGGTGAAACAGGCATAGATCTGGCAGTGTCCGTAAAATTTCCGTTGGTACTTGTGGCATCACCTCGATTGGTTGGGTGTTGAGGAGATAGTCCTGCTAAATAGGATTAGCTCCCCCGATGCTTGGCATTACAATGTGCAGCTTGTAGATAGTAACATGAAGAAGCGAGCATGTGAAGATTCGACGTGGAGTGTAACAAAAATTTCGGCCCACCATTTCCTTCCTTGTTCGCGCTTCCAGCTCCGTTTTCTTCCCAGTCGTGTACTGGAACATTCTTCTTGAGCCAACCAGGCCATCCCGCCTTCACGTTCCTTTGCTTGTTTTTCCTCCGAAAGAAGAAAATCAGTCCAGCAATCAATGTTACCAGTAATGCCCCAACTACCCCTCCAACGGACCCTGCGATGGCAGCTGTATTCAACGTTCCCAACCGTTGACGGACTATTTAGTAAACTGCCAGTTAGTCCGTTCAGTTTGCCCTTTTTTACCTTGATAGTTAGTCCGTTCGAGGTCTTAAACCGTTCAGTTTAAACCGTTTATGTAGTGGCAAAACGGTTTAAACTGGTAGTTTTGACCGTTTTGCGCGAGGCTGAAGACCCCTCCCCTGCGGGGGGGCGGAATTAGGGTCTACTACCTATTCTGGTAAAGCGCTCCCCGGATAGGCTTAGCGCTAGGGTTTTCTCCGCGCAGATCTTCGAAGATTTTCTACTGAATGCATAGTATGGATGATTTATGAATTTTATGAATTTTATGCAAACTATCAAAACTATCCGTTCAAACTAGCGTCAACTAGCGTCAACTAGCGTTAACAGTTCATAGTCCGTTCGACCCTCTAAACGGACTAACTACGCTAAATACTAGCGTAGTTAGTCCGTTTGGGGGTAGAACTGAACGGTTTCAACGGTTGGGAACGTTGGCTGTATTCGAGTGATTGGATGAGGGAGAGCTTGTTGGCTGCAACTTTGCGGACGAAGCTGTGTAGGTGTTGGCAGTCAGCAGGGACGGAATGAAGTATGGAGAGATAAGGCGAGGAGATGATGAGCTCGAAGACCATGTAGGTCTTGGATAATCTATAGCGTCCAGCGCTAAACGTGATTGATGTAGGTGTAGAGGTCGATGGGCGTTGCCTTCAAACTTGTGTAGGTATCGAGGATGCTATGAAAGCTGAGGTTGTTTGGACAAAGGACTTACTCGATGATGAGCTTGCAGATGCGGGAGATTCTGTAGCAGCGACATTTCCGCCTGTTGTATGGATGTTGCCTTTCGCTGTCAATGGCTGGAGGACAACAACGGTTTCTGTCGTAGAAGGGAACTGGGAGGTGCCAGCAGCTGCGTCGGTGGCCTGAACAAGACCAATGATAGTGGTTATCGGCTCGTCAAGCCCCGGCGTATTTGCTGTCCCGTTGCATATCCCGACAGCTATACACTGGGTAGTTCCGTTGCAGCAAATGTTCCCACATGGCGTGTCGCTTTGCAGGGTGCATAATTCGTTGTCAGGACATCCTCCGTAGAAGCAGGCATTTGAGCCACAGCAGCCCTTGAAGCCACCGTTGGAGGAATCGCAGCTGAAATACTGTAGTGGAGCGCTGCAGGTATTGGGCGCAGACATGTTGGGTGACACAGCCTTGACTTCAGCAAACCAAGGTCAGAGCATGAAGGGCCCTACTAGGTCTCTTGTAGGAGAAGAGTAATGCAATTTAGCAAGCTTAGATAGCACATTTTGGTATCTTCATTGTGTTGTAGTGATGAGGTCGCGTAGTTCAACACGGTTGATTGTCACATGTCTCACAACTAAGTGTCTTTCAGATCACAACTCCCGCCATAATACCGACATATGCTCTTGTAGCATAGCCGCAGTGGCAATTATTTTACTTCACTGAAGGTAGTACAGTGAATGATAGATAATGGGAAGCTGCTTTTCTACCGCTTGTAAGCGGCGAAGGTGAGTCAAGCGCAGCGGTCTACAACGCAGTCGATTACAGATCGATTCATGAGGGTTGAGAGTCTCCCTTGACGGCTCATTTGGCGGAGGAGCCTCCGAGCGGGTTTCTTTCCTCCTAAATCCGTCATCTTCCGAATTTCATCGAGGCATTAGCATAGCTATACAGAGCCCTCAAGAATACCTGGTATCCAACGCCAGTATTATCTTGTACATGAAAGATCTCCGTCAGCCTCACCTGCCATGGTGGATAGCCTTGCAACCCAACGTTCGGCCCAAACAATACGAGTAGGTCAGGCTCGCTCATTACGCTCTCTGTGATCTCAGCGTCAACGAGATCTTGCGATATATCGCTGGGCGAGAGCTTCTTTCGCTGTGACATCTCCGCTAAAGTCTTAGTCAAGTCAACGAGTGTCGAGCGACCGTCTTCCAATGAGAGGAGCAGAATGGATAAATGGCCGGACGGAGCAGTTATCTGGTCGAGTGCTTCCGAGCTACCGCCATTCAAGTACGAGGGAATATTAGGCGCTCGGAGCTGAAGAGAAGGTGTTTGGCGTCCATAGTAGGCGTGTAGCTTCGAATACACTGTTCGGTGGGTTGTCGGAAGATATGCTTTGAGTATACCTGTTTGACTGTTAGCGTTTTTTTGTCTTCGAGTGTGGGCCTTGCTCCAACCGTATTACCTACCTGTCTTCTCATACACACTCAACATCGGTATCCCCACGCAAGCACACCATGCCGATATCTCAGCCAGCTCATCCATCAACGACTCCAACCCAGCCGTACCTCTTTCTTCGCCCTTAAGCTCCAAGATCACGGACAAATGCTCTGGTAACCTGCTGAGGTTCTTCACATCCTGCTTTATGAGCTCAGGCGCCCTGTGGTGGTAGTAAAGAATCGCGAAGACTTTGTCCACGCAAATATGGTAGGTCTGTCGTATCCGAATGTAGGCAGAGAAAACCGTGTGCACTATCATAAAGACAAGGAGATGCAATTGGTTCGTGGCGAAGTCTCTGACGGGTTGTGATAGTCGCTTTCGAGAAGTTGTAGTTGCGGCCCTAGGAAGAGGGAGGTATGGTTTGGCGACTTCTTCCCGCTGCTGGGGAGTGAGGCCAGTTCCTTTCTTGTGCACATCCTCCCGGTAGATCTTAGTCTCCTTTGAAAGGACCATGATGAAGCTTAGATGAGTGAGTAGGAGAGTAGTCTAAGGGGAGCTGTTGCTGGGAAGGGTATGCCTTCTAGTCAAAGCAATTGGATCAGGCGATTCCTGTAATGACCGCTGGTTCACAACGAGAATATTGAGATACAATTCATGCTCATCAATAGCACGAGTCAAACATGGCTAGAAGAGGTTGTTGGGAATTTTTGGAGGCCTAGGCGGCAGAATTCCGCACTCCGTAACCTCGCCGCCGCCCTCCTGTCTCCTCCAGTCCTCTTCCACCGAGCTCAACGACAACAATGAGAGCGAAGCTAGGGGGGGATAGCTTTTGCTGAAATTACGTGTTTTGCTCTTCGATCCCGAGGCCGCTGGAGCCAGAATGCCGGCCACCCTCAGCACTGCCTCCGCAAATTCCCAATCCTACACCAACAACTCTCGCTCTCTTTTCCCCCAAGCGCCAGTCTTCAATCTCGACACCTTTTCCGATCGCGACTTCATAGTTAAGGACTTTGTTGAATCTCTCTCTGACATCGCCGTCCCTCCCAACCGACGCTCCGGCCCCTCCCAAGACAGTACTTTCGATCCGAAGCCCTTAATCCGGAGTTTCGAGCATGCCATTAATCGCATGGGGGATCTCTCTGGGGATCTAGAACTACGGGAGAACGAATTGAGTGGGGCTGTCAGGAGGGCGGAGGCGCAACATACGAGCAATGTGCAAACCTTGGGACGGAAATTGGAGCAGACGGTAGATTTGTTCAACCGACTCGACTCGAGTCTCAATGGGGATGATTACGATAGTGGTGGTAATCAGGTTGTGAAAATTGGAGAAAGGCTTGAAGAGCTAGACCGACAAAGACAAAGGGCGCTGGATGCGAAGTTCCTCATTCAGTGCTGGATGGAGGTTAGTGAGCGTGGGGAAATGTTCTTGCTGGAGGATATCAGACGACAGAACAATGGGGAGGGAAAGGTAAGGTGTGCGCATATTGGCAGACAATTGAGCAAAATTAGCCAGAGATTGGACCCGTCGAGTTGGACCCACGTCAATGGGAATGGGAAACATGTCAATGGTGTCAATGGTGTCAACGGTGCGAAAGGGGATCATGACCAGAAAAGACGGCACTACAACACGCGAGAGCTGATTGAGAAGTTCTCCGAGACTCTGGAGAAAGAACTCTTGAAGTCTTTCGATGACTTTTACAGAAGACAGAACTTTGAGGGGATGCGCGAGTGCGCAAACGTTCTGCACGACTTCAATGATGGCGCAAGCGTCATCGCAGCTTTCGTGAACCAGCATGAATTTTTTATATCACGAAATCAGCTGATCACAGACGGACTCGCTGGAGACGCCGAGACCTGGGATCGATTGGCAGATCCAGACGCTGAACCTCCTAGCGTTGAGCCGACCCTGCAATCGCTAGTTGATGAGGTCAAAATCGTTATGCAACAGGAATCGATCGTCATCAAGAAAGCATTTCCATACTCGGAGCAAGTACTCGGGAAGTTCTTGCAGCGAGTCTTCCAGCAATCGATACAACAGAGACTCGAGATGGCTTTGGAGAAGGCTAACGGTATCTCCTCTCTTGCGTTTCTAAGATCTTTACAGGCAGCCAGGAGTTGTCTTAGCACTCTATTAGATGACCTCAAGGCACATGGCCTTACTGAACACCCTGAGCCGGCCTCACCTCAGATTGCGATAATTCTCGATCAGCAGTTCGACGACTTGTTTGTACCATATTTTGTTGGTTCATCATATATAGAGCGAGAAAAGCGAAGTTTGGAGGAGTTATATTCATCGTTACTGTTCAAGTTCAATATTTTCCACGTAAGTCTGCACCCCCACATCAAAATCTGCAAAGGCTCACATATCGCAGTCACGAAGACGCAAGATACCCACCACATTCATGAAATCGTTAGCAAAATCAGGAAGCGAAATGTTAGCATCTGCTCGAGACGCATACGTTGAGCGCTTAGACTCGTCCGATCTGGCGCCAGCACAAAAGGCAATGCTGCTTCGAGTAGCGGGTCTTAAAGACTCGGAAAGCGCGAAGACACAGACGGAAATTGAAGTCACTGAACAGGATGGGGTGCTAAGCGTCGATAACGCGAAGCGCATGTTGAAGTGGCTCGCGGAAGCCGTAGGCAGAGGCTTAGAGCTCAGTGGAGGTAACGAGACTGCAAAGGATGTCTCGGCGCTACTCAACCTTCTGTTGGGTAACATGGGAGAGATCTACATTGAGACAGCACTAGACTCGTAGGAAATGCTCATATATTTGACGCTTTCGTTTGAGCTGACAGGGCGATAGGGCGAATGACATTGCAGCCAGCCAAGAGACAGCCAAAAACGAGCCTGATCTATCGTACCTTATAGGCCTGCGGTCAGCAATCAGCATACTGCATCTGATGAATACTTGCGTTCGGACCGTCCTCATCCCATTGGCTTCCGCTAACGTTACAATACGACGCGACATGGAGAAGACAGCAAACCAAGCCATGGACCAAATGGAAGAAAAGGTAAACAGCGTAATGCAGCGCTCGATCGACGTCGTGATCACCTGGGTCACTAAGCTGCTCGCCCGCCAAAACAAAGCCGACTTCCGTCCTCGGGATGATGCATTGGGCGGAAGCGGTGTGTGGCTTGAGCAGCTGCAAACACAAGTTCGTCCATCTTCCTCGCACACACGTAACTGCCGGTGCTAACATGTGTACAGACCTGCCTCTCGATATTCACCTTCCTAACCCGCTTCCACAACCTCTGCCTAACCGCCCTCTCCCCATCCGCAAACCTAGCATCCCTCCTCACCGAACTCGCCATTCATTTCCGCTCTCTCCTCCTCGAGCACTTCAAAAAGTTCTCCGTCAACGCCGCCGGCGGCATAATGGTAACCAAAGACATAAGCAAGTACACCGAACTCCTTCGCTCGTGGGATCTGGGCTCCTCTTTCGACCCAAGCTTCGAAGTGCTGACTGAGATTGGTAATCTGTTTGTGATAGGACCGGAGGCGCTAAAGGAGAGACTGAGAGCGAAGGGCACGACGCACTGGGAGAGAGGAGATATGAGGCCGTATGTGCTGAGGAGGGAAGATGCGGGGAGTGTGGGGGTGCAGAGTGTGCTTAGTGCCCTGTAAGCGGACTGTTATATACCCAAGTCACTGTTATCGAAATACGTTATGAACAAGATCCGCTGCTATTCTTCGCAGCTTGGTGTCTTCAATTAGACGCGCCACGGTATTCTATCCTTTCATTGCGTGCTAGTAATATGCGCGCAGAGGCGACTTTCCACCCTATCTTAGGGCCGCGCGATCGTTAGTTTGAGCTCTTTTAGACTCGGTAATGACGGGCTTTCTTCATCGTTCAACTGAATAGTGGCATCTTTCATTAGTGTCAAGACAGAACTGGGACTGAATCTTGAGATTTTGGAGTGGAGAATTTTGTATTTCAGTACTGGCTCCAACGAGTAGTAATATTAGCACTGTCAACCTCCGGTGGCACTAGATCGTGTGCCTAGCTGCTAATACCGAGCTAGCAATGACGACTCGTCGCCAAAATCTTGAGAAAAAAGTAGTGGCATTGTTGATGGTTTGCAGCCCAAACAATGACCGCGATCCTGGGAGTTTCAATCAGGACGTCGGTTTTTGTGTGCTGGCTTATGCGGACGATGTTGACGTCGCTGGTAATTTATCAGCAAAGCCATTTCTGGTGGCCTAGAGGCCGCTTATACGTGAGAGTTAGAAATGGATTAGAGTAACAAATACGCATTCACGGCTCGTGCATCGTCGGTGATGTTGAGATTTGCAGTAATCCGAGGGAGACGTCATGCCAATCCGGGGTTCAAACGTATGATAAGGCTGGATCTCTACCTCTAGGTCCCGTTGAAGTGCTAGATCTAAGGTCGTTGTTGAGTAATGAGAATAGTGTTCGGGACAGCTTGAATCTTCGCAATCTTGCGTTTGTACGAAAACTTGATGAAACGTTGTGTTCTAGGCCTTTAGGTTCAAAGTGGCAATACAGCAGTATACGGCGGCCTTCAGGCTGGATTTGTACCTTTCAGTATGATAAATGCGATAAATGATTTATGAGTTTAATTCTTTGAAGGTCCAAAGAAATCGGTCTTGTGAGTTTTCATGCTACTTTTAGAATCTTTTTGCAGGCTCGACACCTAGTAGGTGCAGTTTTTTACGTTGAAAGAGCAGCGACCTCCCACTCATTACCTTGTTTGCATGGTCAAAATCCCATTGTGGCTTCACCCAAATGGGTATTCATTCAACGATAACATCAATCACCCTCTTCCTCCGAAGTAACCTCAGAGAACGATTCCGACACCGACTCGGAGCCGTTGGCACCCATGGTCATCGGATGCTCCGCCGGGTTCTGCGGCGCAAATTGTCGCCGTTTCTTATTGACAAACGCGTCTTTTCGCGACGACGGAGTACTGTTTGACTCTATCTGCTTCGATGTCTTCGGCTTTGGAACCTCGGTTGCATACTGCTCGTACTGAGAGCTCTTCTTTGATCTGGATATAGGCGCATCTTGTGTAGAAAACGACTGCGTACGCTTCGGCTTCCGACGCTGAGAGGTAGGTGCGTCCCTTTGCGGGAGCTGCTGTGTCTCGTATGTGTCCGAGTCTTCGCGGCTTACTTGCGCTCTTTTGGAGACGGTGGTCTTGGCCTCTGGTTGCCTGGTCCCTCGACTCTCGCGTTGGTTTTGATCGCGGTCACGATCGCGAACTTTCAGACCTTTGCGGGACACAGATGGTCGGAATACGCCAGGTTGCGCCACCTCGGTGTAGAACGTGCCTGTAGGCTCAAATTCATCGTTTCTCTCCGATTTGTCTAGTGCTCTTGCCGCAAGAGTGGTGTCTTCTATCTCATTAATGTAGAGATCGAATTGTAACGACGCCTCGGCGACCAAATGGAAATGCTTGGTGCATAGCCTAGAAGGAATGGGAACCCTTGGTCCGAAAACGCCGTCCACAATCTGCTTGGGAGCTTGGTCCTGGGCGTCAAATTCGGCGAGAGCAGCTGCAGTCTGAAAAGCATTCCTGATTTGCCGCCCGTTCCAGTTAGCATTGCTGTCTTTACCTACTTGATATTGGGACTTTGCGAATTTCAAGATCTCCTTCTCATCGGCTGTCATCAGACCGTTCTTGCGCTTGAGAGTTCGCTTGAGGTTCATTTTCCATATGCGAAGCGTTTGCTTTTCTTCCAGCGGGGGAAAGTAAAGGGACAGGTGAATGCGTGATTTGAAGGCATCGTCGAAAGTCCCAACTCGATTTGTGGTGAGGAACAGGATACCTGTGTAGTATTCGAGCACTCGAAGGAAGACTGTAAAGGTCAGCCGTATGCTCTAAATAGAGCTTCGAGAACGTGATGCTGACCAGACACAAGAGCGTTACGTTTGATATCTCCCCGCTCTCTTTGTGCCAGGAAAACATCGGCCTCATCAAGCAGCAGAACGCAATCCCAAGACTGTGCCAGATGAAACTTCTCAGCAAGTTCTCGCTCTACGGATTGTGCTGTGAGACCAAGATCGCCTTTGAAGCTGTTAGTTGATGCTGAATCTAGGATAAAGGCTACGTACCGCACGTGATTGGAAATAAGGGTTTGCCGTGGGACTCGGCGACGCACTCTAGATTACTGTTAGCAGTCTTAACCTGTCACCTCCAGCCACGGCTACTGACCAGCTGTTGAAGTCTTGCCGACGCCAGGCACGCCATGAAGCAGTACCACGAGACCTTGACCTTTAGATGACATCAGTATCATGCCACGTACAAACTCCGAAGGTATCCACACTCACCTTTACCCCGGACAAGATCGTACTCGTGTTTGTTTTTGTCTTCTGATGTTATGGAGGCTTTTGATTGTTTCTCCTGGAGATGAGTCTGAACCAAGGCTTTTAACATTTCCTTGTGGCCATCAGGAAGTTGTAAATCATTCCACCCCTTCTTGTAACGGCGTATGGGCCGTAGACCATCGATGTGCAATGCGGCTTTGAATCAATGTCAGCGAGTTCTAAAGAAGGACCTAACAACTTACCGAATTTCCTGTTACGAAATACGAAGGCTAGAACCCGAGCCGGGAGCAGTATCAAGTCCTCTTCGCGAAGGCCAGTGCCTTCGGTGAACGCTGGGTCCTCATCTTCTTTCAACAGCGGATCGCTAGACTCGAAAGCTTGACTAAGTTCCACGTCCACAAGTCCGTCATAATGAATAATTTCGAGCTTTGATTCTTCAAGCTCCTGCTGCGCCTCGTCTTTCCAAATGGAAAGCGGAATATTTTCTTCGAGTTCTCTGTCTGTTGCAAAGTCCGTGGTGGACAGTCGCAGCCGAGGAGACCAGTCATAGTTTTTCTGGATTGCCTCCCGGAAGTCAACAACGACACTACTGTCAATTTGCTCTGTGTTTCGAGGTATCGAGTCACTCAGATAAGTGCAGCCGCACGGCTGACAGACGAACGTCGGACCTTCGTAGTGCTGGTGCTTGAAAATGGTGAAATTGCGAAACATTTCTCCTCTTGTTTTAAGTTGGGCTCTCCTTTCTGTCTTGTTCTTAAGGTATTTCGAGGGATAAACTTCGAGGGAAGTGATGTCGCGTTCACCCTCAAAGGGTTTGATTCTCCAAGTATGGGTTGAAGGAACGAACTTTTCGCCATTGAAATCGATGTAGTAGCAGAGAAGACAAAACGGGTTGACCTTGTCTTTCGGAATGAGAGTGGCATCGTCGTTTGATGCGATGAGGTTGTGGCGTCCGTGAGTGGTCATAATAACTCTCCAGTCCTCCTGGAATCTCTCGTTGCGTCTGTGGGTCGGTGACGTACCATCGCTCTGCTGCTTTTCGGAAGACTTTCCTGCCCGATCTTCAACGCTGTCACCCAATCGATGGACGAAGACTTCATCTCCTGGCTTGAACAGAAACCAAAGATCCCTAAAATGAATCTTGCTCCGTGAGCTGTTGTTGATCTTCTCGACTACCGGTACAATCTCTTGATCCATGAACTCGACCAGACAGCGCAGGTCTTTGAGCGCCTCGAGGCTGTCCGTGAGGTAATCTAAATTTGGCTTTGCTTGTGCTGCACCAAAGGCTTTGGCTGTTTCAGGGGACTTTTCCTTGGAAGCCGTGTCCTCACCATCTCCAGCGCCTTTGCTTTCAGGGGGATCTTCTTCCTTAGTGGTGCTCTCGGTAGTGAGTTCTGGTGGGTCGTTGGCCGTTGCTGGTGAGCTGTCCGGGTTTGACTCCGTGTTGTCCTCTCCAATGTTCTCCTCACTCGGGGGCTCTTGGTCTGTGCCACCCCATTTGTTTTCCAGCTCTACCAGCTTGTCCCGGATAGTGTTATCAAGTTGCACTAAAAGCTTGAAAGGATACAAAAACACTGTTGATTCCATTGTCCAGTAACGACCACTTAGGTCTGCAAGAACGGCCAAGACTGGGATAGAGTTGACACGGATACGGGAGACTGGTTCTTTCTGGTCTGCCAAACCGCGGTTTATGGAGCTTTGGTTCGGTTGGACGCCGCTTGCTAGGGTGTCCTTGCTTTCAACAAGCTTCATGGTCGACGTTTGTTCCTTGTAGCGCCCGTAGTAATACTTCGCCTTTCCTATCAAAGCCTCAACGGCGTAGATCTTCTTTTCGCTTTTCAATCGATTCTTGAATTCAGTCCACGTCACACGACGTAATTCTGGTACTGCAGGAACGCGTTTTGATGGCGGGTCGTCTGTCTTAGCTTTGTCATTAATGTACTCTCCCGTCCGCATCTTCGCTTCGAGGGCCGCTACTCTCTCTTCCATGAGTTGCATGTACTCTCCATATCCTGCCACCTTCTTCGCTGCATCTTTCGCGCGTTGCTCAATAGTCAACTCGGCCTCCTTCTCCATCTTCTTGGTCCCTTCCTCAGGCTGTGGCGTATTCTCCGTCTTTTTGCCATCCCCAGAAGGCTCGCCGGTAGAGTCCTCGATATGACTTGCTCCGCCCTTGGCAGCGGCGACTTCTGAGCCCTTAAGCTCTGCGGGAGCCTCTACCTCTTGTGGTGTAGCTCTGGTTTTTGTAACGGATGATGCGATTTCAGCTTCAGGCGAACTATCTGTATTCTCCTGCTCAATTGACGAGGAGTGGGCTGCAGCATTCGGGTTATCAATTGGGGATGTAACACTGGCTGGGGTTGAGGTTGTTTTGCTCTCTTGGGTTGGGTGAGAATCCTTAGAGGAGCTTTGCGAAGACTCAGAAGGGCTTGCGGCATTGGAGTCATTGTCTGAAGATGTTTCTGGGCCTGCTACCACATCCACTATGGCTTTGATCTTGCCAACAGCATCTATAGCGCTGTAATGTATTTAGAACGTGAGGAGTTGAGATCCAGGGGAGCTTACGTAGCATGCTCTCCTGGCTGTTCTCGCACCTCCGCCATGATGATGCGTCTTGATAACCTAGGTTTTGAAAACTACATCCACACGGGTCGACGAGTTACGAGCTCTGACACTTTGCTGCTGTTGCTCATACAAGCCTGCCACCGGCTGTTAGTCGCGAGTACGCAATGACACGAGATCGTCGTTTTCGAAGTGTAGTCTTGCAATAGAAGTCCGCTTCGTTGTTCGATATCTGATGAAGACGATCTCGAGTTTTTGGATGCTTGAAAGTGTGGAATTAAAGGAAGATAGGAGGATCAGAGCACTACAGTGAGTCTGAGAACGGGAGATAATAATTCGCAGAAGCCGACCAACGCAACAATACTAGCAATAACGCACCCTGCCGCAAAGGCTGCAGTGAATACGCTACTTTCGGAATTGCCTGTGCGCCCAGCCCCCACAGCTTTGCTGCAGATGTTTCGATTATTATTGAAAAGCTGTGTGGTAGACCACTGTCGATTCTTATCAGCAGGATTATGCAGCGTGCGAACACTGCGAAGCTATTTGAGATAAGCCGACCAATTAGCCTGGCGCCACTGCCGTGGATCTCCATGGTCCTCTCAGGAGTTGAGCTGGAAGAGAGAGAAGTAAATAGAGAATACTTCGGCTACAACCACGGGCTGATGTCTGTCAGTCTCTCTGCACAAACGACGACCGCTATACCCTCCCTAGCTCCTTCCTTTGGCTTCAGTAGAGAAGCACTTCGGTAACGCAAAATGGCCGAGGTCTTTACACCGATACACGGTCATGAGGTATGCAAAAGCACGGCACAAGGTTGGCATTTGGGAAGAAACTCCCGTAAAGTCTAGCTTGGATAGGCTTAGCGTGAGTTAGTCAGCACTCACCAAGTATGTAGCAACAGTTGCCTCAGTCCCTTAGATGTGCTAAGCTCCGCTAAGCCCCTTCGGGCTAGCTTCCGCTCGCTAAGCCCCTTCGGGTTAGCGCCTTCTGTTTACTACGGAATCTTTAGGTAGCACGTTTAAGTGTAAAATCCGAATATTATATCTAGTTCGCTTTATTTTAATTATCGATTATTAAAATACCCGTATTATTCTACTTTTAGATTAATACCGTAATTTTAGCGATAAAATCTAAATTTATTACGTATTAATATAACCGCGTATAGAAATATTATAGTTAATAATTACTTTAATATTAATAGAATTTAAATTATAAATAATTATTTATAGGCTTTCTTATTATTATTTATAAGATTATAATATTAATATAATAAAAATCCTACTAAAAATATTTATTAATTAATTAATTATCGTTATTTATTAAATATTAAAGAGTATATATTTATTATTAGAGATTAAAGACTATTCTTTACCTAGCCCCCTCGATAAAGTATAATAAGTATATTTAAATCTTAGAATTTTATAAAGATCGTATTCTTATTATCCCCGTTATTATTCGTTACCCCGTCTTCTCCTTTTTCCTCTTCCGTCGGTTTATCCTAATTTATATCGAGGCCGATTATTTTTACGTCCGTTTTAAATTTTACTTTAATATTTAATATATCTTTATTATTAAGGATTATATTATTAATTTTAATATAATTATAAAGTTTCGCCGGATCGAGCTCCTTTTTATATTAAGGGCCCTTTTAAATTATATAATAATATAAGTTATATAAAGCCTCTCTACGATAGTAATTATTTAGATAAAATAAATTCTTTATATTAAAGATTAGAGATCGTAGTTAAATTATTTATATTAAACGTTTATTCTTTTATCTAAAAGAATTTATTAAATTCGTTATTAAGGCTCCGTAAACTTTATCTCCTATATCGAATTCTATATTTCGTTATTCCGCTCGAGTATCTATTATAATAAAAAGACGATTAAGACTATTATTTATTAATAAATAGATTTTAATATAACGGAAATAATAATTACATCGGCAAGTTCGGAAACCCCGATTTTTGCGCATTTTATACCGAAATTATATAAAATGCTGGAAATGCGTATCTGCTTATGTCCCGCATTCTAAGTATATTATGCACCGATTAAGCAGCGATATTGCACCGATTTAGCAACTTTTTTTTTTTTTTTTTTTGAACTTTAACTTTTTATAGTATCTAGACTAGGGCCCCCATATAGGAATATAAATATCTTACTAAATCTATTTTTAGCCTGGATTCCGAATTTTTAATTAGATTTTTACTAGCGTTGCCCTATAGGGCTATAAAGCTACTTTTAGGATTAAGTTTAGCGCTCCCGCGCAGACCTTAACTCTAACTTAAAAATCTTGGCGCCAAGATTTGCCAAGGCTGCAAAATGCGCATTTTGCACCGATTAAGCAGCGATTTTGCAGAACTGTTTTTCCGGACTTGCCGATGTAAAGTAGAACTATATATTTATAAATCCGGGATCTTTATTATACTTATTATTAATTAAATAATCGGGATAATTTAAATACTAGATATTATACCTAAAAAGAATACTCGTTATATTTTTACGAATAATTTTATTAACGCCGCGTAGGGTAATATAAAATTAATCCGTTATATAAATAACCCCCTTAAATATTTCGGGGTCTTTAATCGGGATATTATAATCTTTATTTATATTATACTTTACTAGTTTACGAAAGCCTTTTTTAAATATTAACCTCTCGTTCTTTATTAAATAAAGGATAATTTCTTCGGTATAAATAAAATAATACCCGTAGATCTAGTTACGGGTCTCTTTTAGAAGTATTTCGAATATTATTATAATATAATAGTAATCCGATAGGTTTTAAATATAAGGTAAATTAATTAATATATATATTATATTATAATAAGTATTAGGAAGAGAGGGTATTAATAATTTAAATAATAATAATATATATTATATTATAGTAGGTATTAGGAGGAGAGGGTATTAATAATTTAAATAATAATTCTAATATTATAAATTAATAATCGAAAGGGGATTAATAATTAAAAGAGATTATCTAAAATTTTATTAAAACTAAACTTTAGTCTAGGAAATAATTTTAAAAATTTAAAAGTTTTAGGCGGGGGGCTAGCCTTCTAATATTAAACCCTTAAGAATAATTAATAATAAATATACTTTAGGGTCGAGCCTAAAGTTATTTAAATTTAAAAGTTTAATTATCTAAAATTAAAGCTTTAGTTATTTAATATTAAGATTTTAAATTTACTATTATTATAATTATAACCTTATCGTTATTATACGTAAACTTTTATTATTATCATTATTTAAAAGTCTAGGACGTTAATATTAATATATTTATAATTATAGAAGATAGAGTTAATATATTTATAGTCTTGAACTCTAATAATAAATTCGAAATTTCAGCTTTATTATAATTATTTATAGGCTTAGTATTATTATTTAAAGGACTATTATAAACGACGCGGTAAAATTATACCGCGCGGATTTACTAGCTTTCTAACCGTTATTAAGAATTATTATAATTATATTTAAAAATACTTTACTAGATTATTATTATTACCTTATTAATCTCGGTTTATATAATATTATTCGCGATTAAAGAGGAGGGTTCTTAGGCGGCCCCCTTTATAAATAGTAATAACTTAATATATAATAGTAGAGTTAGGAAGGTCGGGTTATTAGGGTATCCGGGTATAAATTAAATAATCGTTTTATAAAATTATTTTTATCCTAGTTTTTAATAGCGGATCTTCTTTTTAATTAAATATTTAAAATATAAATTAATATTAAGCGTCTTTTATCTACCTAATATATATAGGCCCTTCGTTTATATATAATATTATCTCTCCTCCCTTATTATTAATACTTTCCCGTCGATATTTATATCCCTTATTATTTTCTATTATTTAATAGTATAACCGAGAGGGTATTTTAGGCTATATATTATTCCGGCTAAATCGAATTCGTTTAATTAATTTATAAAGATTCTAGCCGGGTATTAATTAATTATAAATAAAATAATTTAATTATTTAAATAGATACTAGATTTAGGGATCTAGTTAAATCTTAAAATTCTTAAATTTATAAATAAAATAAAGTAATTATAAACTATAAAGGTTATATATCGGCGCTCGGCGGGTCTATTAATATTCTTTCTAGCTAGGTTATAAAGGTCGTAATAAATAATATTATATATCGTTATTCCTTAGGTTAAAGATTTAGCGGTTTTAATATCGCGTTTCTTTTTTATAAATCTATTAAAGTCCTCGTTTTTTTTAATTTTAAGATTTATTCTCTTCTTTTTTTATTTTATAGGTATTTCTTTAATAAATCTTATAACCTTATTCTTTCTAAACTTAATAGATATTTTTTATTTATATTTAATAAATATCTCCTCGTTATTAAATTAATCCTTTATATTTTTATAATTATAATTAATATCGTTATCGATTAATATAGCGTCGTTATCGATTAATATATCGTTATTATTAATTAATATATTATTATCGTCGTTTTTATCCACTTTTTCCTTCTTCTTTCTATTATAAATCGACTATTTCTTCTTAGTTATTTAAGCCTTAAATACCGCCGGTTTAACTTTTAAAACTAACGCGTTATTTTTATTTAATTTACGTTTTATACCTAGCTTCGGGGTAGGCCCTTTATATTTTAATTCAATATTATTATCTTCGAAGATTAATTTATAGTCCTCCGTAAAATAATTCTAATTATAATATTAATATAATAAACGATAGAGGTTAACGAGTAGGATTTATTAAGGTTCCGTCTTTAAATATCTCGCCTAAGATTATCCTTATATTTATATTATCGGAGGACGGTTTATTTAATAGATCCCCTTCGTTATTATTATCGTTAAAGTAAATTATATTATTTAAGAGATTATTAGTCTCCGTAATTAATATTAAATTATAAATACTATTATTTCTTATTATAATTAATATTAAAGTATAAAGATGATATAAAGAGATTAAGAAAATTAATTTAAAGAGGAGAAAAAAAAAGTAAAAATTAAAATAAAAACTAGTTTAAGAAATAATTTTAAAATTTAAATATTTTTAAGCGGGTTTAGGGGCGCCTAAATATTATTATTAATAATTATATTACTTAAAAGTGAATTTTTATTATTCGAAAATAAACTTTAAATTCTTATTTAATTTAAGGATATTTAAGATTCAACCGTTACTAATATTAAATAAAGAGATTAGATTAGAATATTATTATTTAATATTAAATATTTATTTAAGCTTTACCTCCTAGCCAAAAATATTTAAATTTTAAAATAATCTTTTAGAGTAATGACTTCGTATATTAATTAATATTAAATACTTATTTGAGTTTTACCTCCTAGCTAAAGATATTTAAATTTTAAAATAATTTTCTAGAGAAATAACTTCGTATATTAATTAATATTAAATATTTATTTAAACTTTACCTCCTAGCCAAAAATATTTAAATTTTAAACTAATTTTCTAGAGTAATAATATTATATATTAAGATTTAATACGTAAGGCTTATTAACGATTATTATTATTAATATTATTATTAATATTTACCGTATTAACCTTATTATTATTATCGTTAGTAGTATAATAATTTACTTTATTTATTAGTTTTATTTAAATCTTTATTACCTTTATTCGTTAAAACTCTTTACTTCTCTTTACTTTTTATCGATTTATTATTTAATTATTTATTATATTATTTTTATTAGTATCTCGTAAAGATTCTTCTTCTTTAACGGTCGCTAGAGCCTTAATCCTCGCGTTTATAATTAAAGCGACGAATAGATTATTAATAAATATACGTTAGAAAATTAATAAAACGATATATTAAGGCGGAGAATTAAAGGTATAAATCGATTTAATCTAAAATATATTAGAAAAGTTCGTTAATAATACGGAGATCGCTAACGAGATTATTACCGAGGTATAGGGTATATTAATAGATAATAAACTTTAAACGGTAAGATTCGCGAGTAAATAAAAAGTATATAAAGCGCTAGACTCGACGATTTTATAAAATATCCGAAAACGGGCGATAATCAATCGTAGACGAAAGAAGAAATATATTAAAAGTATACGAAATATATAGAGGACCGTAGTATAGGATTAATAATTTAATATTATAAAAGAAAATTACCTCGGCCACGTAAATTAAATCGCTAAGAAATTTATTTATAATAATACTTATTTTATAATTACTTAGTTAACGGTCAATTATTTAGAATAAAATAATTATAGATAAAGATCTACGCGTAAAAGTATCCCGAAAAATTAATAAATATTAAGTAATTTAAATAAAATTAACGTTTATATTCTTTTAATTAAATCGGGTCTAACGGATAAGTAATTAATAAAATTAAAGATTAATCGAAAGTATTTAATAAAGTTAAAGATAGATAATAACGAGGGACCTTTATTACGAGGAAAATATAAGAGATATAACCGTCGCGTTATTAATAATAAGAAGACTAAACTTAAATTAGTGAATTATAAAGTTAATAATAGCGATTTAAACGGTACCTCGGAGAATAAAGATATAGTATTTTTAAATAGTAACTTTAATAAAGACGATAATAATAACGACGATAACGGCGATAAGAATTAAGGAATAAATAATCGGGTTAAGTATTTCGGTTATAATTATACGGACCTATTAATTAATTCCCTTAAACGGGTAATAAAGAAAAATTTAAAAACTATTAATATAAATAACAAGGCTAGTTAAATCGGTACCCTCCAAGTATTTATAAAAACTGGGTCGGATTTACGATATATTTATTATATATACTTATATACTATAACTAGATATTTCGGCTTATAAACCAAATTATTAAATAAAGAAAATATCCGTTTACGATTAATTAAATACTAGTATTATCGAAGTAATATAAATACTTTTAAGATTAATATAGTTATTAAGAATTAATAGCGGATAATAGCCCGATTATAAATAAATAATAATAAATATAGGGTTTATAAATACCGAACGATTAAAACGAGTATTAAAGTATTCTTAACCGATTAAATATCGCGATTTATTATTCGTAAAATAGGAGGGCTAGAAGTATAGGATATTTAAAAAAAGACGGGTAATATTATTATTAAAGGTATATTTAATTAATTATAAATAAAAGTAAATTTAGAGGGTAACTCCGAGGTTAAGATTAAAAATATTATAACGGAGAAGTTCGATATATATCTTTACTATTAAATAGAGCGGAACGGATAATTTAATAAAAGGTAACTACGGATAATATTTTATTTATTAATATAATAAATTATCTAGTAAAATCCGATATATTAGGCTCTATATATATACCTACGACCTAATCGTAATTACCGACTAGTTTCATATCTTTATTATACTAAATATACTCGGCCTAAAGACTCGACTTTTTTTTAATATATTAATATAAACGTACCTAAATATCTTATTTATAGGTATAAAATTAATATTATATAAAGATTAATATCTCTTAACGACGAGACTATTAATAGTTATACGGAGATTATTCTAGGTTTTTATAAGAATATAACCGAATAATAGGAGAGGGTAAAAGAGCGGGGAAAGATAATAAACAACTATATATATAAAATAAATAAGATCTAGGAGTTAATAGATATAATTAATTATAATTAATTCGTTCCGGTACTATATACGCGTAGAGATATAAAGATTACTCGGCCTAAAATATTATATAATTTAATATTAGGCCGCCTAGATATTACCCTCCGAAGGATTATCCTCTTATAATTCGTAGAGGTAAAAGAAAATAACGAGACCCTAAATAATAAAGAGTCCGATAAATAATCGGACCTCGTCTTTATTTATTTAAAATAAATAATAGTAAATCTTACGTTATTAGACTTACCGAATAAATTTAATTTAATTCTTTATCGATTTCCGGCTAGTACCTAACTCGTTCTAATATTATTTATTAATTAAATATTAATATATAAAGTAATTTAGGAGGACCTAGTCGTTTAAGGTTATATTAATTTATTATTAAAAACTAACCGAGTACGCGTATAAAAGACTATTTAAAGATATTATTTAAAATTATTAAAATTATTTAAGATAATTTAAAATAAGGTAAAATAAATAAAAAAGAAATTTTATAATAAGAGTAGTTTTTTTTAGTAAACGGATAATAAGATTAAAGGGCGCTAGTACTAAATTATATAAATAGTATAGGATATTATTAATTATAGGGTAAAACCGCGCGGCGTGGTTTCGCCTAACTTTATTATTTTAATTTTATTTATAATAATCCGTATTATAAATTATATTAATATAGAAACTACGTTACCGTTTATTAATTTATTATCTAGTTTTTTAATATTACCTCCCCGTTTATCTCCGTTATATATAAAGACCGTAAGCCGTTTATTTAAATAAGCGCGCCGTACCTTTACCCTAAACCTCCGCTTTTATATAACTTTAAATAAATTAATCTTTATCTCTTTCTTTTTAAATTCTCCCTCCGCCTTTACCTTTACCCCTACTAGTAGTAATAATTTATCGGAAAAGACGGAAGCGGGTAATAAAAAATATCGTTAACGGTAAACAAAGAGCGAAAAGATTACTAGTATATTAATAATAATAACTAATATATAATAGGATATAAAGAGATTTTTAAAAATACTCTATAAACTATATAAAGTTTATACTTTCTATTTAGTATAAAAATAATTTTTCGATTTCGCTTATAACGAGTTATTTAGCGATTCCCGATTCGAAAAATAATTAATATCTAAATAACGCGACTCGCTAGTTAGGAGGTAGGGCTAGTTAATTATTAATATACTTTAACGAAAAATTAAGATTCTAGAGGAGTACGAAGTATTTAATATTTTTCATTTATTTATAAAAGGGCTTAAAGATAATACTTTATAATTATTTAAAAATATTATTCTAGTTATATTACGGCTAGCCCCGTAATAGTTTAATATCTTCTACCGAGTTTACTATAAGAATAAACTAAATAATTTATTATTATTATTAATAAATCCTACTACTTAATAGCCCGTTATTTTTATATTATTAATACTCTATTATTTAATACGACCTTATAGGTCGATTAACTTTTAGACGATTTTAGAGCTTTATTTATATTAAGAGGGGGTATAATAACGAGTTCTCGATACTTTATACTAGTTTAGTTTAATTATTTTATATTTAATATTATAGCGATATATAATAATTTTAAAAAAGGATATTAAAGTAAGGGTTTAAATAATAGGGTAGGCCGCGAGTACTATTTTAACCTATAATAATTTTCAATATATAGAAAGAAGGCGTAGAAAAAGAATAAATAACTACCGAGAATTTCGATTAATTACTACTATATTAATTTTAGAAGGGTATCTCTTCGATAAAGAGGCCCTTTAATAAAATATATAGCGCCTAATAACTACGTTATTATTAACCGAGATAATCGCTCGTTAATTAATACCTACCGATATAGATATAAAGGTACGTTCTTTATTTTTAATTTTATTACTCTTCCCTTTATACCTTAATATTAATAAAAGTATATTAATAAACTAAAGTTCTAAATTCGGTTATATTATATCGAATCGGTAATCTCGGCGGTATATATACTTTATTTAGGTAATATAAAACTTTTATAGATAAAAACGATACCGGTTTTAAAGAAATTAAACCCGGTAACGATAAAATACTTCTTAATAATACTAGTATTTAAAGATAAAAGTACGACGGCTAATAATATCTATATATTAGAGGATATATTTAAATATTAATTTAGATTAAACGGTAAAAGCTCTATTTTTAATATTAATTTTCGATTAATATATAATAACTTTAAGATATAATTATATATATAATTTATTAAGGCTTTATATAGCGATATTTCCGAGCTCTTATTTAATATTTTTAACTAACTACTACCGGGCTTAAATCTTTAATACCTTCGCTTTAATATATTATAATTACTCTATAAGATTTATTAAGGCCCTAATAACTCTACGAATTTATCTATATTATAGTATATAACCGATTACTAGGATCGCTTTAAAGTTATTTAATTAATAGACTTTTAAATATTAAAGGACCTAATTATTTATAATTACTAAATATATATAATAAGAATATAAATTAAAATCTTAAAATAGTAATTTATAAATTCTTAATATATAAAGAATATTATATCCTAGCTCGCGGCGTAAAATATCTTGAATATTAATACCTAGCCTCGCGTATTAAAAAAGATTTCTAAAATTATATATACCTAATCTTTATCTACTCGCGATTAATAATTTTAAAATAATTAAAATTTCTATATATACGTCGAAATCTATTTAACCCTGCGATATATTATTAAATATATTAATATTAACCTACTCCGCTATACTTTATATTATATTACGATTCTCTTTTAGGCCGATACTACCGGTACCCTAAAATATATATAGGCCCTACTTTATATACTTTATATAGTAGATTCACCGGTAGTAATAATAAGGTTATAAAAGTATATATTAACGAATAATTTTATAAATCTACGGGGAATAACGGATATAAATTTCGAGCTCGACTATTTTCTTAAGTTATTTAATAATAATCTTAAAGTATTTTAATACGACCGGTCCTATTATTCTAAATATAATAATATATTATTTAAGAATTAAGTTCTTAATAACCTATACTTTCTAAAATTAAAAAAGATAATAAAGTTTATATTTAAAAAACCCTCCTCGGCTATATATTCGGTTAAAAGTATCGTTAAGGATATTTAAAATATAGCCCTTAACCTCGCCTATAAATCGTTTATTCGTTATATTAAATAGGATAAATTCTTTCTAAACTTAATTATTAATCTTTTTAATACCGGATTTAAGTAATTAAATAGGAATATATTAAAATATAATAAACGATATACCTAGGAGTATATATTATTAGCGGACGACGAATATAAGGATATTTTAACGGCTAAGTTAAAAATTAAATTTAACTTTATATTAAAAAGTTTTATAATCCTAACTTCTATTTTAAAACCTCCGAGTACTATATTTATCGATTAATTTAATAATAAATCCGCGCGGCGCGGGTTTATATTAGTAAGTTCGGAAAAATAATTTTATAAAATCGCTACTTAATCGGTATAAAATACGTATTTTACGTATTTCGTAGGTTATTAGTAAGCGAAATATAGTATAATAAAATATAATTAAATCTAACTTATCTCAGCTATATCTAAATTAGATAAATAATAACGTATTACTATATAGATAGTAATAAGGATAATCGAAATATTAAAAGCGCGCTTCCTTAGATCTAGGTTAAATTTAGGTTAAATTTAAACTAGATTTAAACCTAAATTTAAACGATATCTCTAACTTCTTTATAAATATTATAGGTATACTCGGTAATATATTTATAAATTAATATTTTTTTTCCGTTATTATTTTAAAGGTTTTTATTAATAGCTTTTAATTCTTAGAGTTTTATATCGATCGTAAATTTAAAAAGAGGTTAAGGAATATATAGTTAAATACCGTATTAGATAGTAGTAGATATAATTAAAGTATTAAGAGTATAGGTCTTTAATAGCGAGTTTAGGGATTAAATAGAATCTAGGTTAAATTTAAAAAATATTTAAACTAAATCTAGGCCAGATCTAGGCTAGATATAATACTCGGTTTTTTATTATTATTCCTAAATATAATAGAGTAGAGGATTAGAATCGTAAGCGATAATAACGTACTATAGTAAATATTATTATATAGAAAATAAACATTATTATATAGAAAATAAGTATTATTATATAAAAAAGTATATAGAGGGGTAATAGGCTTCCTAGCTCCTATTTAAGCCTAAATATCTAGCGGTTTAGAAATATATAAATACTTTACTAAAATAGCTAAATACTATATCTATAACTACTTTAACCGCGCTTTTATTTAACGTATATATTATTTTCTTAAATCGCCTTTATACCTTCCCTAGTATTATTACTAGCCGTAGTATTATTAATATTTTAAGTACTATTATTATATCTAGGATTATTACCTCCGTTAGCGCCTTTTATACCCTCCGCGTTCGTCGTATTTATAGTTTTAAATATATTTACTCTATAATCCGCCTTCGATTTCTACTTCCCCTCTATATACTCCTTAATTCCGGTATTAATATATAGTATATATTAAAACATTTCCTTTAACTAGGTTATTTAATATATTTTCTTCGGTATTTATTTATATAACCCGATAGAGTAGAGGGGCTTATAGAATAATTATAATTATATATATAAAATTTAAGCCTACGCCTATCTACCGCGTAAATCTAATTAAAAAATTAGGTATATTATTCTCTATTAGTTTACGATTATAATTAGTTTTTCGTATTAACGCGTATATAATTACGACCCTCGCTTTATTAATCCCGAAGAATATTTATATTTTAGGTTTAAACTTCTCTCGGATATACTATAGTAAAAAAAAGTTAGTATTAAATACTATATTTAGAAAAGAGAATATTATATTTAATATATTAGAAAAAGCGAGTTCAGGCTCTTCTATACTAGAGATTTTAAAGAAGAGAAGAATTTATTTATTTTATTATTAAAATTATCTCGGTGAATAAAGATATAATTAATATATTTACCCCTTTATATTTCTTAAAAAGGGAGGCGATAGTCTTAAGTTTAAAGAATATTTTCTTAAATATTATATAATTTCTACCTAGGATATAATCTTCTTATATCCGACTATTATTTTTATTTATAGTAGAGGCCGCGGCCGTATCGTTAATCTACTTCTTATTAAGAGTTTTAGAGGAGATAACGAGGGTAGGTAAAAATCTATATAATCGGAGAACCTATAATATAATAAATACTATATTAAAATAAATTAAAATTAAATATTAAGGACGTTAATATAGGAAAGAGGTATTATAGTCTTAATATTCCTTTAATAATTTTACCGTTATTAGAGTCTTTTTAATATAATAGTTTTCTAATTAATAATAGTAGACCTAAATCGCGGCTAGAGTCCTAGTAGGTAAATAACCGTAAAGTCTTTTTAATAAAACTTCTTAAATATTATAAAATATATCTAATTTAATTACTTTTTTTATATCGTAGTATCGAGGTATAAAGGAGTATATTAGCGAGGATATTTATTACTTTAATAAATCTCTTTTATACCTTAATTCTTTTATATATCGGGTAGTAATACTCGTAGACTTTTCTAAATTAATAGGTCCGAAGCGTTAATAACCGAATTAATAATTATTCTAATAAATATTTTCTATAATAGTCCGAGGGGCTATAATATCCTTTTAATTTTAATTAATAATCGTTCTAAATATAGTTATAAAATAGAAGTTATATTTAGAGCGAGTCTACCTTATTTTTTAAAGAAAATAATATAAACTTTTATTTAAGTTTCTTACCTTATCATATTCGTTTATAATTACGAAGTTATATTAGAAATAATAGATTACTTCCTTTATATTCTCTTTTTTCGTTTATTTTATATAGGGATATTTATATTCTTCGTTAAAGACTTTATTAGAGGCTAATTATATCTACCGTATAATAACTATATATAACGATATATTTACTACGCTCGGGGAATTATATTATATAGGGTTAGTATTTTTTTACTTTTAAATTATATTACCTTAAAGTTCTTTTTATTATATATCGTCGCTAAACTCTTCGGCGCCCTTTTATTTATGATATAATTATATTTTTATTATTATATTAATAACTACGAGTTATATCTTTAGGTTTTTAAAGTCGATTATTAATTTTAATTTATTAACCTAAATACCGAGATCGGGCGGCGGGATAAGGAATAGTTTAGGCTCGTTAATTAATATAATATAAATAACCTCTAAGCCCGGTAAATATAAATATTTATAAAATTATTAATTTATAGGATATTTAGAGCCCGTAGGAGTGTTTTTATAATAATATTAAAGCTTTACTAGCTACTCTTTCTATTTATATTAAATCTCTATTTATTTCTAGTATAAATAACGATAAAATATAGTAGCGCCTATAATTTTATAAATCTTTATATAATTAGAATTAATTAGGGAGTTTAATAGATAAAATTATAAACTTTCTATTTTCTATATTTATTTATATAGTCTAGAAGAATATTATAATATCCTAAATCTTCTTCGTTATTTAATATAACTATAAATATATAGAGCTACTACTAGTAATAACTTAATTTTAATATTCTAGGAATTATTATTATATTATAACCATAAGAATTATTAGGGTAAACGATTTTCGCGAATATAATAACGCGTTCCTATATATTATCGTGAATATATTTATATAAATAATTATTATTAAGTTTTTTAAAGCTAGGAAAGTAGTTAATAAATATAATATTATTAGAGGAGATATCGACTAACTATTATTTATATATTATAATTAACTCTACCTTCTCTTCTCTAATTTCATTATTATTTTTATTATTATTAATAACTAGTTTAGAAGATTCTTTAAATACGAATTTATTCTTTTAATTTAATTACTCGGAGGACTCCTCTAAAGACTCGGGGGATTCGCGAGGCTTTTTAAATAAAAACTTCTTCGGAGGATATTTCTATAATAATAATAATAGATCGTTTTTATTATTATTAGAGCCTAAGAGCTTCGTCTAGCTCTTTAGTCTTTTCGATATTAATAAATAAATTAGATTTTAATAAAAAATACTAGGAGAAGGGCGATATTTTAAAATTATAAAGAAGAAAAGTTAATCTCGAAGTAAAGAAAACGAGAAATAATAAATAAATACGAATATATTTTCGGTATTAATTTTTATAATAACTCCTTTTTTTCGAGCTCCTTCGGGCGCGATAATAGGTTTTTATTTATAATATATTAAATACCTAAAAGAGGGAAAAACGGAGGAGGAAAAAAATAAGTTTAAAGTTCTAATAAAGGTAAATCTATCTTTTAAATTAAATTTATATTAAAGAATAAAGAATATAATTAATTAAAGTTATTATTTATAATAAATTTACTTTTTATTAAATTTATACCCCGGTCCTAAAAATATTAAATACTATTCTATAAGTCTTTATCTTTTAAGATATTTATATAATACGCGTCCTCCTCCGTTATATAGAAGTAATGATCGAGTATTTAATCCGTTATAAAATAACGAGTTATCTAATATCCCTAGAGTAGCGCGAATCGTAAATAAATTATACTAAATTCTTCGTCCGGTAGATACGCGGAGATTATTAAAAACCGGATCTTATATATAAAATTCCGTAATATAAATTAGCTTAATATATAGTCGATTTTAAAGATTTAAAAAAGCCGAAAAGAGGAAAAATTATAAACGGTATTAGTTTTTTATTTAAGAAGAGTATCGTTCGAGCTAGTTATTACTACTATTTAACTTTATAAGTTAAAAGGTAGTACGTTATTAGAATTATTTTTAATTTTAATTATCTAACTAAAGTCTCTTTAATATATAATAATATTAATATATATTTATTCGCCGAAGCCTAGATAGCCTTAGACCTCGATTTACTCTTTAAAATTAAATATTAAATATTTACTTTATTAGGTTCTTTCTACTCTAAGCGCGTCTTTATAATTCCGTTAATATTTGATTATATCTCTTAGATAGCGATATTTATTAATAAACTCTTTAACTCGTAGTAGTATATTATTAATATTCGTATAATAAATTAATATAGGTATTCTTCTAATATCCCCGATAATCTAGTTAGCTTTAAGTAGTTTTTTATTATATTTAAATAATACGCGCCGGGGCCGTAGCGCGTAAATAGTAATAAATAAATAAATTTAATAATAATTATAAAATAAAGAGGGTATAATGATTCGCGTAATTTAAATAGTTAATTATAGTAAGGTATAATAAATTTTATAATAAATTAAATTAGATCTAGCCTAATATACTATAAATATCGGGCGATATTTAGATAAGATTATTAAAAGAATAAAACGATAAGTAAAAAGGTCTTTAGGTTACTATATATAAATATATTTAAAAAAGTTATTTTTAGAAAGACGGTTAATATTTAATATTTAAACCTATATATTAACCGTTTATACTATTATAATTTTATATAATATAGTTATTAAACTATACTAGAAATAACCTAGAGTATAGTTTATAATATAATTAATATCGTAATTAACGGATTTCTAGGTCTTATATAATAGGCTTAAATAAGAGTAAATATTAAAAAATAATAAAGAAGAGCGTTTATATTTATAATATATTAATATTAAATTAGTTTTCTAGCGCCCTAGATCTAATTTAAATCTAGTTTAAATTTTCCCTAGATTTTATTTAAATCTAAACTAGATCTAGGCTAAATTCTTTATATATTATTAAACGAGGATAGTTTCTTATAGATTAAAGGTAGATTATATAAAGTTTTTAATATTATTTTCGCGCTCTCGATAACTAAAATTATATCCGATAATAATAAATTATCCTCCGTCCGCGGCCCTAATTATAATAAAGTACCGGAGATAATAATAATTAAAGCGGAAGATTTAATTAATTTTTCGGTTTCTAATAAAGATATTAAAGGAACGAAATATTCGGAGGAGGATATAACTTTATTTAATAATAATTATAACGATTTATCTAACTTTAAAAGACTACTAGAGAACGTTTAACCGGTATTAAATTTAATTTATTTATTTTTATTAAACTCTATAGAGGACTCGGCCTATATTCGTTATTTTATTAACGATAATAGTAGTAAGAAATTAGATAAGGTTATTAAGATAGTTAAAACGGTAGTAATATTAGTTATTAAGAATATACGTATACCCTCCTTAGAATTTAATAATTTTTTAAAATAGTATTCGTTATCGCCTAATAGGCTAGTCTCGGCGTCGATATCTTTCTCGTCTAATAATTAAGATAAAGTTATTACCGTTAATATATAAAAGAAAGCTACGTTTAACGCCGAGGTAAATAACGTAGGTTTATTACTTTAGAGGTAGAACGTAAATAAAGTATTAAAAGTAATAAAGATATTAAATTATTTACTACCTTTAATAAATATTATTAAAGAAACGGGAATAGTCCTTAAGGCTTTAAAGAAAACTATCGATATATTAATCCTATTAAGCTACGTTACTTTAGGGAGAAGTACAGAGTTCTTTAATTTTAAAAAGTATTATTAAATTATGAAAATTAATCGGCGAGAAACTAAAGTAAAGAATTTATAATTTCTTAATCTTTTTAGATATAAAGTACGCTTTACCTCTAATAGTAATAAGTATAATATTTATTATACCGTCCGTATTTTAGGTCTCCCCTCTAATATTATTATAATAAAGTTCTCAAAGAAAATTCGAGGTAGTATAATATTTAATACGAAGTTATTAAATATTAAAAGTATTACTAGTAATATAACTAGGCTCGTTATATTTCTTTATAAGTATATAGTTATAGTTTATAAAGAGTACGCTTAATAATATCCGATTTCCTTTAATAGTCTCGTAGCCCGAATTAAAATTATATTAACTCCGATTTAATTTATCCCGATTAATTAATAAAAGACTATTAACGATAGAATTAGGCGTTATTTTAAAGTATATAATTTTCCTTATATTATTATATTAGTAATATTAAATAAAGAACTAGCGGTCTCTTAAATAATTAAATTTAATATAGTCGAGAGTATAAATATAAATAGTAATAATATTTTAAGTTTATACTTTTCTTCTATTTATACTATTAAATAAACTTCTATATTATTTAATTATACCGGTCGATATAAAGACTATATTATTATATTTATATTAAATTTATATACTTAGCCTTTAGAGACCTTTCTCGATAATAGTAATAATTAACTCGCGGTTATTAGTTATCGGTAAAATATTCCGTTTATTTTAAAATAATTAGGAGGGTAAACCCTCTCCTACGCTTCCGTAATTTAAAGCGGCGATATAGCCTAAAATTTAAATAGGAACTACGCTAGCGATAACTCCTAAAATAATAAGGATAGTAATTAAAAAAGGGGTATAAATAGGGGCGAGGATAATAATAAATAAAATAAAAATAAAAATAGCGGCGATAATAATAATACTCGCTCGGTTAATAAGAAATCGTTATTTATATCGTTTATAATCGTAATTTATAAGGGCCGGACGGCTTTAACCGGTAATAATCTTTAATTATCCACTCCGATACCTATAATATAAATATTAACTATAGACTTTTTCGGTATTAACCGTAGAGGGAAAATAAAAGAGTTAAGAATAAAAGCGTATATTATAGGCTCGTAGGGAGGTTTAATAGAGGTATTATTAATTTTAATATAAATAAAGTTAAGGTATAGAGAGTCTAAAGAATTTAAGAGTTCTATTAATAATAAAGCCGCCGTTATTACCTACCCGCTTTAAAGTATAAATAGTATCTTATTATTAATAACTACTTTATTCGAATATTAAAAGTATTATATATTAGCTATTTAGTAGAGGAGCTCGAAAAGTAAATTTTATATCGATACCGCTTTAAATATTATTCGCCTTATTATTATCTTCCCCTTTATTATCCTCGGAATTAGGGATCTCTAGTACTTTTTACTTTTAATTAATAATATAATTTATATATCTATATCCTTAAATCGAGGGTAGTATATTCTTTAGCGATTAAAAGAATAATATTTCTTTCTTTTTTATAAAAGTTATAGGTATATTAAATAATATTTTCGTAAACTAATATTCTTTTTCCGTTATTATTTTAAAGGTTTTCGCTAGTAACCCTTAATTTCCGAGGTCCTATATCGATCGTAAGTCCGAGAAAAGATTAAGGAATATATAGTTAGATATTATATTAAATAATAGTAGATATAATTAAAATATTAAAAGCGTAGACCTTTAATAACGAGTTTAGGGATTAAATAGAATTTAGGTTAAGTCTAAAAAGTATTTAAAAAATATTTAAACTAGATCTAGACCTAGATCTAGGCTAAATATAATACTCGGTTTTTTATTATCGTTCCTAAATATAATAGAGTAGAGGATTAAAATCGTAAATAATAATAATATATTATAGTAAATATTATTATATAGAAAATAAGTATTATTATATAGAAAAGTGTATAGAGGGGTAATAGGTTTCCTAACTCCTATTTAAACTTAAATATCTAGTAGTTTAGAAATATAGGAAGGCTTAACCTAATTAACGACGGTTTATTTTTATATTTATTTACTTTAACCGCTTTTCCTCCTAATATATATAATACTCTTTTAAATAATATTTTCTATATTAATAATAAACGCCGCGGTATTATTAATATTCCTAGTACTATTATTCTTTCTAGTATTATTACCTCCGTCGGCGCCTCCTACGCCTTTTATATTCGTTATACCGATAATCTTAAACGCGTCCTCCTTAAAATCCATCTTCGATTTATATTTTACGTCTACGTACTTCTCGATTTCGGTATTAGTATTTAATATATAATAGAATATTTCCTCCTTCTACTTTATCCGATATATTTTTTTCGGTATTTATTTATATATCCCGATAGAGTAGAGGGGTTTATATAGAATAATTATAATTATATAAATTAGATTTAAGCCTACGCTTATTTAATATATAAATCTAATTAAAATATTAGGTTTATTATTCTCTAGTAATATACTATCATTATTAATTTTATATATAAATACGTATTTAGCCGCGTCCCTCTTCTTATTAGTCCCGAAGAATATTCGTATTTTAGATTTAATCTCCTCTCGGACGTATTATAATAAAATAATATTAATATAAAAAAGTTAATTAGAAAAGAGAAGGTTAAGTTTAATAAATTAAAAAAAGCGAGTTTAGACTTTTTTATATTAGAGATTTTAAAAAAGAGAAGGATTTACTTATTCTACTACTAGAACTATCTCGGTAAATAAGAATATAATTAATATATTTACCTTTTTATATTTCTTAAAAAGGGAGGCGATAGCTTTAAATTTAAAGAATATTTTCTTAAGTATTATATAATCTCTACCTAGGATATAATCTTCTAGTATCCGATTATTATCTTTATTTATATACCGGTTCTCGATCTCTTTATTAATTCATTTTTAATTATATATAATTAAAGAGACGGAGAGATAGGGTAAATAATTATATAAACGGAGGAGCCGTACTACTATAAATACCTAATTAGCGTTAACGTTAATCGGGCGGTCGGGACGATTCCGTATAAATATAATATTATATTAATTATTATCCTAGTAAGTTTATCGTTTTATAAACTTCTCTATTATTAAGACCTTTTAACGGGCGACGAGGGTTATATAATATTCTTTATAATTATAAAGAAAATTAGTTTTAAAAATATTTCGGTAGAGCTCTTTAAATTTAATAAAGTCGTAATTTTTTTAATTACTTTTCTTATATCGTTATATTAGGAATTTAGGAAGTAAGTTCCCGAATATATCTATTATATTATCGAATTCTTATAGTCGATTATTTAAACCTTAGTATTTAGTAATAATATTAATAAAAATCTTTAGGCCGGCTCGTTTAAAGGGGTAATATTTATATTTAAAATTATTCTAAGAAATATCGTATATAATATCTATTAGGGCTATAATATTTAGTAGATCGGAGTTAATAATCGTTCCGGATATAATTATAAGTTAGAAGTAATATTTAAAGCGAGTCTTTCTTATTATTTAAAAAGAATTCTATAGACCTTTATCTAAATTCTTTACCTTATTATATTTATCTATAATCGCGAACCCGTACTAGAAACGGTGGATAATTTCCTCTTTAACTACTTTTTTTCTATTTTTTATAAAGGAGTATTTATATACTTTATTAAAGACTTTACTAGTAGTTAACTATAACTACTATAAAGTAAATATAAATATAAAAGTATTTACTCCGCTCGGGAGACTATATTACGCGGCGTTAATAAATTTAATACCTTTTAGTAATTTTATATCGGAGTCGTTCGGGTTATATATTATTTATAATTCTTTCTTTATTTATATATTTATTTAGTAGCTAGAGTCGGCGCTATAATAAATAATTATAAACTATATTTTTAAGGCCTCGAAGTCGATTACCGATAATATTTTAATACTTTAAATATTAAGATTAACCGACGGGATAAAGAATAATATAGATTTATTAACTAACCTAATATAAAAAAATTCTAAATCTAGTTAATATAAATATTTATAGAATTATCGATTTATAGGATATTTAGAGTCCGTAGGAGTATTTTCGCGGTAATATTAAAACTTTACTAGCTACTCCTTCTATTTTTATTAAATCTCTAGTTATTTTTAATATAATTAAAAATAAAATACCGCGGAACCTATAACTTTAAAGGTTTATAGATAAATAAAGTTAATTACGAAATTTAAAAGATATATTAAAAGGTTTTATTTTATTTAAATTTATTTCGTCTTTAATAATAATATTAAATTATCCGAAGTCGCCTTTATAGAATAATATAATTATAAATATATAGAGTTATTACTAGTAATAGATTAATTTTAATATTCTAGGAATCGCTATTTTATTATTATTATAAGAATTATTAAAGTAGGCGATTTTCGCGAATATAATAACGTATTTTTATATCTTATCGTAAATATATTCGTATAAATAATTATTATTAATTTTTTTAAAGCTAGGAAAAAGATAGTTAGTAAATATAATATTATTAAAAAAGATATTAATTAATTATTATATTATAATTAACTCTACCTTCTCTTCTTTATCCGTATTATTATTTTTATTATTATTAATAATTAATTCCGAGGATTCTTTAATTAAGAATTTATTTTTTTAATATAATTACTCGGAGGACTCCTTTAAAGGCTCGGGGGATTCGTAAGGTTTTTCGATTAACGATTTCTTTAAAGTCTATTTCGGTAGTAGTAATAATAAATAATCTTTATTATTATTAGGGCCTAAAAGCTTCGCTAGGCGCTTTTATTTTTTCGTTATTAATAAAAGGATTAGATTCTCGTTAGAGGTATTAAGAGAATAGGTATATTTTAAAATTATAAAGAAAAGAAATTAATCTCGAAATAAAGAAAACGGGAATTAATAAATAAATACGAATATATTTTCGGTATTAATTTCTATAATAACTCGTCTTTTTCGGGTTCCCTCCGGCGCGATAATAGATTTTTATCTATAATATACTAAATATCTAGAAGAGGTTAAAACGGAGGAGGAAAGAAATAAATTTAAGATTTTAATAAAAATAAATCTATTTCTTAAATTAAATTAAATATTAGAGAATAGGGGATATAATTAACTAAAATTATTATTTATAATAACCTCGATTTTTATCGAGTTTATACCTCTATTTAGGAAATACTAAATAGTACTTTATAAATTATTATTTTTTAAAATATTAATATAATACCCCTCTATAGTATAATATATAAAGTAATCGAAGCTCGGGTCTATTATTAAATCGCGAGATACTAAATAATCCTAAAATAATAAAAATTATAAATAAATTATATTAAATTCTTTAAGTAGTAAATATAAAGAGATTTTAAAAAATTAAATCTTATATACGAATTTCCCTAGCGTATATTAATTTAATATATAGTCGATCTCGAAGTCTTTAAGCGAGCGAAGTAGAAGAGGATTAAAAATAACTCTCGGTTCTTATTTAATATAAAGATTACTCGAATTAACTATTACTACCGTTTAATTTTAGAAATCCGGAGGCGGTATATTACTAAGTTTATATTTAATCTTTAATTATTTATTAGAGCTTCCCTAGTAAATAATAATATTAATATATATTCTTTCGCCGAAATCTATATAGCCTTAGACTTAGATTTAGTTATTAAATTTAATTATTAAATATTAACTCTACCGGACTTTTTTATCTCTAAATACGATTTTAGGATTCGGTTAATCTTTAAATATATTATTTATAAAATAATACTACTCTACGAGCTCTTTAACTTATTAAAATATAATAATAATAATATAATAATAAATCGGTATATATACCCCTTTTATATATATAAGAGTCTAGTTATCTTTAGATAGTTTTCCGTTATAGTTAAATAATAAAAGGGGTTACTATAATACTATAATAATAATAAATAAATAGATTTAATAATAATTATATAGTTAGAAGGGTATAATAGTATATATAATAACTATAATTACTAATTTTAATAAAGTATAATAGATTATATAATAAATATACCTAGATTTAGGTTTAGATCTAGTTAAAACCTATAAATTAAAAACTCGGGCGTTAATTTTTACGGGTATAATTCCTAAGATTTCGTCTCCTAGTATAAAATTATATAGATATTAAATTATCCGAGGTTTACCTAGTATATTTAAGGCTCTATTTTAAGAAGTAATATTTATATATTATTTAATAAAAGAGAAGTAAAAGAGTATTAGAAGAGATCGATATTAAATAATATAATATCTATATAATAAAACCTTTAATCCAGTCGAGTTTTAAGAGATTTATATACTTTCGTATTATTAAATCTACGAATATCGTTTTTAATAAGTTAAATTCCGTAAAAATTATATTATAACAAATATTTCGAATATTAATATTTTATACCATTTATAATTTTATACTAAAATCCTTAATCTATTTAATTATTATCTTTAGCGTCGGTTATATATATTTCCCTAACTCTTTCTACCCGTAGAACGAATATTATTTATATTAGAACTATTAAAATTATATATAAATCTATTATAGTAAAATCTTTCAGTACCGTCTATTTAAATTAAATAATTTTATTATAATATATATCGAGTCTATAGCCCGAATACTATCGTTAATATAACTATTTTAGTTAAATAGGAGTTAGTACTATAGACTTACGGGGTAAAGAATATTAATATTTATAAAATATTAATTTTAATATTAATTTTTTATTTAGGTAATTTAGAGTTAGGGTTTACCTAAATCTAACCTAGATTTAATCTAGATCTAGTCTAGATTTAAATAAACTTTAATAATTTAACCTAAACGCGTCCGAGTTTAAAATAATAACTTTATTTATAGACCTATAAAACTATATTCTAGATAGATAGTCTTTTTTTAAACTTTCTACTTCTAATACCGGATAACGTAAAATATATAATAAAATAATTATAGTACGACTAATATAGTTTCTTTTAAGCGAAGAATTACTCGGGTTTATTACGATATTTAAATATATATAAAGAGCCTTAGTTTAAACGTAGGAAATAAATAAATATCTTTAACTTTATTAAGGATTAAACGGGCTTTATATTCGTTTAATATAAAATCTTTTAACTCTAGGAGTTACCCGCGCCTAATAGTAATAAATTAGATATGGATTAGTTAGTAGAACTCTATACTATTTATTATAATATAAATAAACTACCTCTTAAGTATCTAGGGACTAATAAAGATAATAATAAAAATATTACTACCTAGGAGTTTATATAAATATATTAATAATTTATCTAGACTCTTATCTACTTCGATAAATATATTAAAACCGGCTATAATATCTTCCTTTAAAATTATACCGTTTATCTCCTCTAGAAGTCTTCTATCTATATCTAATTCCCTTTATATAAAATCTTTTACCGATTTTATAGGGCGAGACGCCGGCGTTATTATAATAATATATATAAAACTAGATCGCGCGTAATACTAAAAATATCGACGAAATACTTTATAGTTAATAGTAGTAAAAGATATATACTACCCGTTCGGTAATAAAATTAATTAAACGATTATTTATTTATTTTCTAAATATTATATAACTAAAACGAGTATTAATATATACCTTAAATCTATAGAAATTAAGGTAAATTAGAAGGAGGAGGTAATTTTCCGTAATATAAAATAATATCGGTAACTAGTAGAATATAATATTTATTAGGGTATATATAATAATAACTAGATAATCGATAATCTCCGCGTACCTAGCGAGATTAGTTATTTTAATAATTTATATTTCAAATTATATTACCGTAATATTATTAAAGTTATCTATTTTTTCCTCGGTTATAAACCGTTTAAAGATAATCTAGTATATATATTTATAAAGATTACGAACGATAGTAATAATAGGGTAGTTAATAAAATATATATTAATATTTAATAGTAGGAAATATAGTTATAGATCCGTATTAAAGATACTATTATCCCTCTTATATTATCGTCCGACGAGATAGTAATAATTTAATATTATAGCGACCTTTCCCTCTAGCTAGTATATATAATTATCGGGAACCTCGACTATACGACGCGTAAGGCCTAAAAGCGACTTAACCTAGTTTTTTTAAATTTAATCCCTCGTATTAAAAACGGAAAGGAATTCGGTAATTATATATAATTAAATATCTATTATCTCGCGCTAGGGCGTATACTCTAGTGTATATATAATCGTTATTATCTATTTAAATAATATATTAAAGTAATTAAAGTAATTAAAGACCTAGTAATATAAAGAATTAATATTATATACGCGGATAATCAACCCCGAAGATATTATCTAATAATTATATCGTTTATAGCCGACTACCTAGAGTAAATTTTAATAATAAAAGTAAAATAAAATTATTAATATTTAATATACTTAGTCCCGCCTAATAAATAAGGGGAATTAATTAGAACGTAGGAGCCGCGGACCTATAAATATATATATCGAAGGATAAAGATATAAAAGAGAGATCCCGACCTCGCTAAAAATTTAATAATTATTTATAATATTAAAAACTTCGCCTAGCGTTATTATCTAGTTAATATTTATATTAGTTTTATTATCGATATATTATACTAGCTTCTAAAAGGAATTAATATAAAATTAATTAACTAGAGTCGGGATCTAATTAAAGATTACGTAGTTTTTATAATTATTAAATAGATAATAAAAGGGGTAGCTAAACCGAAGAAATTTTTAAAATAATTAATAATAAAAATTAAATCAAATTATTATTTTCTTTAGGTACTAGGTTTCGTAGAGTTAAAATTATTCAAGAACTTTAATAAAATAAAACAATAAAGTAGTAATAAATAAAAAGCGATATTATAATAATTAATAACCGTCGTTATCTCTTTATTTATTAAGCGCGTACCGGCTACCCTATATTACGCGCGGGTTATATTTAATTTTATTATATTTACTTAATATACGTTTTATAACGGCGATAATTTATAATATATATAGTACGCGCTCTACTATATTTATAAATTAAAAGTAGTCTTCTATAAATACCGGCCGAGTAATACTTCGGACCTAGACTTAAAAGACTCTATTAATCGGTATTTCAATATACTAAAACTATACGCGATAACGTATTACGCTAAATATATTCGAAGATATAAGAGTACCTAGAACTTCGATATTTATTATAGAGAGGCGGTTTATAAATTTCTTTTTAAAAAACCCTTTTCACGGATAAATAAAACTAATAGATTCGAGACGTAATTACTACGGTATAATATTATATACTATAATATAAGGGTTATATAGGAAGTTATAATAATACTTTCTACTAAATCTACCGTTATTCCTAATAATAAAATAGAATAATAGAATACCCGGCCGTATCGAGAGAAATTAGATTTAAATAAATATATATTTATTCCTAATAAGGATACGCCGCTATACTACGGTATATAAATACTAGATATTAATTATTATCGCCTAGTAACTACGGTAGCGAGGGTTTTTTACTTTAATACTAAAGATTTTATTAATATTATAACGGTATTCGTATAAAAGAGTCGTAAGAAATAGGATAAAAATCCGGGCTCTATTAAAGATTAACGGAGATAAAAAACGAATTCTAATTAGGCGGGAGATATATATATTTCTATATATCGATTATTAATATATTAGATTTGTAATAATAAAGAGAGTTAGAATTTAAAATAGTTTATAAAGAGATTAATTTATTATACCCCTAATTTTCGTTCTACTAGTAAACCTCGTAATAATTATATCTAGATTAATAATAAAGCGACTCGTTTATAAAATTAAAGCGAGACCGAGTAAGAGGCCCTTTATATAATAATCGGCCGGCTCGAGTTAATTATTAATATTTATAACTACTATAAACGACTAAACGATAAGGGTAAATATAGGGTATATATTAATATATTAATTACTCTATATCGACTAAAGAATAACGGGAGAGTCGACGATATATATAGGATATTCGAAGTAGAGTATATTTTAACTAGTAAAATAAAAAGACCCCGAGAACTATATAATTATCGTTTCTTCGAAATATACGATATTATTCGGAGTATATATATAGTACCTATTAAACGGGAAGAATATTATTACGTAAATAATTTTATCGATTAGGATTAATATAATACTATTTATAATTTTAATTTTATAACGAAAGGTACTAGGGTAGTAGATTAATTTATAAAGTAAATATAATAACTATATATCTATAAAAAATCACCGTCCGCGATAATATATTTATTATATTATTTAATAATACGTATACCCCGGGCTCTTATTTAATAGTAGTACTATAACTATATAGCGACTAATAATAATAACGAGAGTAACGGGTATAATATAGAGATAAATAATAATTAGGGTATAAACTCTATCGATAGTAATTAATAGGAAGAGAATTAGAGGTTCTAAACTAAATAAGAGATTTATTAAATAGAAATTCTTAAGATACTATTTTTATAGAATTAAATAAGAAAAGGAGTAGACTCTTAAATTAACTCTTATTATCTAGTACTCCTTCGGTATATATTTCGCTAATAGAAATAAAAGTATTTAGTTTATAAATAGAGATATTATAACCTATCTTTTATAGGATCTATCTCGGTTTACCCTCTATTAAACTTATTTTAATAAACGGCCGTTATTTCTAATTATATTTATAACGCCTTTATACTCTTATAATTTATAGTATTATATAACCCGAATTCGGCGTTCGGATTAGCCTTAGCCTAGATCTAGGCTAGATCTAACCTAAACCTAACCCAGATCTAGGCTAAGGCTTACGCTGCGGAACAGGGAAGGGAAGGGAAGGGAATAACCCCCGCTCCCTTCCCTTCCAGCAGGGAAGGGAGCGGAAGGGAAGGGGCAGGGATTACTAGGGAAGGGAAGGGATTCCCTACTGTTCCCTTCCTCCCTGCTCTCCCTATAGGGCTGCTCCCATATATAGGCCATGTATGCGCCCATGTGGCCTATGTATGCCCCCATATATGGCCTGTGTATGCGCGCATGCATGCCCTATTGCTGCTCCCATGTGGCCCATGTATGCGCGCATATATGCCCCATTGCTGCTCCCATATGGCCTATGTATACCCCTATATATGGCCCATGTATGCGCGCATGCATGCCCCATTGCTGCTCCCATATGACCCATATGTGCCCCCATATATGGCCCATGTATGCGCGCATGCATGCCCCATTGCTGCTCCCATGTGACCCATGTATGCCCCCATA
>JAABUW010000431.1_pt1 | contig 83810 bp, 50 predicted proteins | sample 5560081 | NCBI WGS metagenome assembly JAABUW01 (sample SAMN10711882, study PRJNA513363) | rock metagenome | isolation source: Antarctica rocks | place: Antarctica: Victoria Land, Knobhead sud | reverse complement strand
ACATACGCGTATGTATGATGTTCCATGATCGCCCCTATCGACGGCAGCGACCCCCCGGAACCACCCCCAACGCCAGGAACTTTTGATTCCCGGATTCAATCGATTCGCGCGAAATCTACGCGGGGGTAACGCCCGGGCTGTGCGACACCGGATATATGGCGACGTTTTGCCAGGTACAGTTACATAGTGCGACAGCGACAGCGACAGCGACAGAGCCTTGGCCATGAATGGAGGCCTTGGCCATAAATGGGGGCCTTGGCCATGAATGGAATGGCGCCATGGCCATGAATGGAATGCGCCATGGCCATGAATGGAATAGGGCCATGGCCATAAATGGGGCCATACATGGGGGCCATACATGGGGGCCATGTTGGTGGCGCATTCTAAATTTAGGTATTCTCACGAGCCAAAAACATTCTCAGGAGCGCGCTAGATTCTCAGGAGCGCGCTGGATTCTCAGGAGCGCTCACAGGGACTAATAGCGCTCAAGAGTCAGGACATAGTATTACCCCGCTCAACCAAGCTTAACCGGCTCACGTGCGCTCATAGCGCTCAGAGCCTGCCCTACACTTTTGTAGATGAGTTAAGGTATCGTTTTTATATTCTTTCTAAATACTATTAATAATTCCGGGAATAAAGATATATAGTATCGCTACTAGTTATCGTACTAGGACTAGCGACCCGTCTTATTACTAAGTAAGGACTAGTTATATAATTACGTCTTTCTCCTTTATATAGTCTTCTCGCCTATTAAATACGTCGGCGCGACCGTTATTCTTTCCTAGGGTATAGAAGATCTTAAATTTATATTATCTTAATAGTTCTAATTATTTAATTTATCTTCGGTTTAATTACTTTATCGTCGTAAAGTTAAAAAGATTCTTATAGTCTATAAAGATAGTAAGATTTAAATAGCTTTCTACGTATACCCGCTATTATTCTAGTACGGATACTACTACTAGTAATTCCTTATCGTGGATATCGTAGTTTTATTCCGCTAACGATATCTTCTTAGAATAATATACGATAGGGTAATATTTATTATCTCTTTATTATAGTATATAAACGCTTATTATTAAATCTAAAGCGTCGGTTTCGATTTAAGTTAGTTCGTTACTTCGAAAGGAATATAGTACCGGCGGTTTCTCGTAGGCCTCCTTAAGTATCTTAAAAGATTATTATTATTCTTTTCCTTATTAGAAGGTAATATCTTTCTTTATAATATCTATTAATAATAAGACTTTCTTAGAGTAGTCTTTAATAAATCTTCTATTAAAGTTTATAAACCTTAAGAAACTTTATACCGTCTTAATATTATATAGTATAAGTTATTCCTTAATACTCTTAATCTTTTTAGGGTTTATATAAATACCTTTAGTATTAACTATAAATTTAAGGAATTTAACCGATTTCTTATAAAATTCGTATTTCTCTAGTTTAAGGAGAAGTCTAGCTAGTAATAAATAAATTAAGATATCCTATATATATTAGATATATTCTTCCTTATTAGTAGAGTAGATTAAGATATTATCGAGGTATATAATTACCGTTATATCTAGGTATACTCGTATAATATTATTAATTAATACTTAGTAGGTTATTAATGCGTTAATAAGTCCGAAGGGTATTACTAGGTATTCGTAATAGTCGTATTTAGTTCTAAAGGTAGTCTTCTACGCCTCGTCTTCTTTTATTCGAATTAGATTATACGCGCCTCGAAGATTTAGTTATATAAAGATTTTTACTATTATAAACCGATCCTATAACTCGTTAATATTTAATAAAGGGTACCGATTCTTTACCGTAATATTATTTAACTTTCGGTAATTTATATATAGTCGTAGACTTTTATCCTTCTTTACTATAAAGAGGATTAAATAATTTACTAGTAATTTGGATTCTCGAATAAATCCCTTTTTAAGGTTCTCGTCGATATACCCGTAAAATACTCCGAGTTCCTTTTCTAATAAAGTGTAAATAAGTCTAAATATCGGTTATTTATTAAGTTCGAGTTCGATTTTATAATCCTATAATTAATATTTAGGTAATATTTTTATAGTTATTTTTTCTTAAAAGAGGTACTTCTATTATTAATACTCTTTAGGGATATTAAGAGGTTTATCTTTACCCCTAGAAACTTTAATTTATTCGCCCTATTAACTTTTTTAGCTAGTATATATTAAATCGAATCCTCGTATAAAGTTATCTTTATATAAAGATAAAGTATTATTAACTTCGACCGGGCTATAGTTCGACTTCTTATTTATAACTATCCTCTATAAGCGTATAAGTATTATATTAACGACGTCTCTAGTACGCGGAAATATAAATACTCCTTTCTTTTAATTAATTATTAAATTATATTTCTTTAATTAAGATATCCTTAAAATAATATAATAAATAATTATTTTTATTATATCGAAGGTAATTTCCTTATAATGACGTTGAATAATAATTAGTAGTAGGAACGTTTCCTCGTTTAATCTTCCTATTAATAGTTTCGACCCGTCGATTAATTAAAGCTTATATTATTCCTTCTTTTCTCGAGTTAATAGGTTAATTACCTAAATTATTATTCGAGATATAAAGTTACTAGTTACTCTTAAATCTATTATTATAACGACTTTATATCCGTTAACTCTTACCGGTATTTATATATATATACCGTATTAAGCTAAGTACAGATATTATTCTAAAATTAATACGTTAATCTCCTCGTATTTTCTCTTAATATAAGGGACTAGTCTTTTCCCGACGAAGATAGGAATCCGTAGTACTCTTTAGACTCGAAGTACCTCTCGTAGTCTTTAGTTAAGTAGTAGTATTATTCGTCCTAGTTATAGTACTTTATCTTTTTACTATACCCTATCTAATTTCGTAACTATAATTACTATTCTTTATGGTAGCCTAGGAAGACTTAATTCTCCCTCTTCTTAACTAGGTACTATAAGTAATTATCTCTCGCGTAGTTATTTTATTAATTATAACCGTATCCTAGTTTTACGATATACTTTCGCTCTCTTAAGCTGTCGTAATAGTATTTATAGTATTCGCTTATATATATTAACTAGTGTATCTCCCTATATCGTAGGTAATACTTATTATAAATATAGTTTATTTTAGTGGGTTATCTTTTTTCCTTTTTCTTTTCTTTAGGTTCCTCTTTTAATACGATAAATTAGATTTTAGAGTTATCGAGATAATCTACTACCTAAAATCATTCTTTAGAATTTATTATATTTTATTCTTGTTCCTGTCCTTCCTCTAAATCTTCTTTTAGAGTTTTATCGCTATTATTATCTAGTTCTTCGAGCTCTCGAATTCTTTAGGCGATTTTTTTTTTAATATTCCTCTACCTTTCTAATAAATCGTCAAATATAGTATTATTTTATACTAGATCCTTAGAGGATCCGGCTACGTTATCCGGTATCTCCTTCTTAAGTATATTTAATTATTATTAATTTATTATATTTTTCGAATAATAGTTCCTAGCGATATAGCCCGGCTTATTATAATTATAATAATTCATTACTTTCTTACCCTCTTATTATTATTTACCCCCTTTATAAGATTCTTTTACGGGTTCTTTCTTCGTAAAATCGAGTTTTATTAAAGTATAATTATACGGGTTAAGTCTTTCGTGGCGGTAATAACTAGCCGAACTATATCCGTTACTAAAAACTCTTAAATATTATTATCCGTTGGCTCCTCTATTATAGCGTTTCTTTATTATACGTTCGTATAGTTTATCGTTAACCTTAATTACTTATTTTATAAGTATATCGAGGTCCTTAATTACGGCTCCTACCCGTATAAGTTTATTTTTTATATTATCTTTTAGTCCTCGTCGATATATTATTATAAATATAATATTATCTTAGTCTATAAATATTATATAGTATTAAAACTACGCCGAGTAATCGGATATAGACCTACGTTATATTAAGTACTAGATAACGCGAACTACTATACTATTTTCGTTGGATAGTTTAAATATACAGCGAATCTTAGCTTTAAACCTAGAGAAATTCTCTATTTAGAGCTTTGTTAATAAGTTATCGGTATCGTACACTACTTCTATATAGCGCTTTAGGAATAGTTTAATTTATTTCTATATATTACCTCTTATATAGGTTATTATAAAGGTCGTTTATTTAATAATTAATATAGTATTCTCGTTGAATATAAAGAATAACTAGAGTTATAATAATTAGTCGTTAAGCTTCTCGCGCTCTCTATAATAATAGTTTAGTCGGGCGACCTTAATACGGTCCCCTTCTTTTATAATATTACGTTTTTTAATACCGTCTTGGGTATTTAGGGCTAAGGCCTTTATTAATCTTAAAGTATTTATCTTAAAAGTATTTAAAGTATTAAAACTCTCCGTTTAATACCTCGGTATAATATTAATAGGACCTAGGTTAGTATTTATAAAGAGGAGTATTAAGGATTAAAGGATAATAAGTTTCGTATTAGTATAAGATAAAGCTAGATAGATTTAATAAACTTAATTAATAGTTTAATAAACGTTTATATTTAGAATCTATAATTAAAAGTCTTAAGGGAAGTTAAGTACGAAGCTCCTATCTACTAGGAAAGTACGTAGTTTATATAATTGAAAGAAACCGTACTAAGAGTAGTGTATTTACCCTATTTATTTAGTGAGTATAGTGAGTAGTGACTTACTTACCCTGCTCACTCTCCGATCGTAGTGAGTAGTCTTATCACCGGTATTCATTCTACCCTTCTACTAAATAGTCTTAATACCGTGTAACGTTCGTAATATAAAGCGACTTTAATTTAATATCTCTCTTCTTTTTAAATCCTTAGTAAAAGGGTTATTATAAAATAAATTCTTAAAATTCATTTTAAATCGATTTATTATAGATTCTAAAAGAAGATAATCTAAATTAGAAATTTGGTTTAATTTAGATTATTAGATTTCTCCCTTCTTACTACCTTTATTTCATTTTTAATTATTAATTCTTTATCGATCGCTTTACTTTTATAATAAAGATAATACTTTATTTAAATCTTTATTACTACCGCTTTACGTATAAGTAATATCTTTATATCGTATAGTATTAAGATATATTATAGAATATTCTAGGTTAAAACGAATTTAGCTAGAAATTATAAATCTTAAAATATATATTAATAAACGTATTATTTCTACCTTCGCTACGAAGAATTTTCTATTATTATTCGCGATACTTTTAAATAATATTATCTCGGGAAAAGAGTATACTCCTAGTATTATAAAGTTTAGCGATAATAGTATACCTTATTTTAAAGAAAAGATATTTATATTTTTTTCTACGCCCGCCTAATTCCTTATATTTAATTAATCTTTAATATTTTAGTCTTCCCGTCGTATAATATTTAGTATCTTAGCGCCGGTCCTTTATATTATACTTAAGGAGAAATTTAATATATTAATTATTAAAGGTAGGTTATTAAAGGGGCGAGGTTTTTAAATACGCGGTTTAAGAGCTTATTAAAATTAATCCCGCGCGACTTCTAGGTAGCGATATTATATTCGAGTTCGTTAATTATTTAATTTTTATTTAAATCTTAATTAAAGAGTAAATTATAGACTTAAAAAACGACCGACTTTATGAAATACGCCTTAATTATATTTTATTATTACTTTTAACTACTCGTCGGCTAGTAGAAATTCTTAAGTCTCGGTATTATAAAGAATAAAACCGAGCTAAGATATTTATTAAATTAAATATTTATTCTTTCCCTAAGACTCGTAAAGTTTATAATTTATATTTAATCTTTATAATAACGGGTTCTTTAATATTTATAATACTCCCCCCTTTATTTTAATAATTTACTCTTTCCTCTTAACTACCTTTATTTAATCGCCCCGCCTTTTATCTTACGTTAATTTTTTATACTCCCGCCGCTACGGGTTAATTTAATAACTTTAGTAATATACGTCGCGAAGCCGGAGATAAAAGAGTATAAATATAAATAATCTTTAAATTAAATATAAATTAATAATAATATAATTATCCTACCGGAGGTATATCTATTACGTAAGAAAAGACGGGTAGTTTTAAATAAATAATAAAGAGAAGAGAGATAATAAATATATAAAGAATAAATTTATTAAGAGAAAGATTAACGAGGAGACGCGATTATATTTAAAAGATAAAGAGAGGCTAGGTAAGAAATAGAGCTAGTAAGAATTATAAATTTATATACTTCGCTATATTCGTAATAGTTTTTATTAATTTCTTTCTCGATATTAAAGCGCAGCTTAATAATAAAGAATACGTATATATATATAAACTCGATATATAAGAATCGTGTTACTACTTATTTAACCTCGACCCTATTAATACTAGGATTAATAGTATATTAAAATACCCGGTATAAAAATTTATCTTACCTAATATTAAGTTTTTAATATTTATATCATATACGTCTAGGCTAGAAACGGCTTTAACGGTAATATTTTTATTAACGGTATAAGTTTTAGAAAGGTATATCTTATCTTAGAGTTAAATTAAACTATTAATCGCTAACTTTAAATAACTTCGTAGATAATTTAGGTTATTAATATTATCCTTTTTAAAAATCTTCTCTACGAAATATATATAATTATTAAACGATATTATTACTCGTTAGACGCTAAAGAGTAAATAAAGTATCGCGCTACCGATAATAATAATTATTATTTAAATTTATTAAAGTTCTTTAAATAATATCCTTACGATCCTTCGTTCGATATTATTAAACTAATCTTTAATAAAGGGTTTTATCTTATATATAAAGTAAAAGGAATTATTCCCGTATAATTTAATTAATAACCGAAGATATACGCGCCCTATATAAGTATAAGACTTCTTTTTCGCGTCCTTTATAATTAATATAGTACCGGTAATCTCTTAACGGCGGAGGAATTTAATATAATATAACCTAAATATTCTTAGGCGCCCGTTTAATTCGAAAATAAAAAATTTATAGGGCCTCTTTCCTCGGATCTTTAGAAGAGAAAAGAAGTAATTATTAAGGGAGCGGAGTAGTATATAATCTCGATAACTCCTAGTTCTTATAACGCGTATATCGTTTAGTTTTTTAGTATCTTATATAACTAGATTAGGGACGTAATATTACCGCCTAATAAATTAAACGATAGGGTTATATAAAGGTAGTTTAAAGACTTTATCCCTACCGTTATACCTATATAAATAATTATCGACGAATTTCATCTATTAAAATTTATGGCTTAGGGATTATAGAGGGCTATTTAAGCTATATAAATATATTACTAAATAAGAGTTCTTTTACTATTTATTATAAATGATATATTTATTATTATTAGGCCTACCGATATCGAAGGCGTAGTTCGTTATCTTAAAGATCCTAAATTTAATAGTAAAGATTTATACGGTTTTACTACGAATAAGATTTTATAGTTTAATCGTAATTTAAGGCTTATATTAAAGACGGTAATAATTATCCTAATTTATAAAATTTAGTCTTAATATTCGGCCGTTAAATAATTAACTTTACGCTACGATATATTAAGAAGAGTAAATGGTTTAAATTCGATATCTTTAATCTCGCTAAATATATATATAAAAGTATACCCTTCGACTTTTTATTCGGCCGTTATAAAGTACTCGATAATTCTACCTCGAAGCTCGTTAATAAACTTTAAATATTATTTTATAAATAAATATAAAATAAAAAGAAAGATATATATCTTACGTTAAGAAATTCGTTCCTTAGGACTATAACTCGATAATTTATCTTTACCGCGATATTCCCTTTACTCTTAAAGTATTAAGGAGAATTAGAAAATAATATAAATTAGTAGTCGCTCGGTACCGATTTTACTCGCGATATATTTAACTTCGATAATAGGATAAAGGAGGTTATATATTTATTTACGGGGATTAACTTTTTTATTAAAGATATCCTAAGATTTAAAGAACTAGATAAGATTCTTAGGAAAATAAAACGGGAGGAAAAAAAGATTTTAACCTTCTCGAATTATATTATAATTATATCGTTTATTTAATACGTAAATACTTTTACTCCCTTTTAATTACTACTTCTATAATTCTCGTATAAAAATATACTCGCTTATTATAGAAACCTTTATTAAAAGCCTCTTAATATATCGTTAAATATCCTCTTTATTTTATAATTATTTAGTTATATTATAATAACCTAAATAATCGAATCCGTTAGGGCTTAATAAATGGATTCTAAAAAGAGTATATTAAAAACGAGTCGAATATCTTTCCCGAAATCGCGGATTAAGAGCTCCGCCCGTAGGTATTTATTAATATATTAAGTATTTTAGGTACCGGCTATACTTTATATAAAGCGACAGTAGTAATTTTAATTAATTCTATCGGCGCTTCTAGCTATATAGACTAAACTATTAAGCGATTAAATAAGATAAATAAAAATAGACTCTCTTTATTTACCGGCTATTATATATAGATTCTTAGGACGACGTCGTAATAAAGATAATAATAACGAAGAAGGTATAAACTCGTAATATATTCGCTACGAGTATTATTAACCTTAAAGGGAAGGGAGTTATACCGCTACTATAATTTAATCGGGTTACTTTAATCGTAGGCGATTAATTAAAGATAAAAATAACGACGAGGATACGGTATAATTATAATATATTAATTTAGAAATAAAGGGTCGAGTAGGTTCTATATTAAGTATTTAATTACTTTTATTTTAACTACCTAACCTAGATTCCGTAGAAAAGGACCGTATATTATAGGGCGATTCTATATTTAATAACTAGATCTTAAACTATATTAATTATTTATAGATTATTTTTATTATTATCTTTAATCTACCCTTGAACTTTATTTACCCCTCTTTAAATAATTAATTATAAAAGCCTTATATATTTAAAAGGATATCTTTCGTCCCCTTTTTAATATTTCTCCGCCTAATTTTATTATCGCCCGGCTAGTATTACTACGTTTACCTCTAATTTATACTCCTCCTACTTCTATTATAATAGGGTTACGATTAATATCTATTTAATAAACTAGTATCTAGTTCGAATTCTATCGGTCTTTATTATAGATCTACGTTATTTATTAACTTAGATTTTATTACGAATCTAGAATAATTTAATATTTAAATACCTAAAGTTATATATTAAATTTACGAGATTATGTATTTATCGTAATTATAGGTAATACCTAATATATTAATACGTCTTAATTAATTAATATACTAAAGTTTATATATATATATAGTTTTATCGCTAAAAGTTATTTAGGCCTAACCCGTTATCGCTAGACCGGATATAGAAATAAACGGAAAACTATATATTTAGATATAAACGAGGATATAGACGAGGAGTCTAACGAGGAGTTTAATAAAGAGTCTAACGAGGAAGGCGAAGCGTAGATCCTACGTATAAAATTATTATATTATACGAGTAGTAAGTAAAAGTCGATATAGCGCGGGCTTTATACTTTAATTTTTATTAATATAAATTTAAATATAGACCTAAATATAATTAAAGTTAAAGATATAATAACTAAAGTTATTAACCTACTATATAGTACGCCGCTATAGAATATATACGTATTTTACTCTAGTTAACGAAACTATAATTTATATTTATTTATAGGGCCGGCCGATAATAGGATATAGAAGCGGTCGAACTAGATAATAAAAGCGTAACGGTTAATAATAAACTTTCCTCTATAGATATAATATCTACGTCTTTATTATTAAGGACGGAGACCTACTTAAAGGTAATATAGAAGGGCGCTAAATTATTAATAAATAATTAACTTAAATAAGATAATTCGAAGCGGTTATCGATTATATACGATTTATTAACTTCTAAGGATGAACGGATTATTTACCGGTTATTTAGGGGCCGTAGAAACTATAACTTCAACTCCTAGTTTACGAGTAGTAAAATTAATAAATTTTAAATAAATAATCTCTTAAAGAATCTATATACTAACTTTAATCGACGACGTTTCTCTTATATTAATATCGACGAGTAGTATTATTAAGTATATCGTATTCTATATAATATCCCTAACGATATATAAGGGGTAGAATTAATTTTAATTCATAAAGAGGTTAATAATATTCTAAAAATAAAGTATAATATTTATTATCGCGATATTATTAGGGTTTTACGGTTTTTACTAGACTATCGAGTCTTCTAGTATAATTTAATCTACGCTCTTATCCGTATATATAATCCGAGCGGGGAAAGAGTCTATATAAAGATATATATAAAAGATTAATAATAATTAAAATAAGGAGAGGTCGTTAAAGGTAGTATTATTATACCGATTCTACTCGCTTTAAATAAGATATTAATAATATATTATCGCGGCGACCTCTTATTATAACTTATTTATATTACGATAGGTAATTTAAACTACGCTATATATAAAAATTAATTACGTCTAAGCCTAATTCTTTTTAGATTAATACCGGTAATTAAAATTAATAAAGATATAAACCTCTCTCCGAAAGTCTAACCTAATCTCTACTATACTATAATAGGTATAATATTTAAGGGTACGTTCTAATATTCCTAATATATACTATACTTCGGTCGATAATTAATAATTATTAGCGCTCGAACGGTTTACTATACCGGGACTTAATATTCGGTATATTAACGGGTAAATCCGGTAGTATTACCCTATTATAATTAATATAATAGCGGATTATCCGGAGTAGGTCCTTATAATAGGAGTTAAAAGTAGTTAATATTATCTTATTTATTAAGTTCCGCCTTAATAAAGGGAAAATATAACGATATAATAATTACTTCGAATATATAAATATACCTAATAACGCCTCTATAATTAGTAAATAAACCCGACTCTAAATAACCCGATAAATATCCACTATATTCGGAACTTCGCTTAGAATCATATACTCGTTAATATATATTCGACGATAATAGTCGATATTCTTTATTAACTCTTAAAAGGTATAGTTATAACCCTTCTTAAATAACTCGAATACTTAATTTAAAATATAATTTTTATAACTCGAAAGAGAAAAGGCTAAAAATAGACTATAGCCGAAGTATCTATAACTTTTTAATTAAATAAACGTTTCCGTTAAGTCCTAAGTTTTATTAGTTTTAAAGAGTTCTTACGTTTTAACTCCGTAAATTAATAAATAAAGAACGAATAAAAAACGATTATTAAATAATTTATTACAGTTATAACTCCTCTCCTTTAGAGGGCGCTAGTTATTCTTTATTATACTCGCGCTATACTCGACTTCGTTACGTTAACGTCGTATATAATATATAATAAAACGACCTTAAGTTATATACATTAGGTTATATATCGGATTAATAAATTAAAATAAGTATTTAAGAAATATCGGCTTATTATAGCCTTAAACGAGACCGCGGATAACGAGGAGAATTAATATTATTTTAATATACCTAAACTATACGGTATTATTTATTACGAAGACTTTATTCGGCTTTATAAAAGTATATAAAACTATAATATTTACTACGGCGAAATAGTTTATAAATTCTTATTAAAAGAATTCTATATTAGGATTAATAAGAATAAAGGATTCGAGACCTAAATCCTAAAATATAATACCCGTCGAATTAATATACTAGCTATATAGGATCTTTTAAATTTTCGTAATAACCGAAGGCGCACTATTATTAAAGTAGTATTAGATATTTATATTATATAACTAACGCGTATAAAGTCTATATAGGACCTATTTAAAGAAGGTCTCGACGTCGAATATATAACCCGGTAGAGCCTTAATCGGCGATAATAACGGTAAATTAAATAAATAATAACGACGTAAAAAGTTAGGTTCAGCGACTTTATTAATACTCTTATTATATTTATCCGAGAGAATCGTAAAAAACTAAACGGTATTAAACGCGATTTAGTTAATATAATTCGATATAAACGAGACCTATCCTAGATAGAAGAATACTATATTAGTATATATACTTCGGTGATTTATTAGGCCCCTAATAATAAAGATAAGAGTAATATTAAATATTTAAAGAAACTTATAATTCGATATATACCTAGTTAACGAGATACGTTTAAGAGCCGTTAAGATTACGTATAAATATAATTAGATCCCGTTAACGACGACCGAGTTAAAGAGGAAAACGAGGAATTTAGGAGAGAATTAAAATAATTTAAAATTATTATTATTATAATTAATACCGAAAGGTATAACGAAAAGGGTAGGCCGGCGATATATATTAATACCTTTATTAAAATACTCCGGTAGCGAAATAATAACGAAGTCGACCCCGTTTATAATATATTCGAAGTCGAGGTTATCCCTAGAAGTAAAATAATTAACCCTTAAGTTTTAAATTCTCGGCGGTTCTTTAAGGTATATAATATCCTTCGTAGTATTTATTTAATACTTATAAATAGAGAGAAGACGGTATTCTATATAAATAATTTCGTTAATTAAGATTAATATAATATTATTTATAACTAGGATTTCTTATTTAAAGGGATTCGGGCCGCCGATCGTTTTATAAAAAAAAACTAGTAGAGTATAATCATACCTACCCTCTCTTATCTTATTAATATTAAATAATTTATATTTAATTTAAAATATTTTCGTCGGTATTATAAAAGCTTTAAATCTAGTCTTAATATAATATTTTTATCTAGTTTAGATCTAAGATAAATTAGACTAGTTCTAATTTAAACGTGTATAAATATACTAAATAATCTTTTATTTTAATTTCCTCCTAGAGTACCCTCCTTTATAAATTATATTATTAAAATTATTTTTATACCTAGTTATCGCGCCTTAAATCTTAAATATATTTTATAATATTCGTTTCCTAGTCTATTTCTTATAGTATAAAATAGTTAAAAGTCTTAACTATTAAATTAAATATTATCTTATCGATTAATTATCCTAACTACTAAAAATCGAATTAAGAATAAATACGTTTAAAAGACGACGGTTATTTATAAACGAAATTAGGTATAATTATCGAGGACGGAGATAAAGACGAATTTAAAAACGAAGGAGGCGAGATTATCGACCCGTCGCGACCTCGGAAAAGACTACGAGAGGATCGGACGTATAATTAATAACGTAATATTATATTTTTATTATCGCGAGTATATCGGGGAGTAGGTTTATAAATAAACCTAAATTAATACTTTATTAACCTAAATTAATATAGCCTCCCGTATTTTCTTTACGCGGTTACCGTATCTCGACCTATATAACGCCCTCCTTATATAATAATAATTATTTTATATATAAAGGAGCGCGTTTATCTAAAGAGTATATACGCCTTATTAGTAATTTTATTCCTTTATTACTCCGGTCTAAAAGCTCCCGCCTTAATAATAATTAATTATCTTTATCCGCCTACGAGTCGAGTTAATTAAGATATAAATATTATAATAAATAAAGATACTCCCGGGAGGTTAAATTTTACGATTTCTATAAAGATAAAATACGGTATCTCTAGGTAGGAATAAAGCGGCGAGATACTTTAATATATAATACCGCGGGCTATAAAGTTATTTTATTAAATATATTTCTATACTTTTTAACTACTATTTTTATAAGATAAAAAAATAATAACTACGGACTATAAACGGACCTTAAAATAAAACTTAAACTTAATAATTATATAAGGTAAATATAACTCGAGGTTAAAAATAGGATAATTAAGAAAGAGGAGTTTAACGAAAATATTAATAATATCTCTATACTAAACGAGGTAAGAAAGGTAACGCGTTATTAATTTAATATATTATTAATATATATTAACGATTATATTAACTACTAGACTTAATTAATAAAAAGAGGATTCGGATAATAAAAAAGATCCGCGAATATATCTAGAACTATTATATTTTTAGAAGAGATATAACGGAAACTATATAAGGACTTTTAACTCGGAAGTTATAAGTAATTAATTATAATAATAATTATATATAGGCTCATTATAATTAATATTAGTAATTATTACCTTATTAATTATATTTATATAATAACTAGCCGAGAGGTAAATATAGGTTCCTAAATAAAATTATAATAAAGGTATATATTTCTTTATTCTTCTTAAAGAGGGTAAATGTATTAAGGATAAAGAATATAACGAAATATATATTCGAACTAATTCGAGCTAAGACGCTTTATTTAATATATTTAATAATATATATTATAATAAAAGACTACGAATTTAGCTTTAAGAGGACGATAGCGTTTTAAGGCGAATAAATTAAGAGTATATTATTCCCTCTAATAATGCCGATCCTTTTAATTAACGCTGATATTCTATATATAAAAATATATAAAGATATATAAAGGGGTTAAGAAGGATTTAAATCTAAATACCGCGAATTAATCCTACGGGTACTACGGGAGAAGATTAAGATATAAATTAATTATATATTAAAGAAGGATAAATATAATATTAAGGCGATCCGGGATTCCTTTAAAGAAAAGGATAATTATAATTTATTCGATAAGGATACGAATAAAGGAGGGTAGGATATAATAGATTTATAAATTTTATTTAATTTTATTCCTTTACTAACTTCTTATAAATACCTAGCGATAACGATAATAAAGGTAGTATATATTAAGAGAATACTACTAACGAAAATAATAGTATATAGGATAATCTAGATAATATAGAATAAGAAATAATAAATAAACGAGATATAGTAATACTCGTCGACCGTATAGTTTATAATTTATTAATATAGATATTAGGTAAGCGTTAAGAGTAGTAATAAATAAAAGCGATTATCGGATATAATAATATTACTCTCTTCGTATACTATCTAGCCTATTAACGGGAATATTAAATAAATAAAAGCTAAAGTAAAGAGAAAGGAAAACTATTATAAAAAATAATAATAATTTCTTTTTCGTAGAAATGGCTGGCTAAAATAAGATATTAAATTATAAATAAAAGTTAGACTAGTACTCTAGCTAGTCGAGTATTATAATCGCCTATAACCGACTGTATAAAAGAGGTACGTAACCGCTTATAACGGAGTTATATTCGCTTATTACTATATTATACTATATATACTAACTTTTATTAAATAAGAGTAATTAATAATAATTTAATAACGCGGGATAAAGAGCTGAAAGATATATTAAATTTTATAAATTTTATACTTCGATTCGATAGGAGAGAAGATACCCTATATTTAAATATTATATATATTAAATTTAAAGTAAAATATAAAGTGAAAAAGGACGAGAGGATTTAATACTAGCTACTAGCTTAGACTATATTCGATAATAACTAGGGTTTTCAGAAATTTTTAAAATATATATTAATAATTAAAATTATTAAAACTACCCAGGGTTCTAAATATAACTAAAAATCACCGTCGCTATAATAGTATATCTATAATAAGAGATTTAATATATAGACTTATATATCTCTTACGTTAAAGAATATAAATAAAGTAATAGTAATAAAAGTTAAAAGAGAGTATAAATTATTATTAACCCTAATATAGATTTAAAAAAAAAATTATCTGCGCTAAAATTTCGCGTTAATTATAAAACTATATTTAAAATAGAAAAATAATATAGGTTAAATTATCCTAAAAAGACCTTTAATCGACCGATAAAATTATATTAAATAAAATATTAAGGAAAGTACTTCTAGTAATTATTACGTATAAATTAAGAATTAAATATACGAGTTTTAAATATTCTTACGAACTAGAGGTATTCTTAGAAGCGAGTTAGATTCTTAATTACGCTCAAATAAATTAATAGCGCTCGGGAGTTAGGATATAGTATTACCCCGCTTAAACCGGCTTAACCGGTAAATTACGAGCGCTCAGAGCGCTTAAAGCCTACTCTATACTTTTATAGATATACCTAGTTAAAAAGTAGCGATAACGAGAGGTATATACCTAAGTCTATATAAAGAAATATATAAATAATATATTATTAGGATATTCGGGCTATATAACTTTATATACGACTAAATAAATAATTTAAAATTATTAAAAAGTAGTTTTACTAGTTCTCGATATAATACTCTCTTAATATTATTATAGTACCCGTACTCTAAATAAAACTCGATAGGTAGATTTAATATAATAGTTATTTCCTAATAAAGATAAATAAAGGGCGATAAAATAAAAGAGAAATATAATTATACTTTTAAAATTATCGACCCTAGAAAAAGAATTTAATTTAATATCTAGCCTATTATTTATATTCCTTAATAAGTTCGTCCGCGAAAATATTTTTAAAATTTATTTAATAGTTTTATATAAATCCCTAGTCTTTTTAAAATAGGAGGTATTTAGTAGTATAATTCTTCCTCTTTTTAATAACGCGGCTATCGAGGATATATTTTAATTTTTATTCTAGTTTTAAATTATCTCGCTCGGTTTCTATTACTTTAAGATTCGTAAGTCGTAGATATTTAAAAGGGTCCTAATCTAGCGGTAAATACTACTCTAACTATATTATTAAAAATACGTTATAAATCTTCTAATTTTCCGGGATATTAAGGCGGTATACGAGCCTACCGATATAATTAAGAATTTTAAATAAATAAATTATTTATTAATTATATTTACGACTAGTAAATTTATTTACCGGAATATTATAATCTTTATATAAATATAGTAAAGCCTAGTCCCCTTTACGGAAGTATTAGAGGTAATAAATACGATTATAATACTCTTTATTATATATTTAAATAAAGGTAATTATATCTAAAGTTTAAATATATATTAGTTTTTTTAATAAAATATTATTCTCCTAGTTTCCTAGGTCTAATATATTATTAATAGTAAAACCGAAAATTATTTTATTTAGGGTATATTTAATAAACTAGGAAAATATATTATTATATTATATAATTATAAAAGGTAGTATTTCTTCTTAGGTTTTAAAATTTTATAAAATAATAATCTAGAATCGTAATATAATTTTAATAATCTAATTTATATACTCGTTTAATTTATCCGTTTATAGATAATAGGCGGTAAAGAATATTAAATTTATTTTAAACTTATTGAATAAAGCCTTCTATAGGGTATTTATAAATTTACGGTCGCGGTCGAAAAGAATAATCTTCGGAATACTTTAATCTACTAAATATAAATAATATAAAAATATATCTACCTATTATTCTATTTTTTATATTAATTTTCCTAGGATCGCGGTTACCTTTCGGGAGAATTTATATATAATAATTATAATATTATCGAATCCTTTTTATAAAAAGAGTAAGGCTAGGATAAAATCGATAAAAAATATATAAAAAAGAGAGGGCGGTATAAGAATAAATTATAATACTTTATAAAGTTTATACCTAGGAGTATTAAATAATTAATATTATAAATAATATCGTAAATACTCCCCTAATTTCTTATTTAATTTATATATATACTAATATTTAGTTATTATTTTATAGTATTTATATTTTCCTATATAAAAACTAGAATATACGACGTTAAATAAAGTTTTAATATATAAAGAAGGTATATATAAACGCTCCGGTATATATACTCGATTAATAGTTAAATATATAATTTATTTTAGTTTAAAAGTTATTATTCTAGTACCTTTAAAATAATTCTTATTTAAACTATATATTTATTTCTACTAATATATAAACTTTATATATATATACCTAGAGTATATCTAGCTCGCCTTTTAAAAAGTCCTTAACTATATTCTTCTACTATAGTCGGGATAGGGTATCTAGTACTATAAATTTAATACTAGGTTTATAACGGATCTTTATATTTTAAAAATACTAGATATAATCTAAGGCCTATACGATACGTAAATTAATCTTTATTATAGATAAGGTAGTTATATTTATTTATTTAACTATATTAAGCGTAACTTTATAATTAATATAAATAATTATTTTAGGGGTTAATTCGACTATATATTTAACTTTAATAAATATTTATATTATTTCTACTAGTTTTATTTTAGTAGGTTAATAGTATATTTTTATATTTTTAAAAAGTCGATTAAGGAAAAAGATAAGTTAAATTTACTTCTAATCGGGATAAAGGTCTTTTAATTCTTTTATAATATAATAAATTATAACCTCGTAACCGAATTCCTTACTAGTATTAAGGTCGATAAATAGTTTCTTTTTATTATTAAAATAGTATAAAAAGAAAGATTTAGAAAGGGTATTTTAAATAATTTTAAATAAACGAATCTCCTATAAGGAAAGTAATTTAAAACTAGTTTTTTTAATATATTCCTATCGTTAAGCGCCTATAGAGGGTACTTTATTTAATAACGCGGTTTTCTTATTTTATAAAGGCCTAACTAGAGTAATATAATCTTTAATATAATTTTTTAACTAACTAGTTATTCCTAGGTATATTTTAAATATTATTAATATTTAAGAGAAAGTTAGTTATTTAATAATTATAAATTTTTCTTTAAAAGTTAATAGCCCGAACGAGTTAATCTTTTAATTAAATAATATAATTAATAAATAACCGATAAACGCCTTTTTAGAGTTAATTAAAATATTAAATTTAACGAATAAAGAAAATATCGTATATAGATATTAAATATAATCCTCGAGGGTCTAAGAGAATACTATAATATTATCGATATATACTCGGGCGAATACTTTATAGATATATAGGATTCGGTTTATTTATTATTATATATATATAAACGAGTTCTTAAATCTTACTACCGTAATATTAAAAGTCTTTTAGCCGCGGTATAATACGACGGTAAACTTATATCTATTTTTAGAATATACTCGTTATTAATAAAAGAAACTAGCCGCGTCGATAACGATAATTAAATAATAACCCTTAACGGCGTTAATTATATTATTCTATAAAAGTAAATAGTAGACGTTTATTATAACTATAGTATTCAAACTTCGAATATTAATAACGGTACGACCCTTTTTAGTACCGTCTAATTTTATAATTTAAATAACGAAGATTAGGAAGTTAAATAGAGTAGTTTATATTATCTATTTAAATCGTCCCTAAATATATAATTTATTAAAGATTTCGTTAATAATCTTCCGGCTCTCGTTATTTATAGGATAAATATATACTATTTTAAATACTTTATCTTCCTAGTCGGTACGAAGTAATATATATATTTATTCGTTTTCTAGAATATTAATAAAGCCTCCTTCTACCTAGAGTATAAAGAATTAATTAATAATCTTTATTAACTCCGGTTATTTACTATAAATAATAATATCGTTTAAGAGGATATTATTCTTTACCGAAGTAATTATCTTTATTAATAGAATAAAAGATCGGGAATTAATTAAGTTCTTTACCTCTTTACCCTCTAAAGATTATTTAAGAAATAATAAATTAATACTAATAGTAATTGTATTATTAAAAGCGTTTTTAATAAAAGTTTCTTTATACTCTTAAAGAGGCCTTTATATAACGAGCTCGCGAACGTCGTTATCGCTTATAATAATATTATAGTAGTTATTAAATTAAACCTCTAGTACCTAGCTAAGTTTTATATTTCTTAGAATTTTAACGAATTTATTTATTTTATTCTTTATAAATATTGATTTTATTCTATTATTAACGATTCTAGTAAAGAGATATAAGTTAATATCTACCGGTTTAAAGAAGTAGTTTTATACTAATAGATTAAATTTATAGACTTCGATAATTATAATAACTTATAGGGGGATAATTTTTATTTTTATAATATATACCGGCCGGTTTATATTTACTCCCCTTAAATAAATATCGATAGAGTACTTTATATCGTAGCTACCGATATAGGTTATTTAACGAGATATTAATATATTAATTCCTTTAAGGGCTATAATATTTATATTAATAAATATATTTATTTTAAAATTATCTATAATATGAACTTCCTTAGGGGCGGTTTCGGTTATTATTTTATTACTACTCTTATCTTTCCTAGGGAAGTATAAAGAGATAACGATATATTTAGAAATAATATAGCGGTTAATACTAATACCGGTAATTTAGAGTAGGGTTATTATAATACGAATTCTAGCTTTTAAGAGGAAGTATATTATAAATTTATAATTAATAATAATTATTTTATAACTAGTATTTTTATAGCTCTTTTTTATTTTAATTTCAAAGTCTAGGCCGACCCGAATATTAATATACCGGTATTTCTTAAATATTTATCCTATTCCTATATTTTTGGAAGAGTCGTAGTTTAATTTAATAATAGGTTTTTATTTTAGTAATTCGTTATTCGTTTTAATTTAATAATAGGTTTCCGTATTTTTATTTATTACTAAAGACTATTTACTCTTCTAAATAGTATTTATAATTAAATATTTAGGGTAGGAGGTTTTTATAGGGTTCCTACCTAAACTTTAATTTCTAAAATATATATATAGTATATTTTTGGAAAAGAACGACTCTTTATAAATATAGTACTCGATTTATTTAAACGAATCGATAATAATTACTTAATAACCGGCTATTTCGTTTTATTTATTATAATAATCTTTTTACTACTAATCCTAACTCTATTTATTAATATAATTAATATTAGGCGTAGATTACTCTTTTATTTATTACTCTATAATATTATTTTCCTAAAAATAGTTCTTTTATACTTTAATTCTATAGTAAATAATTATATACCTAGAGGGTATTTACTATTACCCGAAATAATTAGAATTATAACTATCGGTTATAGACCCGCGGTTTTCTTCGCGCGGTTAAAAATTAGGACGATTCTTATTTCTAGGAGGGAAAGATATATTCCTAGTATTACTACTAGTAATCTATAGTTAAATAAGTAACGGTTGAATTTAACGAGGCTACTACTATATTTAAAAGATATTTAGTATATTCTAATAAGCCGGATTAGTAAATTAATAAAAAGTAATTTAAAATAACTAGTTCTACTATAGCTAGAACTAGTTAAGTTATTAATTCTATTAACTTTACTATAAACTCTTTAGTTTAGGAGGCGGTAGAGGCCTAATTATTTTATTATTTTATATTATTCCTAGTTAGACTTCTTCCTTAGTATTAAATAAATTAAAGAATTTATCTAATAGGATATTAAATTTAAGCGGATTAATAAAAGATTTAAAATTAAAACTAATATAGTTATAAACTATAAATATTTATTAATATATATTAAGAATATCGGCGGTTTTAGTTAAATTAAATATTTTATTTATATACTACCTAGGCGTTTTACTAGTACGTATTTAAACGAATTTATATTTATTAAAACGAAGTTTATATATAGTTTTTAATATCTTTATTTTAAATTATTTAATAAAACGACCTATTTATTTAGGGCTAGCGAAGGTACGTATTAATATTTTAATATTAATATTTAATTTATTCGAGAATTATTTAAGAGTTATTTCTTTAAAATATAAAAATATAAACTTTTATACTTCCTCTTCGTTATATTATTTAATTATATTATTAACGCGATTCTTAAAGTCGAAAATATTTTTATATATAGTATATCTTTTTAAAATAAATAAATTATCCTTTTTATCGCTCTTAAGGTCGAAGAATTTAATCTCTTCGAGTTTTAACTTATTCTAGGCGTTTACTCTAGAACTAGTATCGTTTTAACTAATTAAATTATTTACTTTTAATAGGTTTTAAGATCCTATTAAGTCTTTCTTTATTCTAGTTACTAATTTAATAATAAGAGCCTAAATCTCTAGCGATTCTATAAATTATATTATTTATTCGGAATTTATAATAGGTTACTCGGGCTCGGGAGGAGTTATAATTTCTTTATTTTTAAATTCGTCCTCTAAAGACTATTCCTTTTATAAATATTAACGTAGTTTTTTAATATTCCTTCGGAAGGTACTAATAGGCGGTATTATAAATATCTTATTTATAATTTAAAATAGTTATATAGTAGGCTATTTAAACTTAATATACTCCGAAAGATTATTATTAAACTACTTCGCTTTCTAGGCTCTCTTTAATAAATACTAAAGAGGTACTTTAATAGGAGGATAAAAAAACTATATAATTATCTAAATAACTATTTATTTAATATTAAAAATAACTTTTACTTATTTTAGAATATATTTACTTAATAGTAGGAATTCTTATAAATAGAAAATAAAATTAATTATAATAAAGTTTAATTAAACTTCTTCTAGGGTAATAACTAGAGTAATAATTAATAATAAATATTAAAAGTAGTAATACTAGGCGAATAATAAGAGTAGTATTAAAAAACTAATATTTTAATATTCTTTTTCTATAGCGGAAGCGTAAGAGATATAATTAATAATATATTTACTAGGCTAGATATTTATTTAATAAATAATTTATTAAAATAAATAACTATATTAATAAAAGAGAAATAAATAAAGAGACGTTCTAAATATTTAATTTAATATTTATTATAGATACCCTAAATGAAAAGGGTATTAAATAGGTTATTTTAATAATTTAATAAAGAGTTTAGAAATACTTATTTAAGGTAGTAGGGTATAGTACGGAAATATTAAATAAATATAACGTAAATAAAATTTATTATCGATATAGAGTAAATTATTTTAAATATAGTAGTTAATAGAGAGTATATTAACTATATTAGAGGTTATTTTACTATTTATAACTAATATAATCGTTCTTACTAATATAGAAGAGGTATAGTTCTACGTTAATATTATCGTTACTATTAAACGGTTAATATAATAATAAATAATATAAAAAATATTAATTATTCTATAAAGAATTTGGCTTTAATATATTAAAATCCTAGTATTACCCTAGTCCTAATAGGGCTAGTAGTAGGGCTCAGCCCGCCGTTTTAATAAATATTTATAATAATATTTCTATTAAAGTCTACCCCGTAATAATAACTATTATTATAAAATTTATAAATATATAAAAATATAAAGTAGTAGTACGTTATATACGCCTACGCCCCGTTAAAGGCGTTAATATATTATATATACCTACGCCCCGCTACTTTTATAATATTATTATTTATCGATATAAGGTTCTAGCTTTAATATCGCGGGGTTCTAACTCTTAATAATTTTATATCGAGTTAATATTCCCCCGTTTTATTAGAATCCTTAGAGATTAATTTTATTATTAAATCTAGGATTTAAAAACTATTTAATATTAAACCCCGTAACTACTTTATGTCTTTTATATTATTATTAAGCCGCTAGCTCTACGCTAGTAGTTTTAGGTATTATAATTTTAATCTTTCTTCTCTTTCTAAAGAAAAGACCTATCGTCGTTATAATATCGGGTTTAACCTCGGGACGTCTAGAAGAATTTAGCGACGATAATATTAATTAAACCCCTTCCAACGACCCCCGCCGTAAAGATAGTAACGAATTCGAAGGTATTACTACCCCCGAAGAGACTTTAAACGTATAATTTAAAGTTATTAAAGAAGAAAACCGTCGCCTTAAATAATAATAAGAGTTAAGGGTATTATAAACTTAAAATTAAGGGCTACGTAATCCTACTACTTTTATACTCGCTAGCGGAGTATTAACGGAATATATTATTTATAATAAAGGTCCTTTAATTATTATACCTACCGGTAGAATAATAATAAGTTTAACTATATTTAATAAAGATATCTTTATTAGGGCGAAAATACTACGCCTTAATAAAATACGTTCTTATAAAAGTATAAGCGAAGGTAAATATTTACGCTAGTTCCGCGACGTAAATATTAAATTTTTAATTAATTTTAAGTATTTTACTACCGATTATTTAAAGATCGTATATTATATAGACTCGTTAAAAAATAACTCTTTAACGTAGTAATATAGATACTATAATTTATATAATTTAACTAGTATTACGTTTAGCTTTTTTAAGAAGTTTCTTCTTAATTTAATAACGGATTTAGTTAATCGCCGTCTCCTCGCCTACGAGAAGTAGGAGGAAGCGAAGTAATAACTTTATTAAAAGGTATCGTTATTTAAAGCCTACTTTAAAGAAATAAAGATTTAACTATCTTTATTTTTAAAGGAGTATAAGGTAAATTTCTTCTTAATAAAACTTAAATTTAAGTTTAAAAATAAGATCCTTAATATTAATAGTATATTTATTTAAAGAGAAGAAATTCTTACCTAAGTTATTATATAAGAAAAGAATCTAGAGCGTATACGATTAATAAATAGTTTTAATTTTAATTCGGGTTCCTAGTTAAAGAACCTTAATAAAGGAAAATTTATAATAAACCGAATTATTAAACTTAACGCCGGCGATAGTATTAAATAAGTGTATTTAAAGAAGAAGGGTAATAAATATAAAATTAATACTATTAATTCTTCGTATAATAAAATTATCTATTAATATTATAAAATAGAAAGTTATATTAAATTTAAATATCCCGACCTAGATAAGTTAGTTACGTACGTCGGCGCGGTATCGGTAAAAAACGATTAAGCCTAACTAACGCCTCGGAAGAAAAATAAGAAAAACGATTAATAGAGGTATACTCTTTTATTCTTTTTAAGGGTTAAATTACTCTCTAAAATAAAGTTAGGTAGTTTATTATCTTAATTAACTCTAGAGCGTAGATTAATTTAATTTTATAGCGATTCGTCGTTAAAAACGATTTAGAACGTTATAACGTTACTTTACTACTAACTAAAGTAATTAATAAATAAAGTATATATTATTATAGCGCGTATTAATTAAATTATTAAATAATCGATAATTAAGGTTAAGGGCGTAAATATAATATTTTATTCTACGCTATAAACTTTAAAAGTTTAGATATTATTCTAGGTATACCTAAATTACATTAATTAAAAATATTAATTAATTTTAAGGCGGATTAATAGCGGTTTAAAGTTAATTCTAGTAATTTATAAATTAAAGAACCGGTTAAATTTACTAGTAGTCTTAAAAATAAACCGAATATATTCACGGTCGTATATATTATAATAACGCGAGGCGAATAAAAAGAACTTCTTAACCTAGAGGTTCCTAGGGAATTTATAAAGTTTTATAATATTTTTTTTAACGAGAAAACGAGTACCCTATTTATTTTTAAATAAAGGGATTACGTTATTAAAATAAAGATTAATAAAGAACTACTTTATAAACCTCTTTATAACCTATCTTAAATTAAATTATCGGAGTTACGATATTATTTAGAATCCTTACTTTATAAAGGCTAGATCCGTTATTTAATATCTTTAATTAAAGTATTTATTCTTTTTATACTAAAAAAGGATAGTAGGCTACGTCTTTATATTAATTACTAGGGCTTAAATATAATAATTATTAAGAATCGATACTCGTTACCTTTAATTACCGAGATATTAAACCGCCTATACGGTTTTAAAATCTTTACGAAGTTAGATTTAAAGAATATTTATTATAAGATCCGGATTAAGGAAGGCGATAAATAAAAAACTATTTTCCGAACTCGTTATAATTACTTCGAATATTTAGTTATACCTTTTAGGCTCGCTAACGTACCGGCGATATTTTAAATTTATATTAACCGTACGTTTATAAATTTAATAAATATAACGTATATAATATATCTAGATAATATCCTAATTTATAGTATTAATCCGGCGGAGTATTAACGGTATATTAAATAAATACTTAAACAATTATGTTAATTCTAGTTATTTATTAACTTTAAGAAATATTAATTTAATACCGAAACGGTCGAGTTTTTAGATTTTATTATATTTATTAATAAAGTAATTATAAACCTAGAACGCGTTAGGATTATTAAGGAATAACTTTAACCGAAAATATATCGGGAGGTATAAATCTTTTTAGGCTTCGTTAACTTTTATAAATAGTTTATTTATAGTTATTTTAATATTACTACGCCGCTTACTAGCCTATTTAAGAGTAGTAAAATAAATAAGAAAATAAGTCCGTTTAAATAAATAAACGGCGCTACGGAAGCGTTTTAAATCTTACGAGATATATTTATAAACGCGCCTTTTCTACGTTATTATAATCTAATTAAATAATTACGTATAAAGACGGATACTTCTAACTTTAATTTTAACTCTATACTATTATAATAAAATAAAGATAATTATTAACGCCTTATAATATTCTAGTTACGGAAATTAAATCCCCCGGAATAAAACTATAAGACCTATAATTAAGAATTACTCGTTATTATAATAGTAATAAAATAATAGTAATACTACCTAGAAGGTAACCCTTATTATATTAAAGTCTAGATTAATTATAATAATTTAAAGGATTTTATAAAATAGAAGGAGTTAAACTCTAGGTAGGCCCGCTAGGTATTTAAATTAACTATTTATAACTTTAAGATCTTTTATCGGGCTAGAAAATTAAATCCTACCGATATACCGTCGCGGCGCCTTAATTATAAAGAAGTATCGCCGTTAAATATTAAATTATTATTAATACTTTAGAATAAACTTACTCTTTAGACTAGCGGTTAATTATCGGAAAGAGATAAAGAAGTTAGGGTAGTTATAACCCCTACTTTTTAAATTATAAAGTTAAAAATAGTAATTCTAAGGCGGGATATTATAATAGTATTTAAAACTACGTATAATAATCCTAAAAGGCCTATTAAAACGTTAATTCGGGAATTATAAACTTATAATAATTAAATAAACTTTTTTTAAACTAGAGCGAATACGTTAAAGGACCGCCGTCGTATAAAGAATAAAGTATAGGTTATAAACTCCGAGGGACTATTAAGATATAACGGTCGCTTTTATATATTAAGGGATAAAGCTCTAAGAGAAGAGTTTATAAAGAGATATTATAATAATTCTTTAATAGGCTACTTTAGCGCTATAAAGTCGTATAAATTATTTACCCGAAAATTTTTCTAGGGAGGTAGCCTAAAGTAAGTTACGGATTATATTAAAATTTATAATATATATTAACGGACGAAGGCGCCGCGATATCGCTTATATAGCGAATTAAATTCGTTTTTTATTACTATTTAGCCTTAAAAGGAGATTTTTATAAACTTTATAACTAATTTACCGTTTAATAAATATAAAAGTACCGTTTATAACACTATCTTTATTATTATAAATCGATTTATTAAAATAGTTAGATATATATTTATAACTATTAAAATCGATACCGCTTAGCTAGCGGAAGTATTTTATTCTAAAATTATTTACCGTTATAATATACTTAATAGTATTATTAGTAATAGAGGTTTTATTTTTACGAGCACCTTTTAATCGATTATATATTTTTATTCGAAAATTAAACGACGCCTAAGTATTACCTTTTACCCTTAAATAAATAAGTAGATAAAGTACTAAAATTAGGTACTAAAGTATTATTTATATATATTTATTAATAATAAGTAAATTAATTAAGCTAGATTATTATTTATAGTAGAATTCTTAATAAATAATAATTAGAATACCGCCGTCGGAACGACGTCGTTTTTCCGTATATACGGTTATTATCTTAAAATCCGTTAAGAGATCGAGGACGACTTTAAGAAAGGAAGGGTACTAGTTATAAATAATAAAATACGATAATTATAAACTTTAAAGAATAAAGTTACGGAGCGTCTTTAAAACGTTACCGAGTATTAAATTAAATAATATAATAAAACGTATAAACTATAAAGTTATAAGGTTAGCGATTTAATTATATTATTAATTAAAAACCTAAAGTAAAAGCGCCTAAATAAGAAATTATCTTATAAGTTTATAAGGCCCTTTAAGATTATTAATAAAATAAGAGTATAAATTTACCGCCTATTATTACTTTCTATATATAAAATTTATAATATCTTTTATATATCGTTACTTAAGTTATATTATCTTCGCGATTATATTAACGCGGCGGAATCTTTTATATAAACCCCCGAATTTATTAATAATAATAAATTATAAGAGGTAGAAGAGGTAATTAATAAGATTAAAAATAAAGAAAGTATTTAATATAAAGTTAAATAAACTAGTTAAAGCGAAGAATATAATTAATAATTATTAGATAAAGAGTTTACTAGTACTAGTAAATTAATTAAAGCCTTTAAGTAAATAAGTAGTAAATATAAATATATAAATATAGTTAAAGAGGTTACCTAGTTATATAAGATAATAAAGCGGAGTAAATAGAGCCGACGTTAAAAGTAAGTATTATTATTTTTATATTAATACTTATATAACGAATATTCTCCTTTATACTTATAACTTTATTATATAGTTTTAAAATATAACTAAATTTAATTTATTATTAAACTATTTATATACGATAACGATAAGATATTATATTTATAAAAATACTTTTACTTTAAGTATAATCTATATAAACGCCTAGAATATATTATTAAATAATATATCTAGGTAAGTTTAGCTAGCGCCGATTTAAGAAAAAAAGAATTCGATATCGCTACTATATTATACGAAAGATTTAATTATTATCGGAATTATTAAAAGAAGACGTAGTCTCCCTAGTATAATCCTTAAAGATATTATCTTCCTCGGGGCTCTTTAGGTCCCGTTTATATTAACGGAAACTCTCGGTCTTTTCTTCGAGAACCTTATTTATCGCCTTTAATTCCTTAATATATTAGTTCGCTATCGTTAATTAATTCTATAAGTTAACGATTATAATAGGAGTTTACCTACTAGTTATTATCGTTTTATTATATACTTTACGCTATTAGGTAATTTCTTTATTTATTTATTTATATTTATATTCTTCTTTAGGAGTCTTATTATTAATACGGGTATACCGATATATAAATCTCCTTACTTTCCTTCGGAAAGGCTTAAGGATCTATTATTATTAATATATACTACTTTAAAGTTTACGATTATAATTTACCTTTACGTAACGGTCGATTCCGTAGCGATTAATATAATAAAGCGTATAAAGAGGGGACGTACCTCGAATATAATTATTATTAAATTAATAGAAGTAAACCCGGTAAGGGAGCTACGAAGTATAATAAACTATTATTATAATTAATATTACGTAGTCGCGCTAATAACGGACTAGTTATATTTACTAGTATATTTATAACTAAATTATATTAAACTAATATTATCGGTGAGTAGGAGTTATTTATAGAGTTAAAAGAAAGCTATATATAACGAGAGTACTATTTATATATTAGTTATAATATTAAAATATTATTATAGAGCTAGAGTAATAATATACGAGAAAGACTAAAGGAGTTACGAAGAGAGAAAGTAAATAGGCGAGCGAGTTTATTTTAATAATAAATCGTCGCGCTAAGTACCTTATTATTATAGTACGTCGATACGCGCCTCCGCTCCGCTACCTCGCTTTTATTAATAAATATAATCGTTATTATAGTAGTTATATTATTATTAATCTCCCGGTATAATATTAGGGCTGTACCGTTTATATATAATACTTTACTACTAGTGTTTTTATAGTATAGTAGGAGTATATAATAAGAGTAGTTACTATTATTCCGTTACTAATATTATAAATACTATAAGAATAATCTAATATACTATATTTACTATAAATACTATAAGCGCTATAAGAACGATAGTATATATTATTTCGCTCCGTTATTATTATATATAATAGTACTATAGAGACGAAAGAAATATTACTTAACTAGTTATTATTACTATATATTAACGCTGTAGGGACAGCTTTATAAATATACTATTTATTTACTACTAATACTACTATATAGTAGAGGTAGTTTAGTAGTATTACTTTTCCGTTACTAATACTATATAATAGTACTATAGGAAATAGTTTCGTGTCGCTCCGTAACTAGTATTATATATTAGCGTTATAGGACCGATAGTATAAACTAGAAGACTCTTTTTCCTTATTCTCTTAAGGGGTTTAAAGATTTTTTAATAAATTTCGATTAATTAATTAAATATTATTCCGTAACTAGTACTGTAGGTATTAAAGGATTAGGTATATAACCTTATATTTAGGTTATTATATAATAACGCTATTATACTAAATAACTCTTTTCCTTTATTTCTCTTAGGGGGTTTAAAGGTTTTTTAATAAATATCTTTTAATTAAAGTATTTAGGTACCTAAGAATTAAGGTCTAAAAAAAAAGTAATTATAAAGTAGTAGTATATTATATACGCCTACGCCCCGTTAAAGGCGCTAGTATATTATATACGCCTACGCCCCGCTACCTTTATAATATTATTATTTATCGATATAGGGTTCTAGCCTTAATATCGCGGGGTTCTAACTCTTAATAATCCTATATCGAGTTAATATTCCCCCGTTTTATTAGAATCCTTAGAGATTAGTTCTACTATTAAATCTAGGATTTAAGAACTACTTAATACTAAACCCCTTAACTACTTTACGTCTTTTATATTATTACTAAACTACTAGCTCTACGCTAGCGGCCTTAGGTATTATAAAAAGAGACGAGAAATATAAATAAATATTTAAAAAAGTTCTATAAATAGAAACCTACTATTTCTAGAGTAACTCTAAAGTATTAATATAACGATATTAAAATTAATAATATTATTCTTTATAAAATAATATTTAACCGGTTAAATATTAAATAAAGAAAACTAGAATTAATAATTATTAAAATCGATAAAATACGTCGGTAAAACGAAAAGTGGCTCGATTATGGCTTAGGGCGCTCGACGGGCGCCCCGGGAGCCTTAAACGCGACACTTATCTACCGACTCGATAGGCGCCCGAGGCATATAGCTAAGGGGCCTAGGGCCACTCGGGCGTATACCGAGTAAACCTAAAACCGCTACTAACGGGCACTAAATTAGGGGTGCGCTACCAACTTTGGACCCCCGTCCATAACCCCTGTTTATAGCCATGGCCCTATTCCATTCATGGCCATAGCGCATTCTATGGTCCTGTCGCTGTCGCCACCCCCTAACTGTCACTGTCGCACCCATAAACCCCTGACGTATACCCTGGCGCATGGCCTACGCATCACCCCCGCGAGGATTTCGCCTGAATCGATCGATTCCGGGGATCAAAACTTGCTGGCGTTAGGGGTGGTTCCGGGGGGTCGCTACCGTCGATAGGGGCGATCACAGAACATTAAAATTTTAGGTAGTAAATTACGTGATTTTCTAAGGCCAGGGCCCCTGAAGCTCCGGGCTTAAATTACGCTCGTTAGGAGCCCGACGCGTATTTTATAACGGCCTCGGGCGCCCGTCGAGCGCCCGTCGAGCGACTTAACGCTCGAAGGGTACTCGGCGGGCGCTCGACGGGCGCTCGGGGCCGTTCGGGCGCCCCGAGCCTACCTCGGGCGCCCGAGGTAACTTACCTAATGACCCCGAGCCGCTGGAGCCGGTTTTCGATTTACCGACGTAGTATAGAATTTTTTTATTTTTATTTAACGAGGTTACGACTCGCCTTAAATTTATTTTTATACTTTAATAGACTTAAGCTATCGCCGCCCGAGTACTAAAATAGCGGAGAGAGTAAAGTAGAAGGGTTTTCTTAACTATTAAGGACGGGTTTATATAACTATATTAGGGTTTTTTTATTATAGAGGCGGCGTGGTTTTACCTAAAGAGGCGGAGGTTATTATTAAATAAAAATATATAGAGAGAATAAAGGTAAAAGTTAAAAAAGTTATAAATACCGTTTAAAAGTCGGTTAGTAATATAGCTAATACGGGGTTACTTAGATTTATTCGAGGATCGTATATAAATCCAAGTACCTCGGTACTAACGGCTATATCCGAACTGTGCTGTGCGCCCCCATGGTGTGCGCCCCCAGGACTTTCCGAGCAGATGACGTCATAGTCCGGCTACTATCACGATGCTTGAACCACTTTTATCGATACACTACCAGGACTGCGGAAAAATATCAACCATGGCGCTCAGAGTTCGCCCAACCTTTCGCTTGGCTGTACCAAGGCTGACAGATACCACAAGACCCTCAACGCCAAGAACGCTACTGCGCTGGACAAGGATCTCATGAGCGTAGGAGCCTTCTCCCTTGATCAATTGATGGAGTTAGCAGGTCTGTCTGTATCACAAGCAGGTCGGTCTTCTCTCAATGCAAGTAATTGTCAATCCAGTTTAGTATTTGACAGTCTACCGCGTTCATCCACCAAGCAAAGGCAAAAACATTCTAGTAGCTTGTGGGCCTGGCAACAACGGTAGGCACAACATCGTCAAGATATTTCAAGACGCCATCTCACAAGCCTAGGCGGCGACGGTCTCGTAGCAGCCCGCCACCTCTGGCACTACGGCTACAAACCCACCATCTTCTTCCCCAAAAAAACGAGCAATGAAATCTACGAGCGCCTCGCCACGCAGCTAAAGAATCTCGACATCCCGTTCACTGAAGACTTTGAAAGCTCGCTCCGAACATCTCACCATATCGTCGATGCCATCTTTGGCTTCAGCTTTCAGGGTGAAGTTCGCGAACCCTTTCGTAATGTCATCTCCGCCATGGAAAATACAAAAGTCCCCATACTGTCTGTGGACGCGCCTTCTTCGTGGAGTATCGAGGATGGACCGCCGAAGAGTGGGCCGGGCGCTAATTTCATGCCTGCAACTTTGATTAGTTTGACAGCGCCGAAGCCGTTGGTCAAACATTTCACCGGAACACATTTTGTTGGTGGAAGGTAGGAAATCTCGCGGGGGACTTTTGGATGTTAGAGCTGACGATTCCTAAGGTTCCTTCCGCCCTCGGTAGCGGAGAAGTATGATCTGGATATCCCAGAATACAAAGGCGTAGATCAGATCGTGGAGGTGGGAGTTGAGAATCAAGCGTCAGCGAAGGTCTAGGGGCTTGCAGAGTCTAAGATGTAAGCTTTGTGTCTCGAATCCAACTTCCATCTCAGAAATAGCAAAACTGGGTTCGAAATATACTGAAAAACGAGGTCACTTGCGATCGATCTACAACACCATATCAAATCTCTTATAAAGCATTTCATTAGGTTGTTTGACTCGATTTTTCAACTTAACAAATCCTGAACTTGAGTATCAACTGAAGTGTTTCTGTCTGGCTGAGTAATAAGTGATTGAAAATTTGGATTTAAATTGCTCTATGTGCTCAGACCAAGACCACCAAGGCGTTATGTCACCCCTGATGCGGGGAAATGGAGTGGTGTACTGGAGCGGCGTACTGGGGCGGCATGCAGGGACAACTTTGGCGAGGAGCCTGTCAACATTCGGCGCTAGTACAACTCTTCCATTGGGTCAGGCAACAGGGGATATTGTAGCAATCAGCCACAATCACTCGATCTACTCTGCCTTGAAGATGCATTTCACCCCGTTCTCTACCTACGCTTGTTTTGACGCGTGTGCATCGTTCTACAAGGCTCCTTCCTCAGAGTTCATTATTATTATTACATCAGAGGGAAGAAAATGGAATACAATGGTCCAGCTCAGAACACTGGTCTCGAATTCGACCCCGGCCAGGCCGGACTCCACCTATCACACGAGGGAGACGCGCTACCTGAAAGCCTCCATACGCAAGTTACGCCACACAAGCAGCTCGAAAAAGCCACAGCATCAAAGCAGGCTGAAATTCATTTCAAATTGCCGAGATCAACATTCTGGTTGAGCATTGCACTCGCCATTGCGTTGGCTTCAGCAATAGTTGCTGCCGCTCTTGGTGGCTCTTTGGCAGGTCAAAGACAGCACCGAATGAACAAGATGCGCGTTCCCCATGGTCTTGACAATGGCAGAGAGATACTCAGACTGACTTGGTTTCCTCCAGACTCGCTACCTGTGATCCTAGCCATGCTTCCGCTCAAATCCAGAATGCTTCCAAGGCAAATATCACACCAAAGCCCAGTCAATCGGCCAGCTCTGCAACGACGAGTGCATCTAAAACGGCCTGTAGCGCTGCGCGCACGCCTTCGAGCGACTGCCCCACCCTCATAAGCCCCTTCTTCGCCAACAGTAACATTTTCCAGATACACTGCAACACCGACTTTCCTGGATATGATCTGATGCAATTATACGCCACGCGTTTCGAGACTTGTTTGAAAGCATGTGCTAGCTACAACAATAATCCTTATTGGCATGAGGGTTCTAATTGCACGGGTGCTGCGTATAATCTTACCGTGGTAAATGGCGATGCGTCGACCGGAATAGGTGGGAATTGCTTCCTGAGAGGGAATGCGTCGAGAGTCCCTAGCGAACCTGGAGGCAGTGTTGTCGACAGTGCTTTCGTTATCACCGGCTAGGAAACATCATTGTCAACGACTTATGCGCTGTTTGTTCCTACACATGGCGGTGACAAACATAATATCTATATTGTATTGCCTTGGAACACGATGATCATCGACGATACATTGGAAAATCCTCAGCAAATTAACATCCGAGAACGACGCTCGAAATTAGGCATGTATTTCTACTGACACCGTTGGATTTCTGCTAATGTATTGAAGACTCGGAAATGGAAGTCTGGCGTCAACGTGAATAGCTGACCCAGCCATAAAATTCCGCGTCGATGAAGTCCCCAACAGCACTAGTACCTACCTATTCCAAGCCTCTACTGCATCTGCACAGCGCTGCTGCAGCTAATATGAACCCTCAGGAATTCTTCTCATTGATGTAGAGGACACCATCCGGAAATTTCTCGAATCTAACCCCAGCGACTGCCAGCTGACCTTCTACTCTGGGAAATACCGTTCATTTTCGCCTCTAAGGTGACCATTTTCACTGCTTCAGTGATCAGGATTGTTCACAACACGAGACCTTCAGTCTTCAATCTGTAGATCGTTCCTCTCCTTCAGCGACGATCATCCTCTACGTGGGAGCCGTAGACATCCTCTTGCCCCTTAACGTGGCAGGATTCACAATATTTCTCCTATTCCTATGACCCAGCCGATTCCTATTCACTGACCCATCCCTCTCACTTGATTATGCCGCTCCCATAGAACCCCCTCCACCCCTCCTCTGCAATCGTATTCTCCTCCGCCCCCGCAACGCCCACTCCCTCAGGCACCTGTGCACCCATCCCCCTCAGTACCTCCCCCAACGCCCCCGCCATCTCAGCATCATCGTACACCCAAGTCCACGGCCTTCCCATGACCGCCCCGCCCCGTCTATCCTCTTACGTAGCCCCCAAGCCGTCGTTGAGACCCTTTAATAGGAGCATAGCGATCGCTGTCGCTTTTACTGACAAGCTGGCGGTACTATAGTCCGGAGGGAGGGGACCCTCGACATGGACGTAGCGAGCGGCGGGCGAGATCAGAAAGAGGACGTGGCCCGCAGGGGTGAGGGGTACCAGGCGAATAGATATGTGCCAGTGGTTTGGGACGGAGCCGGAGGGAGAGAGACGGTTGCGAGGGAGAGTGTTGAAGCTTGGACTAGAGTTATGGGATTCATAGTCGTCATGATGAAGATGTTTGAGAGGAGGTGAATCGGAGGGCTGGATTTGCGGAGATAATTTGTCGTAATAGTGGTAATCGTAGCACCTAACTAAGCCAAGCTACGATTATTCTAAGGCTCAAAGGATTCAACAGAGACCAACCTCGATTTATTTGAGATTTCAGGCGCCCATCAAGCTATGTTGTCTTCTATCTCACCTACTCATGTATCTTGGGTTGTTCCAATCAAGTACAAAGGCAAAGATTGCCACATGTCCTCTGTTCTTCTCTACAGCAATCCCTGACTTCTTGTGCATCTACGTAAACATGGCTTGGCTGTTTGTACTGTCGCTGTGCTTCTCTGCATATTTCTTATGGACAGCATACACCTTCTTCCAGAATTATCGCAAAGCGCGCCAGCTCAAGCTGCCTATCCTCATCAGCCCGTTCAATCCTCTCAGCCCATTCTGGGCTCTATTCCACAAACAGCTCGTCCCAGCACTGAAATCTCTCCCATTTGACATAGCCGGCTCTGTACGTTACAGCTACGTAGGCTGGCCATTCGATGACAAGTACGCTATCCATGAGAGATTTGGGGATGCATTTCTGGTTGTTAATGCTGCATTTGTTGAATTGTACATCGCTGAAGGTGAAGCCATTGATGCTGTTGTTTCGCGAAGGAAAGATTTCCCAAAGCCAGTAGAGCTCATGTACCGACCGCTCGAAGTCTTTGGCAAGAATGTGGATACAGTCGAGGGCGAAGAGTGGCAGCGACATAGGAAGATCACTACGCCACCGTTCAACGAGCGTAACAGTGGCCTAGTTTGGAAGGAGTCGCTAAGGCAAGCTGGAGATTTGATCAAAGAATGGTCGGAGCACAGACAACAGGGTGTAACCAGCACGAGTGATGACACGATGACTCTCGCTCTGCATGTACTGACCTCCGCTGGCTTCGGCATGTCCTACTCCTTCCACAAGACTGGGGAAGCCGAATTACCACCTGGGCATACGATGAGCTACCGAGATGCCTTGAACGCTGTCCTGCGTGGTATCATCCCAATTTTTGTATTTCCGCACAAGTGGTTTTCTCTACCTTTTGCGCCCAAAAGTGCTCGTCGCCTGGGCACCGCCATAAAAGAATTTAGAGCCTATATGACAGAAATGGTAGCGAAAGAGCGGACCATGATCAGCAAGCGCGATCCAGGTACGGGCAACCTGATGAGCTCCCTCGTACGAGCATCAGATCAGGCTAAAGAGCACGCTCTCACCGACGACGAGATCTTCGGCAACACTTTCATTTACAATCTTGCTGGTCATGAAACTACGGCCAACACCTTGGCCTATGCCATCAATCTGCTTGCCGTCTTTCCTGACTATCAGGACTGGATATTTGAGAAGCTCAAAGTTGTTCTTGGAGATCAAGACAGTGCCTCAGCGCCCGAGTACGAAGAGGTCTTTCCTAAATTGAAGCGTTGCCTTGCCATCATGTACGAGACCCTCCGACTTTACGGCCCAACTACCACATTGCCAAAGTATACAAACGACAAAGCGCAGCCTCTCACCATCAGCGGCAAACACCACATCATCCCCGCCCACGTAGTCATCCACCTAAATCAATCAGCCGTGCACACCCTCCCAAAATACTGGGGTTCCAACTCCCTCGACTGGCTGCCCGACCGCTGGATCAGCTCATCCGCCGGTGCCGATTTTGCCAAAGAGCCTCCAGGTGGCAAAGGCACTTTCGTCCCCTGGGCTGAAGGCGCGCGCATCTGCCCAGGGAAGAAATTCGCGCAGGTCGAATTCGTTGCTGTGCTTGCAGTGCTGTTTCGGCGGTGGAAAGTCCGGCCGGCGACTCGTAAGGAAGAAAGCCTGGACGAGGCGAGGGAGAGGGTACTTAGGGTTGTAAAGGATAGTGAGGTGGTTATTACGTTGCAGATGAGGGATCCAGGTAATGTTGGGTTGATATGGACAGAGAGGGAGACCGAGGTGTGAGTTTATAGTGGTCAGTCTCGAACTTATCAGGTAGTGATTGCTCGACAAAGTTTGGGTTTCTTCTCCCATATCGCAACATTTCTAAGATCTACGGCCAAAAGCTTCGACCGCTTCTCGGCTCATCACAGAAGAAAATTGAACAGTTCTTTCCTCATTCCACAGCATTTGTTGCCCAGTGCTCGGCTTTTTTTCCCTCGTTCACTGAGAAGATCAATTTTGACTAAAAGGTAAATCAGGCAAGCTCGTCCGGGTGCCAGAACAAAATGAATGGGTAGGCACCCAAAAGAGTGTGGAAGACAACATTATATTCAATATATCATCAGCAGTCCAATAGGTATACAACCAAATTGTCTCATTCAGCTAACTAAATGATCGCGGCTCCGCTCATCACAGGTGACAATGATCGTTTTCCTGCTAAATCATACGTGAAAGCCAACCAAAACCTGGGCGTTTTCCCTTTCACTGCAACACCGCATCGCCCCACAAAAAAACACAATGGCGTCGTGATGGAAATTTGGAATCATTGTTAAGCATCTTCCATCTCAGATTGCTAAGAATGTCGGTCTTCCTCCCTTCCTCTGCAATATATCAATCCCCCGTGACCAAGGATCATGGCAGTAGCAATACCTTCGCAATAGCTTATCAAAAGCAAATGGTAATGGACGAGTCATTGTGATCTGTTCGTAGAACGGACAATTGAATAGGATGGGACGCAAAAGAGTATACCGATGACTATTAGATAGGCTGATGATTCGTAAGAAACAAACAGACCGAGTTCGTTGAGCCAAAAAAATTGAACAAGCAGCGGCTAGTATGCCCTGTTTTGCAACGCCAAAATGCTCTGGCAATCCAGAAAATGACCGCGTCTCCGCTCATTACACATGCTCAGTTGACCGAGTACAAGACTACTACCCCCTTACTGTAACAGCACAGAGTGCCGTTACTGGAGAAATGTGTAGTGGCAGCACTCGCACTAATGTCTGGAAGGAACTAGATATGCCTAGAAGAATTGTAGAAAGTGCCATCCAAAGAGTTGTAACATGTTACTCTGAATGTAGTAAGCTGTCACTTTCAGCTAATTCATACAAGGAAAAACGCGTTTCCCCCTCACCATGCGGGGAATCTAGCCAAACAACGGACAGCTTGCATCTCGTTGAGCTCTACTACCAAGAGTACAGTTTTATTAACGCACATCGTCATGTTAGAGTGGAACTAAGGGTAAGTAATGGAGTTCAGAATTGACTACTGGAGGAATCTTTTCATGAGCAAGTCAACAAAAGGGCAGTGAAAAAGTGTTTCATTGAGCTATCTAATGATAGCCTTTCAATCATCGCACCCGAAATCAAACCATATCCTTGCTCATCTCACACCTTGATTGACATTATAACAACATACCGACACTATCATGACCGCACTTGTCTTTGTCAGCAACGCTCACAACGACAGCATGCTAAAGGGGCTTACCGTGGATATCAAGCCCTTGATTTGATGCCGGCAGAGCGGACGTTGGTGCCATTTGGGCTCGCAAAGTCCCATGTGACAGGATGCGGATTACCGTTTGCAGGGACGCATACGTCTACGAAGTGGTCTTTCAAGCTACGGTCGCGGGTAAAACGATCGGTGCCTGTGAGGTTTCGGAATCAGCATTGCTCTTTTATGGTGGAGGATGAGTCAGGGGGCATGTCTTGGGAGTAGAATCCACTTGGAATACGTCTCGCAACTCGAGAGATGGTACAGAAGGGGAAGTATTAGCTTCGAATCTCACGTACAAATTGGGCAAACCCAGGTGCTGGCGGGATGCTTGGCGGTGATAGTTGTGACGCCGCTGTGGTTGGCGGGCACCGCGATGAATTTACCACTGACTGCTGCGAGCTCGATGCCAAGCAGGTCGGCTGTGACAGCTGTGAGCTTTGATCTTACTTATAGGGGGTAAGGAGGGGCGAGGGTAGCGTACCGTTGCGTGCGGGCTTCTTCTTCCTCGCTGAGGTGTTCGCGGTGGCCTTGCGGGCCGGCTTCGTGACAGCTGGTGGCATTGTCAGCTTTGTTCGGGCTTGCAAGCTATGGGAGGAGAGGGTGGCTTACAGGATCGTGGCACCCTCTTCTTCCTCACGGAGGTGTTCGTGGTGTTGGCGATGGCCGCGGTGGTCCCAAGGGCGTTCTTCTTCGCCATCTGCAGATGTATTAGATTAGCTGAGCCATAATAGTAGCATCTCATCATACCGATGAAGTAACTTGGGCCATCTTGCTGTTCTTGATAGTAGATGTGCAAAGATGTAAGATGTTCGTGTCGGAGAGCTTGTGCTGGCATCTCGTGCCTGATATGGATTGTTAGCGCAATGCCAAGCCCGTCCGCCACTCCGCTGCTTCGAGATTGAAATTGATTGAACTTTAGGTATGCATCTCTTGGATGAGACACAGAAATATGGCAGCAAGGTCCATGGAATGTGCAATGCTTGAGGACAAATAGTCAAGAGCGGTGTCTCTATAGCCTCTCGTTGAGCGCCATACGATCCACTTCATGCCCTAACGTGGCCACCAAGGTATAGAATGATGGCAATGAGGAGGAATTATATATAGTGTTCACGGTAGAGACCCGAAAGCAACGTCTTTATACCCTTCTATTGAGCTTTAATCGACATGCGAAGTGCTGGGTAAGAAGTGAAAACATTCAGACGAACCACATGATCTGCTTCCTTGCGCCGTGCCAAAGCGAGCTTGTCCCCGAAAAGACGCAGTAACGTGAGAACAATGAGAGGGTAGTGCGTACTGCTTAGGTGGTGTTCCCAAAGCCACAAATGCTGGACTAGCGTAACGCAACGCGCTTTTCGCTGGGTCAGAGCTAGGATTGAGTGTACGTGGCACTGAAGGGTAGCGGTGTTCAGAAAAAAGGCAGTATGGCAACAAGAAGCAATAGAAGGAGTCCAATGCTTGGTCGAGAATCCCAAAGATATGTCTGTAGGGGCTCTTATCGAGCATCTTCCAGTCCAGTTTTTGTTCGGCTAGAGCTGAGAAGGCTTCGCTTCTCTGGAAAAAAAGATTGTGACCCGCAAGGCATTGCTTTGAGGCAGTACCAGGCCGTCAAGATACAGTATAGTGCTTTAATGCGTGCAGCAAAACACTCAAACACCAGAGATTTGATCACTTACTATATTTTTATGTACCATTAAGGCTCTAGGTTCCCCCCAGCCCTCATCTTCCAGAGTGAGGAGGACAACAGCGATACAAGGGACAAAGACTTCATCGTTGACTTAGTCGCTGTTCAGTATCGCTGCTTGTACCGGTTAGAAGTCAAGGGCCGGAGTTTTGTAGTCTAAGTGTAGCTGCGCTAAGGATGGAACGGCCCTCTAGCGTCTTACTACTGTTAGGACCAATCAAAGAACCGTAAGGAGCGTTCATTCAATCACATTGCTACTCATTTAAATTCATCTAGCATTCATTTCCGGGTTTATTGATTGCAGGTCACCAGAGAGCCATCACCTCTTACTTCAGAAATTCCCCAATCCTCCTACTCATCCACTTCGTATCCTCCTCATTCCCACCTCCTCCAGCCACATGCCCCCAAACAGTGTCTATTGGAGCCAAGTCAGCCTTCTTCAAATACTTCATCTCCACCTCACTATCAGCCACCAAGAAGTACTGATCCGTCCTCGATGGCATCACAAGTACTCTTGCCTCAATGCTCTCCAACGCCTTCGTATAGTCCCCATCTTCCCTCGTAGTACCAACATCCCCAGCCTGCCACATACGTGCTAAGATAAGCACATCTTCTGCATCCCACTCTTCGAACGCCGTTTCTGAGTGGCCCTTGATATAGCCCTCTATAGTCTTGAATCCAAGTGTCTTCTCCCAATACCGTTCGCGAAACCATGCACCACTTGTCAGCCAGGCGCAGTAGGCTCGGCCAAAGGCCCGTAGACCTCGTAGTGGCTTGACACCTTTGGCCTTGTATTCACCGTCAGCGTAGTCGACGCTGTTCATCAACGCGGTCTTGGGCCCTTCGAGGAATGCGTAATTGTGGCCGCTGGTCCTTGCAGAGCCGCAAGTCACGATAGCGTTCTTGACGAAGTCTGGGTACATACACGCCCAGTAGTATGTCTGTTGCCCTCCCATTGAGAAACCCTGGACGACATCCAGCTCTTTCATGCCCAGGTGCTTGGTCAATAGCTCGTATTGAGCGTTTATGCAGTCCCTGTAGTCTAGTTGCTCGGGAAAGTTGGGGGTATTGGACGGCGAAGAGGACTCGCCGTTGCCGAGCATGGCGACGACGACGACGTGGTAAGATGAAAGGGCATAATCGTTTTCTGTGAAGGCAAGGGTGGTGTTGATTCTACCGCCGTAGCAGGTCGGTATGCAGGCCTTTTTTTCAGAAGAGGAATTGTAGGAACGGTAGGCAACCTTGATTGGTAGGGTCGCGCCCGAGACGAATTTGAAGGACGAAATGTCATAGTACTCAATGCCCGTAGTATCGTAGGATGAAAGAGGCATGTCGGGCAGTGGTGGACGGCGGAATGAGAATTTTGGGCGGACGGCGCTATAGGGAGTACGAATAGAGTAGTGCAGGTTGAATGTGTTTGCTTGTTGACTTGCCAATGTCTGAGGAACAATCTTCTTGGGAGGCCCCTCTTTGACATCATCGTTTTCTGATTCGTCAATCTAGTGAGTCACGTGAGATGGTTCAGCAGCGCCCATTTCTGCGACCTGAGTCTCCAGCCGTAGGATGGTCCATTATAGGAAGGTCCCTGGTATGTCAGGGCCGTAGTCAATCGCAATTCAGACCAGACCAGTCCTCTTTATAATCAAAATTGGGAATCTCGCTCCCCTATCGTAGTTTCTGGGGATAGAGATCTTTGTAGAGCACGATGGGCTCGTAAGAACGAACATGATCGAGTGCCATTCGGAGGACGAGGCATTGTTCCTGCAGCTATGCATCAGAGTATTCAAAAGAAGAGCAATGCTCTCAACGTCGAAGGCGGCATACTCGCGTTTCTAGGGTTGGAAAACCAACCCTAAATGGTCCTGGAGGAGCCGGTTGTACCCATTCTACAACACGCCCAGTGACCTTCTCCAGATAATCGAAGCACTCCCTCCTGTCTCTCTTGAAGTTCTTATAGAAGTTGTCTTGAAGGCCACCGCCAGTCAATCGAAAGGAACAATTCGCCGAGAACATGGCCAATGGATTGAGACAGATGCGCTTTGTCTCCCACTCAGCGTTTTCCTGGGCGTCCCACCAGAAAATACCAATATTGCGGGCTATTGGCACCGCAGATAGTGCCCTGCAGATATAGTCGATGCCGGACCATGTTTCTTGGGCTGTGTGGGAGGGTTCGGTGCCCTTGACTGGCGCAAAGAAGTAGAAATTGAGCTGTACATTGGTAGATGTCATCATGCAGGGCAGGAGATCGAGGGCATTGAGCACCTTGCCAGACATGCCCTTATTAGTAGTCGAGTTGACGTTGATCCTCCACGGATATTTCAGATCACTATATAGCACCTTCTTCGCTTCCTGATTTACTTGCCGGCTGACACGCAGGATCTCGGTATGGAAGCGGAAGGGTGGTTCAACTGAGAAGTAGCATCCCCACGGGTTGAGACCACTCGTCGGGTCCTTAGGGATGATGAGATAAGTGTAAATTTGCAAACGGATTTCGACGGGTAGATTGAGGAAGCCTTTGAAGGAGCGATTGGCGGATAGAGACTCGAGGCATGTCGGAGGAGCCGAAGCTGCGCACGTAGCTGTATAATCGCTCATTACTGATGGCGTGCGAGCACAATCGTCTGAAGAAGAGACTGTATGATACGCAGACGCTGTAACGGAAAAGGAAGGTGATGATAAGACTGTCTCTGCAGAAAATATGAAGTTCGCACGAGGTTTTCTCCTAGGCTCTCCCAACCCTGTGACTCCGTTGCGGAGAAAGAGACGCGTAAGGCTGTCCACCCCTGGTCCCAAGCCTACTTTAGAATTAGCCTCCAGTCCCGCCACTCGGCAATGGACTTGGTGCCCGCGAAACGATCTCCCGGGCTGCATCAGCTTGCATCTAGGCGCCTTCTGGGCTGAGCAGCTAGGCCCAAAGGTTCTAGAGCCGGTCGAGCATCGCCAATCACGTCCCTAAATTGTACGAGCTTCCCATGACTTGTGTGACTTGCGCTCCAATTCCAGTGCTGGAAGGATTCGTACATATTCGATTAAACCGGACTCGAAATTGTATGCACTGACCGCCTCTCCCCACGACTTCCTTCCTCCACCATCCTCGCTTCCTTCACCTCCTGACGAGCGCCTGGTATTGCACGCCCCAAAGCCAAATGCGTGTGACGGTATTCCGACTTGAGTACCGAGGTCCACACCGAGCAGCCTCTTCTCTCCCCAGAAAATTGATCAGTGCACGGTATAGCAGGTGAAGCCGCGTTGAATGGGAGAGTAAAGAGAGGCAGATACACACAGAGGCGTCAGGATGTCACAGAGGTACTGTCTCTCCGACGGTGCTTAGGTCAAAACAGCGACTGACCGCTACTCCACTAGAAGAGAATACCATATTGTCGTGCTTGGTGCTGGCGGTGTGGGTAAGAGTTGTCTTACAGCACAATTTGTACAGAATGTGTGGATAGAGAGCTACGACCCTACTATCGAAGACTCATACAGAAAGCAAATTGAAGTTGATGTGAGCTACACCAAGGCTGTGGACTCGAGCTTGGCAGTCCTGACCTTTTGCAGGGACGTCAGTGCATATTAGAAATACTAGATACTGCTGGCACTGAACAATTCAGTGAGTCTCCGTCCTAAAAGTCCTCCCAAGCCTATTGCTAACCAAAGCGGTAGCTGCGATGAGGTAGCTCCATCCCTCTCCTCCGCACGAACCTATCGAGTCCCTAATCCCCCACAACAGAGAACTCTACATGAAATCCGGCCAAGGCTTCCTCCTCGTCTTCTCTATAACCTCCCTCTCCTCCCTCACCGAACTCCACGAACTCCGCGATCAAATAGTCCGCATAAAAGACGATCCCCAGATCCCTCTCGTCATTGTCGGCAATAAGTCCGACCTAGAAGAAGACCGCGCCGTGTCACGCTCTCGCGCTTTTCAGGCCTGCCAGTCCTGGGGTGATAAACCATACTACGAGACATCTGCGAGAAGGCGAAATAATGTGGATGAAGCGTTCGTGGATCTATGCAGGCAGATCATCAGAAAAGATGTGGCGACAAGGCAGATTCGAGATATGGAGAGAGGGATAAGGAGGGGTGAGGATCGGCCGGTACGGCGGAAGAAGCCTGGCAGGCGGAAGCTGTTGATGGAGACTGGGAGGCAGAGGTGTAATATTCTCTGACATCGCACGAGAGATAATCGACGTGGATTGAGCGAAAGTCAGCAAAGCGATGGCGTCCATGGAGTGACATCCAAGTAAGAGCGTAGAGCGCTCTGGTATAGATTAATTTCTAGTACTTAAATATATTCAGCACACTATGGCTTAAAAGCTGGCTATGCGATTTGCGTTCTTGGGTGCTGGCATAGTGAAGTTGAGTACAAGATCAAGCTCGAAGCCCCTGATGGATCACGTCTCATGCTCCACTTTACCTCAATTTGTGAATTTGGAGCTCTGGCTACCTCACAGTTGCACCTTATCCTTACAATCAGCCCGTTGGCGACCCCTGACTTAGCGAACGGAATGAATCTCGAGGTTGGGGTGGCCAAGTGCGGACAAGGGGTTTGGCAACCCAAGATAACTTCTTTGGGGGTCGTGTGCTAGCAGCGATGCTGCTGTTGTTTGGACAACCTATGGCGAGTGTCTTTCTAAACCGGAATTCGACGATTCTAGGGATGATTTCCGGCTTTTCGCACAAGGTATCGCAAGGATTGAACGTCGAAAATGGTCCAAAGCCATTCCATACCAATAAATACTCTATCTCTCGTGTTCAATAATCTGACCGGAGTTTCTCGTAGCTCGTTGAAGGGAGCAGGCGCATGGTCAATTGTGAACATTGAGCCTGATCTAGTGCTTGAGTCCACTGTGCTGACACTCAAGATTCCGAATTGTTTTGATACCTAGCCTGATGTACGCTGTTACGTCTTGAGGCCATGATGCGCTAATTTCGAGGAATTGCATGCACCCAGATGATGGTTCCAGGCTTCTGGAGGGAATTGGGGTCGTCTTCCCTTCGAGTGTTGGGCACCAGAGCTAGTCTGGGTATGGATCTTGTGTCCGTTTTCACGTCTTTGAAACTTTGAAAGTTGCGTCCTCCACGCGTCGAGTTCGTTTTGCCATTCTTTCCTCGCAACCGTTCAGAAGTATTCTAACTATTCGCCTTCGTCCGTCGTCCCGTGACCGACGGAGAAATCTACCGGAATGGTAGAATCTGACCTCGAATTTGGGAAATTCGTCGTTTACGCCAGCTGGGCGCGTGAGATCGAACGTTTTACCGTTGCGAATGTCAATGTTCTCAGGAAATTTCCCTGACATCTCGATGAATGCGTTACATGAATGAAGCACAAACCTTGATCAATCCGAGTCCATTCCCATTACCACCAAAATTCTGTGCTCTACAGGCAGAGGTATAGCCGGACTTTCTCTTTCTTCAAAAGCTTTCCGGAGGACCGCTTGTACCACTGGCCCCGGCATACTACTTTCGACTGCAAAGTGTGTAGCGTCCACATTTTCTTTGCATCTTTCGATCGCGCTGGCACCTTTCTCCAGGAGGATTATAACGACCTGCGTGTCCCAGCTCAACGGCGTCCATGAGAGGGGTCCAGCCATTCGGGTCGCTTGTTTCCGTGGAAGCCCCATGATCAATGAGTAGCTGGACAATACTCTCGTGGCCCAAACGAGCTGTAAGATGTAGAGGGGTGGATTCGTAGTAATCCGTGGCGTTGAGATCGCCAGTATACCCAAGTAATAGCTTTGTAAACCCTTCATGGCCCTTTAAAGCCGCGTATTGCAGTGGCGTACGTCCCAAGTGGTACGTAATCGAAGCCTCTGTGTTTGCCTTCCTTGTGTAGGAAACGTGGCCACACTCCAAAAGTAATTGAAGGATTACTTCCTGTCCTCAGAACGAGGCAAGCCTCAGCGGATACATATATCGCTATTCTGCGCCACCCAATCTCACCCTTAAGCCCTAAGCTACGGTGCTGCAAGATATCGTTCCTATTGGCGAGGGAAAGCGCTTCATGTAAGATGTCAATATTCAATTCGTGCTTCAAAAATTGAGATGCGGAGGACCATGCAATGACAGGTGCCGTTTTTTCCCATGCAATTTCGATTAGTCGAGTCTGTGTTTATGGTTTGCGCTAACCTTGCCGTTGCATCTGTGTAGTCTCTCATGACAGCGCATAGTAAAGCATAGGCATTGATATCTTCCATATTAGGAGAAGTCGTAAGACGTTGCGTCGGGTAGAGATATATGGCATCAAACAGGCAGCAAAGAACTTGTGCATCTACCGGTGAAGTGAAAGTCATGTTTGCATCATTGATAGATGCGGTATCTCCAAATTAAAGGTACTTTGCTGGATCCTGGCACGATACTGCCATTATTATTGAGCCATTGTGGTCTTGCGCGATGAGGCGTTTGTCTGCTCAACACTCCAGAATCAGTGCTCCAACTCTCGACGATCACTGGGTCACGCGACATTATTCAGGAGCACATAGGTGGCGACAACCCTCTCATTACTCCCTCGGTATGGGGTATCTCTTCTTATAGGATTGGAGGGGTGTAGAAAAGTCCGAACAAACGTACCTCCGACGTCTTGCTCAGCAAGAAGGAGCAAGATTCCAGACCAAGGGTCTGCGAGCGAGCGCAATTCACAAAATGCAAATCTCTGGAATAATACCTGCTCGCCTCCTTGCACGGTCCATTTATCCGTGCCTTGCGGATGCTTCTGGGGTCGTAAAAGAGGCCCTTTGCTAGAGCTCTCCCGGATCCTTAGATCTTGTCCTTGAAGCTGGTCCAGACATGGAAATGCTCGTTTCATTAAAGCCAGCCGCGCAAGCTCGTTTTTCAATTCCACTGATAAGAGCTGAACATCGGCATTCTTTCTTGCAGCTAAGGCAGGAACCTGTGGATGGCATGCAACGAGATCGATCAGTATCAAGGAAGACTTGATGAGGCTGGCGTAAGCCCCAAGAGGAAGTGTTTGCTCTTAAGACATGATGATGTAGAGCTCCATCTTCGAAAGACGGGAATCTTTTGCAAATTATCATCGGTCAGCTTCAACTCTTTCAAGGTCGCTGTTCACGCAGCCAATACCAGAAGCGGAAAACCTATCGTCGGTTTCGAAACTTCTCGTATCGAACCCTTCTCTCAACAGGAACCTGAAATCAGTGTCATTCGGGCACGAAGCCGCACAAGGTGGACAGCTAGCTATATCCTGGCCATCAAGGAGAGACAACCCAAAAGAGAGATAACCCATCACTGTACGAAAAAAGGCCTCAGTATTAGTCTTTCAGATGTATTTTCGTGGAAAAGATGGTTGTAGACTGGCTGGTATTCTGACTATTGAAGCTTCAATCACATAGAAATGGCTCGTTGCACAGCTAAGTGCAGTGGCTTTGCTAATTTCATCCTACCACTTGCCTCCAACTGATTCGCCCCCAGATTTGATGAGCCTCTCTGAGCCCGTACTGATGAGAGCTAGGACGACTTCCAAGTATTGTTATCCCTCTTGATTTTGACGCCAGTCTTTCAAAATTTTCGTTTCATTCAGGGCTAGACTCCGCTGCTGACTCAACGCTATTGGATTCGCTGGCGACATTGTCTAGCCAGTCCATCCATGGTCGTCGATGGAAAATGACCCCGTGCTCAGTGAGAGTATTGGCGATGCCAGCGTAGCCGTTCTTAGTAGCGTAGTAGATGGCCCCTATTCCCACTTCGGGAAATCTCTTGATGTCGATTTTGCTCAGGAGGAAGTTTACCATATGCAGTTGCCCGGTCTGTGCTGCTGTTACCAGAAGCGATCGTTGTAGTCCTTCGTCGCCCTCAACGTTAGCACCATTGTCAATCAGTACCCGCACAGTCTGTGTAAACCCAAATCTCGCAGCTCTCCAGATGGCTAGTCCTTTTGTTGTCGAACCATCTCCCCTTATGTCATTTGCCCCATTAGCTAGAAGAAATTCTACCACTCGAGTATGACCTTGTGTTGCCGCCACCTCAAGAGAGGATTCTAAGTCTTTAATGTCGGGGCAATTGACGTTGGCGCCGCGCTCAAGCATAAGACGCACAATCTCCAGATGGCCGCGCTGAGCAGCTGCCCACAAGATACTCGTGATCACCAAGAGATCACATTCCTTGCTACTCATATCAAACAACAAAATCAAGGTCTTCGCGTGACCTCCCCACACCGCGCCGTGCATTGAGTCATAGAGGAAGGGTTCACCAAAACAATTGGGATTAAAGTGTCTGATAGGCTTTCGCTCCATTAACAGACGAATGATGTGGTCTTGGCCTGTCGAAGCTGCAGCTTCGAGCGGCTGGAGGAAGTCAATTCTACGGTCATCGTGATCATTTTTGAAGTCGAGTATGATCTTAATAATGTCATGATGGCCTCCTCTCGCAGCACATGACAGTGCTGTGCCAAAGATGGTCCTCGGATTCCTCTTCTGAACCTTTCCTTCTAGCAATTCCAGGACGTGTTCTGTTTTTCCCACCAACGCAGCTGCTACCAAAATATGGTCCTCGTTACTGGCCCAGCTGCAATTGTAAGTAGCCCTACCTCCAGGGGCCACGAGCAAATTGTGGATATCCTTCGGTTCCCAGTGAAAAGCGAATTGGTCACACAACGCGCGAGTGTATTCGTGCTTGAGTTTCTCGAGATCGTTTCTTCCTTCATTGTCATGCCTTTGCAACAATGCATCAACGGTTTCATTGATCCTTCTCAAGATTCCGTCACTCGCAGGATGGTGACTGAGAGCCCTCAAGGCAATGTAGGTAGACAAGAATTTCCTTCCCTCAATAGGTACGGGCAATTCATCCGAATGCAGCTCAAGTAGTCGTGTTGTGGCAATGGAATTGGGGACCTCGAGATAAAACAGTTCTATGGACCTAAGCACTTGATCGAATAGTAGTCAGGAAGAACATGCATACTGCAGACTAGCCTCAACCTTAAGACATCACGTAATCCTAATGTTACCACTGTCTCTTCCATGACCGACCGAAAAACCTCGATAGGCAACTCGAGCAAATCCATCGTTCAAGCAATACTGCTTACGTAGGCGTGAAGCGGAGTCCTGATGTGAAGAGGTAACACTTGAGGATCGTTTCGGAAAAGAAGGGAATGAAATAGGCGCAAGTTGGCAGCTTGCTTGTCGCAGTAAGAGATGAGGGGTGGAATGGTTCTATGTTCTAGAGTAGAGTGGAATGGGCCAGGGTAGTGTCAAAGTCCATATAGTGAGGAACAAAGAAGACGTAGTGATATGAATTAAGGTGAAGCTGTTGAAGTGAAGTTTGGTGGCGGTTAATGCTAGGCTTCACTTCCCTTTGACCAACGAGCCCCGCAGCGAGTTCGCACTGATAAGGACTGTACGGTCACCAAGATAGGAAGTCAGTATCTCAGAGCATAAGGTCCTGTGCTGATCTATATACTTGCTCACTGTAAATTACAAGATGAGGAAGAGAATTCTGCTTGGAACAATTTGGTCCTGGTTGTTTACAGATTCGGTGTTTGTCCAAGGAAATGCCAAGCACTCGGCGGATTATTACCAGAATAGGCTTAGCGCTAAGCAGCGGAGTCTTCCGCGGTTTTCCTAGCAGGACGTGCAGGACTACCCTAGCTAGATAAAGAATCAATAACCCTTTGATATTTGAATTCCTGACCTATAAGGGCGATGACGTTATTCTATGGATATACGTGTCTAAGAAGGCCTATTGCGGTATCGTCACGGCCCCCTTCCAAAGGGTACTGCGCGGACCAAGGCTGTTACTATCAAGACAATTTGATCTTCATGGCAGCAGCCTTTGTTAGCTCTATAGAATCGGAAGGTGTCAAGAGTAGCAGCTCAATTGGACGTGAAACCAATGCGTTCGCTTGCATGAAGCGGCATTCGCTCTTTTATTTAGCTGATTGAATGCCGTTGCATGGAAAGCGGTGGTTGCCGAGCTTTCCTATGATACAGCCGATTTGGGACCACGGGCTAGTCATCATGCACTTGGCTCTCAGAATCTGTTTCTTGACCCATTTGCTTCCGAAGCTGGTCCGAGACCTTTTATGCCACTGTCGAGTAGAGCCTGAATGACCTCCTTGCCCCCACTATAATGCGCTGCATTCATGATCTTGGTCTGTGTCTCAATATCATCGACATATATGCCATGCCGAGCAAGAACACGTATCGTACTAGCGGACTTGTAGCTGGCGGCGTAAGTCACGGCTGAGATGCCAATGTCTGGGTACTTGTTGAGGTCCACTTTGTCGATCAGGAATTCTACCATGCCAGCCTGTCCATGCGCCGCCGCCGCTTCGAGAGGCGATAAGCCATCGGCTGCGAGTTCATTGACATTAGCGCCGTGATCAAGGAGCATTTGCACGACCCTTTGGAAGCCAAGTCGAGTGGCTCGAACCATTGCATGGTATTTGTTCAGGCTCATGAGATACTCTGCCCCTCGCGTCAGTAGCAGCTCTACTACATGCACATGCCCCTGTGATGCCGCACGTTGAAGAGCGAGGTTGTAGTAAGCCTTTTGTTCATGACTGTCTCCACCAGCTCCAGTGTCAAGAGCGAGGCGAACCATATCGATTTGGCCATAGAAAGCCGCTTCGAGCAGCATGTTGTTGCTCAGAGAGACAGCCGAGCCTAAGTCGACGCTATCGAGGAGTAGAGATATGATTTTTGGATGATTTCCTTGGATTGCAGCGTTGATGACTTTGTTGATCCGAACTTGTGAAAGTAGACATCGATATTTGGTCTCTGTGAACAAGCAAACTATATCGTAGTGGCCTGCACGAGCGGCAGCGCATAACGGATTCTGTAGATCAGCAGCGGGACCATTTTGGGCATTGAGCGCCAGGTCAAGATAGAATCCGGTGATGTCGCAACGACCACCTAGAGCGGCGCACTCGATCGGTGTACCAAATATAGTGCTGACAACGCTTTCAGCGTACGAGCAGCACATTGCCCATGAACCTAACCCAAAATACGCTTCGGCTGCTAAGAGATTGTTCACCACGTCCTCAACTTCGTTGGTGGAACAGGCGCTTTTCTGCTCGCAGGATTCACGAAGCGACTTGAACTGGGTGGCGACAAGTCTACACAAGCCACGTCTAAAGGCACGCATCAAGTCCGCGTCCTTCTTCCTTCCATCTCCGGAGTGTCTGGGCATTAGACCATTGACAACGCTATTGATTTTGCCGAGAACGTCGTGTCTGCTTGTGGGATCGGCAAGAATCCTCGCATTAAGGTATCTAAACACCGATTTTATCCCATACGCCTTCAATCAGCCTGCCTGATTTCGTTTCCAGTAGTCTCGTAGCAATGACAGCATCTGGGATCTCAATCGCAATTCTCACTATCAACGTCAGTCGCTGCATTACAAGCTGACCTGGATTTCGGGCGCATACGGCAAACCAGCCTCAATTTAATAGGGTCGTAAAGTCCAACTGTCACGACCGTCTGCTTCAAAACCAATAGCAGAACATCTCTAGGTAGGTCAAGTAGCTTCATAGCTCAACAGTGGCAACTAATGTAGGGGAGAACAGCATTTGGAAGGGTGAATTTTCGGTGGGAGTAGGACCAGCAACACAACAAGATCAACTGCTGCCGACAGCGGTGGAACGATATAAGGACTATGTATTTCGACACTCTGAGGTATGGCAAGCTGGGAAGGATTTCAGGGGTTTGCCATGATCAGAGACACCGTAGAGGCGAGAGGAACGAGGTTGGAGCGATAATTAGAAAAGTACAAGGTCTTTTAGCGGCTTGTGTTGATGGCCTTCACTGTGGCTTGGCATAGTATGTCGCGTGCCCTCAACACGACTATTAGCATTGTGGCGGATCATGATAGTCTGTCTATTACGATCTGCCTCAGAAGACCTCGAGAAGCTCCTCGGCATGCCCCGTTTATGCCGATTAATAGCTTGAATAGCACCAAACTTGGGGCGAGCCCGGGCCTACTATTCGCATGGCTACTCGAACTCCAGCAGCTCTACGTGCTTAGGATAGACAAATGAATGGCGTGCTGGATGGGTCATCGACTGTGTAGCATTATTTAAGACGGTAGAAGTAGCAAAACAGGGGGCCTGAGAAAAGCAAGCCTCGCCGGCGTTTATAATAGCCGAGGCATCCCCACCGCCAATAGGACGTCACTTTCTCCGTCCAAATCAGCTCCAAATTGCTTCCACATAAACACCCAATATGCCAACCCCATTGAAGATCCTAGTACCCGTCAAACGGGTGATAGACTATGCCGTATGCCCCTTCTCCCCTCCCAACGCCCCTCCGATCGCCCTCCTCACCCAACCCCCGAACGCCCCAGCAGCTAACGGCATCCCCAGGTCAAACCCCGCGTCAACAAAGCCCGCACCGCCATCGAGACCTCCGGCGTAAAACACAGCATGAACCCCTTCGACGAACTCTCCATTGAAGCCGCCGTCCGCATGCGCGAGCGCAAAACGCCCCCCGTCGACGACATCCTCGCCCTCAGCGCCGGTCCCGCAAAATGCGTGGACGTGCTCCGAACCGCAATGGCAATGGGGGCGGATAGGAGCATACACGTCGAAATACCCGAGAGCGATGCTACAGGGGAGCTGGAACCCCTGGGCGTGGCGAAGTTGCTGAAAAAGGTTGTGGAAGAGGAGGACTGTAATTTGGTTATACTGGGGAAGCAGAGTATTGATGATGACTCGAATCAGACGGGGCAGATGCTGGCGGGGCTGTTGGGGTGGGGGCAGGCTACGCAGGCGTCGAAGATTGAGTTTGAGGGGGATGATGTGAGTGTGACGAGGGAGGTGGATGGGGGTGTGGAGACGTTGAGGAGTCCGTTGCCGATGGTCATTACGACGGACCTGAGGTTAAATGAACCGCGGTATGCGAGTTTGCCGAATATCATGAAGGCGAAGAAAAAGAAGTTAGAGAAGAAGTCGCTGAAGGATTATGGAGTTGAGGAGGGGAGAAGGCTGAAGACTGTCAAAGTGGAGGAACCGCCGCCTAGGAAGGGGGGTGGGAAGGTGGAGGATGTGGATGGGATGATTTCGAAGTTGAAGGAATTGGGCGCTATCTGAAGGTTGCTAGCTAAGTGCTAGCAGCGACTTCTTTGTACATTAAATCGCTATCCGCTTCAACTGTCATACCAGTGTCCGTCGCCTTAGCGGTATCCACCCTTAAACAAAAGGAAATCTGCCAGCATTCTGCACCATGTAGTGGGGGTATCCATCCATCAATTGCTGCTCCGTCATACCTGATTCATCACGTCATGCGCTCGAACAAAGGAAATCCGCCAGTATTTACTACAAAGTAGTGGGTAGCATATCAGAAAAGCTAGACCATCCCTTTTCGTCAGCTCATATGCTTGTACCATGTCAGGGAGCTTACTCTTACTGCCACCGCTCGTTCATGGAAGCTTTAGAGGTAAGAGTAGCTTTCCGTGGTAGTTTGCTCTAAGATGTAGCGCTAGATCGTCCTGTCAGTGGATGTTGTCCAACATGGGCGAGCAGCATACCTCTATTCAGCATCATAGCGCAGATACCAAGTAGGGGGGAGTACCTTCTCTGCACCAACATTCTCCATAGCAGTAGTAACATTGTCCTTGATACCGTTCAAGAAGTTGACTTGCTGAATGTCGCTGGCGTGACGAAGGGCAAAGTCGAGGGCGTCAGCAAGGTGCCAGATGCACCGATCCTTAGTCATCACCATCTCATAGTGGTCGAAGTCGATGCTAGTACGGCCGGCATGGTCCACCGGCTTAGGACAGAGTGCCATGAAGTGCTCCATAGGATTGGGGCAACGCAAGGCTTTGTGATGGTTTGGGTTCGGGCAGTGGGCAATGGGACAAGCTAGCATCGATAATGAGCTCACTGCAGAGGCACGCCGAGTGGCCTCGTTTTGCTGGAAAGATGTTGCAACTGGATTGTAGGGACCGTGAAGAGAGGCCCCAGCAGAAAGCTCAGCTGCTTGAAGTGTCTGAAATGATGCACCAGCTCCACCACTTGCAACGACATAGGGTTCGCCAGAAGGAGTAGCCTGGGAGTTGGCGGAAGGCACTGCTGCCATGTTGTCGGGCGCACGATAGTCGCCCATCTTCTGCTGACCAACATTACTCATGAAGTAAGGCATGTTTTTGACAGATGATTGCAGTTGTTGTAGAGCGGTCGGATTGGTAACGTGAAGAGCAGCTGGATTGACGTTGTCTCGTAAGACTTGGAGTTGGTGAGTGGCGGTGGATTTGGAATGATTTTTAGCGCGAATATAGTCGATTTGATACTGGAGAGCAGGTGAGATCTCTTTGTTTCCCACAACACCAAGGCGACCGTGGAAACCACGCCAATCAAAGTAACCAGGGTTCCCGCTTGCAGCGTTTCGCCCCGCCACTGCTGGACCTGTTGGAATTAGGTCGACGTTCACAGTAAAATTACCAACAGGGGAGAAGAGGTGAGTGAGGGAGACTTACGACCTTCTTCGACTTGGGCCGGCTCACTCGCAATCTTTCCAGTGTGTTGATGGGCATACAAGCACTCACTCTCAGGCCACTTGCAAGACCCGGTGTTGGCCCAAAAGTGGCATGTCAATGCTTTGGTGTCAATGCTGCTGGGATTATTGGCGGGTAGTGTAGCTCGAGGTCCTGCAAATATTCAGAGTCAGTATTGCATGCTATTATAGATGCGGGCTCCTGTTCAATAAAGAGGAGCGTAGACCGCCTCAGAAATGGACCTACCGGCTGGCAACACTACTATTTTTGGGCCTTCATTAAGTAGTGCTATACTCACTCCGCCGGCGTTCGAGTTAGGATTGATGATAGGGATAGCCTTAGATTTGATGTTGGTCGCTTGGGCGAAGCTGGAGGCTGTCATTGTGTATAGTAGTGTACTAGAGCACCTTATTAGAAAGGGCCTGTATAAAGGTGTTACTAGGGGGTAAGAAATCTGGTCAAAGAAAACACCCCGATCTCAGCCTCAGGAGGCTGCTCCGGGACTGCACAGCCGGGCAAGTAGACTCACAGGCAGTATACTTGCTGTTGTGGCACACGCTGTATAAGTCTGAGATACGTTTACACCGCTGGACGAAAAGAATCTGTAGAAGATGTGTATATCGCTGGTGAAAGTAGTGTCGATGGATGAGTTTGTGAGGTGAAAGGACTCTTAATATGTGGGCGATTCCTACTAGCGCCGGAATTCTTGTCCGCCATTTCCGCACTGCTCTTCACTCTTACCGGATACCATGTCTTGATTGGCCTATAGCTCGATCTTTGCAAGGATATCTAAACAGACGCGTGATTTGGAACAGTCGTACCAGTCGAGATAAGGAGAAAGAACCCCTTATCAATACTCCCACTACACAGGTAGTACCCGACATTCACAGTTCCCAACAATCAATTGATGTAAGAACATCGATGTTACGCTATGCTCCTAAGGCCTGCACGCACAACCAAGACAAAAGAGGGAGATGGCTTTTCTGCTAATTTGCATGCAAGACTAGACTAACACAAGCAACATGGATAGGGGTACGTCGTGCCTCACAGAGCTCTGCCGCGAGATTTAATTGCCTGGTTGTAGCTGACCTGCAGACCACTCTAGGAAGTTTGCACTGTTGATCTCAGACAGCAGCATTGTAGAGATCGGGCTGTGTAATGGGTCTCTTTTCCCTGTAGCACCGCAATACGCAAACACGTGCTCGGAAGATTCAAAGCTCATCTCGCAGAAGCATTGGGGTGTCACTTAAGGCGCAATTTGAATTTACTTGTATTGCAAAAGGACTGTGCATGAGAATACTAGAGAACAGGCACTCACTCAACCACCAACCTTAGCAGCGTGACCTTGTACGAGTCTCAGCCTTTTTGCCTCAATGCTAACACTCTCCGCGATACAATCATCGAGACTCTTCCCACTTGGACACCACCCCAACAACTTCCGAGCTCGGACAGCACGGTAGCGGAAATTCACGCCCCAGATTGCTGCACCCCACTTGGCCATGTCATCGGCCTCGTTTTCTGTCACTGTGACTACCTCGTCCGAGGGAATCAAGCCTTGCTTGTGTGCAGCTGCTGCTACAGCCTTTGCGACGTGACCAAAAACGAGCTCTCCATTCTCGGTGAAGGAGTAACCCTCCTTGCCCCAGGTCGCCTTGCCGCCGCCCTCAACCGCAGCTTCTACGAGCTTGAGGTAGCAGTCACTCAAATCGTGGACGTGCACTGCGCAGATTCGGAGTCAGCATTGCTCTCTCAGGCTAGGCGTCTGAGTCGTAAGACATATCTGAGGAACTGCTATGTGGTAACGCCCCCAAAGGATGTCTCGTAGCTCATGCAGCAGCATCAACCAGGAACCAATCACTCGGAAAAGTACGTACCATTGGCCATACGGTTCTCTCCAGCTCCTACCTGGAAGCCACGCTTTCTTTCGAGTACACCTGCATTTTTTGGAGTTAGTCTTGCCCTTTCAAGATGAACATTGAGCAATCAGACGTGGCCAAAGGGTTGAAGCAAATCACGGTGCTCTCTGCACGAGTCTCACATCCGCCGACAGAGCACAGATTGGGAAGAAGATGCCCAGAAAATTCCACTTACACCTGGTCATTTCAGGAATTTGATGGCTTCTCTGATTACTGGGACCACGTCCTTGGCCGTAGATGGTTGGCGGACAGACGATTGCGGTTTTGATATCAGCCCGATTGGCCTCGATTACGATCTTGTCAGCAGACCGATGAGGTGCCGAATCCGGCACCGAGAGCACATCGCTAATGCCATCCCAGTCATCGGATACTTTTGTAGAGGCTTCACCGAATGTCTTGCGCGCCAGTTCTGGGGTAGCGAGGAGGAAGGCACCAGAAGTATGGATGTAGAAGCTTGGTGAATCTGACTCCTTCGACGCAAGTCCTTTCAAGAGAGCTTTGATAGCAGCTTCATGGTCCGCGTTCGCACAGTCTGGATACCGCCCATGCTGTCAGTCGCCTTCTCATCCAACTGAAGGCTGGGGGGCCAGGTAGTGTGACGTACTCAGTACAATGTCCGCTTTCTTTGCTTCCTCCTCCAACAGCTCGGCGTCGTCGAGGTTTCCGTATACCAGCCTAGCCTTTGCATACTGGCTTGCAATCTGGGCGCCTTTGTCACTGTCACGGGCGAGGCATACGATCTCGTATTCCGGGTGGGATTGAGCGAGGCTGTACAGAGTATCCCCACCAATGTAGCCTGTTGCTCCGATTCTATGGCGTTGTCAGTATATGGTTGTCTATCGTTTGCTAGAAATGAGGACTCACAGAAACACTTTGGGAGCCATTGCAGCCGAATTAGGTGTATTGCGAGATGGATCTTCTCTGTGAGAAAAGGTGAAGGTTTGACAAACAGAGAGCGGGGTCCAATAACAAGTCAAGTAGCGGTGTTCAGGAAGCGGAGTCAAGAGTGTTTCTATTGAGAGTGTGCAATATATGTCGCTATGGCTGCTTTGAACGCGGTCATCCTCTTGATGTCTGATATTGTCCACTATCAAGGTCTCTACATCCTGAGAAGGAATGTGCAATTATCCTATAGGTATAGGTCTTAGGCAATGGCCACCATCGTAACCCCGAGTCTGGTCAGACACAATGACTCTCAAAGGTCATGACTCCTCCTAAATTGCGCTGGAAAAGTCTGCGATGCGAAGTGATAACACGGTGAAGCAAAGATTGTGTTAACCAAGACCAATATAAAAGAAGACCGAGGGGAGGTTGAGATTCGGATGCGCGGCGGGAACCACTTTTGCGCTAGTTCTAGTCAGCCCTACCCATCTACCAATCACCAATGAATCAGATTCGTGAATAGGAAGCATTGCCTATTAGACACCACCAAAATATACCACCATTCGAATTTCCAACGACATCCTCATCTCTAAGCAAGCAATCTTGACTATTTCCCAGCACACCCTCTCAATATACAATTGATTTCCTGAGATTCAGGCGGCCTCATTCCATCCATCTCTGCCTTACACATTTACTACACCCGCGACGGGGAACGTCTGTCATCTACTCTCATGGTGAGTGCAGCGTGGAGAAAGTTCGCTGAGCTGCCCGCTTGGGCTTGAGCATGATGGCTCCAGGAGGGGGAGGGAAGAGAAAGAGACCCGATCGGACGTTCTCTCAGGAAGGCAGGGATGACGGCTCGAGAGCCTCACCACATCGACCTCAAAATCTAAATCTGGGCCAGCAGAGCAACCAGCTGGGGCAACAGTCTCAGAACTATGGAAGAGATCAGTATGATCGTGGTGGAGGTAGAAGAAGAGCAAGCAGAGGAGGGCGCGGGGGCGGGCCTCAGCGCCGTCCCATGAACAGCCCGAATGCCATACCTCTCCAGTCGCGCCCTGGAACCGCAGCGTCTCAGCCTATGTCCCCTTCTCTGCCACCTTCTCAATCCTCGGCAGTGCCGAAGCACGATGTACCGCAGCAGCCGGCCGCCGCAAACACCATAGCTACCCAGACCCTCGAGTTCAAGCCAGATCTGATGCCATACGACTTTGGGTTCATCACCGATGAAAGAATAGCTGCATGGATTGGTTCAGGGAGGCAGGAATTCGTCGAAATTGGCACGAAAGCTCGGGCTAGAGAGGATGCGCTGGCTCTAGGGCTTCTCTTTCAAGAGCTTGTCAGATCTGGTATTGATGGACGGCTGGATGCTACAGAGGCAGGGAAGGTCGTCAAGGAAATAATTGGTGGGAGCCGCGAAATCAATGTCTCGCCCGACGCTATGGTTGATGAGATTGTATTCGATCCGAGCTCCCTGTTTCTGGACTGCCTCTCCATCTTCGCGGAAGTATCCACGCCATCCCCAACATTACGGACCTTGGTACTCGCCACTGAGATTTCCCCTTTGAAGATGCGCCATGAGCTCGAGAGCACTCTTCTGGAAAGCCTTGGAATGATTCGCAGCACTTTCGTCAGGGTTGGGATCAGACAGCAAACAAATCTATTGTACCGCCAGTCAAACTACAATCTCTTAAGGGAAGAGACAGAAGGATACTCGAAATTGATGACGGAGCTGTTCACCACCAGTAACAACGAACCGCCATCGAGTGAGGTTGTGGAAGAGACTTTTGAGCGAGTAAAGGGCATGATCGGAGCTTTTGATCTGGACGTTGGGCGGGTCCTTGACATCACGCTTGATGTCTTTGCTGCTGTTTTGGTCAAGCAGTTCCGCTTCTTCGTCAAGTACCTTCGAGTAAGCTCGTGGTGGCCACAGGACACGACTAAGAATCGAGCTAATGAGTCTGGCATGGGTCCTTTGCCCACGTGGGCCATGCCTGGCTCTTCTGGACGGCCAATGACCGACGAAGAAAAAGAGGCGGTAGCTGCAGTCAAAGCCCATGCAGACAAGGCTTTCTGGAGCCGGAGCAAAGAAGTTGGAATGTTCGCTTTCTTCGAGATCGGCGGTCGGAAGACCGACGAGTCAGAGCTCAAAGCAGCTATCGGTACTAGTACGGCAGACCTCTCGCAAGATGACGAGGATCGCAAATGGATCGAAATTACGAAGACCCTACCACCTCCTGGTAACAAAGTCGCTGCTCAGGTTCTAGGCTTCAAACTTCGCTTCTACAGTTCCTCCGCGCGAGATCCCATCGACGTCCTCCCAGTCAATCTTATATATCTGGCTGCGCTGTTGATCAAGGTTGGCTTCATCTCCCTACGAGATCTTTACCCTCACATCTGGCCAGCGGACCCGGCTATGGAGGGCGTCCGAGAGGAGAAGATGAAGGAGAAAGCCGAAAAGGAGAAATTGAATCGGCCTGGTGGTGGTGCTATGAACGCTTTGCTGGCTGCTGGCGCGTTACCTGATGACACCATAGATGGGAAGTCAAGAGAGGCTACCAGGCTTCGAGATCTTGATGCAGCACGAAGGAACACCGCAAAGACTGATCTAACAACAGATAGATCAACACCAGCTGCTCAGCCAGAGGAGAAGGCCGAAGAGCTGCCCGAGCCGTCGGAGCAGAAGGTGCAGCTACTGAAGAGTCTACTGTGTATTGGGGCTCTGCCTGAAGCTCTTTACATGTTGGGACGCTTCCCTTGGCTTTCAGACGCCTTCCCGGATCTCCCCGAACACATTCATCGAATCCTGCATTATTCTCTCAGCCAAGTATACGAGCCATTACGCCCGCTCAAAGACCAGATCTGCTTGCGGGCACAGCAAAAGATTCCTGAGCAGGATCACCCAACCGTCACCAAAGGCGAAGCTAAGGTCAGACTGATAGATCCACCGGCACGGAGGACCATGCGATGGGCGCAACTCGACAAAGAAGACACCAACGAAGCTATAGATTACAAGTTCTACTGGGACGATTGGGCTGATAGTATCCCTGTATGTCAGACTGTCGATGATGTCTTCAGCCTTTGTTCTACCCTACTCAACTTCACGGGAGTCAAGATTGGGCAAGATACAGCGCTATTGCTGAAGCTGGCGCGCATCGGGAAGCACTCTCTAGCTACTGATACCTCGGAACCAAATAAAAGTCGCTGGATTGACCTATCGAAGCGGCTTCTAGTGCCTGCTCTATCATTCACGAGATGCAACCCTGGAGTTGTCAACGAGGTCTGGGAGCTCATTGAGAAATTCCCAACGCAGACTAGGTTCAGCATCTACGCCGAATGGTATCAGGGACAGATATCCAGGTTGCCTGATATCAAGTCAGCATTCGACCAAGCCAAAGCGGAGACAAAGGATGTCCTCAAACGTATCAGCAAGACTACCATCAAACCAATGGCACGTGCGCTAGCAAAAGTCGCTTATGCATCACCAGGTATCGTTTTTCAAGTGGCTATCGCTCAGCTTGAGTCGTACGAGAACATCGTGGATGCCGTCGTCGAATGCGCGCGATACTTTACCTACTTGGCATACGATGTGCTCATCTGGTCTTTGATGAGCTCCCTCGGGGGAACAGGAAGGAATAGGGTCCAAGCAGATGGTATGCTCACCAGCAAGTGGTTGGCGGCATTGTCATTGTTCGCTGGCAAAGTATTCAAGCGCTATTCATTCATGAACCCTACACCGATTGTTCAATACGTCGCCGACCAGCTTCGACAAGGCAACTCGACGGACCTTATCGTTCTGGAGGAAATCACCAAGTCCATGGCCGGCATCATTTCTGATACGAATTTTAATGAAGCCCAAATCATAGCTATGGGTTGTGGAGATCTGCTGCAAAATCAGACGATGCTTCAACTTCTGGATCGAAGGCACGAGTCAAAAACGACAGCGAAACGATTAATGAAGTCTCTTACGGATTCTAGACTAGCTGGCCAACTGCTGATATTACTCGCGCAAGAACGACAGACTGGCATTTTCAAGATCGAGGAGCAGAATGCCCATCCGAAATTGCTAGGCAATCTTTTCGACCAGCTCCATCGCATACTCGTCCAATATACGGAGCTTCTGAGGAGTAACCTACCTGTGAAAGAATTTGACACCTATGTGCCAGGGGTCGTGCAATTGGTGACTGAATTTGGGATCGATCCCAGCATTGCCTTTTGGATCAGTCGACCCTCCATCGTCGCCGCCATGGCTGATCATGATGCTAAGCATGGCAAGCGAAATTCAGAAGTCAAGAAGTCCCCAATAAAGGAGATTATGGAAGATGCTCTCAATCTAGGATCTAAGCCATCGGGCGCAGAGATTAAAGATGACCAAATTGAAGTTCCTACAGGTGATGCCATGGACGTGACCGTGGCACCAGTCAAGCAATCGCCACTTGTGCAAAATGGCGAGCTCGAGATGAAGGATGAAGGCGATGAAAATTCAGCAGACGCTTCTCACCCTGCCATCAACATTGAAACGGTCCAACAACCATGGCATCCAGTTCTACAGGAAATCATGGACGCAATCGGCCCAGCTCTGCCAGAAAAGACATGGGAGCAATTAGGTCGATCGTTCTATGTGACATTTTGGCAGCTGTCTTTACGAGATCTGCAAGTCTCACTGGATAGCTATATCGATGAGAAAAGTCGACTCCGGAAGAAGGTACTAGCTATTAACGCTGACCGTTCCGACATCAGCATCGTAGGCACTCAAAAGAAGGAACGCGAGAAGAAAATTTTGCAAGAACTGCAAGATCGCTTGCAAACAGAATCAGGAGAATGCGTCGGAGCCTACATGAAGTCAAAGACTCGCCTTACAAAGGAGAAAGCGCAGTGGTTTTCCGACAAATGGGGCAAGTCGGACGCTCTGAATGTCGCCTTGATTGAGCATTGCTTCTTCCCTCGAATGATCATGTCTCCAATTGACGCCATGTATGCATTCAAGATGATGAAGACTCTTCATGTTATGGGCACGCCTCACTTCAGAACGATGGGCTTCTTAGACCAATTCTTCAAAGAAAAGCGTTTGACATCCATGATATTTCTCTGCTCTGCTAAGGAAGCGGAATACCTCGGCCGCTTTCTCAACGAAGTATTAAAGGACCTTGGTCGATGGCATGCGGACAAGCAGCTTTTCGAGAAAGAAGCGTTCGGATTGAAGAAAGAAAACCCTGGCTATGCGAAGAAGATCGCGCAAGACAACACTATTACTGCGTTCTACGACTTCGAAGAGTTCCGAACGGTCGTCCTGAAATGGCATAGGTTCCTCAACAGCGCACTCAAGACCTGCATAGCTAGTGGCGAGTACATGCATGTTCGCAATGCTATCAACGTGCTCAACGGGATTCATCAGCACTTTCCAGTCGTGAACTGGATGGGCGCCACTCTGGTGAGCACCGTCACTGATCTGAGCAAGACCGAGACCAGGGAAGACTTGAAAGTAGCAGCTACATCTTTGATTGGTGGACTGAAGAGGCGAGAGAAGGACTGGGTGCTGCCACAAGCCTTTGCCTTGGTTAGTTTTCATGTCCTACGATATGTTTGCACTTTGCACTGACATTCCTAGGCATCGACGAAAAACGGTGCTGCAAATACCAATGGAGCTCGATCTACATCTGCGAAGCCTGGGACCCCGCAGCCGGACAAGGACAGTACAAAGGCTCTGAATCCCCAGGCTCCTAGCTTCCAGCCAAGCCCACAACCAACGTAGGTCTTCACGTCAATATTTAGAGAGACATTTGCTGACTGGATTATTTTGTAGCGTCAATGGTGTGTCAAAGGTCGCTGGAACTGCTTCTGATAAGGTTGAAGCTGAAGATGGGGAGATTGAGGACGCCAAGGTGTCTGACGGCTTGACTGCCCATCCTGCAGCTTCGAAAGCTTCCCAATCTGGAAAACCTACACCAGTGGAGGATGCAAAAGCAGTGAAGGATTCAGTGCGGAACACTGTAACTGAAGTGCGAAAGCCATCACCAGCTCCGGCCCAAACACAGACTCCACGCGAAACCCTTACAACCGCAACACAAAAAGCAGATATTAGACCAACGCCACTTCCAGCTTTCCATCAAGCTTCCATACCGGCCCGGCCAGAGCTCAACCGGAATGCATCTTCGGCTAATGGTCGTGTGCAGCATAATCTTCCTAGTAAGCCAGATGTAGTGCAGCTAAGACCAGTCGATCATCGAATGCCTCCAAGACCCGCAGACCGTGGATCAAACGAGCATAAGAGAGATCCTCGCTTCCCAGAACATGGTGGGCACCGAGATACACTACGAGAGAGGGGAGCGGAACGCTCGGCGTCTGGAGCGCATTCTTACGGCCCGGAAAGGCCTAGCGAAAGAGAGAAAGCTCTGCCAGGCCGATCTGTCTTTGATGATAGACATGGGGGACCGTCGCATCCGAGGAATGGAAGAATACCTCCCCGCGACGACAGATCAGAACAGCCTCCAAATGATCGACCGTATCCTGAGCCGCACGCCAGTCGCAGGGATGGGGAGGCTTCGGGACTACAAGGCAGAGACTCTGCGATGCCTCCACCAAGATCCAACATCACTCACCACCCTGATAGAGCTGCTTTGATACAAGGCAGCCAGGGTCATGATCGATTACGCCCTGCTATCAATGCTGCTGGTCGACCAGCTGAGCCTCCAAGGCCCGATCATGGACATCCTGATCGTACCTCACGAGGACCTTCGCCAGTACGAGGTGAGGATCGTCGACCTCCACAATACGAAAGCCGCCGCGATGATCGAGCGCCAAGCGATGGACGTCGAGCAATCGATGAGGCCGCACGTCCACATCGTGCCCATCTCGAAGAGCCTCATGCTCCGACTGGACCAAGGACTGGCCGTACAGCAAGTGCAGCGGCAATGCATCCTGATCGTTTCCGGGAGTCAATGAAACCTTTGGCTCTTGCTCCTGCAGTGGATCCAAATCATGGTCGGCTGACAAATGACTCGAATTTCAGCAAGCAAGGAGAATCGCAGTACGGTAGGCTCAACTTAGACAACGACATACCATCGGGGCCAAGGCTACCAAACGGCAATCAACCCCCAGCGCGTAGCGGGCGAAATATTAGCGCTCCACAACCCCAGATCAACACCCAGCTAGCAGCCGCTTCCTCTCAGAACCAACTTACCGCATCTCCTGTTCAGGAGAGGCAAATTCCAAGCGGACCATCAAGGGGATCACCACGCAAGCCAGCTCCCTTTCCCCAGCATATTGCTACGAACTCAGCGCCTTCGACACCCGTGGCTCAAAGCCCAGAGACAGCGGGCATTCACCCAGATCGCTTAAGAGCACTTCAAGGATCAGGGGTGATAGCTTCGGAGAATCCTCCTCAGTCACAAGGCCGAGGGCTGCGACAGCCCCCACCGCCAGTATCAATCCCTGCATCTGGTGGTCCGCGGGGGCTGAACAACCAACTTTCGAGTCCCATTGGGCCTTCGGCGAATCGTGGAGGTCCTCCCACTGGCCCAGCAATGTCCAACGATAGAAGCGGCAGGGATAAGCGCTTTGCAGGCATACAGAACATGCTTCAACAAGAGCGATCAGGTCAAGGCGCAAGCATTCGTGGCAGAGGTGGTCGCGCCAACAATGTAAACGCAGCCTCTCCTGTGACTTCCGGTCCTCCTAAACCAAGCTTGCCGCGACCTGATCAGCCACCTGCCCGCGAAGACCTCTTTGCTGGAAGACCGAACGGAGGAGCTCCTCAGCAACCAGAGGATGATCAGTACGGTAGAGGTGGAAGGAGAGGTGGTCCAAGGGATGGGCCTAGGGACGCAGAGCGACGATCTGGCAGACATCGAAGCCGGTCTCCTGCAAAAGAAGGGGCGCACAAAAGCAGAGAGCGTCCAAGAGGCGTTGATGGACCTCCCGACAGAGACTATCGAGGCGGAGAAGGTCCAGCGGAGACAGTTACCCGTGGTGCTGGCGGCGCAGAGAGGGATATGCGCGATGGAAGACCGCCAAGGGATACAAGAAGGTCTGGAAGAGACGATGGTCAATACCGGGAACGTGACCCACGTGACGGGCCTGAGCGGAGAGACGAACGAGATAGGAGGGATGGTGGAGGAAGTGGGAGGAAGAGAGGTAGAGGTGGAGATGAAGTGCAGGGCGACAGGAATTTCTCAGACGGCAAGAGACAGAGGAGATGAACTCTTACAGTCAGTGTGTAACATCAAGCTTGCATCGAAGGGCGTGGGAGGGTGGATATGCATTGTATGGGAGCGACATCTGCAAGGCGTTTTGGGTGCTACGATGAATTCTAGGCGGGAGATCTGCCTGTCGATCCCCTTCTTCGATGTTTTTATAGACTCCTCGAATAGAGTGTTTATGTGAGAACAAGATACTTGGATCAATTCTTTTCCAATACTCGTATCTCAATCTTCGTCTCCCAACATACGTATAATCAACTTTGTAATCAAATCAAGCGCCTAACATCGAATATCCAAATACTCCAAAATCACAAAACCCTCAACAAACCATATCTACATCCCCATCACATCACGGCAGCCAAAACCTAAAACACTGATTCGAACCTCCCTGATCCCCCTGATCCCCCGTCTTCTGACAAACACTAGTCTGCTGATTCACTTGGCCCTGATATAATCTGCGCTTCAAACCCGCTTTCGAGAGGCCATTTACGCGTGTTTTCTGGGTGGTGTGGTACTGGATGGGGAATTGTGGTTAGTAGGTGGGGACGCAGGGGTGGGGACAAGGATGGGACTAAGGGTGGAACTTCTCGAGCTTGGGGAGCTGATGGTGGGTTTGGGTGGTAGGGGTTCGGAGGGACGTACCTGACGTCCAACGTTCCATGTTAAGGAGGTCGCAGTTGGACATTATGCTGCTGAAGGAGAGTTGCGTGCCTTGGGCGGTGCTGTAGGGAATTGCGTTGTAGACTGGGTAGATTTTGGTGCTTGTCGCCAATTATTTCTAGAGTTGTTCATTTTTAAAGAGGGGGGAATTGTCTTTGGGGGAAAAGGCTACGTGGGATGGGAAAAGGAGGCGGGTACTTACTGGTAGTGCAGTCAGGCGTCGTCTAGACTGTGCAGGAGATATTGGTATATTTTGTGCCGCCGACGTTGACGTTGACAATGTATTTGCTGTGCGGTGGACTTACAAATTCAGTATTGTTGAGGTCGGTGATGGGGAATAGTTGCGCGGCGTCGGAATTGTAGTTCATGTAGGCGTTCATGCCTAGCTGGGGGGCGTCGGCTTGGGCGTGAGTGAGAGAGTGGTGGATGAAGAGGAAGGTGAGGAGGAGAGAGAGAGGTGAGAGGTGAGCATTTTGGATGATGGGAAGGTCATTGCGAGTGTAGAATGGGTTTTCTTTGGATGGTGGAAAGATAGGATTCACGAAAACTGGTTTTTGATGGTACGAGCTTGGGATTCGATGTCTAGATGGCGAGGAGGCATTCAAAATTAAATGAATTTGAAAAGCTTGGGAATTTTCTCATCATTGACCACTATAAATGGCATAGCCTTTGATGGCGGAAACAAAGCAAGCGGAGGGTGATTTGCAGGTCATCTAATTATTCGCTTGGCGCAAGACAAAGGCGTACGAGGAACCGGGTACAGTATGGATAAACAAGCAGTGTTCAAGAGAGTGGATCAAAAACTACCCAAAAAAGAGGCAATATGTTGAGCGTCTCGTTCAAGCATACTTAGGCTCATAGAAGGTGTCGTTGAGCAATAAGAGTGCCAACTTGAATGACAGATGAGTGCCACTTTGACAGATTCGTTGGACAGTTACCAGCAAGGTGGCCAAGCTGACGGCTCAACTTAGATTGGTTTCTTATACACATTCGCATTCTTGATCTTCATTCCTCGAGCATTCTACCCGAACTCGCTACAAGCCATAGGCATTTGAAACGTCTTTGCGCTTCACAGGCAGAGCTTGTAACAAGTGTCGCCTGTAAATTGAGCAGCTTTGGACCTTTTGATGTTCTCAAGCGTTGACTTGGTAGTGTATCAATACGCGAGACCACGAAGAAAGAAGAGAATTGGTAAGACAGGAGGAAAGATGGCGAGATATCCTCTGCCATAATGAACATCTCAATATGGTAGTCCTATCTCTACTTGATCCCCATCATTTGGGCACGTGTCTTTTCCGCGTGCTATAATACCATCTACCAAAGATGGCATGAAAAGGTGTGGGCGAAGTCGATGCACAGGACTGGCCGTATTGAAGCCTCCTTTATTGGTCGTTCGTCTTCCGAATTATGCGGATTGCTTCTTTGTTCCCGTCGAAGCCGTTTGAATGAACTTTGTCTCTTTTTTGCTTATTGTGCGACCCATTAGTCGTGAGTTATTGTCGAAGTATGTGCGTTCAGCCGCTGCACAGACCAGAGGATGGTCAATATATCCCCACACATAAAATCTGCCTTGGCGTCGGTAGTAGCTGCCGATCACGCGTTCCAAGCATTAGGGAGAGTCTAGAGGCGAGCCAACAGCCGGCATCGACCTTCTTTCCCCTGTCATTGGCACAGATCCACGCTGATTGGCCAGACTTGCCATTCGCGAAAGCATCGTCGGTTTTCAAAGCGTTGCATGGCCAAACAGTTGCATTTCCTCAGAAGGAGAACGGCAGGGGTGTCGTTAGGTTGGAATATGCCTATCAGCATTTATCATCCTGACTTCGTTCTTTCTGCTCCTTTCTCCATACGAGTATTCTCTGTCTACATAGTTGTGAGGCCGATGGTATAGAACTATCTCGATATTTTCTAAATTCAAGGGACAGCAGACGCAGGTCCGACACGCGAGTTTCGACCCCAGCTGCCGCCCTTCCCTACCTTTATGCCCCTACACACCAGAAATTGAAGGAACGTGGCACTCAACGGTCTTGACAGGGGTCGTTTCGTGGCCCTTTGAGGCGGTGCGAGCATCCAACTCGCCGCCATGGGTCTTACGAAGAAGAAGTGGTCTCTCTCCTCGCTGCGATTGGTAAGAATAGTTCAATCCTCCAATTTCTGCCCCTCCAACAACATTTCAAGATTTCCATCTCGAGTGGCTCGCGAGTATGGAGCCCACGCAATGCTAACAGACTCCCAGAAGACCTCTTCACCTGCTGTCGATCTGGGAACAGACTACGACATCGACACATCCCCTCCATACAGCCCAACAGCCTCTGAAATGGAGCGACCGTGCTTGCAACCTCAGGCCATGATCGACCTGCGGGCAGCGTGCGCCATCATAGTCAATGAAACCAACCCCCCTGATCCTGATGAGGAGCCCGACCACAGAGAGCTGCTGAGAAGATTCGAGGAAGACCGAAAGGCAAAATATACAGCCCAGGCTCATGCCGTGGAGGTCAAGCCACGAAAGGCAGAAGAGAAGTCACTCAAGTCACAAAAGACCAAGGATCTGACTCGCGCCAATGAAAAAGAGCAGAAGGCCTATGCTCGGAAGGTCGAAAATGAAGCTCAAAGGCAAATCGCTCGAGAAGCTGAGCCAAAACGGCGGCAGGTGATAGCTCGGCAAGTCGAGATACAGATGGGGAAGGCAGGAATACCGAAAGAGCAGGCGCCAAAAACAGCACTTCGAAAGGAACAGCCTCGAAAAGAGCAGCCTCAAAGATACTCTGTTCGTCGGCCTACGGAAGACGTCCCACCTTTTGGACCCAAACCAGATTCGAAGCCAGAACCGCAGACCTACGTTCCAAAGCATACACCTGCAAATTTCAATGGTCTTACTGGCAGACGGAAACCGTCAGAGGTCTACAATGCCGCTACGATGGAACCGATCGAGCCTACACATACAAAGGCTTCGAGTAAGGTCCTCGGCAAGCAGAAGGAAATACCGCCAGAAGATTCCATCAGCAACAAATCGCCCAATGAGCTATCTCCTGTAGAATTACGCAGTGCCACACCACTCGAGTTTCTCCCGCCGGTACATGCTACAATCGTGCAAAATTCTCGACCGAGGCAAAGAGAAGCAGCGGACCCAGCCCTTCGCCAGATCCGTGACAGTATACACGCTCGACCCAAGACCTCAGCTGCTGCGTGTGTCGACTATGCTGGGCCTTCAAACAGCTCTAGCAAATCCACTACCCGCTCGAACACTGAATATGACAACCACGGCCGGCCCACGTCCACTGCCATGACCTCTGCGATAATCACACCAGGCGACGACAAGAGAAACACATACAGCAGACGTCCATCAAATGCCTCGTATCAGGATTCAGAACAAGAGGAGGCAATGAGCCCACACGCCAAGGCGTGGAATCAGCACAAACTCGCCCTTCGCGCCGCAGAAGAAAAATACCAAAAGAGCGGACGGGCAGCAAGGCCAGGTAGCCGAGCGTCCAAAAGGTCCCTCAGGCGCGCACCCGATAATGACGGCTCACGACCGCTCAGCAGAGCGGGCAGTATAGCAGAAAGCATCACCAGCAGTATCAACAGCTATATTCGCCCACGCGCAAGCCAAGACAGCATGCGCTCAGGCTGGTCATCAACCTCGAACCTTTCAAGATCTCATAGCCGCAGCAGCAGCATGAGCAGACAAAGCGGTAACGGTTGGTGGAAAGGTGCAGGCCTACGAAGGAAAGGCAGCTGGAGCTCCTTCCGCAGCGCTCGACCCGACAAGGACGAACCCTCCAAGTCAAAGAAGAACGGCGAGCCCAATCTCAACCGCCCTCTCCCCGCCCTCCCAGGCCTAGATCAATACAAAGAAGCCAAAACCCATATCGGTCAGCTCATGAAATCTGGCAGCCGTGGTCGCAAGAAGGAGAAAGCTCCCCGCCCTGATGCAGACGCTCAATACGTCTCCAAGCAAAATCTCTCGATGCAGCCCACCACTCACATCAGAAAAGCTTCCATCTCCGCCCCCATCCTCCGCAACGAAAGCATGGAACGCACACTCCACCGCTACCGCAATTCCCAAATCCAACAGGAACCGCCTCGCAACCACTCTCGGAATCGACAACAGCCTTCGCATTCCCAAACGCGCCAGCCAGAACAGCAAAACCAAAATCAGGGTAGGAAAGAATCAAATGCCTCCTCCGCCATCTCAAACCCCAAAATCCGCCCATCAGAGCCGCCCCGCTCGCATTCCCGTCAAAACGTCGAACACCCTGCCATAAAGAAAAGCTCGAAAAGTCGCCTTCGCTCCGACTCCACAACCTCGAAGGACTCAAAGAAAGACAGCAGCAAACTACAGAAACTTCCACTCATGATCCGCGGCCCAAGCTACCAGAAAGAGGTGGAGACGGGCATCTATCCGAGGGCCATGGAGGTGAATAAGGCCGGGATATATATTCATGAAGTCACGACGCCGAGCGTGACGTTGCTGGAGCAGGAAAAGGCTAAGAAAAAGAAATCGAAGAAAGAGGAGAAGCCTGAGAAGAATGGGCTGTGGTTTGGGAAGAAGAAGATTAAGCCTGCTGCTATTCAGGCTTCTTACTGATATACCCGGAAAAGCGTTGTGACGGTTATGGGGCGCTGAAAAAGTTCTTGCTCGGCTGTTTTGTGTATGGAGTGGAAATTTCATGTTTTTTGATAGCTATTATCCCCATTCCGTCTCCTTTCTTATATACATATTTTAGTTGCTGTTGGACTCTGTGGATTTGTAGGTACAGGTATACGGGGCGCTGGACACAGATGTTTGGCTGGCACTGGGTAAATAATGGTTACAATGTTTATACGGCTTCACCCATTGTAGTACAATAATCACATGAATGTGGTATATATTGCATTCAATCTTCAACTCCACACCTCCCTCCTCTGCAACATTGTCAGTATCTAGATTCAGTCTAGCCGGTCACAAGGTCTCGATAATCTTCAGTAAACCATTATCATACCACACCAGCTCCATCGTCATGCATCAACAACTTTCATTATCTCAATCACCCCAAACCCATCCCTACTCCCCATCGTCCCCGGCGCGAATCTCCTCAATCCAGTAGCCGTCCACCCCCTCTTAGCATAATAACCCTCGTTGAGTTCCTGCATCGTACTCAACAGCAATACTATCTTCCCCCGCTCCCCAACCCACCCATCCTCCTCCGCCACCACTGACTCAGCAGCTACCCGCCTCCTAATCTCCCCAACCGTACTCTCCATCAATTGCGCCGCCAGCCCTCGTCCTTGTAGATCGGGGTCGACGACTGTGACTAGGATCTCCCATTTCGGTAGGCGGGCGTGCGCTTCGAGCTCCTTTTCGGTGCCGGGTTGGCGTTTGAAGAGGCTGGTTGCGCCGGGGATTTTGGCGGTCTTGGGATCGTAGGGGGTGGGTGGCTGGTAGGGTTTTGCGCTTGCGGTGCCGATTACTTTTTCTGAACTTTGCGAGCTAGCTTGCTGCTGAGTCTGATCCTTGGATTTGTCAGCAGGCGTAGAGGCGGAAAGCATTATCCACGTGAAGCCATCGTCGCCGACCTCGTTGCCGAGTTGTTCGTGTGTTCGTAGGCGGGAATATTCGTTTGGGGGGAGGAGGGAGCGGCCGGCGCTGTTGTGGGCGGCGCAGAAAGCGCGGTTTATGAGCGCGAAGAGGGCGGGCATGTGGGGGGAGGTGGCTAGGGTGGAGGGGTGGAAGAGGTGGGTTGTTGTTGGGAGGGGTGGGGGGTAGTTGTCTGGTGGTTGGGAGGGGGTGGTGCCATTGGTGGTAGGTGCTATTGTGGAAGTCGTGGTGGGAGTCATGTCGATTGTGGAAGAAGTCGTTGTGGTTGATGGAGGTTTGGGTTAGTACGGTACCAACTCAATGGGTATATATATAATCAATGCTCATGGTGCTTCGACCTTCCCGATTTAACAATTGCATGTTGTACAACAGTAAGCTGATTCGTTTCCGTCAGCTGTGAACATGCTTTGGATCGGAAACGATCCACAATTGAGTCATCGACCTCCTGGACGCAGTAGTCTAGCATAACCGTTGTTAGTGCAGCCGTTGCGACATCGGAAGTTCCTGCAGCGATTTGCATCGGCTGATGCTGATGTAGTGAGACGCTCAGAATTGGCTGACAGGAAATGTTTCAGAAGAGAAGGAATGAAAAGGGGTGGGGGAAGCGAAATCGCAAAACATGACATTGTAGTAGCCGTACAATTAGCCACACTTGCCCACGAGCTCTAAGATCGCTTTCGCAACTCCCATGTTTAAAATCCTGCTTTTTTATATCCTGAAATTCCCTGTCCTAGCATCGTGCTCGAAGACTGTTGACTCAAATTGTTCCATCTTACAACTTCGACCTCGTGTGCCCTGTCGTCCCCCTCTCCCATTCATCAACCCTTCTCCTTTGCTCTTCCTGCCTCGTCTTATCTGCCACCATTTCTTGAGTTGCTTTCTGCTCTTCCTCATTGAAAGTCTCCAAATTCCTCACAGTCTCTCCCCACATCTCGCCCTTCAGCCTACCATAAACCCCACTCTTCCCTCTATCCACAAGTCCCATTTCTTTTATGAATGCCAATGCCTCCTCGATACCACCCAAGCCATCCAGTAGTCCCTCCTTTAGAGCTTCTAGTGCGCCATATCGTTTGCTTTCTAGTATCATTGTTCGGAATGTGTTGGGATTTGGGGCCTTTTGTCTGAAGATCGAAGCCATTGGCGGTTTGAGAGGAGCGCCAAAATCCAGCTCGTTGAGGCACAGAAAGCCACGGTGGGGGTTCATAAGCCGGTAATCGTGCATCATTGCCGTCATCAGGCCTGCTGCAAATGCATGACCAGGGAGAACAGCAACAGTAGGCATTGGATAGCTATGTCACGCGACACCAAATGTCAGCCACAGATGTCTGTAGACCAATTGAGGGAGTTACATACGTCAACAGCCGCCTCCAAAGCGGATACAAATACCTATCAAAGAACCCCTCGGTCCTAATGGCACTCTCATAATCTAGCCCATTACTATAAAACTTCTGAATACCACTCGTAGTCACCACCACGCCCGTGGGGAAGCGGTGTTCCAGAATGTCGAGAGCGAGCAGGAAGGTGCTGCAAAAGGAGGGGGTCATGCGATTGTCGGGTGGTGAGTCGAAGGTTAGGAGGTAGATGCGCTGGGAGGGTTGGGTGCAGGTTATGCGGCCGGAGGGCGGGAGGGGGAGGGTGAAGAGGGCGGGAATAGGGGCCATTATTGCGTAGGCTATGGTTGGGAGGTGAGTGAGGAGAGTCGAAGGATGGAGATGAGTTGGGGGTGCAGATGTTGGTTATATACTGTTGTATACTCTACGGAGAATCATTGAAGCCGAGGGCGCTTTATCTTTTTGATGCCAAGCCTGACTTCACCTAGCTTCCTCTCGTGCTCTCCTCGTGTCCTACATCGTTGTACAGGAATATTCATGTATATAATTCTTGAGGCAGAATTGTGTACCTCCTTTCATAAGCTAAGAGATATCAGATCTCCGCAGATAGTCGCAAAAGCCCAAAAATCAGATCATCAACTACTTTTTCAATTCAATCTCTCGCCTTTAAGATCATGGGTCAGGTTCTATTGACTCATCTCGCATCCGACTTAGGCTGCGCTCGCCGCCTGGCCAGCCTCTTCGCCGTTAGCCCTTGCCACATTCTCCATGCCCAGGGTCGGCACGACACCGACTCTTTCGTGCGCCAAGAGATCCTTGAGCAAGGGACTTGGCTTGTTGTCATGATTTGGCTGGAACACAGCTTGATTCTTCTTGTATCTTGCAACGCTTTCGAGGTAGTTGTCGAAGAGGTAAGACGAATCAAGAGGTCCTCCACGAGCTTCTGGGTGGAACCTATTCATTGTCTATCAGCGCTTGAACTCGACATGGCAGAAAACAATGATGAGGACTTACTGCGTTGAGAAGATAGGACGAGACTTGTGAATGATACCCTCGTTCGAGGAATCGTTCAAGTTCACGAAGTACTCCTTGTAGTCGCTAGGGAGCGTTTGGACATCAACAGCGTAGCCGTGGTTTTGGGACGTAATGTGGCAGCGTCCAGTGGTCAAGTCCAAACACGGTATATTGTGAGCTCGGTTTCCGTACTTGAGCTTGATAGTTTTGGCTCCCACGGCCAGAGCCACAAGCTGATGGCCAAGGCAGATCCCCATAATAGGAATCTGAGACGTGTTGATAACTTGGCGAATTGTGTGTACGGTCTCCTGGCAATGGGTTGGATCGCCTGGTCCGTTCGAGATGAAAATTCCGTCAAAGTGATGGGCAACTTTGTCAACTGGATAGTCGCATGGGAAACAAGTAACGCTGCACCCGCGGCCGACAAGGCTCCTGAGAATGTTTTCCTTCACGCCGCAGTCGATAAGAGCAACGTGCATGTCACCGTTGCCAGAGCTGACGTGGAAAGGTGCCTTTGTAGAAACCTTGCGGACCAGATTGATACCCTCCGGGTCAACGTAAGCTTCATCCTGCTCTTCATCATATTCCTCTCCAACGGTGATCTTTGCAAGTGAGCTTCCTTGCTCACGCAGGTATGTCACGATAGCTCGAGTGTCAACGCCAGAGATGGCAGGGACACCTTCCCTTGCACACCACGAGCTCAGGCTTTCGACAGCAGTCCAATGGGAGTACTCCAATGCGACGTCTGCGACGACGACGCCCGAAGCTTGGATATTGGGTGATTCGAAGTAGCGAAGTAGACCGTTCTCGTCACGTGCATTTGAGGGAACACCGTAGTTGCCGATCAATGGCTGGGTGAAGACCAAGATTTGACCTCTATATGAAGGGTCGGTCAATGACTCAGGGCTACAGTACCGTCAGTACCCTTCTCGGCCTCAAATCCCATGAGGGGGCCAACCCACTAGCCAACCAAAGAGGTGGTAAACACTGCCTCGCCGGATACATTGCTTTTAGCACCAAAGCTTCTGCCATTGAAGACGGGACCATTCCTGATGGTGAAGTTGGCCGTGTCGTACGATACTGGGGTCTGTCTTGGCCTAGGCTGGGGGACCTGACGTGGTGTCTGCCCTTCGACCACGTTGGCAAAGGTACGTATCTGGAGGCGTAGGAACATTTGAGTCTTCGAGAGGCTCAAAAAGCCTGCTGCAGGCTTCTTGTAAAGGAATGCCATGGTCAAAGTATTGGATGTTGATATGAGTGTGTGATTTCTTTTTTTGGGGGGAGTGGAGAGGTGCTTCAATTTACAGAAGCTTTCCAGAGGTGGGCTGGAGAGCGAGTCAGAAAATTTTCATTGAGAGCCTGTGGCCATGATAGCGTACCAGAAATATAATCCTGCGCGGCAAGCAGTCAGTATGAGGTCTTGTCCAGCGCTCAAAATGATGGACAAGCAGTGTGCACACCTGAGAAGTATAGACTGTGTGCGAACAACGCATACGAGCGACAGTGCAGAAGAGCACTTAGTTCATAGGGGAGTTCAAGCTGGTTGGGTAACTCAAGAGGCGACCGTTGTGTAACCTTCAAGCCTCCAGAAGCCTCTCAATGGTGCAGTTGCTCGGAATTGGAGGAGCTTGAAGATGAGTAAGCTGTCGAGGTACGTTGTACAGAGCGAATTGAGTATTTATGAGGGCGAGGTGGGGAAGTATCAAGAATCTGTAGCAGCAGAAAGCAATGAGGTCTCCGATCCGTTCGGTGAAATTTCAAATTTCCTTTCGTGGCTATACGCTGAATTCTGATGAGGGGCCGCCAAGAACATAGGGCTGATAGCCCCAAGCTAAAATGCCGGCTCGTTGAAGAACCTATCCTTCAATATATAATCTACGAAATCTTTGACGTAGATTGTCGGCACTGTGGCAGTCAGAAAAAATATTGAGTTTGTTGAGTTTGTTACAAGCTTTCAAACTGATATGGGTCTTGGTCCCTGCTTCGCAGAAGTTTTTCAAAATGAAGTGTCTGTCGTCGTCACAACACGACAGCGAGTCGTCGCGAAGCAATGGCCTTGCTGATGGGCGAGCCATTGTTTACAAACACCATCTGCTTATGTTGTGTATTGTTTAGCTGTTCAAAATCTTGTTTATCGTTCCTGAGCATCTTACCAGTGTTGGACGGTCTCTCAGCTCATGACTTGCTCCTGATTTCCAGCAGACGCCATTTTTTATCCCTATTGTCTCAACACAGCGATTTCCTCCTCGTCTAACTCCTCGTGACTACTGCCACAGGCCTCAACATCTGACACAAGCCAGTAGCCATGCCACTCGTGAGAACACTCAACCGGGAGCTGAAGGCAGCGGTTATGGTCGGTGCCCCTCGCTTGTCGGACATCCAGCCTGTCATCCTGGGAGGCTTCTCCGAGGTCACTCCACCAAAGGTAAAGCTGTGGGAGGTTCAGCCCATCAACTTTGATGGATCCGCGCCTGCAAGCAAGACCACCGTCGCTCAGAACTTATTGTTCCTGGCCCATCAGACCAAAGCAAACAAGGAGCAATTCGAGGGTGTCCAAAAAGCTTTCGAAGCGAATGGGGGTTTAAGCCTTGTCACCGGACTCCCAAGCACCGGAAAAACTTTTTTGCTGATTCTTCAGGCTTTGACGGCCTTTTCATCTGGTCACAAAGTACTGTTAGCTGCCCCTGGCGAAGGGAACTTGACCATTCGTAACATGTTTGGGGAGCGTTTGCCAGTCATGCCGAATGGAAAGAAGCCCAGAATTTACCTAGCCACATCAGTAGTAGAAGAGCGCATTGGATTCGCAATCTTCGAGTTCACTTGCGCACGTCATGAGCGTGATGAGAATAAGCCGGTGAGTATTGTTTGTAATTACATCTACTCGCATCAGCTCTTTCTAATCGCTACCAGCACACTCTGGTCTGGGGAGTATTACAGGCGATGGAGGAGGATCGAATCACACTCCAATTGCCAGCATATCAAGCACAACTCAAAGCTCACGGCCAATACTATCCTTCCCTGCAGCCCCTAGTCGACTCTGTCCTTTTCATGGACATGTTGAGCACTATTAGCGAAATCTCCCCCGAGGCGGACAAAGCACGCTTCTATCTTCTTTACAAAAAGCTACTCTACCGTGTCATAGCACAGGCCGACATTGTCATTGTATCCTGTCACGACGCTGGCCATGAGGACCTCTATCTCAACTTTGGACCAACCGTTGTCATCGTCGATAACGCCACCGAGGCGGCCGAGACGGAAACCTTCATACCACTTCTAATGTACCAATGCGTGCAGATCCGTATCTTACTCGGCAATAGATACGATACCCGTCTTCCAGACGAGGAGCCGTGGAGTCCGGGATTAGTGCAACGTCGTATGTCTTTCTTCGAACGGATGGCTCTCAACGGAGTGCCGATGCATGAGCTGAAGACTCAGTATTTCCAGCCCAGCCAGACTCACGTTCGCCGCTACTCTCAGGACACTGATAACAAGCTTGCAGCAAGCATCATCCACCAAATCAGAGACAAGATCTCTTTACGCAATAGAGTCTGTCCATGCGGTGCTGATCACGCGTTTGGCAAGTGTTGTGGTACAGAGGACGAGTCTCAGACTCCAAAGCGCCGTTCGACATCTACCTCGCCCATGCGGTTCCGCGCTCAGGAATCAAATCCACCTGTGACATCAGTGCACCGAAGGGCTAGAACGAGTTCCCCACTCAAGAGAATCCCCGAGAACCTCGATTCTCCGTTCCTTTGAAATAGGCGATCGAGTTCGAGGGTTGAGGATTCGGTTGTGCTGTGAAGGTGTGTATGGAGAGTATGCAGGTGCGCTGTTCGAATTGTCAAAAGGAGTTAGATGAATGTGTGTGCCGGACACCAAGCATTGTGCCATGCAAGCGCGGAAATGCAAGGAGGAAATGAATCACAAAAGTGCCGTCGAATCAAGCAGGCAGCGTTTTCGTGAGGTGTATGCATGAGGTCGGATTCGTTAGTCCTTTTTCCGTTCGCCAACTGCTGACCTATCACTGTGTGGCTATTATTCTAGATTAGAATCCGTCATAACCCTCAAATCATTCTTCTGTCTATTCAAATTCTCCCGTCATGCTCGTTTTCTTCGCCACACGGCCTACAGAGGCAGAAACGCTACGTGGGACTCAGCCGATATGCTTGTTGACCTGAGCTTGAGACGACGATCTATGTATGCGCCTACAGACAAAGCCTTATCGATCTGAATAGCGAGATAACTCAGAGCCACAGCAGTCGAAGTCGTCTATGCAATAAAGAAGCTTTCCTCAATTCGGTTGCTTACTTGATCTACTATGATCACTACGACGGTGACTTGATGTGCCAAGATCTGTGTCCAAACAATGCAAGAGTCTATTCAGAGCTTATCGTTCCTTGATATATTGGTGCTTTTGTATGGAGTGTTCCGAGGATGATACGTACTTATGTAAGCAATCCCTCAATGCAATGCGTGAGAATGCACGAAAGGCGGAGTTAGATTATTGTACCGCTGCAAGGCTCCCCCAATGAGCCATTCCCCCGGCCCACAGCGTGAGCCATGGTGACCTCATTTCTATCATGAAATTTCCATGACATGTCCATCCCTGATTCTCTAAAACACCTAAATCTTTCAACAGCTTCCCACTCAAGACCGCATCGCCGCGCGAAAAATAATAACACGGGATTAGAATACGTATTTAGCCTTGTCATTGCATCTGCGCACGCTCATACAATTCCGATCCTTCTCGTCAGCTTCATGCTCTACCTTTTGGGCAATAGGTATGGGCACGGTATCTCACATGGGATTGAAATTTGGATTCATTAAGGTCTGGGTTTTGTTGTATACAGGATTCGCAAAATGGAATGACGACACGAGTCAGACGGGATTCTCTCCGGTTCAAAGCATATCATGGCAGAAGAAGCCGCAGATGACCCCGTTTTTCTACTAGAGACGAGGCGTACCATCGAGATCAGAAGCGAGCTGTGGCTGGTGCTTATAGCATGAGCTCGTTGTTGGAGATGAAAGATGCTGTCGGTTCTTGCTCGACGCTCTTCATGTCTAATCTGAGCATGTATGCCTCCTTGGGCAACTCTTTGGAACTTAGAGTAAGCCATCATCTTCGCGGAAGACGCAGTAAGCCGCAACCACGAAGCGTAATTCTTTTACAGACCCGCCTCCGATATTACGCCTTCGACGTCGTCGTCTCGCTCACTTTCGGCAAAAAAGTCGGTTTTTTCGACCGAGGCAAGGATATGGACGCCATGATGGAAGCCATTCAGGGCATGCTCGTCTACGCCAGCCAAATCGGCCAGGTCCCTTACCTGCATCAGATCCTACTCGGCAACCCTCTCTTTCGCATTTTAGTGCCCTCAATGGAAACCTGGAAGCTCGTGCTGCAATTCATCCTGAGACCATCAACTTCCGCGACACGATTCAGCGAAATGGCGAGCTTAAAGTTGAGCGAGGCGAAGCTGGGAGGGATCAATTGACCAAGTGGATGGAGAAGGAGTGGGAGGTGCGTAATGTTGGTATGTTCGCCTTGTTAGATGATGGTGAAGGAGGAGCCACCAATGCAAATAGTTTCGTCCAGCAATCGAGGTTGTTATGCAATTTGGAGAAAAAGCATTGAGAAGATAAGTGCAGTGGATTTAATTGCCCGATAAGGTCCTCTTTTGCCTTTTCTTCAAGAACCACATCATTCAATGACGCACTATTCAGTATCGCTGGAGACAAAAGTTAAATACTTGGTCTTCATTGTTACCCAACCTTGCTACACGCTTTGATACAGATCTTGCCAAGTCTTAGAATCTCTAGCAGCATTCTTGAGCGAGTCAGTCGAGTTCCAGGTTGCTTTCCGCCACAGGGTTCCGTCTCAACGTTACCGCTCGATGTTACCACCGTGAACTATTTGTCAAGTGTCCATGCTACTATGCGGTGCAAACCTCTGCCTACGGGGATGACGGGAGTTTGAGGAAGTGCGTGGTGGAAGGCACCAGCAACACAACATAGGGCAGATAACCAAGGCTAGAGCGACTCGTAGTTAGACGGCGGATATGACGATGACGGCTGACAGTGAGTTATGTGCTACAGAGCTGAATGCAAAAGCATACGGGGCCATCATGAGAGCAAGTTTTGGTCTAGATCCTCTCCAAAACCACCTAGGGTGCAACGTGCAAGACGCAACCTTAGATGCACATAAAGGCATCCTGCTGGGGAGAGGTAGAACCTCCGATGAACGTAAGAACTGATGATCGCTGTTCTGGTGAGGAAGTCGCTGTCGGATATCTGCTTCCGCCTTAGTGTTGCATGATATTCCGCAACACTGAGACACAATTCCTGGGCTTTGCGGAAAGGCTCGGACTTATTGAGGTTAAGGTTGCTCTATAAATCAGAGGAGTGTGCTGCTTTTAGAAGTTGCATTCCCACCTTTAGCTGGAATCTACCTTATAAATACACGCAAGTATGAAGTCTCTCATGTTTCTTGGCCTGCTCTTGCTTGCTCTCCCAGCATCCTCAATGTTTATACTCCTCCCTCTCTACGTCTATCCTGGCAACTCTGCATCTGCCTGGAGTAACGTCACCGCCGCCATCGCAGCCTACCCTAAAGTCCAATGGCAAGTCATCGTCAATCCTAACAGCGGACCCGGCACGCGAAACTCAACATCATACCCGAGTGACCCAAACTATATCACCGGCATCTCGAAGCTCAATGGCTATCCCAATGTCATCACCCTGGGGTACGTCGATACTGCCTTCACTCAAAGACCTTATTCCAACGTCACCGCCGACATCGATACTTATGCTTATTGGGCAAAATACGCCAAGGCCAACATCTCTATTGGCGGCATCTTCTTCGACGACGTCAGCTCCTCCGCCGCCAAGGCTGCCTTGACTTACTACCACAATGCATCGACATACGCTTACGTAAAAGTGCCATCGACCTTGACTCCTGTGGTATTTAACCCTGGAGACCCCGGCCCGACGCAGCTGTTCCAGTATTGTGACACGATGGTTGAGTTCGAGAGTCCGTTGGCGAGCCATAACAATACAAATGCTACGACGATCAAAAACCTCCCTAGCAATTATCTGGACCAAAGTGCGATCATCATATATGATGCAACAGCAACGACAACTGTTCAAAATCTGGTCCATCCGATGGCTCAATATGGCGTTGAGGCTGTTTACCTTGATTATGGCTCCTGCACGTACAAGGGCAATCCTACTGGCTGTTACAACAATCTGAGCTTGGTAAACTTGAAGGCGCTGGCTGCGGCTGTGCAAGCCGAGTAGGAAATTTGTTGGCATGTGGAGTTGCGGATGCCTTCATCAAACGCTCGAGGGACTTTTGGGGAGAGCGCGTCATAGGTGTGTGGTGAGGATCTCTTGCGGCTGCTCATGAGGAGGGGTTTTCGCGCTCTTTCATCTTCCAATCCTAAGTCATGTTGCATTTCGGGATCATCGTTATTGTCGGATGGGATTGGTCTTTGCTCATAATCAGGACATTCATTCGAGCAAGATTAGGACATACCTAACAACTAGAGGGTCGCCATCTCCGCAAGGAGATTACGGGGGCGGTAAGGCTTAGTAAAGAATATATAATAAAGTTATAAGATTTATTAATTATATATTTATTAAATATACTATAATATTAATATCTTTTATAATTTAAATATATATAAATATAATATATTTTACTTCTATTAATTATTTATTCTAATTATTTAATTATTTAATTCGAAGTCTATTTTAAAATAATTTATAGAATTTATTAGAATTTATATTAATTAGAATTATTATTATTTAAATAACTTAAAAGATTATTTTATTAAAAATTTAATACTACTCGTTAATATAATAATTATATTTATAATATAGATTTATTTCAATATTTACTTTTAATATAATAGATTTTAATCTCTTTATATATTTTTATTATTTTTTATATAAATAATAGAAAGATTTAGAGATTTTATTCTTATAAATTTATATAATATTATTATTTATAAATTAATTATTAGTTTATAAAATCGTTATTTCCGTAGAGAAATTACGGGAGCGATAAGGGTAAATAATAAATAAATAATAAAATATATAAATTAGAAATAATAATAAATTTAAAATATATCTCTTTATTTATTTATTTATTTATTTATCTATTACTACTCTGTTTATCTATAATTTATTATTTAATATTAATTTCTATTATAAATATTATAATTTCTCGAGATTCTAAGTTAATTTATATAAATTTCTAAATTTTCTAGATATATATATCTATTATTACTTTTATTTAATATTATAGAACTTAATTTATAATTAATTATTAATACTCTTTATTAGATTTACTTTATCTTTTATATATATTATTTTATTTTATTATATTTACTAAGTTTCTATAATATAATTAATATATTATTTATTTATATACGAAATTTATATAGAGTAGTATTTTAGTTATATCTAAAATAATTTAATATATTATAATAAATATAACTAATCTAGTATTTTAATATATTTAATATAAATTCTTAATATATTCTTATTATTTTTATTATTTTTACTATTTCTATTTCTCTTCTCTTTTTTATTAATAGTAATATATAATTATCGATTAATAAAGTTATTATTATTTTTAAATAATTTCACGATATTTTAGATTTTGAATTTATTTATTTATTTATAAATTATAAAACTATTTTGAAGTTAATTCTATTGTTTATAAATTTATTATTATTTTAAATATAATTTTTATAATTCTATATATAATGATTTTATTATAAAATAATAACTATTATTAAATAAATATTATCTAGATTGATTTTAATATTAATAATAATACTTTTATATAATGAATTATTTGAATATATTATTAATTCTCTCTATATATTAGAGTTTAGATTAGATTATAATAAATATCTAAATTAAATATTTATATATAAAATATAATACTAAAGAAAAAGAAAAGAAAAAGAAAAGTCTTTCTTTTCTATTTATATACTTTCGTACGTCTCGAAATAAGATCTTAATATATAAAAGTTATATTATTTTAATATAGAAAGTTTTACGTTAATAATATAGATATTTAATACTAAATTTAATTTATATAATTAGTTTATTATATTATATTTAATAAAATTATCTATATATTAAATATTGCTTCCTTATATATTTATTTTATATTTATATATATATTTAGAAAGAAATAGAACTAAAAAGTAGAAATAATATATAAATTATTTAGTATATATTTATTACGAATTATTCTAGTAAAATTTATTTTATTCTATACTATATCTATATCTATACTATATTTATATCTATATTATTATAAATAGTATAAATTAGAATCTACTTTATAAAGTAATATATAGAATATATAGAATATAATTTATAG
>JAABUW010000430.1_pt1 | contig 83969 bp, 70 predicted proteins | sample 5560081 | NCBI WGS metagenome assembly JAABUW01 (sample SAMN10711882, study PRJNA513363) | rock metagenome | isolation source: Antarctica rocks | place: Antarctica: Victoria Land, Knobhead sud | reverse complement strand
CATTTTGTCACATATATAATGAGCTACTGTAAGTCAGTATATTCACTATAATACCGCCTTTAGACGGTAATTTGAACCATTACTGTATAGATACAGTTAAAGGAAACCATATATTTCCGTTAAGGTAATGTTGTGACGTCGGCGTTTTGCATTACCGGTGTTCAAAGCATCTCTGACATCACATGCTTCCCTACTTGCCACTTGGTTAAGAATTCTCAGGAACGCGAGGGTATTAGAATTTCTCTTGTTAGTTACTGCATATCTTGATTTGCGCATTACATTTGGAATTGGCAAGACCATGTCTACACCTAAGGACAATACTATGTTTGTGTTGCTAGGGGCTTCAGGTGACCTAGCGAAAAAGAAGATCGTACATTTTTCCACTGAAACTTTCTGAGTTATAGCTCACTAGTAGTATAGTATCCGGCCCTTTTCTATCTTGCAAGCATAATTAGAATGATTCCTAGGTTTTACTTACACTAACAGTCTTGGCTAGCACCGCGGAGGCATGTTGCCAGATCACTTTAGGATTATTGGGTTTGACCCAACAAAGATTGACCACGATGAATATATTGACCTCATCAAATCATGCATTGACAAGCCCTCGGAAGACATGGGGGAAGATCTTGAAAATTTCTGCAAGCGGTGTACTTATATTTGCAACAATGGCGACGGGGACAAGCCCTTCATTGATCTCCGTCAATACATGGAAAGCCATGGTAGTGATAGTCACGGTCAGGATCGATTTTTCTACATGGCGCTTCCTCCCAAGGCGTACGTTAGTGTCTCTGAACAGCTAAAAAAGAACTGCTATTCCGAAAATGGAGTTTCTAGGATCGTGGTCAGTATCAGGTTCCAGCAGGTTCCAGAATTAGCAGCAAACCAATGCTGAACTTGCCAAAAACGTAGGTTGAAAAGCCATTCGGCCGAGGTTTTGAAACCTTCGAAGAGCTACAAAAGGCTATGGAGAGGCATTGGCGCGAGGACGAGATATTCCGAATTGATCACTACCTTGGAAAAGAAATGGTGAAAAACCTCTTCGTCCTCAGGTTCGGGAATCCGATGTTTGGGGCGGGATGGAATTGTAACCATATTGATAACGTGCAGGTCTGTGGCTCTTGGATAGAACCTTCTTACTCACTTATCATCTGACGAGCCTAGATTACGATGATAGAGGGAGGTGGAACAGAAGGAAGAGGTGGCTATTTTGACGATGTCGGCATCATCCGTGATATCATGCAGAACCGTAAGCCACTTACAATATAATCAAATCTCCTTGTGGACTGAATTAGGATCCAGATTTGTTACAGTTGTTGGCCTTGGTAACCATGGAGCGGCCTGGGTCGTTTTCAGCAGAGGATATCTGCCACGAGAAGGTCTTTCCTTTACTCCCCGAGGCCATGACATTAATTGATATCATCTAAGGTACGAGTTATTCGACTTATTCCGCCTATCGAGTTCAGAAACAGCTTTATCGGCCAGTACAGTAGGTCATCAGATGGACAGAAACCCGGATATAAGGACGATGACACTGTTTCTAAAGAATCACGGTGCGCCACACTTTGTGCCACTGTTGCATACATCAAAAGTGGACGATGGGATGGAGTACCCTTCATCCTAAAGGCTGGTAAAGGTTATTGCTAAACAGCAATCCGGTTTTACTATACTTGCTAATCCAATGTCAGCTCTGAACGAATCAAGGACCGAAATTCGTATACAATTCAAGGACACTACCGCTGCCATATTCAGCGATACGAAACACAACGAGTTAATCATTCGTATACAGCCAAATGAAGGGGTTCATTTGATGATGAATTCAAATCTCCCTGCACTCGATGCCAGAACAGTATACACTGATCTCGATCTTACATATCGTGGCCTCGGCCCTGATGCGCACATGCCAGAGGCGTACGAGTCTCTAATACTCGACGCGCTAAAAGGCGATTTTTCGCAATCAGTTCGTAAAGAGGAACTAGAAGCTAGCTGGAAAGTCTTCACCCCACTTTTACATTATCTGGACGAACATGAAGAGATTATACCAAAGGAGTATGCGTATGGTAAGCTTCTGATCCGAGAACCACGGCGCTGTACGTCATGTATCGTGAGGGAGTTCCTAATATTGATAGGCTCGACGGGTCCGGCTGTCATGGATGAATTCATCTCGTCATATCAGTACAAGCATTAAATTGTACTCAACCCAGTTTCTAGAGACAACCCGGAGGCTTTTCCGGTAACGAATTGCATGACTGATGATCTGATCTCTCCTGCCTCCAAAAGCCAATTCTTCCAGTCTTCTTATCGTGTACGAAAACAGATCAGGACATAGTAACATAATCTGTTTCTGGATTGGGATTACAAGAAGCTGTGTCAGGTCGACTTTGCAATACTCACTGGTGTTTTGTTAGAGACATGGATGTTTCATGCTACTGATTAAGAAGTTTAGTGTGAAGCCTTGAATATTGTTAAAGGTCTTATTGTATCCTAATCCTACCCCTTCCATCTTTCAACCAACTCTTGTAGGTATTCTTTGTTTTCTCGTAGATTCTATAACGTCTTTTCTTCTCTTGCGTTAATCGCAATTGTGGCTCCGTTGTCCAATCACTTTGCTATTACACTTTTGTTTTCTCGGCATCGTAGTGGATCAGGATGCAACATTATACGAGTTCGCTGTGGAATGGGCTGAATGTTGCAAAGATAATCAGTAAGGGACAGGTGAAAGCGGAAATATTTTACTTCAATACATGATCTGAGCATTTAGAAGGCAGTCATACTTAAACAAGTATACAACATAAGCAGATAGCGCTTCGCAAACAACGGAAGAACAAAACATTGGTTACATGACAACCAAGATGATCTTATGTGGAAGCGCAGTCTAAAATGACTAGAGGCAAGTCGAAGGCATTGTTCTCCTGTCATAGCAATGCTGATGCATCCCATAAAGCAAGTTTATGCATGCCTATATAGGATCGCAATTGACCGCAAGTCGGCATCGTCCTCTACGAAGTAGCTGAGGATTTCTGGCTAGAACCCAGCAATTCAGGAAGTGGATGCCTAACAATGCCACCATGGTAGATACTCCTTGTCCTGCGCCTTTCTCGGCTGCGCGAAGGTACTCGGAAGGTTCCCGATCAAGCTTAAGTTGACTGCCGCCGTAGCTAGTCTCGGGAGATTCTACAAAGTAGCATTGTCGCAGACATCGCTTGTGAAGCCACTATGGGGTCTCCCACGGGCCTTGAACGAAACAATAAAGATATGATGTTTGACATAGTGCAAGGCCACCAGAATGGATGAGATTCTCTGGCTTCTAAGGATTATAAGTCAATTGCAACTTTGCGAGCATCAGCCACCTCTATGAAAAAGGTCCTGCAATTGCGGCAACAAACGCTCGATCAGATTCTGGAAACCCCATTTTTCACGATCATCGGCTGTGGTCAGGATTCAATCACTTTTCTCTTCACTGAATTGAGCCTCCCACCGATTTACTTTCACTGTGATAGGACGCCAATGAATAGCAGTGTCTAAGGCTGGTGAATTCGTGCTTTCACAAGAACTTGAAATAGGCCGCGCAACGACGCCACGTCAGTCATCATGACAAGCCCATGGCGAAAAGAAGCTGAATATAGGTTCAGAAAGCTTAAGAGCTACGTCATGCAACTAGGGCACATCACTCGATATGTTGGGAAGTATTGAACCTCTAGATTCGAGAACTTCGTGCTATGCTAGCTATTCACCACCTAATCCATGGAGGTCACACGCAATGGAGCTACGGAAGATATTTCATATTTGGCACAATTCAAGCCGCGTGCCAAGCCTACATCACTCAGTATGCCGGATTCTCTGTGAGGCAGACCTAAATTACTAGATCCGAGCATACGAAGGCGCTAATTGTCTCCACATCCAGCTTCGGAGCGGCATGTTAGATGCAGAAAACGATATAATTGATTGAATCAAGAGATTCATAGCTGAGCTAGAAGTCTTCACTAGCCATCTCCACCTATGGAAACCCGGAAGGTGCAAGCAGAATAGACCTTATTAGATTCTCGAGCTTCATACCTGCGCTAGCTATGTTCACAATATTTTAATATTTTCAACATAGTCCAAAGAGCTGCACATATTGTTGTTGCTCACAGTTCACCTGTGTAACGTAGTTGAACATATAAATATCATGGCCAGTCCACTGGAGATTTGTCTTCTCCTTTATACAAAGCAAAACAGACCTCGAAAAAATTGTCGAAACCATTTTCTCCAATACTACAGGTCATTCTCTACAGTAATATTCTTCAACAAGCGCCCGAGTGTCCGTCGCAACTAAATGGAAAAATTGAACGAGACCTACTTCGAAAAGTGCCGCCATTCTAGCCGCCAGCTCCCTTCTATCCTGCCACGCAACGTGGAGCACTACCCTCCCCCAAAGGAATTGGACAAAAATGCTGCGCCTGCGACCATGCAGATTTCGAAAAGGTAGCCGCACTAAGTTGGACAAGATACTACACCGCAAAGGGCAAGATTGAAGAGGATACGGAAAACATAAGAAAGTATCAAAGACTTGTGGACGACGGAAAGCGACCGCCGACCTCGGGAAACGCAACTCTGGCATTGGAACGTGGAAAAACTGAAATGGAAAACTTGGATGATGTCCGAAAATGTGAGCTTGAGCAGATCTGGGCTCCTTTCAATGTAATGTGGGGTTACGATCCGGCCCAAGGTTCTGAGTTCTTGGGTCGTCGTGCTGCCAAGTACGTAGCAGACGAAGTTAAGGACGGACACGGTGTACAGGAGAACAGAGAGTCGTCGAGACTCTCCCCGAAACGCTCATCGAAAGGTCCTCAAAGTCACCCGCCAAGTGGCACTTCAAGCCGGTCTAGGCGTTGAACTCCCAGACACCATTCGGTACTATGCGTCATTAGCATTCTTCTACAATCCGGTCCTTTCCTGGAATGATTTCTGTTCTTTTTCTCGGTTACGTACGGACTAGGGGCACTAAAGCTGGTCTGTCTTTCGACGAATACGCTTGCTCTGTGTTGCGCTCGGTTCAAAAGTCCTGGTGGTTTGGGTATGCTTTAAGGGGCTTCTGATGTAAACAAAAAGTGGAATTGGTATTAGAGTCACGTACGTCAAGCTCCCTGCGGGAAAGACACAAATCACTGAATCCCAAATCATGAAGGTTGTGCTAGCACTGTCTTCACAGTCTTCTCCACAATATAATCACGGCAGCTTGCATACAGAACAATATTGAATTTCGAAATTGAGGACTTCATAGCTGTTTCAAATATCATCACGACGTTTCGCCTTCAAGAATCACTTCTTGGATCTACAGAAGTGACCGTTGCTCAGGATCCATATTTCGGACCACACCTGTGTATATATACGCCATGGCCAGTCGAGTTGAGATCTCTTTTTCCCCATATCCAAAGCGAAGCATTATTCAACCCACAGTCATAAAAAAAGTTACGATATTACAATATACTCGACCCAACCGTGTTCCTAGGAAGTTTCCGAATCACAGCCCCTTTCAACAACAATCATGGTGAACAAAACTTATTTCACAAAGTGCGGACACGAAGACCATAGACTCCCACCCAAAGAGAATGTAGGCATTACGCCCAAGCAACTGAAGGAAACATGCGCAGCCTGCACGTGGAAGATTTTCGAAGACGCGAGGGGAGTCATCCTCCTGAAATATTTCGATGAGAGATTCCCGGTCCGAACGGAGCATGTCAAGCTGCTAAGAAGAAAAACGGCTGCAGGGGTACTCGGAAAGCCTTCCAAAGACCTGGATGAGGAGATCAAAAAATGGAAAGAACAATTGGACAGGATGGCTAAGCAGTGCGACAGCAACATCAAGGAATCCAGTAAGGTGAACTTCGAGAACCGCTGGGGTTCATGGTCGAGCGAAGGTACTGATGTCATGGCACGTCGAAGCAAGGATTTGGAAGTCGATGAAGATGTTATTAGAGGGCTTCACGAAGGAAACAATGCTCCTCTACGTGCGCTCATCATATCATCGGCGCCATAGAAGAAGCAACCTCTCATATCCTCTCGCTACCTACCCATTTGATGATCCGCTCGCATACCCGACCTTCTGAGGGTTTTCGATCCTACCTTGGCATGATTGGCGTACCGGTAAAATTCGATCCCATCATGTATTCATTCGTTCTCTTTATCTCGGTTATCCTGCGAACTCGGTGCACTAGAGGCTTGTCTTTTGGTAGTGGGTTAGGGGCTCTGGTAAGGTTCCAAAATGTTTGATTGGTATTCGGTAGTGTATAACCATTTTCGGAGCTCAGGCATGAGCTAAATCTATATCTTTATCGGTTATACAGACTACAAACCCCTGTTCCCAATTAGCCTAATCGTGTGCTCGTGCCTCGATAGCCCCCACAAGCCCTCTTCCATCCACACGGCCGACATTCCTTCGTTACATGAACCTCAATATGCTATTTCGAGGTTAGGAATAGAGTATTGGCACTATTTCCACTTTGATGAAATAATCAAACCTCTTACCCCTTTTCGCGTTGGCCGTGAAAGTAGCTGGGCCGTCACACCGACCGTTCTTCTACCTGAACATGACAATCAAACCCTTGACCTTTTCCCGTTACGAAATTCGAATATTTACTTAGACATTCCCTTCTCATCTTCTTCTCCAGGCTCTGCCTTCCTTTTTGCTTAAAGGCTCGCTATTTCCGCTTGGAGAAATCGTGTCCTGTTACTCAGAAGCCGACTGACTCTCAAGGACAGTACCTCCTCTCCCACTCTACTATCTACCTCAAAAACACCCTTCTCTCATTCTTCTCACCCCAATTTTCTAGATAGCGAAACATGCGTAGATGATGGACATGAGCTCCAAGCGAGGATATTAACTTTATGAATCTCCTAACAGGCGAAAATCTGGATAAAACACAAAGGGAAAAGTTCTTTAGCAGATGCAAAACCTAGAAAGAAGCAGCTCGTAGCATATCTAAAACCCCAGAAAACGAACAATTTTCTAAAGTCCAACCCCGTCTCTTGCGAAAACATCACCTGCACGTACCATCCAACCCGTCAACCTCCAACCTTCACCATCTCCCAAAGTATCTACAACCTATCTCGCAACCAACGCCATAACATCCTCTTCGCCCTCAAACCCCACTAGCACAAAACAACCTTACGCCAGATTCGGCAGAAATCATCGCGGCCAACAGATCAATTTTCCGGGTAAGAGAACTATCCCATACCGAGGGAACCAGAATAACAGACAAAGCCATAAACCCCTTTTTCCAAGCATCTACCACGCAAATTAAAATCCCAGAAACCACCCGCCTCTATCTCCCCGCTTACTCCGAAGAACACGCAATCCGTTGAAAACCCAGAATTAGGACTAGGGCTAGAACCAGGACCATTAAACGAAACACTTACTCGTCACAAACAGCCAACTTCGGGCAAAGAATGCTCACGATGGTTGTACGGTACTGATGGGGTGGAAACGTGGTTCTTGTGCATAGCGAGTTATTACTTTACGGAAACAGCTACAAAACATCTAACGGAAGCCCGAGTTTCTAGATATCAAGGGAAAAAATTGCTCCTTCAAACTTAACGTAGCTGACGCCTTATAAACGCCCATCGACGGCGTTGGTATGGTTTTCGATTTGTTGCAAGAACCATTGCATCGTACTGGCGCCCCTTAACTCACATGCATATTCTGGTATCTACAGTAAGACCGGCGATGGCCTTTACTAGGGTTCTGAGATGTGGAGCTTTTTTTTTTGAGAGATATTGGGGATGGTGGGGATTGAAAAAGGCGGTTGGGGGATGTTTCAAAAATGCTGAGACGGTCGTTGCGCGAAAGGATAGGTAAGGTGGGGAGGGAGGAGTAGAAGTAGGAGAGAAGGAAAAGGTAAAGGGAATGATATTGGAACGTGATGTCTGAGCTTGACATCAGTTGTATAGATTAAACTTCCCATATTATTAAAGGGCCTTCTGCTTTCGTCTCACACCACTCATAACCATATATACACATTACTATTCTCAAATTCCCAACCCAAGGAATGGTTAGCCCAGATACCACCAGACCACCACCATCACCAAAGCCCCCCAAACCCCTCTACCCGGCCCAAACCTTCCGGACGCTCCCCCAGTAAACGCCATCGCACTCGTCCCCGCCCCCGTCGTCCCCGTAATCCCCGCTACACCCGTCGGCGTTATAACACCCCCTGTTACCAAGCCGCTCCTCGTCGCCACAGTTCCGCCGCTACTAAAACCTCCCATTATCACACCACCAAATCCCCCAGAACTAGTAGCGCTGCTGGACAGTTTGATGGTGCTGGTACCGATGGCTATTTGTGAGGCGGAAGGGGCGAGGGATATGGGTGTGATAGCATTCCCAGATGGCGCAAGCGATATTGCCTGGCCAGTGACTATAATTGGAGAGCCTGCTGCAAGCGTTTGACCATCGGCAATGTATTGGCCAGCAGAGTTAGCCTGAACTGGCTGTGAATTGATGGTTATAACAGGCGCAGATGGAGGCGAAACGGCTGGTGGAGGCGAAAGTATCGAAGTGGTGCCACCAATCACAATGTGAGTGGCGGATTGAGGTGGAGTAGCGTTTGAGGTTTGAGGAGGAGCCGCGTTTGAAGATCGAGTAGGAGCCGCATTGGTGGTTTGAGGAGAAGCAGCATTTGTGGATTGAGGTGGAGCAGATTTTACGGACTGAGGAGGAGCCGCATTTATGGATGGAGGAGGAACTGTGCTTGATGATTGAGAAGCCCCATTTGCGGATTGGGGGGGAGCAGGATTGGCGGACTTAGGTGGACCAGGGTTCTCGGACTGAGGGGGAGCCGCGTTTGTAGATTCAGGAGGAGCAGGTTTCGAAGACGGAGGCGATTTTGCTAATTGAGACGCTGTTTTTGTTGCAGGGATGGTCGGTGACTGCGCAACCGGTACAGGCGATGGGGCCGGCGTTGCTTGTCCAACATGTGTTGATGACGAAATAGTGAGCACCGAGACAGCAACATGAGCGAATGACGAGCCGTAATTTCCCCCAGCACTACAACCAGGAAAGGCAGAGCTAACAAAGGCATTCTCTGCATCTATGGCTGTTCCTGATAAACTAGTTTGATCCGTGAACTGCGGTATTGCAAATGCGTCATTACGCGAATTGACTATTGTGCTACAGGACATGCCACCTGTTGTGTCTGTTACGAGGGTACCGGTGTACCCTACGAAGCCAAAGTTGAAAGCGTACGTCGTTGGATATGTGCTGTATTATTTCGTCAGATGGAAGCTTAAATCAGCTGGGGAGCATGTCTTACAAGGCAAAGTTGGTACCAGTATAACTATAAATCCACACATTGTTCATGCCAGTTTCCAGACCTTGCAGAGAAGCAGGGACCGTAAAGTTTGAAACATTAATGGTGGAGGTCTTCGTGGTATTATTAGAATCGTCAACTATCGTCAGTACTGTCGCAGCAGTGTGTGTCAGAACGGTCTGCCACGTAAAAATATCCACAGTGTTTTGCCAGTAACAGCTACCGCAAGAGGATGTCATCCCTCCATTACCTGTCCCGACTGCTGTACCAGACGGGGGCGCGGCCGTTATAGTTGAGGAGTTTCCAAACTGTCTATCTGGTAGTGTGTCAGTTGAGACCAGAAAGACAACCCGAGATATCCTTACGGCTCAACGAAACAGCCGATGCCATCTGTATGTATAGAATCATGGACAATAATATTGTTGACGCCATAGTGGTCAAAGGAGCAAACCAATGCTTATAAAGCGGCGAAGGTATGAAAAAGGCTTTTAAGAGGAGAATTGAGAAGAACCTATAGAATACACCGAAGCACACAAGCAGAGAAAGACCTCAACCAAACACGAACAAGCGAAGAGCGAATGTGAAAAGAGAATATTTGACCTGAAAGATGCAGAAAGGAATCTTGAGGGCTTAAGCACACAACTTTCGTAGCAGACATGGTAATATAAAAAGGGCAGATCTTAGCTCCTAGTACAGTAAATGGACGACTTGTCGAGACTACTGTAGGCGCTGGAACCTAAATCTTAATGTCTAAATGAAGCATGGGATTCTGAACTGGAGAGACCACTATGATTGACATGACGCGCCTTCGATAAAGCAGTGTACACAACAGAGAGGCCGCCGGAGCCTCGTAGGATGTCATACCTGGCTGAAGAGCCATATGTCGAGCTGCTGCTGCTCAGGATTCGTATCCGAAGGCATTGTGAATTGCTTTCCTGCCACCAATTGCAGTAATGTTGGAAACTGTCATGATTGGAAGGGATCAGGATCCTTCGACAACTTTGTGGTATGTCCAACCAGGGTTTTTGGAGCTTAACCTGAGCCCGTCGCATGGAGTGACGGGATTGCGTCCTTAGTCGACCAATAGATCACCGGAAGCCGTTGGATTGCTGTTGGCTTGCTGTTGGATAGAATAAGGAGCATCGCCACAATTAGCGTAGCAAACATTGACGAGGGCGTTCTTCCACTTCTGGTGGAGTTCAATGACCCGTTCAACCTTCATGACTAGCAACAAAACGCAGTGAGTAGAGCAAAGAAAGACGTGAGCCAAGATACATGACGTATTACTCAGCTGATACGGAGTATCTTTGGCTCGTCACAATGCTCTGAGCAGTGACTTGGCATTCGTTGATTGAGGTGCCTATTCAACCTTCAGCCCTACGCTATACCCATCTAGTAAAACTATCTACAATTCCTTGCTTTGGATGAACTTTCCACAAGAAGTTGATCTCAACTTAGTTTAGCCCACAAATGGTAAGGCTTGTATAAAACGAAAATTCAAGGCAAATGCAAAGTCGGTTTTATCATCTCAAAGCATAGATATTGGTGACTTCTACGTATTGGGAACTTTTTTCTAACCATGGAAGCAGGATAATGTACAGATAGCTCAGTCCTTGACCGCGACGATGCATCGTCTCTTATCTCGACTCCTTCTTTGCCTTCTCGGCTATCTTTTCAGCCTCACTAAGCTTCCTCTGCAAAACTTGCTGCATCTCGTCATAAGTTTCCTTCGCAATCTTCTCAGCCTCAGGTCCATGCTTTTGAGCGATATCCCGTAATTGCCCCAATTTCGGCATGATCTCGCTCGCGCCTGGGATCATGTTGAGGTATTGCTCCAAACCACCGCCTCCGCTGCTGCCACCTCCTTGTCGAGCTTTGTTGACTGCATTTTTAATGTACTTCTCTAATGACTCGGTATTGCCAGATGATACGCTATCCTTGATCTTGTTATACAGTTCCATTGCATTCCCCTGCTTCAGTGCATCCTTGTTCTCATCGACGAGCTGCTTGACTTTAGGCGACTTGTCCAAGTACGGTTTCGCCTGCTCCATCCCCTTCTCCCACGCCTGCTGCCCTAGCTCTTGCAACTTCTTTGTTTTATCTTGAACAAGGGCTTGGATCTTGCTGATGCTCTGGAAGTTTGCTCCATTTTTCAGGATGTTGCGAATTTCCTCCCAGGTCTGATCTACTTGTTTCTTCGCCTCGGGCCCATAATTGTCTCCAAGCTGCTTCAGACGATCTAGGTTCCCTCCGACTTTCTCTTTTAGCGCAGGGTGGTTGTTCATGATTTCTTGAGCAGAATCCACAGCGAGGTCTGCTATGCGGTTGAGGTATTTTTGCAAGATCTCCCAAGCTTTCTGGGCGGACGCAACACTCATGCCGCTCTCCAGCGATACACCTTTCAGCTCATTGTAGGCCTCCTTAACGATTGCGTCCACCTCATCAGCGTGTTTAGCGTGGATTTCATCAAGGTCGTTGAACGCAGAGTCAATGTATCCTTTTGCGCCAGGTATGATAGCTGCATACGATGTGGCAGTCTGGCGTAGCCATTTCAGCGCTTCGTTAGGTTCGGGTGAGGATTCCTTGAGTCGCTTCGTCATGTTCTGTAAGGACGCTTGCGTTTCGCTGACGGTAGAGATTAGTGTATGGGCGCCTGATTGGCGATACCAGGCGTAGCCACCGAGAAAGACTAGGGTGCCACCAGCAAGGCCACCAATGAGGCTGGGGCCCAGATGAGAGCTGCTGCTGGTGTTGGTTGAAGAGCTGGTGGATTCGTGGCGAGCTTGACGAATAACAGTTCGAAGTTTAAGACCACGCGTCGCCGCTCTGAGAGTAGATCTTGAAGCAATCATGGTGGCGACGTGGTAGTGGGTACTTATGAAGGACATGATATGGGAGGACGTATGAGAAGTGTTCTGTGTTGCCGCTATGACGTGCCAAGGAATGACGTCGGGGTGAAAGCAAGTAGTGAATGAGTACAAACTCCAACGTAAATGAAAACTTCGGTTGGTATCCTCTCAACGAGAAACTTTGTCCACCAGTATATCCACCAGCATCAATGGCCATAGAAGTAATAGGATTAGCCGTCATTGTCAAACATGATCCAGTATGCCAGTATCTTCGACTGGCACGGCAAAATGCAGTGGAAAATTTCCTAAGTCTTTTTTTCTTCTAACATTGCATGTGAGAAATTTAACATCTAGTGGTAGCTACTCCGTGAGAAGGAGCAAATAGCTATCTATGGCTAACTGGGTCTGGATTTTATAACCATCACCTCTTCTTTCATCCAAGGATGCCGTGCCATCAGGTCTCTTGAAGCTCACTGCAATCATGTTCCTCTTCGTTGCACCCGACCACCTCATGAGCCACAAATTCGTTAACTTCACCGCCTAGAGACTGGTTAGGCTCTTCAAGATCCGATGTCGGCAATTCCACCGCTTGTGCGTTTGGTTTACTATCGCCACAAGCAACTTTCGTTTGCTCTGCCTCCTCCTTCCTTACTTCTTCTTCCCAATCCTCCACCACATCCTCATCCTTCCTAGCCTTCATCATGTCCTCCTTTTTCTTTTTGGCATCCTTCAGTCTACTGCCCAGAACAGTATACACACTTTTCTCTCCCAGTGCCATTTGTCTAGGCGCCATACGTGGGGCTGCTGCTTTCGCCGCTACTTGGCTCCATCCACCATTGCTGGCTGAGTCGTCAAGTTCGCGGCGGAGGATATTGAGTGAGGCGTCTGAAGCGCATAATTGGATGGATTTGGCAAGGTTCTTGGACGAGGTGATGACGGAGAGAGAAGGTTTTAGCGCTTTAAGAGAGGCTTCGATGGAAGTAGTAGAGGCAGTAGTGGATGATGATGACGGCCGAGCTTTGAGAATGATTTCTTCGCTAGGTAAGAATGAGATGTCAAACGCTAGATCAAGCGAGGAATCTAACACTGAGGAAAAGTCAAACCGAATCTCTTCGAGTGTAAGTCCGAAACGTGGGTGAGACAGTAGAAAGCCACTATAGGACTCATTACTGGTACGAAGCTTCCTCTGGGCCTCAACCGCAGCAGTGGTCGAAGCCTCGACGGAGCTACGGATGCGAACACTTTCAGCGAGAGTCTTCATTGGAGCCATCACAAAGCGTGGTGTTTTGAAAACAGCTACATGGCGATGTGGCTCCGGGTCCATGCTCTCGCTATCAAAACCCAAGTCTTCAGAAAGTGAATGCAGGAAGGCTCGGTGATGTGGTGGCATGGGCTTGAACCGGAGTCGTTTCTCATGCTCATCTGCCGCAAACACCCTGAACTCTCTTTCTTGTATTTGCGCCCACTTTTGGCTCTCACGGAATAATTGCAAGGTAGTTGTAGAGTAAGGAATATGATCGTCTTTGTGTGCTTCAAGGTCAATATTGAGAGCCAAGGCTAGCTTTCGGTTTCTTTCAAGCCGTGCACACTCATTATCGCAGCTCAGGCTCTTCTTGCTGTTTCCCTCGCTCGACTTGGAGGCATTGCACTTCAACTCCTGCTTGAGATTCTGGCAGTCGCAGGTTACAAGCATCTTATTCTGACACGGCTTGTCCTCGCGGCAAGAAGAAGGAGCATGGCATGGCTCTTCGCAAGGATGACCACAGACTTTCTTTGATTTTCCACAGGATTGTTGACAGGATTTGCCCGCGTCTTCGCACTCTCCAGGCCGGTGGCATGATTTGCGGCAATAGTGGGATCCACATTTCAACTTCCGCCCACAGATCTCACCGCAGCGTACATCTGCAAGCCAGCAAGGCTGATTTTTGAGATTCCTTTTTCCACATATGCATGGCTTTTCAATCAGGAAAGGACACTTCGGACAAGACTCACCATCGCCGTGGCAATTATGCGAGACTCTTGGATGGCCGCAGCCCTTTGGGCGCTCACAGTCAAAGCGACAGGGAGGTGGAGTGGTACCACATGGCAATGGAGGTTGTAGCACGGTACGTCCGCAATGGCAGCTAACATCTTCAAAAATTGCTTCGCGACAGCTTCCACAGGGCCCTTTGTGACAAAGCTCGGGACAATTATGATTGCCACATTTGAGCATACGTCCACAAAGACGAGTACAGATGTGTTCGGCTTCAAAGCCATCATCAATACTCCGTGCATTTCCTAAAGGCCGGAGCCTACGTTTCGTGGCTTGTCGTTCGACCGCCTTGCGCTCTCCTGGGCAGCAACGTTCGCCGCATTCGTGACGACCACAGTTGAGAGTTGCTTTGCAAGCCCTCGTGCATTGCGGCTGTTCCTCGTTGCCTTGGTGGCAGATGGTAGATGATTGTGTCCGCCCACATCGACAAGCGATGGTTACTTTGATGAGACAAGGCTTGCAGATATCTGAATGGCAAATCTGTTGACAAGTATGACCACACGGAAGAAGTTTCAAGCACTCCTTTTTGCAATTAGGAATGGGGTCCTCGCAAGATCTTCGGGTTTGATCAAATACTTCTGCCAACGGCGTTTTTCCACACGGACAGCGTGACACAACGTCCGGTGATCGAGGGCAGTGTGGCGGTTCGAGTTCTTGCGGATGACATCTTTTCTCGCAACTATGCTTTCCGCAGTCAAAAGGCCTCTGACATATATTAAGGCAATCAAACATTCCAATCCAGTCATCGACAATCCTGGAACCCTTATCATCATGTAAAGCCCTTTTACTCGGCTTCTCGTCCCCACGCTCGTAGCAAATCAGCGGTTTTTCAACTTGGCCACAATAGCAACGACAACCAATCTTAACCTCGCAGGCTTCGCACAAACCTTCATGACACGGCTTCGGGCAAGTATGTTCTCCACAAGGCATTAAATCTCTACAAATTTCACCACAGCTCCACCCGACATCGTAGTTCGTATCAATACACCTTCTAGACGTTGATTTCTTGCCGCAAAAACAGCTCTGAATAGGACTAGTATGCGTACAGGGAGGACACGGACCAGCGTGACATAGTAAATCACAAGGATGGGGACACTTCCTCGGTAAAATACGTTTTTTGCCACAGGTCTGGCCGCAGGAGTGCGGTGGCAATCCCGAGATTGATCGGGGATCTAGTTCTTTCTCGCACCAACAGGTGTATGTCGATGGAAGGACATCTTTTGGCAAATTGCATCCAGGGCATCTCCATTGCCGTGGAGATGCAAACTCCCCATCCTGATTTCGTTGCTGAGCCAGAGTCGAACCTTCATTGGCGGACCATTTCTTGATGCAGGTGAGATGAAATACTGTCCAGCATGTCTTGCAAGACCAGATTTTGGAGTTTCGCACAACCTCGCTTGTGCATATTGGACATTCGTAAGCACCACTCGTGATGTCCTCGTGGGTTCGTGTAGCAATATCCGGTGCTGTAGATTTTAGAACGGAACAACGTCTCGCACGCAGTGCCTTTGCCTGCGTATGAAGCTGGGCACCTGCAACATGTTTACCGCCTCTTGAGTTTCTTGAAGTGGTATGTCTCTGGTGATGTTGTTGACCTGGGTGGAACTCGGGTGCATCTGCTTGTAACGAAGACACCAACGATTGCGTATTTGCCCCTTCAGTCATGGTAAGACGTCCCCCAAACTGTCTACCAGAATTGAGCGCTGCATGGCCGTTTGTCCTTGGTTGTCCATGAATGTGACCTGCATGGCTAGACCTCTCCCCATTGGAGTTCCTTCTGCCCCTAGGTCCTTGTGCTATTCCGCCGTGTATCTGCCCACTTCGACCGCTCCCTCTCGTTTCTCCTTGTCTTCGTCCCATATTTCCATGACTCCGTGTTACTTTGAGTTTGCCAGTCTCGGCTGCTGAAGCTTCGGCACTCGAAGGTTCTGTCGATGGTGGCTGGGAACGTGGGGCAATCGACGCAGGTCGCAAGGCCAGTACATTCTCTCTGTTCGTATTGTTTACAGATGGGGCATCTTGCAGCCTGCTTTGTTCGGGGGTTGGGGTCATGGATGACTCCGAACCGTTCTGCAAAGCTGGTGCTTGCTGGTGGTTCCGGCTTTGCTTTCCCCACCTCTTCCGCGGTCTCGAGTTGGTAGTCGGTGATCGTGGTAGAGATTGTGGTGCAGGCTCCGCAGAAGCCATGATAGCAGCTAAATTAGAAGAATGTTGCAGTGGCAAATGGGCCCGAATCCTACAGCATGCAACGTGCCACAAGTGCACGGTCCAGTTTGTAATTGACTTGAACTCAGTAAGACTTGATAATGGAGGATCACTATAAGGTAGTTGAAGGTATTACGGAACCCAAGTAATGTAGAGCCTATTTCGTCGTTCGTAGAACTGTGGGGAAGTTGTTTGCCTCTTTACTTCGTTCGCCAGTCGTGATGTTTAAGAGTGACGACAATAGGTGTGACTGAGGCTTTTTATTCATTGTGCACGTACGCGACTAATCAGAACTGGATGACTCCAATGAATGAGTCACGTCCAGCAGAATTTGATCTCAGCACCACGCACACACACAATGTGGGATGACTCCGTTCCTTGAGCTCATGTTGTGTTGCAAACCCATGGAAATGAGCATATTTGGCTTAGTCATTCTTGATCCTTCGGGTTTTACGGTTTTAAGAGGAATTTTAGCCAGTACGGAGTAGGTCCTCGTCATACCTGGGCTTTTTACGCCCTTCCTTAGGTCCCAATCAAAACAGCCTATTGACCTTGTAAGCTCGGAGACACCGAATCAGTATACTGCTAAGGTATCGACTCGAAGGTACCAGTCAACAAGCTGGGATTACCTGAAAGCAGAATCCTAATAATGTCGCCAAGACAGAGAAAGCCTTTGACACCTCTACATCTGTATCTCTATTCATATCTTCTCTCTGCTGTCGTTCACATAGCCTTGCAACGTCGTGTGCGTGTGGCGTTGTTAACAAGCTTCATGTCCAATCAAAACTCACTGATGCCGAGATATTGTTGACTCGTTGCCGTCTGGGCTTGCTTCCTCTGTGAAGATCACATTACATGGGCGTGCACGCCTTACATTTGTAGAGCTTTGCTCTTATAGATAAAGTAGCGCACATGGATTACCGCTTTCCTTGTGACGCCATCTTCGTTGTTGCTTCCTCAGGGTTTTCTTTCTATCGCTCCTCTCCTCACCTCCATGTTGATTACCCTCGACATTCTCTGAGCATTGCAGTAATACAAGAGCTTCTACACCATTAGCTCGCGGCCTCAGCAATGTCGGGTGGTCTAGGCGGTGGAGTGCCAGCTTGCGCAGGATCCCCGATCTCAACGTCTATCGTCACAGCAACAGTCGTCCAAGATTCTGCGTCTTTGGTCCACTAAGTAGGTCCCATCACTATCAGTGACCTCTGTGGAAATTTTGAGGTCGAAATTTTCATTATTGCAGCTACCAGCACATCTTCGAGCAGCCCGGCTACTAGCTCAAGTATCATCAGTGCTGTGCCCACCACGTCCACCAGCAGTCCATCTGTAAGTGCGAGTTAAACGCCAGCCACAGTCGTCGCCACCAACAATTCGGCTGCCTCTGCCAGTAGCGCAAACCCTATCACTAAGCCTTCCACTGTCACCGTCACCGTTAGCACCTCCTCCGGCGCTGTTTCGCCGTCATTTAATCCCACAAGTTCCTCTTTACAACCAGCCAGCACAAGCACCTCCACCCCACAAGCGTCATCCATAACCTCGCCCTCTTCTCAGTCGAGTACATTCCCCACCTCACGGGCATCAGCCATAACTACGCCCTCATCTCAGCCGACTACGCTCTCCACCAGCGCTCGCGCCTCTGCCCAAGGAGCAAGTACAACTTTAGTTTTACCGTCTGCATTCCCAACACTTATACCCCCAATTCAGCCTGCCATCAGCACTGGCGCTAAAGCTGGCGTCGGCGTCGGCGTCGGCCCAGGCCTTTTTCTCCTAGCAGCGCTCTTCCTTTGGTTCTTGCTCCGCATACGACGTCCATGCCAAAGCCAACCACAGCCGTTTGCCAACGGGCACGACTGGGATGGAAAAGACCTGGGCGCTTCAGACCTGCAGCAGCAGTCCAATGGTGAGAAGAGAAGATTTCAGCCACGAGTTGGTGAGTTGGATGGGCAGCCATTGGACGGTGTCAGCGACAGCCTTCGCCTGATGGTGGGAAGGAAGCGGTGATGGGGAAAGTACATGGAACGCAAGCACCAGCAAAGGAAGCAAACGAATTGCATGGAAGGCAAATACCATTGAACGAAGCGAACGAATTGCATGGGTAGCGTCTGTGGCGAAGCGAGGACTAGCAAATATGATCAATATAATGACTTTGTAGAGGAAAGACGAATCTTCTAGAGCGGTTATGCAGATGGGAACCAATGATCCTTGTGATGCGACTGCTCTCATGAGAGTACCCTGGCGATAGGGAACCAGGGTAGAAATGGTTGCGTCGTAATGTGTAAAGCAAGCGGTGGTGCTGAGTAGGAATAAGTGCTTCGAGTATGCACCATCACCGATGAGGACCTACGAGGTAATCCCAAGTGGGGGGTTTACATGAAGGGATTGGTACGACTTTCATAATGTTGTTCGATTCCTACTCAGTATTTGAGCATCTAACACAGTAAGCAGACACATCTTTTTCTCTAACCTCGATTCGTCAATATCCTCCATTTCTCTTTCCCCCTTCTTGACCGCTGGAGACTGAAGAAAATACACGCAAACCCCTATGCGTTCATAGGCACGATATGATCTCGAGGTGTCATAAACTAAAAAGAAAAGGATCATCACAGAGCATCATTGCCGTTGCAGTTTGCATGCACAGAATGTTAGGATAAAACACAAAGAAGGATGAGAAGCTGGGTGCTTGAGGCTCTGCTGTATATCAAGGAGTGATTCAGAACGGCCTCCTAATGTCCGGCTGGTGCTCGTTGATGCATCTTTCCAGCCTTTTGAGACATTTATCTAGGCGGCTTTCGAGACTATAAGGTGCTCTTGGAACCTTAAGGACGTCTACATGATTTTCAAAACCTGATATTATACCGTTGTTCGACGCTTCAATCATCAAAATCATGGTTTTGACATATATGTTCCCGATAATCGTTCTCCTACGGACGTATTTGGTATTAGTGCTAAGTCAGGAGAAGTGCTTGAGAATGCTACAGCTCGCATCATGTGAGAGGTCCCTTCCAAGTTTACCTTACGGAGTATTGTAGCATGCGTCAGACTCTGCAGAGTGGGGCCCGCAACTCTTTATTTAATTCGACGACAACGAGGCAATACAGTGTGCAGGAAGGGCTTGAACTATGGATGAGTAATCCTTGGCATTCGGTTCTCGAGGTAGCTGAACATGATTGAATGACGGGTGAGAACCATTGATAAGCACAAACAGGGGAATGGCTGGCTCACACCAACCCATCATGCGGTTCCAAAGCCGGGAACGCCAGAGATACTGCATATGCAGCTTGAATAATCTTTGAATCTACTAGTTTAGCCCCATGATCGAAACATCTCGAGCATAAATATCGCATCTTCCCATCTTACGGATGAGACTGGTACTAGGGAGAAAAAAACACATCTTGTGAAATGGTTTGCCTGTACTGATTGGCCCATCTGCTTCTAACTCTCTTTCTTGTTGGATCGGACTCGTTAGGATGGACATGTCAACCATTTTCTCTCATCCTTCTAAAGGATATATTGAACTAGGTTATATTCTTCTAGCATTTCTGATATATCTTTTGAGTCTGGGAATTTATCGGTTGTTTCTCAGCCCTATTGCGCACTTTCCAGGCTCAAAAATCACCGCCGTAACAGGCTGGTATGAGACCTATCTTGACGTCTACAAAGGGGGCCAGTTCACCTTCCAGATTGAAAAATGGCACCAGCGGTATGGTAAGTAGACACTTAGAGAATATCTTGTGGGTTTTGGCTGAAGTAAGGTCCCAATTGAAGGACCGATTATCCGGATCAACCCATGGGAAATACACATCGCCGACCCAGACTTTTACGATATAGTGTATTCGTCCAAAAACCGATTTGACAAAGTCGAGCAGTGGAAGTATCGCTTCGGCGTACCCTTAGCAACGGTCGATACAATTCCCCATGACCATCATCATCGCCGCCGTACCGCCATGAGCCCCTTTTTCTCCAGGCAGAGAATCCTTGACTACAGCCCCTACATCCAAGCCCGGGTCGACAAACTTTGTACAAGATTGATCAAACAATATAGCGGGACATCGAGAGTTGTCTGTTTGAATGATGTGTGGGCTACCTTGACGTCGGACGTGATTAACTATTATTTGTTTGGGCTTTCATACAACTTTCAAGACTATCCTGACTTTGTCGCCCCATTCACCACTTCAATCACGTTATGGGTCATTTCCCTTGGTTTCTCTCTTTGCTACAGTCCGTACCCGATGCCCTGGTCGGAATCCTAAATCCGGCAATGAGACCGGTATTCAAATACCAGGCCGTACGTTGCGCTATCTCTCTGTAGAATCTGTACCTCTTAATTCGCAAATAGTACTTTACTTATCTGAATAATAGGAAATCTCCGCACTGATCCGCAAAGTACGCAAGGGAAATAATGACAACCATGAGAAAGAAAGTCACAAGACCATCATCGATGAGCTTCTCCAGTCCGATTTACCCAAGGAAGAACTCTCCCACGAGCGTCTCGAACAAGAGACTTCCAGCATTACTGGGGCTGCTATTGAGACAACCAAGTCGGCATTATCTCTGGCGAGTTTTCACATCATCAGTAACCCAGAAATTTACCAACGACTGCATGAGGAGCTGGTCCAGGCCATGCCTGATCTCTCCGCCAAGCCTTTGACAGTGCCAGAGCTGGAAAAGCTACCATATCTGAATGCCGTCGTGCAAGAGTGTAAGCATTACCCTTTCCACTTCCATCCGTCACAAATAGTACCCGCCATTACTTGCACTCTCCTCAAACAGTCCACTCTCGTGTATCATCGTTCGATCATTCTCCACCTCTCCAACAACTCCCCCTCTTCTCCACGAGAAACCCACAGAATCTCCAACCATCTAACAATCACCCCCCACCTCAGCCCTTCGACTCTCCTACGGCGTAACCCAGCGTCTCACCCGCACTAGCCCCCACACCCCCATTCACTACGACACTTACACCATCCCCCCCGCCACCCCATTCGGCATGACCTTCTACCTTCAACACCGCGTCCCCTCCCTCTTCCCCTTCCCATCCACCTTCTCCTCCGACCGCTGGCTCAACAACCCTTTAGTCGCGTCCACCAACAAACCGCTGTCCCGCTACCTTGTAACCTTCAGCAAAGGCCCGCGCATGTGCTTGGGTGTTAATCTGGCAAATGCGGAGCTGTTTATTGGGCTGGCGACGGTGTTTCGCAGGCTGGAGTTTGGGCTGTGGGAGACGGGGAGGGGGGATGTGGAAATGGCAGCGGATTATTTTGTGCCGATGCCGGAGAGGGGGTTGCGGGGGGTGAGGGTTGTTGTGAAATAAAGGGGGGGTTCAGTTTTGTCTTCGGGGGTTTTTGGGTGAATGGAGGGTAAGGAGAAGATTGGATAGGTGACAGGTGTCAGGAGGAATAAGCTTGATGACTAACTAATCTTGAAGACAATTATTGAATATGCAAGGATTCATATCACCTTTTCCGTCAATCATCTTCTCTCTTCCTCCTCCTCTTCTTCTTCTTCTTCTTCTTCTTTCCATTTCATATTTCCTAAAGTCTTGAAATAGACATACATTAAACCCAAACCAAACAACATTCAAAAAATCATTCAAAGAAAATTTCTATAAACTCAAACCTGCTCACTTATCCCTTTCTTTATGAGCAAAAGAAAAAAAGTGAAAGAGGCAAACATTAAAAGTTAACGAACAAACGCAGTAAAAGACTGAGAAAAGCGTAAATGATGTACTTCAAGAAATGAAAATGAAAATCCGAGAATAAGCTTCGTATAAGTCTAATACAACAAGAACGAGATGCTTTGTCGTAACATACAATTGCAACAGTCACGACCTTTATCCCACACAAACTCCGAAAAAAATATATCAGCAGTAACAAGAGAAAAACGGGGTCAGAAGCCAGTGCATGATAGAGGCTGAAAGATTTTTTATTCTATTACTTGAACCAATCGCGACCACCATTGGGCTCGCGGTCATGTGCCACAGCAGCAAAGTACAGCCGAAAGAGATGGGGGATACACAGTTGGACTCGACCAACATAAACAAGAGTTTCCGCTTCTAAAGCACGACTTATGCCCCGACTGTCTTACAAGTAAAGATCGCATCTTCGAGCATACCTGCGCCACCAGCGAATGTCATTTACTGCAATCTGGCAATTGCCCTGAGCAGAGACTGGACTCGATGGTCAAAGAATCAAAATATAGAAAAGCCAAAGGTGGAAAGCATGAATTACTTTCTTGTCGTTGTAAGAAGAGGCAAGGCTCTCCGCATCAGAAGGGGCTGTTGATTCTCTAACCGCAACGTAGATCACTGCTGTAATTCTGTCACATGAATGATTTTTTGCTGGTCCTTTTAGGACAGTATAGGCCCCGGCAAATCAAACGTAATCTCACTCACACCCCCGACCCCAACGATCCACAGCGTTTCAAAACCCCTCCCGCTCCAGTTGACATTCACCGCCGTATAATTCGTCTTCACAGTAACCAAAAGCGTGCCTTCCTCGTCCAGGATATCAACGCCGCCGCCCGTGGCGGTGAGGAGATAGCCGTTTCTGGCAACTTTGACCCCGTCGGGGATCCACTGCTTGCTGAGATAGATAGGCCGTTTGTTGGCGATGGCGTTGCCGCTTGGGAGCACGTCGAATGCGTAGACCGTGTGCGGGCTGGTGGTGTTGAAGTTCATGTATCCGAGCATTCCGTATTGCTGGACAATCTCCGGCGTGATTGCGCCCGTGTCGGATATGTACACGGTTTTCTGGTCGGGGGAGAATGCGATGCCGTTTGGCTGCTTCATGGTGTCTTCGACGATACTTACGGATCCGGTACTTGGGCGGAAGCGGTACGAGGCACTACCCAGTACTGGAGCGTATTCGTTTACGCCGTTGCCCCAGCCATAGTCTGATGAAGGGCTCGCAGTCAGGTTACTTTGTTCGGGCAAAAGAGGATGAAGAGGGGCAAACCATTATCAGTAAACCAGACGTCTCCTTTCGAGTCGACCGTGATGTCGTCGCATGAATCGAAGTAATAGCCAAAATAGTTGTTGAGGAGCACATTCGATACACCACTTGTTGTGTTCAGCGTATAGATCCCCGGACGGGAGACGGTTCCAGATTGCTCATGAATTGAATGGTTGCCTCCTCCAACACAATAGTAGATTAACCCGTTGTGGAACCAAGCGCCACTCCCCGAATAAATAGGAGGGCTGGCTATCTTGAAAGAGAGAGTAGGTGGCGAATCAGTGAGATTGATCACTCTCTGGGGGAGAAAGCCTGGCTGGAGCTGTGAAAAGTAAAATTCATTGGTTGGAGGAGAGTACACCGGCGCGTCGTGGAACACCTCTGCAACAGCGAAACGGAACTGATTTCTGGGAGCAGCCCCAAGCAGCTCCAGCCCACGATTGCGGTCAAACACTAGGAAGTCCGCATCAGCAGTCAGTTTCCATGAAGGGTCGTTGAATATTGAGGTTGCTTCGTATGGGGCGTCTTGACTGGGCTCGAAGGAATTGTTGATTGGCTTTCGGAAGAAATAATCGGGCATGACAGACGAATAATGATTAATGCAGACGATCTTGGCACTTGAAGGGCCACATCTTTCTGCCAATGGCTCGACAACTTGTGCTAGGCCAGGAAGAACGAATATAACATGAGCAAGGAATATAACGACACTATGAAGCATGTTAAGGACCAGTATCAATCCTACTGACCTTGAGTACTAATATAATTTGATATAATTGTTCAAAAAGCAATGACAATTTCGTATGACTTACAGCTTCCTTGCAATCGAGAGTTACCAGACACCTGAAGACATCCTTATTCGATACATTATGATACCTTAGCAGTCTCTCATTTCGACTTTAGCGTCCTGATCTTACAAAGCAGTGCATTGATAATCACCTCCATCAAGTTCAGGTTTTATACTCGGTTTATAAGCAATGCTCTGATATAAAACGTCCACCTTCGTCATGGACACCATGTACGAGTACACCATGTATTTGTTGGAATTTCAGCTGTGATTCGGTTGATAATCACGGTAATCTCTCCAGCTTCAACCTACCTAATAAATGCCGCCAACAATGGCCGCGAATTCCAACAGTATTCCAACAAGCAGTTGTGAAGTTGCCTCAGGTATAGGTAATGAAAGCTTACTAATCGATCCCCTATTGTCAAGCCAACAATAATACCCTGATGATCCGCTCAGCCCAAATTTTGTCCGGTCCATCGAAAGTGGTCTGCCACACTCACCACGTCAGCAGTCGGCTTCATTTCAAGCATGTTCAGCTCAATCATGGCCAGTTCTTCCCTCCATCGCCAGAACTGCGCAGATACACAATGCCGATTTAGAGATGCTGCCTCCAACTAAGTGTTTGGTATTGCTTTTGGGCCTCTTGCCGGCCCTGGGGAAATTCTTCTATATACCTGTAATTTGCGGTTCCTTTTCAGTTGACAGATTTTGATTATGCCACAAGCGAATTTCTATTCACTGCAGCTCAATGTTTGGCTCGTTTAGATGTTGGTGTACCAATGCCTTCCTTGAATCAGCATTTCATATAGTCTGCCAGGCTAACGGACTGAGCAACAAGGTCGATATCTCGAGATCGATATCTTTCCCTTGTTCTTAGGACTGCCATAGGCGCCATGTCAGGGGACTATGTCGTAAAGCGCACTTCATCTTCGGTGTGAAGGCTTTTCTCAGGTGACTAGTACCAACGATTTGGCGTGAATAACGTTGGCCTATACTGTTCATGAGTGAAAACACTCGAAGTCGATGCCTAAAGTATCTTCTTTTGCGGTCAACTGACCGAATCATCAGCCATAGGTTGTGAGCCTGACTGAATTCGAGATGCTAACGTTTTCCCCTTCCCCTCAAGATCCAGTCCGGATGCACGCCTTGTGACGAACCTGGCTTGTATTCGTTCAGGGTTGGTGAGTCTTCTCAGTGACTTCTTCTCCTCACACAAAAGCCGATCCTGCTTTGTTCTTGCCGTTATTCTTCCCTACCTTCAAACGCCTTTGAGCTCCCCTGCTATTAACCAAGGCCCAATTAACTCGCTGTACGCTTATCCCCCGGTACACACTGAGTCTCGAACCTCGAACCTCGAACCACAATCACCTATGCCCTCAACCAAGAGCGTCCACTCTTCCGAATCTCTTCTTCCAGGCTCTTTCCTCCATGTGGGTACTCCGTCGCCTGGTTCTTTCAGTCAGCCCTAGAACCCCATGGCCCCTCACGGATGTACGCACTACCCCAGGTGCTCAGCCGAAGCTAAGGAACAGTTCGACGCAGCCATCGAAAAAGCTTGGTAAGATCTTCGTGCAAACTCTATCAATGCGGACGAAGATCTTCGGAAGACAACCAATCAAGCCATAGCTGAGCTGAAACACGACCTCACAGGGCCAAAGAATTCTGGGAACAAGATCAACTCTGAAATGGTAAAGCGTATCTGGAGATGTTGGCGGATGGAATCGACGAAGAGTCAGCGGACGATGATTACTAAAAAAGTGAGGATGCCAGCCGTAAGGGATATGAAGTGGCCGCGAACATGGCTACAGAGCGTCCTATGAGGTTTCTAAAGGGAAACAATAAGTTCCGCCATGAAGAGTGATCCGATGCCGAAAGCCTTTACCATAACGCATTGGCGCAGGCTGAGCAGGACTATCAGAATGCAGCAAGCATAGCTGTGAAGGCTTGTAGGAGAGGCGACATGAGAAGTCCAAGGGCCCAGGAAAGGACGGATGCAATGAAGCTCAATAATTGTACATCTAAGGCGATAGGGTGGGCGGAAAACGAGAGAGCTGGATAGTGAACTCAGAAAACGCATGTGACATGCGGAGGAAGCTACGATAAACAGAAGAACCTTAGAGGAGTTTGATGATTTGGTAAGACTCTTCTAGCGCTTGGTTGGGGTTTGCAGCCCTAATCGGGCCAAACGCGCGATTGCTCCTCCTAGTACATCTATGGTCCTGCAGAAGTCGTCGGTCCTTGCGAGACTGCTCATTCTTGACTAGAACGTATGTCTGACTATAGTAGTTTCCCAGTGGCGTGGTAGTGTAAGGTTTTGGAAACTTATCTAGTAGCAATCAATACACATGATACCATTGCCTACGCCGCAAGGTGTCATCTTGATGATGAATAACGAGCTTCTGAAGCCGGAGAGGGCTTGTCCTTTGAGCTCAGTGATAGAAAAATTACACAGATGATGACAGCCTTCGAGGCCTGGTAGCACCGCTAAGCCTTGGTACGAGGACTGCAAATCAAAATAGTAACTTGTCAAGTGTAGAGAAGCTTTGTTGCACTTACAGCGTGGTGACGGAGCTTTGATACTAAGATGCTCCAGAAGTAGACGTCGCATCCTGATCGTATAGCGCGCTGTAGCGTCAGTCCATAGCCCTTATCGTACCTTGACGTTCTCTACCTCCGTACAGAAACTCTACACCAGTGATATAGGTAAAACGTTGATTTGGGAGTTCCGAGAAAGAATGGTGCTCGGGCCATACCAGATAAATGACCGAAAGACCGCAGTGCTGTATCCACTAAAGCTCGGAATACAACCTCATTAGAAGCCAGCGCACCTCCTTGCACTCACCATTCAACGAAGCCACTCATTTCATTTCGAGTTCTTAGCATACTCCAACAAATTATCAAGCTCGCAGGCATGCGTGCATGGATCTAGAACCAGGATACCGTATCACCATCCCCATCATCCTACAGTCCAGCCTACGCCCTCCCTCTTTACTTACGCTTGACGATTACGCTTCATCGCCTCCCCCTGATGGGGACCCTTGACCCCCAGTTCCCCCAACAGCCTTCGCCTTCCCTCCTCCCAATTTCGCCTTGGCCCTGTCCATACCCCCCTGTAATTCCGTCTTAATTTCTTCAATCTTCGCCTTCTCTAAGTCAAGCTTGATCTTTTTCGCCTCGAGCTCGGTTTCTTGATATTTGATCTGTGCGGCCTCTTGTCCTGTCACACGGACCTTGTGTATTTGGGTTAGCACGATATGGAGGATGTAGGGAAATGGGGGAAAGGGGAGGGATGGGTCGAGTTTTTTGGGGGCAAAAATTACCGCATCTGCTATTTTCTCATCCACGAGCCGTTGCTGTTTGGCAATTCCCATTGTTTCGCGGTAGTTTTTCTCGTATTCCGGCACCTTATCTGACTCGCGACCGTGGGAGCGATCGTTGTGATCGCCGCCGCGGCGACCGCCGCCATGGCGACCGCGGTCGTCGTAGCCGCCGCCCTTGTAACGGCCGACATCGTAACCACCACCATAGTGACCGCCGTAACCACCACCCCCGTAAGACATTGTAAGTTTTGTTGTAGGAAGCTTGATCTGATGACTTGAGATACTGTGCACGGTTTTTGGAAGCAGGAAAGGTTGTTCGCTAGATCTGTGGAGGTAGTGGACACTATCTTTGATGAGGATGGTCTAATTTCGAAGGTGGAAGAGTTGGGTGAGGCTGTTGTGAGGTTAAAGAGGAGAAGAAAAGAGAGGTTCGGGACCGGCTTAAGTAGTAGAAGCCAAGCAAATTACTCACTCGGTTTGTCTTCATTAGGAGCCGAGATTTGAAATAATAGTGATAGAATGACGATTATTGACTCATTTCTCACAAGCAACAATGAAAGGAAGACGAAGCATCACATGGACTTTGACGATTTGTGACCTGATGTTGGAGCTATCCGGAAATCTGTAGCGTCACGAAGCCTGGGTACTGACCTCATGCACGACGTTTCATTCGTAAGAAGGTAGATATCGTAGCTTCAACTTGATGATCAGGAATATCCTCCTTCTCCAAAACAAAAGGTATCCTGGCATCAACTGTCCCATCAAAGATTCTTTACTTTTGCAGGGTAAAATTGAATCCCTTCTGCGTGGTATCGACGCCGTCTCTCCTGCAGTTGGCGTAAGAATCGCTCAGTAGAAGCGGTGTTTAGGATCAAATCGATTCGCCGTGACGCCGAAGCCACTTTCGAATGTCTCTTATCCTTCATACCGGGGTATTGGATTTGGAATTCAAGGTCCCTTAAAACTATGTGTGCTTTATCCAATTCTTCAGACTGTTGTCCCATTAGTTGGCTCATATCTTCCCGAGCTTTTCTCTTATTCTCGGTAGCAAGGTGGTGTACGGTCCTTGCTCTATTTTCCCGTCGCCCATCCTTCTTCGCATCCTCCGCCTCTTGCCCGCAGACATCACAAATCTCAGGATCTTTAGGTATGCTAGTATCACCCACCCACGTCCGTTGTCCAACCACAACCACGTGTCTCGGGCAAACCACCACTGCATAGCGAGAACGTCCTCCTATCGCGGCTACACAGGGCTTTTCCAGGTCACAGATACGACAACGACCACAGCAATTCGAATCATCCCAGTAGGTACTGACGGCGTTGTGGCAAGGAGTACTAGTTTTTACGGTGTAGCGCTCAAGGAATACAGCGCAGAGCCTATGGTTCATGTCTGTGCGTATTTCCTCATAGCCGCAATTGTACCTCATATAATGGAACATACACATGGCGGGATGTCTGATGGACTCCGACCGAAAAGATTGAAAGGGTTGATTGTGGGCTAAGAGAAGCTCGATATCGGCTGTCGCGATCGAGAAAGAAGTGATAGGAAATGAACAATGCCCTTACGACCCAATTTGTTAGGAATGCGTTTTCAAGATCTGGAAGTCCTGAGGTAAAGCCCTCACCTGGAAAGCCTTTTTAGGCGTCTCACGATTATGACCGTATTTGATGTTTTCCTAAGCGAATGGCGTGAGTAACAATATAAAAGCTTTGAATCAGACAACGATGCCGGAAGACTGGTAAGTGATGTGAGAGTTAAGAAGCAAGAAACAAGCGTCCTGCGAGATTTCTAACAAGTATGACTGAAAGTTCTCGCAAACTTGCGCGCATGCTCGCCTTCGCCCCTTCCTTCTCCAAGAAAGAAATCAAAAACAGTCTTGCATAGGACATCACGAGATAAAGGAAGTCACGGGGACCGAGGATACACAAAACCTGTAGTGTACTGTACTCAGAAACAATGTAAGTGCACCTCACCTAACATCAAATTCAAGTTTCAGCTATTGCGCCTGCGAACTCCGCCAATTCGTTTAGAGAATATATAAGATACAAATGTCAGACCTTTCTAGGATTGCTTCTTCTGCGCGGCCGGCCCCATTTCTTGATCAAAGGCCGCGTACGACACCTGTAGACTCGAGACACCTGAAATAGCAACGTAAAGAATCATGAGAAGCGGAATTGTGATGACAATACCCATGAAAAGACCTGATGGTGTTAGTCATCTAGCCAAAATAGTGTTGGGTAGAGTGTACCTGGCCCGAAAAATTGGTATCTCTCAAAGAGAGGACCGTCTGGCAAGGTTATATTGCCGTCGAAAGTGTTACGCTTATTTACTGAAAAGTCACGCTTTAGCTCCATATGCGCTGGCGAAGCGAAAGTGGGGTCCATTTCGTAAAGCTCGGTCTCATCGACCAAGTGGTGGTGCTGCAAGGTAACGGGGGATGTGGTATATATGACAGTGTATTTGGTTGATGGGAGCATATCAAGGAACGAGGATAGTAAGGCGTCTGTGGAAGTTGTAAACGAAGATGCTTCGTCAGAACAAGATTTGTACAAACCATTCTCAGCTAGCTTGGCCGCTCTACCACTGCCAGTTGGTATATCAGGGAAGTCTAGATTGATGACCCGTGGCTTCATATCGTCGACGATACTGAAGGTTCCAGCTAAACAGGTTTGGGTCAGCATCTCATGAAATGGCGCTCATTAGGGCTTCGCATGATGAGAGACTTACTCGACGCATCGATCCTCAGAAGCGCAGCTCCACACCTCTCTTGAACCGCTCTGACCATCTCATCTACATCAAGCTCCCCCAGCACATCCCTCACCGCGAGGCTTGATCGTATATCCTTGTCCTCACCGGAAGTCATTTGCTTTAGAAGCGGCGCAGAACGCCGGTTTTTGTAATCCGCCACATTAACACCGGGCTGGGTAACAACTACGTAGTTGTCGGATGTACATTCCGTGAGTTGCGAGATTATCGTTTCACTTAAGGAAGAGGCGGATGCGATTTGAGGAGATGATACGAGTAGTCTGTGGTAAGTTAGCGGAGCTTGTTGATATCTAGAAGCTGATGGACGGCATACTCAGAGGTAGAGAAGAAGAAGAAGGGCGACGTGTCTTTAAAAGCATCGGCAAAGCACACGGCTAAGACGAGCATCCCCAGCCTTGTTAGATACATTGCGTTGGGATGCTTTAAGGTAGATCTATTAATGAGTTGAAGTCATAGAGTCTACTGGCGGCCAAGAAGCAATTCCCGGCGGGGCAAGCGCAGGCGAGGCGCTTGTCTACGATCCGGGAAATCTTGCTTTACCAGATTTCGAAATATCAACGCTTTGCTCGCCCACAACCGAAACAAGTATTAAATATATGCCAAAATGATAGGCGAACGAAAGGCGGCGAGCACGATTGCCCATCCAAGGAAAAGGAGGAAGCCAACGTCTGCGATCGAAGAGATTGCCTTCGACTTTAACGCTCGCGAGGATTATCTTACAGGGTTTCACAAGCGCAAGCTGCAACGAATAAAGTATGCAAAGGAGGAGGCTACCAAGAAAGAGCGAGAAGAGAGAATCACTGCGCGCAAGATCGTACGTTTATTACTGGAACTAATACGGGGCATGGCTAATGATTTTAGATACGCGATGGACGGAAATCGGATCTGGAGAAACATGTGGAGGCGGTGAACTCGATGCTTCGAGATGGCGATGGGGAAGTCTTAAAACCAAAGGAAGAGGATGGGACTGTGGAGGAGGGCCAGTGGGATGGCATAGCAGAAGTCCAAGAAATTGACCATGAAGCGGAATATATCGACGAAGATCGGTTTACTACGGTTACAGTGGAAGCCGTGGAGGTCTCGAAGGATGGTCTTCACCGAACGGCTGAGGATGCTGAGGATGATGAGGAAACAAACGAAGATAGTGGTGTACGGGAGGCGGACAAGAGTGTATCAAGCACGTCCGTCAGCGACGACAAAGCGAAGATGGAGAATAAGAAACGAGTCTGGACCAAGGAACGCCCTGGTGGGCCGAGAAAGAAGAAGAAAAAGTTCAAGTACGAAAGCAAAGCAGATAGGAAAGTTACGAGGCATAAGGAAAAGTCGAAAGGCAAGGCAAAAGCAAAAGCCAGGAGAGAATGAGAGAGTCACTGGTCCGGGCTTTACATACATACATACATAGCAAAAGCAACAACCATGGCTAGGAACCAAGTTCACCCTAACATGAACTTAAATACACTGTAAGAGACGCACGCTCAGGATGGCTGCAAAGGTTCTCAAGTCATACGCCGAACCAAACACTGACATCTATGCCGAAGAGTCCCATCATACCCTGTCTTCCAATTTCAGAGTCAACGCACGGTAATGCCCCGAGCTCAACCCCCACAGAAGTCTACATATTACCAATCTCCTGCTGGAAGTCCTCCAATTCCTTCCTAACGGTTTTGTATTTCTGGGCCATCTCTTCATACTTTGCCTCCCACTGGTCACGATCGTTCTCCAGAGCTTGAACTTTGCGTTCGTAGTGGCCAGCCTTGACATCTGTTTGGCGTAACCTGTGGTGAAGAACTGAGTTAGCTACGACTCCCTTCACGCCGCAATCCATCGCATGAGAGCAGGCGCTACATCCCCAACGATGATCAGCATAGCTTACTTGTCGCTTGTGTCCCTTATCTTCTTGTCCGACTCTTCAGCTTCCTCCTCTAATAGTTGTAATCTCCTCTGCAAAGCCTCGTTCTGTTGCCTATCTTGACCGCTCCGCTCTCCCATCTCCTTGGCTTCTTTAATACCGGTTTCCAATTTCTCTACCTCCGCCTCCAGCAGTTGATTTTTGTGTGATAGGGATGTGATTTCTTGTTCTTTTGCAAGGCTGTCCTGTTCAAGCACCTTGACCTTTGCCTGGAGCTCTTCGACGTTGGCCTGGGCTTCCTCCTGTTGAACGCGGAGAGCCTGCAATTTCTGAAAGAATTGTCAGCCTTACAGGTGCCATAGAAGAAGTTGTGGGAAAGAAGAGTAAGCCAGGTAGTTTCCGTGAGTGCAGAGACTTGTCAGATCGTACTGAAACGCTTCCATTGTCGAGAACTACGTACCGCTCTGATTCCGTCGACAGACATGATTGCGGGTATGGATACGAGACACTTGGTGGGAGAGTTTTTTGTTGTATTTTAGGAGTAGCTTTGACAGAGTTTAGCCACTGATTTCAAGGGAAGGATGTGTTGTCTTTGTTGTGAAGCAGCTTACGTTGGACGGTATTCTAGAAGCAATGAGTGTTACGTAAGCGAATATTTACTCAACCGCGGTTGATGCGACAACGTCTCGAGTAAACATTGACAAAGCTTGCATCAACTACATCAGCGTTGTAACGGCATGACGAGATTTGGAATTTAATCGCCGAATCCCTCAAATAACATTTTGACTATCTAAAGGTCCCCTCCAGTTTTGATTGCAATTACGCCAAGATGCTCGCAGCACGGGACCAAGAAAATCTTGTGCATGGGCACCAGCAAGTGGCAGCAGCGAAACCGCTGAATCAAGGCAATAGACAACTGGCGCCTAAGACTCCTGGTAACAAATATCCAAAAACGCCTCTGAAAATACCATTAAATGATGAAAATGGTGTTGGCGGCCAAGGGAAAGGCCAACTTCTGCAGAAGAATCAAGGGAAGGGCAATGAGAACATCATGGCTGGGGGCAAGAAAGTGGGCTTGGTAGATAAGAATGCTTTTGTCACACCTATAGGTGAAAGCTAAAAATAATACAATCACGCGGTTGATACTGACATTCTTCTAAGGTCCCCGGAGTCGAGCGCCTCTCGGACACAAAACCACCAATGCCAAGACCAAAGTCTTCCAGACGCCCGCTCCGCAAGGAGCCGACAACGAACCTGACAAGTCAGATAAAAAGGGTCTTTCAGCTCGAAAGCCCAAGCCAAAGGTAGCTCATGCAGAAATGACCAAGTTGGATGTCTTAGGAGACAAGGATGAGCTTGGAGAGCCGGAGATCGAATATATGCCACCAAGAGCCAAAGGTAATTGGTACCTAGACCTGGCGTAGACACTCAATATTTAAAGTGAAACAGATCTCCCCGACTACCCCGACGATATCCACGAACTGGATCTCTCCATGTTCGCAAATGGTGGCCTAACCCGCGGTTGCTGGGACTACTATCTTAATAGACCCTCTGAAGCTGACGGTCTTAGCCACCTTGAACGAGAGGATAAAAAGCGCGTAGAAGCACAAGAGCTTGCGCACAGCATAGCCGATGCAGCACTTTTGCGAGACGTCGAAAGTGGTCCTATTCCTTGCTTTCATGATCCGGAGTGTCAGGGGAGAGAATGTATCGCTAGCAGTCCGGCGAGAAAGGAGGCGGAGGAGAAGTACAAGAAGACTATGGCTTCTCTGGAACCCGAACCAAAAGCCAAAACTGCCTCCCAAAACGTACAAACCTCGAAAGGACCTTCGACTCTTGACTCCCAAAATGCTGCCACAGCTTTATCCCAATCAAACAAACCCACTGCTATCGCCCTAACGAAAGCTAGAAAACCTCTCTCGACTACCACCGCTAAAACCCCCTCCATCGCCCCCCGTTCCAAGAAACCTATCCCAGCCCTCACCAACCCCTCTACTATGCGCCACGCCTCTTCAACCGCAGCTTCAAGAACTACAATCGGCCACGCAGCCGGCCGTGCCACTTCTGCCAGTCTCCGAAAAACCGTTCTGTCATCCACCAGCAGCAAAAATCCTCTCGCAGCCAAACATCCAAACACTGGAATCCCAGACACCAGTTTGGCGCCCGCTGTATATATCCAGCGTTATGGAGCGCCGAGGGTGGGTAGTGAGATGTGGTTCAGGTGCAAAAGTGTGGGATGCTTTGATGAGGACGTAGGGGATGATAAATTGTTGGGGGGTAGTGCTGCGATTGAGGATCTGATCAGGGAGGATGCGGAGAGGGAGTTTAGTTTTGACCTATGAGCTAGCCAAGAGTATGGGAGGGGGGTTGGATGGCAGGTAGAGTGGTCTACTCTTTTGTTCGGTTTTCATTATGGTTTTGTGTAAACATTTTTGGGGAAATGGCAAATGCATCAAGGATGGCTGTCTTTCGCGCGGCCAGCTTTTCATCTTGTCCAGAGCTTTGTCAAGGAAACATTCACTAGCGATCATTTCTTTCCGGGGACCGTGCTACAGCGTTTAAATGCAAATCCTCTATTCTTTGAAAAGCCACTCGGAGCATTCCCACGAGGAGTGGGCGCTATCGATTGCAGGCAGCGACTTGGTCATTTTTGTTCACCGAGAAGAGAGGCAGAAGTATGGAATACAGCGCTGTGGAGCGATTGCGCTTGTTTTTCAGAAAGGAGGGGGTGAGCCAAGTGGTCCGCATCGATGAAACCATAGGAAATGCTACAGTATCCTTCCTTCATTATCTTTTCAGCACGTGTGAGAAGCATCCTCTCAGTAGGCTCGGTTCAGTATGGGGGCCCGGGAAGGGTTTTATATGCAGTTCGGCCTGGTAGGGATGAGGAGAGAAAACTCGTGGCGTTGTGCTTGTGGGGTGTTTGTGTGATTGGCGGGGAGGATGGGGGGCTGTTGGGAAGGATAGATGGGAGGGGAGGGGAGGGGAGGGGATGCTAGATGCTGGATGTTAGGGGGTAGGGTTTCGGAGGTGGTTGGCGGTGATGGTGGTTTGTGAGGGAAGAATTGGGGGTATTAGGGTGGATTGCTAGTTTTGTATTGGAGTTTGCTGGGAGGGGTAAATGAGGGTTGAGTTGTGGTGTTGGATTTGATGGGGAATTGGTGAGGCGGAGAGTTTGATGGTGGAGCGTTGTTAGATTTGTTTTAGGTTGTGCTAGTCGTTATTTGGTAGATTCGTTTATGTACTTTCTTTGCTCCGAAGAGTAGACTGGAAGTTGTCCGAAGCTATTTGGGAATGGGTGAGCATCTGATACAAGTCTTACCAACGAACCTGCCAACGGTAGGCCACTTCTATTCAAGCCCTCAAGCCTTCATCACCTCGCCTCTAACTCAAATTCGTGCCTCTCCACCTCCGGAACATGTCCCCACGGGCCCCTTAGAATCCCTACCTTCTCCCCACCCCAACTTGCCAGACTCCTCAACCCCCGAATTATCGGTGTCTCCGTCACCTTGTGCAAGCCAAACGCTTCGCCAATAGCCTCGAGATCGCGACCTTTGGTCTCAGGCATGTACATGATGCATACGGCAACGGTCAAAAAGGATGCGCCGCCGAATAGGAAGTAGATCCCTGATGAGGAGCGGGCGAGAAGAACGGGGGTGAGGAAGGCGACGAAGAAGTTTGTGATCTAAAGGAAGGAGGTAAGTAGTTGCTGAATTGTAGGGTTTGTTGAGACTAAATGGCAGCGAATGCTTACGCAGTTGGCGCTTTGGCCGAGACTGGTTGCGCTTGCTCGAGTGGCTACAGGCTGGATTTCGGATGCGAAAAGTTTCATACCGATCGCCCAAGCTATGGCGAGAACGTGGTTAGTACTGCAGTTGTAGAAGAAATAAGCTACTTTGGTGCAGGCCAAGGACTTACTCATAGAGTAAACAATAGCAAACACGAAGATCGTAATGATAACAACCCATCTTGCACCACCGTACGTTGCATGCACGCTCTTAGTGGCGTATAGCAGGCCCTGCGCAGCATAAGCTTTGAATCTCGAATATACGATCGTTTTGTTCTTACCATCAGAATCATACAAGAGGCGATGACAACGCCACCATAGATTGTAGAGGCACGACGGCCCCAGCGGTCGACTAGGTAAACGGACAGGATTGTGAAGACGAAAATAAGGATTGCTGAGATACCAGACGCGAGAAAAGAAGCTTCAGAAGAGGAGATACCAGCTTGTTGAAAAAGTAATGGGGCATACTGTTTACGAAAATTAGTAAGCTATGTGATCGAAAAGGACTAGGTATGAAGCCGCAACAACGGATAGGAACGCACATAGATGACTCCGTCAATTCCACTGAGCTGCTGCATTGACATCAGAAAGACGCCAAGAAACATAGGTTTCCGGGCATCTTTCCTGAAGATCGCCATCATTTCTTTCAAGTTTGCTCGCGTTCTGTCAAGCAGCTTTGTTCTCGCAGCTACCGTAGGTCTGGTTGGTGAATCGGTCAAGGCTGCAATCTCAATTGGCACCGGGTTCTGGAGTAAGTCCTTTTCACGCTCGACATTTGATACTCCAAGTCTATCCCAGGCTTCACTTGCTTCTTCTTTGCGGCCTTTGTATGCCAGCCAACGCGGAGATTGTGGCAAGTAGAAGAAGGAAGCGACTGCTAGAAAGAAAGCAATGCCAGAGTGGAGCGCCAGCGGGAGTCGCCAAGACAGGGAAGATGAGATACGAACACTGCCGTAGCACGAAAAATATCCAATAACCAGGCCGAGAGTGATGAGAAGCTGTATCATTGTGGTCAAAGGTCCACGTTTGTTTGGGGGTGATATCTCGCAGACGTAGCTGGAATGTCACAATAAGATATTTGCCGGATCGCAAACGAGATATGGGAAAAGAAGACGGATTACCCACACCACGATTATACTCAAGAAGATGCCTTCACCAGCACCTACAATCAACCTCCCAGCGATGAGCATACCCAATGTCACAGCTCCAGCTTCGAGAGCAGCTCCGATGGCGAAAAGCAAGGCACCAATGGCTATGGCACGCGGTCGGCCCAAGCTATCGGACAATGCACCAGCAAACAACGATGCGACGGTAGCAGAGAGCAGGATTGAGGAAATGACCAGGCCATGTAAAGAGGGTGAAAGTGCCCCGAAAGTGGCAGTGAAGGACGGCATGACCGTGACGGGACCAATGGCACCGCTATCAAGACTGGGCCGTGTATAGACCATGTTAGTTGGAGACAATTAGGATATAGCACAGTAAGAGCATTACCCATTGAGTAACCCACCCAGGGTTACAAGTAGGGATGCTATGAGATACTGAGGTGGATTGCGGGCCCGCTTGAGCCATTGGGCCCATCGTGAAGGATCAGTAACAGTAGCCATTGAGCTCATTGAGACAACCAAGCCACGCTCTCGAGAGATTGATGCGTTAAGGAATGGATCGATACAGACTGAGAGAAAATGCGAAAGACGTCGCTTTTGAGCTCGTGGAAGTGCATCACGCAACGGTCGGGAGTATTAGAAATCCAAAGCATGTTGGCTCTGTACGTCACTTTGAAGATGGACGTTTGGTGGGGTACTTCCGTGTATATTGACGACAGCCGAACGACTAGGTCGGCTTCTTGGATTGGGGTGAAACAGTAACGAATCGATGCTGACTGTGCAAAAGGCTGGCGTTTTATCTGCCTTGTAGGGCGTGGCGTCAGCAACAAGCTCGGCAGGCTCGGCATACCTTCCAAACCAAAGATCCGTTGATTCCCTTATGGCCATGACCCAACAGGATCGACAGCGTCAACAGCATTTCAATTGGATACGCCGACAGCAACCGGACCTTCCCTCCTGAAAGCAGATTCTATCGCGCGCCACCTTCCCTTTTACATCTTATCTTATCTCACCAGCAGAATAATTGCGAGCCTTTCCCTTGCTTCTCGGCTGACACAGGTGTATAGGAGAGAGTAGATGCAGTGAGGCAGTGATAGTGCTAATCCTGGGGCTCAGGGAAGGGAAAAGGCCAGGAATAGGACGCTGGGAGGGATTGAGGTTCGATGATACGTTTGAGTACCTTCAGTACCTTGGTTTGCGGACAAGTCTGCCCCGCTGTCTTGAACTCTGACAATAATGTGACGGATGTTGGATCACAAAGGTCGGAGAACAAACAGCTAGGATAACAGAATGTTAGAAGTACATTGCACCGGTGGTTGGCCCTTGGCGTTGAGTGCTGTTCATCGTATGTTCAAGCGAAGCAACCGTTTCCCCAAGAGCATGTGGGATATGAGAGACGACGTCCAGATATCTCGGTATATTTTATCCCCATGAACGTGACCAGTCAGAATCCGCAACCGTATCAAAATATTCCATCAGCTCTACCTCCTCTCTCTCCACGTGATCTTTCTGCGGTCCTACTTCACGCTTTTCGTCGCTCTCCCTCGCTTCCTCTCTTCCTTTTCGCTCCACCTGATAATAGGATCTGCGGCTGGAATCAATCAAAGCGACGCCTTGCTTCGACAACTTGCTCAAGATGGGGCTCCTCGAAGAGCGTCGTGGCCTATTTCTTTCTGGTGCGAACCCTTGATATAGGCAGTCCGATTATGCAACTGCTGTACTCTCAGTTTGAAATGCAATCTCGATCTGACGACTATTCCAGCCTTGTCGCGTTCTCCAGTGATCTTTAATAAGGCCCACAATATTTTAACTCTTTCTGAGGAGGCTTTGTGTTTCCACGATCTAGAGTCCTAGACGACTGACGTTCATGTTAGGAACTTCCAGTGTATTCTCTCTATGAGGTGCTAAATGTTAAAGACTACAATGAAACGCGCGAGTTGGTTGCCTCATCGAATTCACTCAAGTGATTGGTAGTCATCGAAATTAGGTGTAAGAACCGAATATTGAGATAGCACTCGAGAGAGATGATAGACGACAAAATACTGGGCGTCTCGTGTTGTGGATCCTCGGTCGATCAAAGCGGTAAATGTGGATCGATCTATTTGAATGCAACGGAAAGGTAGACAGTAGGAAGACTTCTGAGATATCACTACTACGATCAAGGACTTGAGGGCGCCTACCATTCACGTACGCTCGGCCCAGAGACCGCCAGCTCACACTACGCTGCGATGTCTGATCATTCAAGTCAAGCCTCATACCTTTCCATAGGCTGCAATAGCTACCCGTGTGCAGCGCGAAAGCAAAGGAACAGTTCCTACAAAACATCTTATACTCTTGGCCGCTTCGGCGTTAGGTGGGTTTGATATCGGACGAGAAGGGCACCTAATTTGGTTGTTGGTTAGTGAGCCCACTACCACCCCAGGGTTATTCCAAATCTTTGTAGCTGCCTGCAAAGATGGTTCACAGGTGAATCGAATAAGTCTCAGGGGGTGCACGACGTTCTTCAGAACTGCTGTTTCCGTCATATGATACTCGAAGCGGTACGGCATTTGAGTGGGTTAGGTACTGCTAGTGACATTCATGCCAAGGGCATATAATCAAGTAGAAGGAGCTTGGACACCGTTGCAGACAGAAACATGTCATGCGCAACCGTACCATGGAGGATTCGGTGCCTCTCTTGTCAGGTCTCTAGAATCGAAGGCCCATGCGCATATAGTGAGCTTGCTTCACATGACAGCAAAAAGAGCTGTCTCTTCATGTAGTCCGTGGTCGATTTTCCAAAAGTGCGTTGTAGCACGTTTGGTGTATGTAGCAAGAAAATCTGCGAGAAGCGGAGAAATGGTTGTGTTCTACGGAGTAAGCAAGTAGCAACTGGTGTCTTGCGACCGACTAAGGATGAAACAGGCGCCACTTTGAGACGGGCTAGAAGTTTGCTTCTTGCACTCACTAGAAAGTCCGAAGTAATCAGATGTGATACGGAATAGCAATATGGGAAATAATAATGATGCGGACGACGCGACGCGATCAGAGTGCAGATACCCGATTGATACAGATGAGAGCATGTTGATATGTTTGATCGACGTGGTGGTGTAGGGCAGTGGGATGTTGTTGGTGGATGACTACCGTTGCCCCCCTTCTCCTGGCCCCTATTCCTATTCCTGCAACATCGCGTGCCGGGGTGTCATGAGGCACACGGAAATAGGTAGACAGCAACCAAGCCACCATCGCTCAATTGTGCATCACTATCAAACTCCCTAATAATACCTCCTTCGAGATAGGGCGCGAATCATACACTCTTTACAGCTTGACAACGCACAACCAAGCGGGAAAGACTGTGGAGAGTCGAAAAAAGCTGAGTCGCTACTACACCGACTTTCTCGAAGAGGTCTACACAGCGACTAAGTCACAACCATGGTGTCGTTCCAGTGCGAGGTACCAATGCCGCCTGTCAAACCCCTGGATTGGGCACGAATGCAGAAGATCAATGCTAACCCACGCGATATCTAGAGTTGTGGAGACGTCTTCACGAAGAAGAAGTTGGACCCTCATCGCGGCCAATGTAGAGGGGCATCCTACACTTGCTTGGATTGTATGGTACACTTTGAAGGAACCGAGTACCGAAGTCATACTGTATGTCCTCCAACCGCGTACTACGAGGACCCGACCGCGAGGGTTTTCTCTGTCGCTCGACAGCAGACGGCGACCTTGCCCCACACTTTTGCTGACATTGCTACGACAATTAGTCCTGCGTTTCAGAGGCGCAAAAGTACCAAGGAGCACTTTACCGCGAGAAACCCTCACAGTCCTCTAAGAGATCCGTACACATCTCAGACTCAACCTCTCTAGTACCCCGCAAAGCCTACGTCGAAGATGCGCCAGACAATGAATCAGGGACTGCTCTCACGATTGTCAACGCCCCTCCAGAGGCACCCAGCCCGCCTCCCGCAGTACCGGCGCGACTCGCTCAACCTGTCAATGTCTTCGACTTCCTCGTCACCGAAGACACGCCTAATGCCTCCAAACTCTCCCTCGGTGGTACAAAAGAACCCATGCAAATGGTAGACCATGCGCCCTCAGTCTTTGAACCCGCCATTGGCGAACTCGATACCGATGGCAACCTTCACGAGTACGATTCAGTGTACGAAGAAAATGGTTACTCCTACGGCGCCCATCCTATCCCCGCAACCCACTCTCAAAACTCCTCCTACCTAACCCCCGCCCCAAAAAGCCTTCACAATGGTTCCCGGACATCCATCTACGAGCGCGATACTGGCTCCCAGCGTCGCTCAACCGACAAAAAGCGCAAGCGCCAACAAATCGAAGACCTCGACCTTACCGCCGCCCGCCGTCTGAGCCAGGAGCCTGACTCCATAATGGCAGACGCGCCACCCGTAATCCTACACTCCGGCCTAACAGGCGGCCTTGGGCGCCTTCTGTCGAAATCTAAATTCCCCCCCAGCCCAGACTACTCTAATGGCTCTCAAACGCAAGACCGAAGTCCTCCGAGCCCAGTGAAACGACCCAAGAAACTGAGCGTCAAAATTGGAAGCTCCAAGGACGGTCGAGGCCGCAAGGCGCATTCGTCAGATCTCGTAACAATCCGCAAACCCTCCTCTCGCCGCGCATCTGATGAATCGCGCCCGCGCAAACACCACCGCTCGCACCACCACACCGAAGAGTCGCGTTCGCATACAACCGACCGCCCAAAACGGAAGATCAAAGCTATAGAACCGCCTCCCACAACTTCACTGGAAGACTCTCAACAGCAATTGATTCTCTACCGCACGCGAGCCGAACTATTCATGTCGTTTGTAACCAAAGGACCGGATTCAGAGAAGGGCATGAGCATCAACAAGGTGCTGAAGAGGTATCATCGAGAGCGCGGGGAGCAGGGGCTAGGGTTGGGCAAGGGGGAGGAAGAGAAGGAGCTGTGGAGGAGTTTGAGGTTGAAAAGGAATGAGAGGGGGGAGATTGTTCTGGTGCTTTGACGTGGCAGGATAGAGAAGAACTGGAAAGGGGAAGTGGAAGAAGATTCCGGAGGGGAAGGCATTAATCATTGCGGGAAGGGCGTGAGATATGATGGGAAAGGGTCATGGGAGTCTCGGTGGCGGTACATTTCTCCTGGAGGGAAGATACCCAAGCGACGGAGTTGGTCGGGGTGCTTTACTTTTGGTTCACGCAGAATTCAGCTCTTGCCTCAGGAGTCAGGACCTCAGACGTGTAAGATGCAACTAAGCCCCTTCGGGGTAGCTGCCTTGCTTACTACAAGTACGTACCGTAAGTTGCAAAACCCCGGATTACAGTCAGATCTACCTTAAATCTGGAATAATACCGAACTTTGCCGTCGCCTTACCTGATGCAGTAAAGTATGAGCGTATTATTGAATTAGTTACATTTTGTTCGCTCAATCGCTCTGTTTATCCATCCTACCTACTCGCCTACCTACATGTTCAGCTACCAAGTCAGCTACCTACGATACTCGTTCGCCTACCCACCAGCCTACTCGCTCCAAAACATACTTCAAAACATGCTTCGTGCGATGCGTTCGAATACGCGTCATTCGCTCCATGGCCTACTCCATAGTATGCTCCGTACATGCTCCATAGCACATGCTAATTAGCTCAATAGAAAGCACCCTCCATTACCAAACTCCCTATCGAGCTCCCTATCGAACTCCCTACATGCTTCAAGATACGCTTCGGTCGGGCGCATAACACACGTCAAACAGTGCTTCAAACAATGCTTCCTACATGGCTTCCTACCTACTTGCCACCCTACATGCTCACGTACCTACTCACCTATCTACTCACCTACCTAGTTTGGTAGGGAGCCATAAAGGGAGCCATGAAGGGTGTTTGGTAGGGCCATATTTGGTGCTCGGTAGAGATCAAATTTGATTCTTGAATATGAAGCAATTCGGAGCTTGGTAGAGAGCCATGTAGGTAGGTGAGCATGTAGGTGAGCAGGTAGGTGAGTAGGTAGGTGAGTAGGTAGGAAGCCATGTACGAAGCATTGTTTGAAGCACTGTTTGACGTGTGTTATGCGCCCGACCGAAGCGTATCTTGAGGCATGTAGGAAGTTCGATAGGGAGCTCGATAGGAAGCTCGATATCCGTGCCCCTCACTTTCGCTCATCCTTCGCTTAGTGCTCGACGATCATACACCACTTTCAGCCATACATCACAAAATCTTCATATTTTTGATTCACCACCTTCAAAAATTCACCAAATTTCAACCTCATGACTGCTACTTACGCTATCATCGAGAGTCGCATTCAGAAGGCTATTGACGTCATAAACACGCGTGAAAATTCTAATCGAGCCGAAATTGCGCGCGAGTTTCATGTTTCATATGATCGACTTCGATCTAGACTACGAGATTATCAGTTCAAAACAGCAGTACAAGAACTGCATAATAAAGCTTTAAAACCTGATCAGAAGTCAGCTTTACAACAATACTTAACTACAGTGAATCAGTTAAATCTGTCAGCTAGACTACACATGATGCAATCAACGACAAACGCTCTTCATGCTCAAGACTTTGCTCGTTGAAATTCTTCATCTCTACTGAACGCTCAATGAGTCAAATGATGATTAGATCGTCAGTCAGATCTCTTCAAAGCTAGACGAAAGTCTATAGCAGCTGACAGAAAGAACACGCATGATTCAAAAGTACTACAGACTCATTTTGATGAGTTTAAAAAGATGATTGTCAAATATGATATAACGAAGAATGATACATGAAATTTCGACGAAATCAACTATCATATGAACATTGCACATTTTGATTGAGTTGTTACTGTAAATTCAAATAGAAGAATCTACTTCAAGAATTCAAATAATAGAGAGTCATTGATGAGCATTGAATGCATCAGTGAAGAGAACAAGAATATATCATCAATGCTAATTATGATTGAAGTTCAACTTTTGATCTCTCATTTCAACAATGATCTTGATGACGACGTGCTAGTCACTATCTTTGATACAAACTATTTGTTGAAATCATGTCTAGAATCTAATCACACTGCAGCGAGATAGTGCGTAGCTGAATAGAATGTTTGATCAATAGAGGTAGCTATAACTAGAATATTAAGAATACAGAAGAAATCAAAGAGAATTTCAAGCTGTATCTATAGTAGAGCAAAACAAAGAGAACGAAGCAGATTTGCTCAAGTATCGAAAGCGCTAGAATAGAGTGTTGAGGCTAGAGGTTCAACATGAGTCAAAATCTTTAGAGCTTGTTGACTAGAAAATTCTATTCAATTTCGACACACTCGTAACATTATCTTCTTCTCTTTAAAAGTCATGTTTCTATGACTTGTAGTGTAGTTCATAGCACTGACGTAGAGTCTTGATGTCTGTCTTTCTATCAATCTTTCTATTGATTCAAACCAACTCGTCAAATGTCTATTGTAGCAGACTCACTATGTGAGATAGAATGATCATTGAAGCAGACTCACTAGTTGCACATGAACGTGAGATAGATCGATTCACTGATAGGTAGAACGATGAGAGTAGATATGTCATTGCATTGACGAAGAGTGTCATTGAAGCAGACTCACTAGTCGACTTGCTCATCGAAGAGATCAACTATCGACTTGTCATTGAAGCAGGCTCACTAGTTGCACATGAACGTGAGGTAGATTGATTCACTGGTAGATAGAGCGATGAGGGTAGATAGATCATTGCATTGACGAAGAGTGTCATTGTAGCAGACTCACTATGAGAACGTCATTTGTAGTAGCAGACTCACTAATTTGATCTGACAACACAGATTGTTTTGACTCGTCTGATTCATGAGCTTGATTCGGGACGAAGAGGGAAAGAGATGAGTTGAACAGCTTATTTTCACTCATCTGCTTCACAAGAATAGGTTGATTCTAGAGCAATTCACGAAGATTCTTTATCGTGATTCTCTTAATCGAATGAACTGTGCATACTTAATGAGCGATAAATTCTCTAGCAATTCAAACAGTCTTGTCGTTGATTTTATTGACTCTCTGATGTTGTTCTGTCTTTCGATTGCGTCGATCATCAGGTAAAACAAATTTCTTTATACTCGTTTCGTTGTTCATCAAGTAGCTTGAATGAGTAATGAAATCGATATCATGTGATAAACGAATTCTTAATATAATGTTGAAATCGTGCCTAGAATCTAATCACACTGCAGCGAGATAGTGCGTAGCTGAATAGAATGTTTGATCAATAGAGATAACTATAACTAGAATATTAAGAATACAGAAGAAATCAAAGAGAGTTTCGAGCTGTATCTATAGTAGAGCAAAACAAAGAGAGCGAAGCAGATTTGCTCAAGTATCGAAAGCGCTAGAATAGAGTGTTGAGACTAGAGATTCAACATGAGTCAAAATTCCTAGAGCTTGTTGACTAGAAAATTCTATTCAATCTCGACACACTCGTAACACTATTCAAATGACTAAATTTTTCTTCAATGACTGAAGCACTTCAATCGCTTTAGTCAAAAGTATCAAAAGAGAGCTTGAAGAATGTTGATGATGAATGATTATGAATCTCATCATACACGCGAATTTCTATTCTACTGTGAGAATCACAAGATCATATTCTTCAACTTATCTTCGCATACTACTCATCTGCTTCAATCACTAGATGTATGTGTATTTCAGTCATTAAAGCATTGACATTGAAAGATGATTAATTGAGCTGTTCAAATAAATGACAAGATCTTTTCAAAAGTCAAATTTTTGACTGTTTTCAATGAATTTCAAATTAAAGTCTTCAAAGAATCTATTATTCAATCTGCATGAAAGCATACTGACTTAATTTCTTTTGATTCAAAGATAGTATTGAATAAAGTTCAAATTATTGAATGTTTGAATCTGTTATGAGTTTGCATAAAGCAAATCATATGAGTGTATTCTAACTAGAAGTTCAAAGCTGAAGAAGAAAGAAGATGCAACACGTCATGAGTTTTACTCACGAAGATACGCTAGATTGCTAGCGTGTCAACATCAGCTTTATACTAGTTTATGATAGTCTGACATGATTTATGTTAGATTAACTTGAAGTGCATGATCACAACATTACTCTCTTTCTTCATTTAGCAATGTTCTCATTGCTGCAGTTCAATCAATCTTTCTTAAGTTGATTTTTATCTTGACTTGTTCAAATATCATTCATGAAAGTCATTTATGATCTTCAAGCATTCTTTGAATTTACTTTCATCGACGTTGTATCAATGTAAATCAACGTTGTATTCTTTTCAATTGACATGATATTGTAGTTGTTTATCTCGTTCATAGTGTCTGAAGTTCAGTATGTTCTTCATCTTTCATTCATTTTTGTCATTAATCACTATAAAGTCAGACAATTCATTTCATTGTTCATTTAATGAATTCTTTGAATTTAATTGCAGCAAATTTGATGCAAACTTTGAATGTATCTTCATAGTCAATGATAGTTTCAGTTGATAAACATGTTCAATCTTGATCAGAATCTTGAAGAATTCTAGCATTTTATCATTTAGCTTCTTTGATGATCATGAAATCATTATGTTTCTAGAATTCAAAAACATCATGTCATTTATCTTGTAAATCATTTTCTTTTAATGCTTATCAATCTGTTTCTTCATTGTGATTTTGACTTTTGTCAAGACTTGCTTGATCAATGCTAGTGATCATTTCATGTGTTCAAATATATTCTCTGCTTTGTCTGCTTCAATTCTAGCTTGAGTGATCTCATATTCAATTGAGTTCAAATTGAAGCTCATATGAGAGTGAAAGTTCTTATTCAGAAAGAACATCAACTGTTCAATTGATGACAAAATAGCATTGTTATTGATGAATTCAATCATGAATAATCAGATGAATCAATCATCTTGCATATATGAGCAGTAGCTTCGTAGATATCATTCTACATTCTGATTCATTCTTTCTGTCTGATCATCAATCTGAGAATGATAATCAATGAATAGTTTCATCTTGATGTTTAATCTCAAACATAAAGACTTTCAAACAATCAATATGAATTGTGAATCACAATTGAACATTATTGATCTTGATAGTTCATGAGTTCTGAAAACTCATATCAACAGTAGCTTGACTGTTTATTCTGCAAAGATTTCTTTGTCATCTGATCAACATGATATATAGTGTCGTTTCTTAGACAATCGATCTATGACTGTCAGAATCACGTTGCTTTCATCACTTTCTGATAAATTGATAATGAAGTTTAATGATATGTTTTGTCATTACTGCTCAAGTATGAGCAATGACTTCAGCAGTTCATTGATTCGATTTCTCAATGCTTTTAATCTATGATAAATGTAACAGTTTCAAATGTAGCACTTGATCATCATTCTCATCTTTGATCAGCAATATGATCATCTCAGCAAGTTCAATGTTCAATTCATGTCAAAGTGATCATTGATCAAAAGATCATCTGCTTTTTTTATCAATAAAATGATCATTGACTGAGAAACTCATAGTTTATCATCTTTTCAGAGTACTTCATCAAGTACTTTGCAATTGTTTAGATCAATATCTTGACAAGTCTTTCTGTTTTATTTCATGATTATTCAAATATTGAAGCACAGTTGATTCATTCAATTTTTAACTATAATCTGATTCTGAATAAAAATTATCTCTTCAATCAAATTTTGATTAACTTTTGATTTGAGTTTTGAATCTGAGTCAGATTCTGAATCAAATCTGAGCAAGATTTGAGTCAGATCTTAATCAACTTTCTGATCATCTTCTATTGATTGAAGTTCAAATCTGTCTTCTGATAATAGCATCTAATGCTGATATAGCTTACAATCATTATTTGCTTTAACTGACTTGACGTCTGACATTCTGATCAGCGCGTCGACTTTCAGATTCTGTTTTTTCAACTGATATATGATCTTGAAGTTATATTCAGATAACTTCTCAGCTCATTTAGCTTGTTGTCTGATCAATTCTTTGATGATCATGAAGTACTTCAAATTCAGATGATCAATGAAGATCTTAATCAAAATATTCATACATTTCAATTCAAAATATCAATGCTTCAAACAATGAATGATGATCAGCAGTTTCTTGTCATAGATTTCGTAGTTGCATTCTGCGAAAATCATGTTCTTGTTATAGAAGATCATTGAATGTAGAATGTCTTCATCATCATACTGAGATAATACTTCATCGTTAACATAGTTCAAGAAGTCAGTTTTCAAAATAGCTTTTCTGATTGAGTTGAAATGCTTCAGAACAAGAACTGTTGTCACTTGTTACTTCAATTCTTCAAAGATCATCTGATAAATCTTTGTTCATTCAAAGAGATAATTTTTTCAAGTCAGCTTTATCATGAATCAAGCAATCTTTGAAAAGTTCTTTATGAATCATCGATAGAAATTGCAGAAGTCAATGAAGATCTGCATGTGAATTAATGATCAAGACACTTCTCAATCTCGAATCACATCTACTTTTCAAGAATTCATTTGCAGATCATTGATGAATATCAATAATTCAAGAAATGAGATTTTCTGAATCTTAAATTTGCACTTGTCAATGTCTATTTATAGATTGACTTCACGAAGCTTTTCTAGCACTTCTTTCACATGAGTTCTATATTCTTTCAATGTTTTACTGTAAATGAGAATATCATTCAAGTATGTCTGACAGAATTTATGCAGACAGTTGAATAAACTGATCATTAAGTTGAGTTTCAATATCAATCTTCTGACTCAACTCAAGTACTTGATATCAATTTTCTGACTCAACTTGAATACTCAGTTTTAACATTCTGACTCGACCTGATATCAATCTTGAGTCGATACTCGATTTGAATTTCTGACTCAACTTGTCAAGAAATTGAATATGACATCAAAAAAGTTAAATATAGAAATTTTTTCGATTTTTCGCCTTTGCATTATCTTTTTGCATTATCTTTTTGATAGAAAGTCATAAAGAGAAACATGAAGAAAAACATAAAGAGAAACATGAAGATCATTTGATAGAAAGCTTTGATAAAGAGCTATGATAGAAAGCTATGATAGAGAGTCATGATGAAGAACTATGAAGACTGTTTGATAGAAAGTCATGAAGAGAAGTCATGAAGAAAAGTCATGAAGAAAAGTCATGAAGAAAAGTCATGAAGAAAAGCTATGATAGAGAGTCATAATAGAAAGTCATAATAGAATATTTATCTATTTATCTTCATGTCTTGACGAGTCGAGTTGAAAATTTCGAGTTGATACTCGATTTCAATTCTCTGACTCAACTTAAATACTTGAGTTGAACATCTTGACTTGACTTGAATACTCAAGTCAAGAATTCTAACTCGAATCAAGTCTTGACGAGTCAAGTACTTGACTTGAACTCAAGTACTTGACTTGATGCAGTTAATCTACAGTTGAACAACACATCATTGATATAGTGCTGAAAGAAAGCAGATTCATTGATCAATTCAAAGAGCATTACTTTATACTTGTAAACATTGAAGAAAGTAACAAAAGTAGTTAAATCTTCGCTTTTTGAACTCATGTGCAGTTTATTGAACATGATGATAATGTTAAGTCAAGTCAGATACTTACTGTCTTGAATTCAAGCTAGTACTTCGTCTATCAAAAGTATTGAATAATGATTTCTTTTGATCAGAGCGTTCAGTTTTTGATAGTTCATGCAAAAGCAAAGACTATCATCTTTCTTTTCAACAAACAGTATTGACGAAGCAAAAGAAGCTTTGCTGAGTGTGATGAACTCTTTCTTCAAATTCTCTTCTAAATACTCTTTGATCTTCTGCAACTTGTAGCTCAACATGAGATACAATCAACTTCTAAAAAGTTGATTCTCTTCTTCTAATTTAATCTTATGATTGTATGATCAATGCAAAGACAACTGCGTTGTCTTTTCTCTATTAAAAACATTCAGAAAGTCATGATAAACTATCAAAAGCTTCTTCTTCAGTTCATTTAATGACATGACAGAGATCATTTCATTCAGTTTCGCGAAATCTTCAACTGAGCTAAGCGCTTTGTTGATTTCATTAATGATCAAGAAAAAGATCTTGATCTTCTTATTCTTGACTAGAGTTCAATATGCAGCAACTTTGATCATGATAATATTGATGAGTTTCTTTGTCTCAATTGACTGAAAAAAACGAAGTTGATTGAGATTGACTTGAATGCTTTGCTTTGCTATGAGAGCAGATTCAATAAATCTATTTACTGATTTCTGATTCATGAATCTCTTCAAGATGATCGTTGATGTAACAATTGAGTTCAAGTTCTTTCATTTCATTTTACAGATCTTGTTTGATTCAGATCTGTGAAATGCTGATTGACTGCTTGCTTTTGAAACAACAGATTTCGATGTTCAAATCTTTAATGATGATATTAATTGATCATTTGCAGAATCTATCAATATTTGATTTCTTTTCAACCAGAGATTTTCAATGATTATCTTGTGCTGATCTAGATGAGTTATTAATAGAAGCATCATTTTATTCTTGTGTTCTTGTATCATGATTGATGTATACAAAGCGTGTGTAATTGACTTTTGATCAAAGATTTCATCATACAATTAAATCAACTTTAATTTTGACAGCAATATTGACTGAATATCATGTCAGAATCGTGTCTAAATGAGTCAATCAACGAAAGTCAGAGTTGAATAATGCTTGATCTTTAAAGATAGTTATAACTGAATATTAAGAATACAGAAGAAGATGAGTACAAAAGCTTCTATTTAAGTAATATTCAGAAACTGCGTTAAGCTTGAAGAAAATGTGTTTGTGACACGAGTAGAATGTGATGTAGAAAGAAAGATGATGTTGATGAAAGAAAATAGAAACTGAGTCAGATCTGAGCTAGAGACACTGACTGACTCTATTCAATCTTGATACGCTCGTAACATTACTCTTTTCTTTGAAAATTTATGTTTGCATGAATGTCACTCATTTGCTTGCTTTTTTATTGAGTTATTTTGATACTAGCGTGACTTTCTTGAGTATAGCACATGAAATTCGTTCAAAACTTTCTCGAAGTCATTGAATTCATCTTTATCAACATAGTATCATTCATTGTCTTTATCTAGATCTTTTCATTTGATCTTGTACTGTATTCGATCTCGATAACGTCTGAAGTTCAGAATGTCATTTATCTTTCAATGTTCATCATCATCATCATCAATAATGATAAGTCTGAGAGATTTTGCATGCTGTTCTGATAGAAGATCTTCTGAATATGATCGCAGTAGCTTCAAGCTGAACATCGAATGCAGATGCTTCATGCTGATTGATAAATGAAGATGATAGAAGACTCTCGCTTTGACAGTGATCTGATACAATTCTAGTTGTTTATCTTTCAAATCTTTGCAGAGTCTTGTTGTCTTGACGTTTCTGAAAAATAGTCAAACTCAATCATCTACTTCATAGATGACGTTTCGTCTATGTTTATTAATCTGAACTTCAATGATCAGCTTCATCTTTTTCAATTGTTGACGATTGAAACTCAGTAGCTCTTTCATTTGAATGACAATATCATCTGCTTTTCTAGCTTCAAGTCGTTCATGAGTTGTTTCATAGTCAGTCATATCTGAATCAAAACTTATTCGAGAATGAAATTCTTTATTGAAGTAGAAAAAGATCATTGAGATGATTGAGAAGATATTGAAATTGTCGCTGAATTTCATCATAGATATTCATTTGACTCAGTCATTCTGCATGTAATTGCAATAAATTCTAAGTTCGCGTTCAATGTCTTGATTGACTCGTTTCATCTGATCATCGATCTTTGAATGATAGACTGTGAATAGACTAGCTGTGATTCTCAGTTGCTTGCAAAGACTCTTTCACATAGTCGATATAAATTGAGAGTCTCTGTTCAAAACAATAGAACTGAGTAGATCATGCAGTCAATAAACGTTTCATAGCATGATTCAAATCGTTTCTTTGACTGAAATGTCATCATCTCTTCAATGACAGAAAACATAGTGACGTTCTTTGATGAGACAACATATGATTATGCAAATGACGTTATAGTCTTCTGACAGAGATAGTTCAGTGATGAAGTTCATAGTTATATCTTTTCAACGTTTCTGTGAAATTGAAAGAGAATGATGAAGTTCATTGATGCTATTTCTAGAGACTTTGCTTCGCTGACAAGCATGACAGTTTCGAATGTATTATCGAATAGTAGCTCAATGATCTGATCAATAGTAGAAACGCTGAACTAGATCAATGATTCATTTATTGTCGAAATGAGAGATTGAAGATTGATCATGCACTTCTTGTAGCAGTTTCGTATGCATATTCTCAAGAACTCACAGTAAGTCTTTTCTAAAGAGAACGCTGTCAATGATTTCGCAATTCTTCAATTTAGTGATATGAAATTTGAGCTTGTTCTCGTTCATAGCTTGTTTATATTTGTTACAAAGCTCATTCATTTGATTGATCATACATACTTACTGATAGAGATTTGCTTTTGATTCAATGAGTAGAACATTGACTCTATCAAGAGTCAGAATAGTCTGAAAATGATTTTCAAGTTGTTGAGCTGATTCAGAGACGTTTGCTAGAAACATTCAAGTTAAAGCATTGACTTTAGTATTCATTTTGCCTGATTTAAAGATGATCTGAAAGTTGAACTTCAACAGAATGTTCAAATAGTTGACTTGTCATCGACTCAACTGTTTATTTTTCATGAAGATCTTCAAAGCTTGATGATCGATGAATATCTGAATGAGTAGTTCAATGCACTTCAGCTCAAGTCGTCAATGTTCAAAGCATCGAATAATGACTAGCAATTTCTTGTCATAGATGTGATAATTGATTTCAGCGAGAATCATGCTTTTACTGTAGAAGATCATCAAATGAAAAACTCTTTCGTCATTGTACTGAGATAGTATTTCATCTTTTACATAGTTCGAAGCATCAATCTTCAAAATAGCTTGTCATTTGAGATTGAAGTGACGAAGTACTGAGATCGAGCTGACTTGTTTCTTTAGATTGTCAAAGACTTGAACACAGATCTTGTTTCAAACAAAAGACGTGTTTTTTCTTGTTAGCTGAATGAATGATTTGACTAGCTTCAAGAAGTTCTTAATGAAACGACGATAGAAGTTAACAAATTTCACGAAGCTCTGAATTTCTTTTAGATTGATCGAAGTGATTCAGCTGACTATGATTGTCACTTTGCTGAAATTCATACGAAGATCTAGTTCTGATACAATGACTTCTAGAAAGACAGTCTTTTCTACATTGAATTTGCACTTTCGAATATTCATCTGCAGTTCAGCTTCGCGTAGTCGACTCAATACTAGTTTGACGTGATCTCTATGTTTCTTTCTCATTTTGCTATAGATGAGAATGTCATCTAGATAGACTTGACAAAAGTCATTCAGAAAGTCTCATAAAACATCATTCATATATTGCTGAAAGAAGATTGATTCATTAGTCAGTTTGAATGATAGCATCTTGTATTTATATGCTTCTAAAGCAGTGATAAAAGTGATGTAATTCTCGCTATCAAGATGCATTTGAAGTTTGTTGAACGTTGATATGATGTTCAATTTAGTCAGATGCTTGCAACTCACTATTTTATTAATGATTTCGTTTATCAGCGATAAAGAATATTTATTTCTTTTGAAAATAACATTTAGCTTTTAATAGTTCATGCAGAATCGAAAATCTTCATTTGCTTTGAGAGCGAATAGAACGAGAAAGAAATAGAGAGTCTGACTAGAAGTGATGAATCTCTTCAACAGATTCTTGTTTAAGTACTTCTTTACTTTCAGAAGTTTGACAGAGAACATTCAATAGACTCGACAGTAAGAGAGCGTTGAATCACTGATGAGCTTGATTTTATGATCATAGAAGTGATGAGAGAGTAGTTTATTCAATTGAACTCAATCAAAAACATCTAGAAACTCATGATATTCTGATGACAGCTTGACTTTAATATCTTTCAAATTCTGAGTCGTTTCATTGATTAAAGAGATGTTTAGAACGTTCAAATTGCACTGAGTATTGTACGCGATTTCTCTATCAATATCAGTCATGAATAGAGCAAAGACTTCAGTCTGATTCTTCTTTGATCAATTCAGTAGAGTTTTGAATAAAGCTGCATTTATGCTTCAAGTCAAGAAAGATTTTTTCTTAGTCGTAGTTGAAACAGATCGTTTGAGCATAATAGAAGTCTTAGTCTAAATGATAGAAGAGAGCGAAGTTGATTGCAGTCAACTTGAGTGCTTTGAATTGAAAGAGATCAAAAAAATCGAAATAGAAGTATTTAATTGATTCAAAAAAACAATGACGTCGTTTCACATATTCAATAATATTTTGTTTTTATTCATTCAGAGTTTACTCAATATGACTTCATGATGATTAATATCAACTATCAGCATTGATACAGTCAATTTCTTATGACTTTCGATGATGAGATTGAGTAGAATTTTATGAGTGATGATCTTCTTAAATATCTTCTCATCATAATCTCTTATTAACTTCTCTTTTGTCAATGATATAAATTGAATTTCTAGTTTCTTGCATACTTTATTGACTAAATTAGCATGTATGAGCGTATGAGCAACTGAATCACTGTCTATCAAAGAACAAAGATTAAAAGATCGATTTTGAGAGTTGAGAAAAACGTCAATTAGAAACGACTTTTCAAAGTAATTCTCTTCTGATAGAATTTCGTCTAGTTTGCACAAAGATATAATCTTTACTTCTTTAATGACTTTTGAAAAGATGACTAGTTTTTTGAATCGAAATTCGAATTGAAATTGAACTCAAAACAATCATATTCATTGTTCACTGCATTGATTCTAGTAGATCAATCAGAGCACTCTCTAAAGCTATGATCTGATTTATGACATATGAAACAGATTTCAACTAGAATGTCTGCTTTCTTGACGTTAGTTAAAATCGCGTCACACGACTTTAGATGATCAGATTTTGAATGATTGATTGACTGAGTAACAACAGCTCTATGAAAGATGATCTTTGACAGATCATTGACGTGTTTAATGAGATTGACTTTGTTCTTGATTTCTCGAATGACTCGTTGATCATTATTCAAATGAATCAGATAGAAACGAATCTTTTTGAGAAAATCAGATTGAACTAATTGATCTATTCAAATGAATCGAAGACGAGAGTTTATTTTATCTTTCAGATCAACAATCAATTGCTTTTCGTGATACTTCAGATAGAAAGATAATTGTTGAAACTGAGTGTAGAACTCGTTGAACTTCTTTGATTCTTGAATCAAGTTGTAGTATTTTCTACGAAAGTTGACTTTCTTATCTGAATCATTGAATAACTCAGCTAGTTCTTTCAAAAGATCATCAATGATTTTATAGAAATTGACACAGTCACGTTTGCATTTAGATTGAGTGACATCAGCTGCATCATTGAATAATCTGAAATGTACATAACTCAGTTTGACTCATTCATTTGAAAAGAGATCGACGTTGATCTCTAGTTTATTCTGAATTTTGTCATATCAGTTTTTTCAAGTAGAATTCTTTTCATCAGTAAATCAGAAAGAATCAGATATTTTCTGAGATTTAGAATGCTCAGAGTAGATGAAATCAGAAAAAGTGATTTCTTTAGTTTGAAGTCTAGTCTTCAACTCTTTGATTTCGTTGTCTCGTTGTTTACTCAGCTCGTTGAGTTGATCTGTTTCTCTGTCGAGAATCATGCATTGAGTCTTTCAGTTTTTAATAGAAACAGAGAGTATTACTGTTTCAGCAAATGACTCGTCGTCTTCATTGATGAATGATTCAGCACTAGAGAGTTTTGATGAATCAGTCTCAGAGATTTGAGAAAAGCGACTTCGAAATTCTTTGAAACGTTCTTTGATAAATGAATGTTTTGACATGATGAAATTTGAAGAAAGAACGAGATTAAGCGAATGATGATGCTCAACAGTATTAATGAAAACGTATGATCAAGTGTTTAATCTTCAAAAAAGAATGTTGTTGATTAGAAAGATATTTTTGATTTGTGAGTTTTTGAGTGATTCTTAAGCAATTCACGAAGATTCTTTATCATTGATTCTCTTAATCGAGTTGAACAGCTTATTTTCACTCGTCTGTTTCACAAGAATAAGTTGATTCTCTTAATCAAGTGAACTTTGTGTACTTAGTGAGTAATAAGTTGTCTAGCAATTCAAACAGTTTTGTCGTTGATTCTATCAAACTTTCTAGTGTTGTTCAGTCTTTCGATTGCATCAATCATCAAATAAATGAATTTCTTTAGACTTGTTCTGTCTGTACAAGTATGTTGAATGAGTAATGAAATCAGTATCATGTGATTAATGAATTCTTAATATAATGTCAGAATCATGTTTAAATGAGTCAATCAATGAAAGTCAGAGTTGAATAGTGCTTGATCTTTAAAGATAGCTATAACTGAATATTAAGACTACAGAAGAAGATGAGTACAAAAGCTTCTATTTAAGTAATATTCAGAAACTGTGCTAAGCTTGAAGAGAATGTGTTTGTGACATGAATAGAATGTGATGTAGAAAGAAAGATGATGTTGATGAAAGAAAATAGAAACTGAGTCAGATCTGAGCTAGAGACACTGACTAGCTTTATTCAGTCTTGATACACTCATTGTCAGAATCGTGCCTAGATGAGTCAATCAGCGAAAGTCAGAGTTGAATAGTGCTTGATCTTTAGAGATAGCTATAACTGAATATTAAGAATACAGAAGAAGATGAGTACAAGAGCTTCTATTTAAGTAATATTCAGAGACTGCGCTAAGCTTGAAGAGAATGTGTTTGTGACACAAGTAGAATGTGATGTAGGAAGAAAGATGATGTTGAACAAAGAGATGTTGATGAAAAGAAATAGAGACTGAGCCAGATCTGAGCTAGAGACACTGACTAGCTCTATTCAGCCTTGATACGCTCGTAACACTCATAACATATCAAAGCATTCACATAGTTCTGACATCAAAGATTCATCAATGAAAATCATGTCAGTGACTTCAGTATTTATCAGAGTAAAGAATCTGAATATCTTTTCTAGACTATTTAAGATGACATCAACAGTGAACGACTTGAAATTAAATGAATCATCAAATATGCTGATGAAGCAAAATATGAGTATATCGCTCTCAATCACTACTTTGACAAAGACAGATCGTTTTTTGAATTCGCTGCAATTTCATGCATCTGAGCTGACTTAAAACAGTCATATGCTTTATATTTTGACTTCTTGCATTTGAAGCAAAGTTCTTTTTTAAACAACTTCTTTCTAGCAGAATCAACGTTCAATATTCTGAGTTTCTTTCATGCAGAGATTGAAGCTGAGATTGCAGTAGTGATCATCATTAAGATGCTAGTGATAAAGCGAGCAACTTGAGTCGTTGATGTCTTGAAAGCTGATCAAGCATTCAATTTCATCAATTGAACGTCGACTTGCATGCAAATATCGACAAATTCATTCAAATTCATAGTTTGTTCATTGATCATGACTTGCTGAAGATCTGAGCTAATCTTATGCTGAAGATCATTTAGTAGAGTTTTGTTATTGTATTCTAGTTTTGCACTAAGTCTCTGAAATTTCATTTAAAATTCATGAAAGAAGATCTTGTTTTGATACAGCTTCAAGAACTGTCGTTGAGTTGTGTGATGTTTATTGAGATCATTGTACATTTTATTTATGATCGACAATATCTTTTCTGCTTCAAGAAACAAGTTCGTGATCGTGTTTCTCATTCTGAATGCTATGTGTTTGATCGTCGTTTCACTGACTCAACTTTTCACATATGCAATCTTCATTTCTTTAATAGAAAAATGATTCTTGTTCATCTTCAACTTGTTTCACATTCAAAACAATTAATTATTCACATTCTGTCTTGAATCTTTGAACAAAGATGAGTCAGATAGCTTGATCAACTTCAAGAATCAATCTTTTGAAATTGAAATACTTAGTCAACTTGATGTTGCTTTTAGATGATGTATAATCACGTTCTTTTTCTTCATTTCTTTCTGTAAATGCATTCAAACAATGTTTAACATTATCTGTGTAACTTTCAACTTGATGTTAATAACTTTCAATTCGATGTTGATCTTGTTGACATCATTCAACATTTGAATCATGTCATTGTTGTTAAAACTCTTTTGCATGTGATTACATAACAGCAATGATTAAATAATTATTGAGTAATCAGAGTCTTGAAGTGATTGCTCTGATCACTTGAATCAGAAATGATTACAGTGAGCATGATGAGCATGATGCTCATCTTGCTCATCTTGCTCAAGAATGATCAGAGTGATCATTCAGAGCAAAGATGACTTGACATGATTCTTTTATATCTATATAACGATGATTGTTCTCTTAGATAGAAGCTTTGTGCTCAACTCATGTAAGTAGTCAATACATATTATTGTCTCAGCTATTTTCAGATCTCAAGTCTAGTAATAGTGATTACTGTTTGATCTCTGTATATATCTTGTGTTGTTAAAGAAATAATCATTACACTTTGAGCATCATTCTTTCACAAGATATCAGAAACGTTCATTTCTTTCAATCATGTCTAGTCAGTCAGAACGAGTCACGCTCAGTCAAGAAGCAAGCATCTTCAGCGCAGATAAGATCAAGATCTCAACATTGAACTTGTATCATGATGATCAAGATAAACTTGAAGCATATCTAGTACAGATAAAGCTATACGTCAAACGACATTCATTTCAGTTCAAGTTCATTGAGAACAAAGTACTCTTTGCATTCATTTATTTAAGAGATAATGCATTCACATGATTTCATCACTATCTAACAAATTATCTGCAAAAGAAATCAGAAGAATGAGAAGAAGAAATCAACATGATATTTCGTGACTTTCAGACGTTTGAGAAACATCTAAGAAGAGTATTTGAAAACATTGACAAGAAATGTACAGCAGAACATCAGCTGTACAATCTGCGACAGAAAATCTTCGCAGCAACTTATTCAATTAGCTTTCAGCATATTACGATGAATACAAAATGAAACGATGCAGCTTTCATCAATCAATTCTATCAGAAACTGCGAAAGAAAGTCAAGAATGAAATCACTAAAATTGATAGATTCATCAACTTGCAGAAGATGATATTCAGAGCAATGATCATTGATAACAGACAGTATGAGAGATGTCTGAAAAAAGATAAAAAATTGACTATGTCAGTAGTATTGAATCGAAAATTCAAGAAGAGACAATGACAGTCATACTACGATTCTCAATTTATGAAGCTAGATGCAACTTGAAAGATATCAACGAACGCTTGTGATAAAACAGTTCAACAGAGCAAAACATGTTACACATGCAAAAAGCTGAGTCATTACTTCAAGAATTGTACTCGAAATAAGTACAAGAACAAGTCAAAGTCTTATGATAAGCAAGACAAATCTTTCGCAGCAACGAAAGAAGATCAGAGAGACAAGCATCAAGTGTTGTCGTGAATAGCATGTTACAAGAACAACTGTCGCACTCATCTGAGCGATAAGAAAGATTCAAGATGATACTCAAAACTCTCATGAAAGAATCGTTTCTACACAGCAACTCATCATCAATTGAAAGTGCATGATGAAAATAGTGATGAAAGTTCGTTCACTATGATCGCGAAACCAGAGATTTTCGACAGCGAAGCATATGACTCGAATAGGTTGAACGACATTGAAGAAGCTATTCATCAAGCAGTCGAAGAAGAAAATCGACTTAGCGAAACTCTATGAGCATTCACTATCGCAGCAGAAGATGCTCTCAATCAAGAAGAAGATCATCTTGAAGTAAAGAAAGATTTCAAAAAGCTTACAAGTCAAGCAAGCTTTATAAGCATGTACAACAAATTGTACACTCTCTTTAAGCAAAAAGAGAAAGACTTTTCACAGCAAATGCAATATATCAAGAATGATATACATCAAGCTATTTATGACACTATGCAAGATGAGTTGATTGCATCGCGCAAAGACATTCGATATCGTGACATAGTCATGAAGAAGTCACTCACAGAAGTCAAGTTCATTAAGCAAGAAAAATATGTATTTCTCAATAAAAATTACATATTCAGAGAATTTAAACAGATGACAAAAGTCATCAGAAAGAGATTTGATCTGTGTGATTCAAAGAAATATTCACTTAAGAAGATCAATTCAAATTGATTTCAGTACATAAAACAAGTATTGAAAGAAAGAGCTTTTAGTTCAAAAAACTAGAAAACTCTTCGATCAATAAATCATCAAAGAAGTCTAGTTGAAGATTGAAAATCGAAAGCATATTTGTCTTCATCAATGACTTGTCGCAGTTATGAGTCTGAATCAAGGTTAATGATCACGCAGCACGACTATTCATAAACAACGACTGCACGAGAAATTACATATTCTCAGAATTTGCTAAAGAAGCGCAAATATCTACGCAGAAGAAGAAAGAATCTTACAAACTGCAAAACTTCAATGAAACATTCATGAAGTACAATAATGAACTAATAGATCAAGAAACTCAACTCATTCATTTGAGACTTGAACGACATTGAGAAAAGTTACGTTTAAATGTTACGAAGCAGTCAGACAGTGATATAGTTTTAGATATATCATGACTTCATATGATCAATTCGATGATCGATTGAATCAACGAGACAATTGCATTTCTAGATACAGAAGCGACGCGATTGCACTTGATATTGAAATCATCATAAAATGTGAAGATATTCATCATGATGAGCGAAGAAATGCGCAAAGAGTTCAGAGAAATCAATGATGCACAGATGTTATGAAGCAGAGAGATTCAGAGTGATCACTCGAAGAATTTTGCTATCGCTATTATTTTTAAAGAATATCAGAAATACAAGATTCTGTTTGAGAAAGAAAGTGATCAGAAGACACTACTTAAACATCAATCGTGAAATCATGAGATTAAGCTCGTTGATGACAAGAAACTCACAAAACAGTTCATTTACTCATTGTTAACAGAAAAGCTTGATGCTTTGTGACAATATCTGAAAAAGAACATGTGAAAAGAATTCATTAGAGAATCACAGTCGTCAGCAGAATACTCAATTCTGTTTGTTTCAAAATTGAATGAAAGTCTAAAACTATGTGTTGACTACAGAGCATTGAATAACATCACAATTAAAAACAGCTATTCATTATCGCTCATAGCAGAATTGCAGAATAGATTGCAGAGTGCACAGTGATTTACGAAATTTGATATACTTGAGACATTTAATCGAATACAAATTAAAGAAGAAGACGAGTGAAAGACAGTCTTTTACACTCGACTAGAACATTACGAGTATTTGATCATGTCTTTCAACTTAATCAATGCTTCAGTCATGTTTCAGATTTTTGTGAATAATGTGCTACAACGTTATCTGAATCAATTCATCATAGTATATCTGAACGATATATTAGTATACTCAAAGATGAAGAAAGAACATGTGCAACATGTTAAGAAAGTTCTACAGACTTTGAAGAAAGTCGATCTGCACATCAAGTCAGGAAAAAGTGAATTTCATGTACAGAGTGTACAGTTTTTGAGATTCATAGTCACGTCTCAGAGTCTAAGAATGAACTCAAAGAAGATAAAAGTTGTTACGACTTGATCAATGTCAAAGTCAAAGATCAAAGTTCAATTCTTTTTAAAATTCGTGAACTTTTATAGATGCTTTATAAAGAAATACTTCAGAATTATCTCGTCACTTACGAATTTTACAAGAAAGAACATATTGTTCATGTGAACTGAGAAAGCAAAAGAAGCTTTCAAAAAGCTGAAGAAATTGTTCATTTCTCAGTCAGTACTGATCATGTTTGAATCAGAAAAACTCATTACGTTTGAAATGAACGCATCAGACGAAGCTATTGAAGCATGTATAAGTCAATTAGATGATAAGAAATGTCTGCATTTCATTGCATTTCACAGTAGAAAGCTTACAGACGCTGAATTAAACTATGAGATACATGACAAGAAGCTGTTAGTTATTGTCAACTCTTTCAAACAATGAAGAGTGTATCTGAAAGAATTTAGACATCAGATTCAAGTATATACAGATCATAAAAATCTGCTATACTTTATGATCACGAAAGTTCTAAATCGAAGACAGATTAGATGATTGAAAGAGTTGTCATCATACAACTTTCAAATTCAATATTGAAAGAAATCTGAAAACTCAAAGATCAACATCTTAAGCAGAAGAGCAGATCATATGACAGATAAATCACAGATAAATCAGACTATTTTGTAAGAGAATTCAAACGATTCGATTGTTTATAATAGACAAAACGCAGTTACTTTACAAATCAACAACAGAAATCTTGAGAAATGAGTAAAGCTAAAGCTAGCGAAGAACTCAGTCGCGCAAGATATTATAAAGAATATCAAGAACAACGCGAACTTTGAGATTATCAATGAAATACTAACATTTCAAGATCTGATTTATGTTTCAACAAGATGCAGACAAGAAATGATAAATGATCATCACAAGTCAATGATACATGAACATCAGAGTTTAAATAAAATCATTGAGAGAATATCTAGAATCTACTATTTCTCAAAGATGAGAAAACAGATAGAAGATATTATTAAAAGATGCAATGTGTGTATTTGAACAAAACACAATTGACATAAACTCTATGAACTTTTAAAAAGCTTCAGCACATCAGATCATACGTGAAAAAGCATAGCTTTGAACTTTATAGTCAAGCTATCAAAGTCAAAGAAAAGAGTCATCAAAACAACGTATGACTTTATATTGATTATAACAGACAGATTGATCAAGTATGAATACTTCTTGTCATATAAGAAAGTAACATTCGCAAAGAATTTGACTTACACATTTCTAAGAATGATTGTAGCAAATCATGAACTATCAGACGAGATAATTTTGAATAAAGACAAGCTCTTCACATCGAAATTCTGAAAATTCTTGATGAATCAGTTAAAAATTCATCATAAGCTGTCAACAGCTTATTATTTGCAAACAGATGAACAAATGAAAAGAATGAATCAGACACTGAAACAGTATCTCAGATGTTATATTAACTATAGACAGAACGATTGAGTGCAGCTACTGTCAATAGCACAGTTGACTTTCAATAACACAACGACAGAAGTAATCAGCATGTCATCATTCTTTGCAAACTACAAGTTTGAGTTGAAAACTCTCAAGAAATCATGTGAATTTGCACAATTAGCTCAAAAAGCTACGTTACAGATAAAACAATTGCAAATGTTACAGAAAGAATTGCAAAAGAATATACAGTTTCTTAGCAAGTGCATGACTCTGTATGCAAATAAAAGAAGAGATAGAAAATCTACTTTTAAGAAGAAAAACAAAGCATATTTACTAAAACGAAACATCAAAACGAAAAGATCAAGTAACAAATTAAATCACATAAAGCTAGAATCTTATAAAATTCTAAAGATCAAAGAATCAATTAACTATAAGTTAAATCTGTCAGCATTTATGAAAATACATTTAATATTTCATATTTGTCTTTTGAAGTCTGCAGACTTGAATACATTAATTTAAACAGAATCTTTAGAAATTGATTCAGAGAGTCAGAACATTGAATACGAAGTAGAAAATATACTGAATCAACAGAATATCAAAGATCAGTCTCATTAATTAATCAAGTGAAAAGATTACAAACATATCGAGAACACTTGAGAATCGAAGAAAAATCTCAAGAACTGTCAGACGCTTCTGCAACAGTTTCAGTTGAGAAACTCAGTCAGTCAAAGTCTGATGAAATCTCAATCTGCTTGAAGAACACATCAAAGAGAAGATCATTCAGCAATGATTCACTAGTCTTTCTTTCATTCTTCTTGAGTTCAACGATGTTTCAAAACTCTTGTTCAATCATCATTTGTTTCTTGTTCTTCAAAAACACAAATTGATTTTGCAGATGAGTAGCTCTTGCGAAGATCTTTTGCATCTGTTTGTGAGTGTTCAGCAGCTCATCAAGAACGCGATTGCATTTTGTCTTTATTCTTTTTCACTTCATCATTGAGAAAGTAAGATTGCACTTGCGATCGAGATGCACACACTCGATGCAACGATCAAATTCATTGTCAACACGACATTTCTTTTGCAAGCGACTGCAATGTTCACAGAGATGCATGACAGCATGCTCAGAACTCGTACGCTCAAGAAAATCTTTGTGACGCAAAATAAAGTTTTTGATTGTGTGATGAGAAGACATGAAGAAAAAGTGATTTTCAAAATGAAAATCTTAGAAGAGAATCTAGTGTTAAAACTCTTTTACATGTGATTACATAACAGCAATGATTAAATAATCATTGAGTAATCAAAGTCTTGAAGTGATTGCTCTGATCACTTGAATCAAAGATGATCACAGTGAGCATGATGAGCATAATGCTCATCTTGCTCATCTTGCTCAAAGATGATCAGAATAATCATTCAGAGCAGAAATAACTTGACATGATTTTTTTATGTCTATATAACAATGATTGTTCTCTTAGATAGAAGCTTCGTGCTCAACTCATGTAAGTAGTTAATACATATTATTGTCTCAGCTATTTTCAGATCTTAAGTTTAGTAATAGTGATTACTGTTTGATCTCTGTATATATCTTGTGTTGTTAAAGAAACAATCATTACAATTGTGAATCTTGATTTCGATGTCATGCTGTTGACATATGTACTTGATAAACGCAACAAGATCATCTGTTTCATAAGCGCTTATTCAAGCATTCAATTTAGTGCTGATGCTGATCTTGATCATTTCATGATCAAAAAATAACATGTTCATGTTCTCTTCTTCTGTATTTAATGATGCATTCATGTTTTCTTCTTCTGATGCTGTTCAATTCTGTGATAGAAGTGATTCTCTTTCAGCATTTTGAAGTTCATAATGAGCAATGCTCATTGATTTTGATTTTAATTCTGTGCTTCTAGTCATTGAGTAGATAGAAAATTGCTGATTGAAATTCAACTGAAATTTCTGATTTCAGTTCTAGAACAACATGTTCATGTTCTTCTGTTCTTCTGTTCTGACAACGAGTTCAGTAAAGAGTTAGTCTAGAACAACACGTTCATGTTCTTCTGTTCTGTTCTAGAAATTTCTTGATTTCTAATGAGTCTTCTGAGCTCAATTTTCAAATTTTGATTCTGATTCAAGTTTAAGTGATGTAGCTTGTTTTTATATCATCTACATGTTGATAGCAAGATTGATGAACTTTGAACTAATGTTATGAGTTTGCATAAAGTAAATCATATGAGTGTATTCTAACTAGAAGTTCAAAGCTGAAGAAGAAAGAAAATGCAACACGTCGTAAGTTTTGTTAAAGATCTGTCTAGAGTGAGTCAGATAGAAGTGTCATTTAACTAGAAGATAAATGCTAAGAAAGAAAGATAGCTACAGAAAAGAAGCTGACTACATATGTGTGTTTCTCAGTCGACGCTAGACTCAATAAAAACTAGTCAAGATGATGAAGTGAGAATAAATCTGACAAGACTAGAAGACTGAGTCTGACAAGACTAGAATCGTGACATTACTTCTTCTCTTCGATGATTCATGTTCACATGAATGTATTTGTTACGAGCGTATCAAGGCTGAACAAGACTGAAGCTCTAATCAATTCGCAGTGAACGCTAGCGAGTTCTCTGCGTAATGATTAGAACTAATCAGCGAGCTAGTCAGATTTGATTCAAATATGACTCAGATATGTCTCAACACTCTTTTTCTTTCCCAACATTCTTTTCTTTCATCAACATCTTGTTCATCTACATCACATTCTTCTCGTGTCACAAACACATCTCTTTCGAGTCTAGCGCAGTCTCTGAACATTACATAAATAGAAGCTTTTGTATCAATCTTCTTCTGTATTCTTAATATTCAGTTATAGCTACCTCTAAAGATCAAGCATTATTCAACTCTGACTTTCGCTGATTGACTCATCTAGACACGATTCTGACATTATATTAAGAATTCGTTAATCACACGATACTGATCTCATTACTCATTCAACATACTCGTTTAGACAGAACGAGTCTAAAGAAATTCATTTACCTGATGATCGACGATAATCGAAAGATAGAACAACACTAGAGAGTTGAATAAAATCAACGACAAGACTGTTTGAATTGCTAGACTACTTATTGCTCATTAAGTACGCAAAGTTCATTCAATTACGAAAATCACGATAAAGAATCTTCGTGAATTGCTCAAGAATCAAATCAATCGATAGATTCAACGATAAAGAATCTTCGTTGTTTGCTAGAGAATCAATCAAATCAATCAACAAACAAATCTCATCTTCTTTGTTGAAGATTAAACATCACTCTATACATCTTTCTTCTTCAATCGTCGAGCATCGTCATTCATTCAACCTTCTTTCAAAACAAATCTCATCATGTCTAGTTGTTCGCTCACTGAAGAGCATTTCAAAGAATTTCGAAATCGTTTCTCTCAAATCTCTGATGCTGATTCATCGAAATCACGAACGAAATCATCAAGTGCTGCATCATTCATTCATGAAGATGACGAATCATTTGCTGAAACGATAATATCTTTCGTGTTCTACGAAATCTGAAAGGCTCGAAGCCTAGCTCTTGATGAAGAAACAGATTGACTCTACGAGTTAAATAAACAACAAGAAGACGAAATCAAAGAGTTGAAAACTAGACTTCAAGCTAAAGAAAACACTTCTTCTGATTTCATCTACTCTGAGCGTTCTAGATCTCAAAAAATACCTGATTCTTCGCTGTTTACTGATGAAAAGAATTCTACTTGAAAGAACTGATACGGAAAAATTCAGAATAAACTAAAGATCAACGTCGATCTCTTTTCTAATGAACGAGTCAAATTGAGCTATATACATTCTAGATTATTCGATGACGCAGCTGAGATCACTCAAGCTAGACGCGAACGTGACTGTGTCAATCTTTATAAGATCGTCGACGATCTTTTGAAAGAGCTAGCTCAGTTGTTCGATGATTCGAATAAGAAAGTCAACTTTCGTAGAGAATACTACAACTTGGTTCAAGAATTCAAGAAATTCAGTGAATTCTATACTCAGTTTCAACGTCTATCTTTCTATCTAGACTATCACGAGAAGTAACTGATTGCTGATCTGAAAGATAAAATACACTCTCGTCTTCGATTCATTTGAATAGATCAACTAGTTCAATCTGATTCTCTAAAAGAAATTCGTTTCTATTTGATTCATTTAAATAATGATCAGCGAGTCATTCGAGAGATCAAGAACAAGATCAAACGCATCAATGATCTTTCTAAGACTATCTTTCATAGAGTGACTGTTGTCACTCAGTCAGTCGATCACTCAAAGTCTGACCAGCTAAAGTCGCGCGACGCGGTTTTAACTAGCGTCAAAGAAGCAGACATTCTAGTCGAAAGCTGTTTCATATGTCATAAATCAGGTCATAGCTCTAAAGAGTGTCTCGATCGACCTACTAGAATCAATGCAGTGAACAATGAATATGATCACTTTGATTTCAATTCAAATTTCGATTCAAAAAACTAGTCATCTCTTCAAAAGTCATTGAAGAGATAGAGATTATATCTTTGTGCAAACTAGACGAAATTCTATCGAAAGAAAATTACTTTGAAAAGTCATTTCTAATTGACACTCATCTCATCTCTCAGAATCGATCTTTCAGCCTTCGTTCTTTAATAGACAGTGATTCAGTCGTCTACATGATCATACATTCTAATCTAGTCGATAAAGTATGCGAGAAACTGAGAATTCAATCTATATCACTGGCAAAAGAGAAGCTAATAAGAGATTATGATGAGAAGATATCTAAGAAGATCATCACTCATAAAATTCTACTCAATCTCATCATCGAAAGTCATAAGAAATTGACTGTATCAATGCTGATAGCTGATATTGATCATCATGAAGTCATATTGAGTAAGTTCTGAATGAACAAAAACGAAATATTATTGAATATGTGAAACGACGTCATTGTTTTTTCGAATCAATTGAATACTTCTATTTCGATTTTTTCGATTCTTCTCAATTCAAAGCACTCAAGTTGATTGCAGTCAACTTCGTCTTCTTCAATCACTCAGACTAAGACTTCTATGATGCTCAAACGACTCGTTCGAAAAGAGTCATTCTCGATTCGAAGCATAAACGCAGCTTCGTTCAAAACACTGTTGAATTGTTCAAAGAAGAACAAGATCGAAGTCTTTGCTCTATTCATGACGAACATCAATAGAGAAATCACGTACAATACTCAGAATGATTTGAACGCTCTAAACGTCTCTTCAATCGATGAAACGACTCAGAATTTGAAAGATATTAAAGCAAAGCTGTCATCGAAATATCATGAGTTTCTAGATGTTTTTGATCGAGCTTAATCGAATAAACTATTCTCTCATCGCTTCTACGATCATAAAATCGAGCTCATCAGTGATTCAACGTTCTCTCACTGTCGAGTCTATTGAATGTTCTCTGTCAAACTTCTGAAAGTAAAGAAGTACTTAAACAAGAATCTGTTGAAGAGATTCATCACTTCTAGTCAGACTCTCTATTTCTTTCTCGTTCTATTCGCTCTCAAGACAAATGAAGATCTTCGATTCTGCGTGAACTATCGAAAGCTAAATGTCATTTTCAAAAGAAATAGATATTCTCTATCGTTGATAGACGAGATCATTGATAAAATAGTGAGTTGCAAGCATCTGACTAGATTGAACATCATATCAGCGTTCAACAAACTTCAAATGCATCTCGATAGCAAGAATTACACCACTTTTATCACTGCTTTAGAAGCATATAAATACAAGATGCTATCATTCAAACTGACTAATGAATCGACCTTCTTTCAGCAATATATGAATGACGTTTTATGAGACTTTCTGAACGACTTTTGTCAAGTCTATCTTGATGACATTCTCATTTATAGCAAAACGAGAAAGAAACATAGAAATCACGTCAAACTAGTATTGAATCGACTACGCGAAGCTGAACTGCAGATAGATATTCGAAAGTGCGAATTCAATGTAGAAGAGACTGTCTTTCTAGAAGTCATTGTATCAGAACTAGATCTTCGTATGAATCTCAGCAAAGTGACAGTCATAGTCAGCTGAATCACTTCGATCAATCTAAAAGAAATTCAGAGCTTCGTGAGATTTGTTAACTTCTACCGTCGTTTCATTAAGAACTTCTCGAAGCTAGTCAAACCGTTCACTCAGCTGACTAGAAAGAACACGTCTTTTGTTTGAAACGAGGTCTGTGTTCAAGCCTTTGACAATCTAAAGAAACAAGTCAGCTCGATCTCAGTACTTCGTCACTTCAATCTCAAACGACAAGCTATTCTGAAGACTGATGCTTCGAACTATGTAAAAGATGAAATACTATCTCAGTACAATGACGAGAGAGTTCTTCATTCGATGATTTTCTACAGTAAAAGCATGATTCTCGCTGAAATCAATTACCACATCTATGACAAGAAATTGCTAATCATTATTCGATGCTTCGAACATTGACGACTCAAGCTGAAATGCACTGAACTACTCATTCAGATGTTCATCGATCATCAGACTTTGAAGATCTTCATGAAAAACAAACAGTTGAGTCGACGACAAGTCAACTATCTGAACATTCTATCAAAGTTCAACTTTCAGATCATCTTTAGATCAGGCAAAATGAACACTAAAGTCGATGCTCTAATCAGAATGCTTCTAGCGAACGTCTCTGAATCAGCTCAGCGTCTTGAAGATCGTTTTCAGACTATTCTGACTCTCGATAGAGTCAATGTTCTATCTATTGAATCGAAAGCAAATCTCTATCAACGAGTATGAATGATCAATCAAACAGATGAGAAATATAGGCAAGCTATGAATGAAAACAAGCTCAAATTTCATATCACTAAACTGAAGAACTGCGAAATCATTGACGACGTTCTATTTAGAAAAGATTTACTGTGAGTCTCTGAAAACATGCATACGAAATTACTACAAGAAGTGCATGATCAATCTTCAATCTCTCACCTCGACAATAAACGAATCATCGACCTAGTTCAGCGTTTCTACTATTGATCAGATCATCGAGCTACTATTCGACGATATATTTGAAACTGTCATGCTTGTCAGCGAAGCAAAGTCTCTAGAGATAGCATCAATGAACTTCATCATTCTCTTTCGATTTCATAGAAATGCTGAAAAGATATAGTTATGAACTTCATTACTGAACTATCTCTGTCAGAAGACTATAACGTCATTTGCACAATCATATGTTGTCTCATCAAAGAACGTCACTATGTTTCCTGTCATTGAGAAGACGATGACATCTCAGTCGAAGAAACGGTTTGAATCATGCTATGAAATGTCTATTGACTGCATGATCTACTCAGTTCTATTGTTTCGAACAGAGACTCTCAATTCATATCAACTATGTGAAAAAGTCTTTGCAAGCGACTGAGAATCACAGCTAGTCTATTCATAGCCTATCATCTCGAGATCGACGATCAATCGAAACGAGTCAATCAAGACGTTGAACGAGAACTTAGAATCTACTGCAATTACATGCAGAACGACTGAGTCAAATGAATATCTATGATGAAATTCAGTGACAATTTCAATATCTTCTCGATCACTTCAATGACTCTCTTCTACTTCAATAAAGAATTTCACTCTCGAATGAGTTTCGATTCAGATACGACTGACTATGAAACAACTTATGAACGACTTGAAGCTAGAAAAGCAGACAATATTGTCATTTGAATGAAAGAGCTACTGAACTTCGATCGTCAACAATTGAAAAAGACGAAGCTGATCATCGAAGTTCAGATCAATAAACATAGACGAAACGTCATCTATGAAGTAGATGACTGAGTTTGACTATCTTTCAGAAACGTCAAGACAACGAGACTCTGCAAAGATTTGAAAGACAAACAGCTAGATCTCTATTAAATCACTGTCAAAGTGAGTATCTTCTATCATCTTCGTCTATCAGTCAGCATGAAGCATCTGCATTCGATGTTCAGCTCAAAGCTACTGCAATCATATTCAGAAGATCTTCTATCAGAACAGCATTCAGAATCACTCAGACTCATCACTATCAAAGATGATGAACATTGAGAGATAAATGATATATTGAACTTCAGACGCTATCGAGGTCAAATACAGTACAAAGTCAAATGAACAGATCTAGATAGAGACGACGAATGATACTATGTCGATAAAGAAAAATTCGATGACTCAGTGAAAGTTTTGAACGAATTTCATAAGCTATATTCAAACAAACCGCGCTAAAATATCAAAATAACTATCAACAAAAGTGAGCAAATGAACTACATTCATGCAAACATGAATTTTCGAAGAGAAGAGTAATGTTACGAGCGTATCAAGACTGAACAAGACTGAAGCTTTAATCAATTCGCAGTGAACGCTAGCGAGTTTTCTGCGTAATAATTAGAACTAATCAGCGAGCTAGTCAGGTTTGACTCAGATATGACTCAGATATGCCTCAACATTCTTTTTCTTTCTCAACATTCTTTTCTTTCATCAACATCTTGTTCATCTACATCACATTCTTCTCATGTCACAAACACATTTCTTTCGAGTCTAGCGCAGTCTCTGAACATTACATAAATAGAAGCTTTTGTATCAATCTTCTTCTGTATTCTTAATATTCAGTTATAGCTATCTCTAAAGATCAAGCACTATTCAATTCTGACTTTCGCTGATTGACTCATCTAGACATGATTCTGACAGTATTTTCTGCTTGACTCGATTGATTGCTCAATCATGATTTCACAGACTCAGATCTGTTAAATCATGATTGATTGAATTGTTGATTAGCGCGATTTGTTCAAGTATTGAATATGAAAATCATCAATGATCTTCTGAGCGTTCATAAATTCGTCGTCATCAGCGTTGTATCAATTGAGATCATTATCATAGTCATTTCATTTGACTCTATACTGAAGTCGTCTTCGATATCGACGAAAATTCAATATATCATCTATTTCTCACTCGTCTTCGTCGTTTATCACTATTGAACCTGAGAATTCATTCTTTTGATCAGACAAGAAATCATCGATGACAGAGCGAAGCAAATCAGAATGAAATACATCAGAAACATGCATAGACTTTGATAATTTCAGTTTATATGAAGAGTCGATGAAATCTAGATTGATGAAAGAATCGAGCATTTTGTCATCTAGCTTCTTGAAAGATCTCGCTGTAATGATGTTTCTTTCATTCAGAAACACTTTTGATTCGATCTTGTAATCAACTTCTTTTCTATGCTTATTGACTTGTTTCATCATTTGTTCTCATGTTTTGACTAGCGACTCGCAAGCAAACTTCAGTGTTTTGTTCATATGTTCAGATATATTCTCGACTTTAGTCGTCTGCAAGCGTTCACGAGAACTTTCATATTCGATGACATCGAGTTCAAAGCTCATACGAGAATGAAAGTCTTTGTTTAGAAAGAAAGAGATCGAGAAGATGACTGAGAACAAAGCATTATTGTTGATGAACTCGATCATGAGTAGTAGCTTAGCTCAGTCATTCTGCATGTATGAACAGAAGAATCAAAGATATTTTTCAACGTTCTGATTGACTCATTCACTTTGATCATCAATCTGAGAATGATAGACTGTGAAGAGTCGAAGATTAATGTCTAGTCTTTTGCAAAGCGACTTTTATAGAATGAAGGTAAATTGAGAGTCTTGATTTGAAACAATGAAATCGAGTAAATCATGTATTCGATATATTCACTGAAGCATTAGCTCAGCTGTTTTTTCTGCTGTGATTCTCTCGTCATCAGTGAAGCAAGAAATATAATGTCGTTTCTTTGTCAGTCTACATATCACTGTTAGTATGATGTTTTTGTCTTTCAAAAGAGATAAGTCAATGATGAAATTCATGACTATGTTCTTTCATTGCTGTTCGAATATGAGTAAAGAATGTAGTAGTTCATTGAATTTATCTTGAGAAGTCTTTGATCGCTGACAAATGTAGCAGTTTCAAATATATCGATCTATTGTCTTTTGCATTGAAGATCAATAGTAGTATCTTCTTATGATCTTCATCATTCTGAGAATTTCGAAATGATCAATAGAAGATTGATCATGAACTTCTCGAATTAGCATCATTTGAAGATGCTCATTGAAGAGAACTCATAAAAGATCATCTCGATATAGTATTTCGTTCTGAACTCGACAATCTCTTAATTTAGTATCTTTGTATTGAGCTTCATCTTTTAATACGACTTCATGAAGTAGAATATAATTCTCGTTGATTCTGTTAGCTTCTAGAATCAATCGATAAATTGATTCATCATTCTCTTTCTCTTCTAGATCAGCGATTTTCATTCAATTCGACGTGAGAATTGTAGTTTGCTGATAGCGACATCATTCATTCTCAAGACTTCTAGAAACTGAATCAACTCAACGAGTCAATGCATCGACTTTGATGTTTTATTTATCTGAGCGATACATGATTTTGAAGTTGAAGTCAACAAGCTTTTGTACTCAGCGCATTTAACGTCTACTTAGCTCTTTATCTTTCATTAATGACGTTAAAGCTTGATGATCAATGAACATCTTGATGAGTAGCTCAGTCAATTTCAGCTCAGATCATCAATGCTTGAAGACATGAATGATTGCTAGTAGTTTCTTGTCATAGATCTCGTAATTGCACTCAGCAAGACTCAGATTCTTGCTGTAGTAGATCATTAAATGCAATGTTTCTTCGTCATCATACTGAGAAAGTATGTCATCGTTGACGTAGTTGAATGAGTCTATTTCAAGAATAGTCTCTTTATTCTGATCAAAATGACGAAGAATAGAAGCTTCAGTCATTCATTTCTTTATATGATCAAAGATCGTTTGACAAGCTTGATCTCATTCAAATATCACCTCTTTTTGAGTTAGTTGAATCAGAGAATGAACAATCTTCGAAAAGTTCTTTATAAAACGTTGATAGAAATTGCAGAAGTCAACAAAGAACTGCATCTGAATGAGATTTGTAGAAGTAGATCATTCGACTACTGCTTGTACTTTTCTGAGATTCATCTTTAGTTCTTCGATGAATAGCAATAGTTTCAGAAAGAAGATCTTCTGAACATGAAACTTGCATTTGTTTATATTCATCTGAAGATCAGTCTCTCGTAGTCTATGTAGAACTAATCGTACGTGTTGCTTATGTTTCTTCAATGTTTTGCTGTAGATGATAATGTCATCTAGATAGATCTGACAAAACTGATGAAGATAGTCAAATAGCACGTCATTCATATAGTGTTGATAGAAAGTTGAGTCGTTGATTAATTTGAAAGACATCACGTGATATTTGTAGAAATCAAAAAAGATGATAAAGATAGTCAAATCTTCGCTATCTGAATGCATGTGTAGTTTGTTGAACGCGACAATGATGTTCAATCGAGTCAGATACTTACTTTCTTGTATACGAGTGAGAGTCTCGTCTATTAATGACAAAGAGTAGCGATTTCGTTTGATCAAAGCATTGAGCTTTCTGTAATCAACGCAGAAACGCAAGCTATCGTCTTTTTTTTCGACGAATAGTATGAGCAAAGCATATGAAGCTGAGCTAGAAGATATAAAGTCTTTATTCAGATGCTTGATCAGATAATTCTTCATCTTTTGAAGCTTGTAGTCAGACATATGATAGAGACGACTTCGAGAAAATGTTTTCTCGTCGATCAACTCAATTTTATGATCATAGAAACGATGAGAGAGTAGTTGATCAGTCATCACTCGATCAAACACGTCTAGATAGTCATGATATTTCAAAGAAAGCTTAGCTTTGACTTCTTTCAAGATCTTTTCATGTGAAAGCTCTTGTAGATTTACATCTTCGAGTTTATTTCTAGCTGTTTTTAGAAGTCGATCGATTTTCGTGATGATGATCATGAAAGTAATCACATTCGATCGTTTGACTAGTGATTTATATGCTGCAGTCTTTATCATTGCTATGTTCATTGAATTGAAAGATGAAGCGAAGTTGATTGAGCTAGATGATTTCATGATTTTACTGAATGAAGATGACTTCTCGCTGAGTTGAGTGATGACAGAAGAGATAAATCTCTTTAATATTTGAGTAGAAATTGAACTCTTCTGTTCTATCGCGATTTTCTTGCTTGAAAGAACAGTCGAATGAGCTTTGATAGAAGCTTTGATATGAGCTTTGAAACTAGAAAATTGAAGACGATTGTCTTTCATATCAATAGTCATCTCGATCTTGTTCATTCATGTTTTTTCAAGAATCATCTGATGTTGATCTAATCAAGTGATCAGCATAAAGATGAAACGTTTCATATGATCTTGAACAGTTAGATTTGAATAAATCGCATGAGTAATGAGCTTTTTTGCATAATGATCATCGAATCTTCTTATTGATTTGAGCTTGATTAAAGATAAAGATTTGATTTGCAAATGATCACAAACATTCTGCGCAATTAATTCATCAATGAACGAATAGTCAGCTGTTTCAGTGTCAATCAATGACTTTAATGAGTAACTAATTTCATTGCTAGATAGTACACATTCAATAGTCAAAGATTTCGAAGCAAAGAAATCATTTGAGCTGCTCGTTGTTGAAGAAATTAACACATCTTTCATCACGTCTTTGATGAAAGTCACTAGTTTTTTGCCTCATTCTTTGATTTCTCTGTAAATAATTTCTTCTCTTCTTTTGACATGACAATCTCATTGAGACGAAAAATGAATGCATGAGATGTCGAAGTACTAGTCTTCAGCTGAGAGCAGTTCTTTGAAAGATGACTCGATGCTTTGCAGTTGAAGCAGATGATTGACATTCTTGATCATTCAGATTCAAGAATGAAAAAAGTAGCAAGTTGAACATAACTAGTAACTGAGGCTGAAGCTGATGTCAACGAAGAAACAAAACGTTTTTTCGAAGCTGCTATCGATTTGACTGTTCATTGCTCGTCACGTAGCTGATAATTGACTCATTGTTTGTTATTCACATCTTGAAGAAAGATTTTGAGCTTATCAAGCGAGCTAAACTCTATGAGGCAAACTGACAACGCGTTCTGAAGACGATTGTTAATTTTATTCTGAATGTCGTTCATCAGAGTGATATCATTGTAGTTCAGAAAGCTGAATATTCTAGTGAATTCTGAATAGAAAGAGCTGAAAGACTTGTTGAGCTGCTTCAGAGTGACGTATTTGCAATGACACTTTCAAATCAGATTCTGATCTTCGTAAATTTCTTTCAGATGTTTCAGTAGCTCTGATAGTGACTGATAGAGTGAGAAAGCATCAACATGATGCTTTGCATAGATTTGCTGATCAGCATCGTCTTCTAGTCTGAAAATCACATAAACAATACGAATCTTTTCAGTAGAGTAATGATTCGCGTTGACATTGAGCTTGTCAGCTATTTTGATGTTTCATGTCTCTCAGATAGAGTCATCTGTTTCGATGAAGATGAGTGAATTCGAAAGCTTGATGAACTTGTGATGATCGTTCTCGTTATCAGATAAAGTAGAAGATTCTCGTTGAAAGTGAGCTTCTTTCTGATTGACTCGTTGCTCAGCTGACTGAGTATCTTGACGAGGCATAGATCGATCAGCTTGACGTTGTTTCGCTCTGAAGTTCAACCGCTTGCCTTGTAGCTGGTTAATCTTTTTCTCTAGCTCATCGTTTTTATCAAAAGCGACTTTTAGTTGTTTCGCTCTCTTTTTGTGATCGTCTTGTATGAGAAGTCAATGTTCATTGAGTTGTAGAGTTAAGTCTCGCTGACTTTGAAGCTCGTTCAGCATATTGATGACTTCGTTGAGTTGATTGCTGACTCAATGAAACAGTTGTTCTTCGATGTTTATGTTTCATGAGATGACAGCTTTCTCAGCTTTGACTGAAGCATCGATGAGTAGAAGTGAAACTCTTCTACTGACAGTGCTTCTAAGTAGACGAGTTGTTCAAAGCTCAACTGACTCGACGTCGCGTGTCATGATGAGAGAAGGTAGAAGTTGTTGAGGTAAGAGTAAATGAGAGATTGATGTTTTGAATTGATGTTTTTTGATGAGTGAAAATTCAAAGAATTTCTTGTGAATTTCAGATAATAATTGAGTGCTTTATTTGAAGAATTTCTTGCGAATAGAATGATGAAAATGAGTGTAGAATCGAAGAATTTCTTGCAACCTAAAATGATGATGCAAATTTGAAGAATTTCTTGCAAATTTTCCTTACTGAATAGATTGTTTCATATCATCTATTCATCGATAGCAGAGTAGATGATGAGCATTTATTTAATGTTAGAGATCTGTCTAGAGCGAGTCAGATAGAAGTGTCATTTAACTAGAAGATAAATGCTAAGAAAGAAAGATAGCTACAGAAAAGAAGCTGACTACATATGTGTGTTTCTCAGTCGACGCTAGACTCAATAGAGACTAGTTAAGATGATGAAGCGAGAATAGATCTGACAAGGCTAGAAGACTGAGTCTGACAAGGCTAGAATCGTGACAAGTTTTACTCACGAAGACATGCTAAATCGCTAGCGTATCAACATCAGCTTTATACTAGTTTATGATAGTTTGACATGATCTATGTTAAATTAACTTGAAGTGCACGATTGCAACAGAATCAATCTATTACATCTTCATTTACTATAAACGATTCAATCATTTGAAAGACTTCTACTAGTCGAGCAGCACTTGAAAATCAGTTGCTTGAGCTAACTGATGAATCGACATCAGAAGAATTTACTACAAAGCTTTGTACATTCTGAAAAGATGCTAATGCAATGACTTGTAAAATGAAGTTGCTGCAGAATCAATTAAGCCAAATAGAAGTCGCTGAAAATGCTCGCAAAGCACGCAAAAAGCAGTCTGATAAGATTCTTAAAATCGAAGACATCTTGTACATCAAAGATGCTCGAAGTATGACTCAAGATAGACAGAAATTGAAGAACGAGAGGCAGAAGAAGCGCGAAAAGATCTGGGAAAAGCGTTATTTAAATGCATTAAAGAAGTGCTACAGAGCTACTAAGTCTCATAGAGCTGCTCGCATTAAGTTCATTCAGGCTTATCAGAAGAAATGACGGGTTATTTTGAAGCAATTGCTCAAAAATCGACGTGTATATAATGAGTAGTTGAATTTAGTGATGCATGGCTGAAAGTGATGTATGGCTGGTGAGCACTAAGCGAAGGATGAGCGAAAGTGGGGGGCACGGATAGGGAGTTTGGTAGGGAGTTTGGTAGGGAGTCATGGAGGGTGCTTTCTATTGAGCTAATTAGCATGTGCTATGGAGCATGTATGGAGCATACTATGGAGTAGGCCATGGAGCGAATGACGCGTATTCGAACGCATCGCATGAAGCATGTTTTGGAGCGAGTAGGCTGGTGAGTAGGCGAACGAGTAGGTAGCTGACTTGGTAGCTGAACATGTAGGTTGGCGAGTAGGTAGGGTGGTGGGTAGGGTGGTCAGCATGGGTGGTGAGTAGGGTGGTGAGTATGTAGGGTGGTGAGTAGGATGGTGAGCATGTAGGGTGGTGAGTAGGGTGGTGAGCATGTAGGATGGTGAGTACGAAGGTAGAGTGGTGAGCATGCAGGGTGGTGAGCATGTAGCTGAGTTGGTAGCTGAACATTAAATTCCAAGATGCGTGTTTCACGATGCTGCTAATTGCCTGCTAATTGCCAGCTTAATCGAGCTTATAAACGAATGCCAATCGAGCTAGTTGCGCTAAAACCCAAGCTCTTTGCAATTTGCACATTTGTCGATTGGTAACAGCCTTGCTCGGGCAGCCAACGAACCTAGTATAGTAGTATGTATTCGCTGAAGATTTCATAGGCCGACTCTGCATGAGCTGAGGGGTTGACCTTTCGTGGACAGCATCCGTGCCGGGTGGCTGAGAAATGGGAGAACTGGGAACTGGTCAGAATGTTTCTCCATCATGTTTACTTCACTGTCGCTGTAGCTCATCATGCTACACAGATTTTCATCTTCGGCATGGCCGTCTCGTCGTCCGGCTGTATTCTTTACCCTTTCGCTGATCGCTTCCTTGTTCCTGCTTTATCCTTTGATTTCTTGGAGGCGTAGCTTCGGGACGAACGGCTCTTGGCTAAATCTTCCCCTGAGACCACCGTCCATTCATCATAACCAGGTGCTGGATGGGAATATCGCCCATCTCAAGGAGATTGCAGAATGGGAGAAGCCAGAGGACATGAAGGTCATTGCCTTGGTATTCTACGGGAGACGACGATACGTTGAGATCTTAGATTGCTACCTAAAGGTGCATGTTTCTCCACAGTGATCAATTTTTCAACGCTGATATTGGGCTCCCACAGAGAAATCTCGTGGAAAATGGAGGAATCCTCGACGAAGTCATCTTCGTCGCCAAGACCGACAACGAGGACGATCTATCCTATCTCGAGCAACTGATCCAGACTAGTGATAAGTTTTCGGCCGAGTATCACAACGAGAAAGGCCTAGACTTTAGCCAGATGTACAGTGCTTGCAAGAGGGGGAACATTTACGTCAAAATAGACGACGACGTGGTACGCTCAATGTCCCTTTACCGTGTAGCCTACCGGAAGCTAACGATCCTCAGCTCTTCATCGAAGACTCAACTATTCGATCCATCGTCAAGAAAAAAGTCGAACACCCGGAATGGCTCATGGTTTCCGCGAACTTAGTCGTCCAATTCGCCATCAGCTGGGTCCACTATCATCTAACAGCAGTCCATCCGTATCTCCCTGACCTCGCCCCCCCGAACGCCTCAACAACTGACTGGCGTGCCTCCGACCTTCCTTACTGGACCGGCCCTGACGACTTCGACTTCAGCACCTTTACGTCCCAAAAAGGTCACCGTTGGCTCCCTCTACCACCCAACAGTCCTCATCTCGACGAAACGCCTATGGATCGCTCAGAGTACACCTTAGGAACATCAGGATGGCATACATGGATGACAGCGGCGCAGGAGCATTACTCGTTTCTAGAGAATCTAGAAAAGGGGGAGCTTTGGAGGTACGCGTTTGATACATGGGATGCGCAGTATAATCGCGTGAGCATCAATCTCATGGCGATGACGGGGGATGATCTGGTCGATATGGATATGGGGAGACATAGTGCGGATGAAGGATATATTACTCTGGAGTATTCGAAGCAGACCAAGAGACGTGAGTTGCTATATTCGGAACTCAAAGTCGAAGAATGCTAACAAGTATGACAGATATCGTTATCGATGGAAACGGTCTAGCAGTGCACAACGGATACATGTCCATGGCTGCTCAGGACGGAAATCTAGGGATTGAGGGAACGGATATTTTGGATCGGTATCGGCTCTACGCCGAGGAGAATATCTGCGTGAGATAACCCGTACCAAAGGCTCGGGTCTCTTGATCTTCACAAGGGTTGTTATACCAAGTCCCAAACGGACTTGGCCCCAAATGGTCTCAAACGCGATCCCAACGTCCTTCCGGCCTAAGTCTCGCTGACTACAATTCCTACGACTCTTCTACCGGCGTAATCCCATTTGTTCCGCTTTGAATGATACCATGGGCGGAAGATCCTCGCATAGTCCTAAAGATAATATCAAGTTTTTCATCGGTTTAGTCCGAGAAGGAGAAGAAGGGGGCTATTGTTACTGTGTTGCTGCAATATCAACGATACACAGATACGCGAGAAGCGTCGGCTATCTCAAACCCACCATGCCATGTCGCCCCCACCCCCTCCTGTTTCATCAAACTCTTCCTAACGACAAGCCCCCGCGAACAAATCCTTCACAACCCTTTAAGCTAATTCCTGACTTCCTCCACAAATGCCCCTTCTGAACATTTTCCTTTCCTTTTCCTTGCCTTCCTTTCCACACCCATCTTCTTTAAAAATCTTCCCCCACCCCCCAATTCCCCTGTTCAAACCTCCCTCCCCCCCATCTTTACGTCGTCACCCCCTTCCGTCCCCCCTCCTCACCACCGCCTCACCTTTCCCCTTTTCCCGGTGCCCCAACTTCTCATGTCAAACCCCCTCTAACCCTACATAACACCGCATTCAAATCGCCCCTGCGTAAGGGAAAAGCCCTTGTATGAGCACTTACGTTAATGAGAACGAGGGGATGTTGTGCTGGGAATGTGGGTCAGAAAGAAGAGGGTGTGGAGTGTGGAGTTTGGATCGTGGTGCTAGCAGGAAAGGGCTCAGGGTTGAGAGTTGAGGGCTGAGGGCTGAGGGCTGAGGTTAGCATGGGCTGACCTGGTGAACGAGGGTTGGGGAGGGGGGGGGATTGGGGTTCATTTTAGGTTTGAAATCTAGAAAATTCTGATCAATCTATCCATTAATCTTTCCTTTCATACCTTCACCACCGCTCCTACCCTCCCTATCCTTTCCACCTTGTTCGTACCCCCTTTCGATCTCCCCCCACCAGAACAACCCCAGCAACCCCTAACCCATCCCACGCATTACCCGGAGCAATAACCCTGTGGCGCGAGATTATTTTGCAGCCATGTAAATAGGGGCTTTGGAACTGTAAGGGGGGTGGTAGGGCGTGGGATGCGGGATCGGATGTTGTTTCAGATGAGTGTGGGTTGGTTGGGTGTAGAGTTGGGAGGAGCGAGGATGTGGGAAGGAGAAAAGTTGGAATTGCAGGGTGGGTTGGTATTGGGGGGAGGATGGAGGTATAGAGAGTTAGAGGAAGGGAGGGAGGGGTGGGATATGGTCATGGGCAGAGAGATAACTAATGATGACTTCCCCCAAAACACCAGCGCTGTTGAGAGGAAGTTGGTCTCACACTCATCGGCAAAGCTTGCAGACAAAGAAGAGCTGGCACCCTATCACTATCCGATCAGCATAAAGCCAGATTTAGTCCGGTCTATCACTTTGTCGACAGTTGATGCTCTTTGTTAAGCTATGACATTATGGTCTATTCAAGGCATCAGACAATGCCTATTGTCCTAATGCAAAGTGCACAGTCTTGCAGCGACTGTACATAGGATTTCTATATTTCCTGAACTCGTTTCTAGTTCTTCTCAATATGCTTTGTAGGATCTAAACACTGGTCTAGACTTTCTCTATACACACTGGAATATTCAAAAACCGAAAACACATCGATAACATGTCAGAATCCTTCAGCACCCCAGACCACGAACAGCCTTCGGCGAAGAAGGTCAAACTCACCCTGCCAGAACCCAGCCGTGCAGAGGTTGGAACTCCGGGCTGGTTCCTGGACTCTATCTGTAAAAGGGATGTACGTTCTGATACCGAGCTATACGACGAGCTCTGGCGCAGAGGAAAGCCTCTGGCTAAACGAGATGATCCGCCAGCTGGGGAGCTACTTCTGCAGGAAGAACTTGCACTGTTGTCAGTCCTTGCTAGCTTGCAAGATAAGCTCGTCCTACGTTTCGAGCGAGAGGGCCAGGTTTTCTGGGTTGTCTTCATCCCACACTCCGAACCATTTCATATAAAGAACATCAGCCGGACTCGAATAGATCATAGTAACCACGCGCTGCGGGACGGTTATCGGGAAGGCTATGAGTGTTTGAATGATATCATGAGGGAGTACGTCGCCGAAAAGCTTTGGTCCTCCTCTCTTCTGCGACGCTTTAATTTAGGATAATCAACTCCTACGCTGACGATAGTACAGAATCAATGGGATTGTATGAGTCTGCTCTGATCTTGGTGAGGCTCGAGAAGTCGAAAAAGACAGATGTTGGAACTGGAAAGTTACTGTGAGATTTGCGCCGTGTGCTCAAAGACCACAACGAGTGAAAAATTGCGCACAAGTAACGGGGACCAATGTCAATGACTAGAATAGTACCAGCCGCTAGGCTTAGAGATAAGCTGGGTGTGGCTACTCGAGGCATCTGTCTGAATCATATATGGGGAACAAGCTATTCACCACCGAAAGACAGAACGCATATTATCGATGTTACTGGCCATTTTCCTGAGCTCAAATAGATCTATTATTACTACGAGAAGTGGTCATTGTGTAAACAAGGTACCTCAAAAATGTTATAGTTCTAGCACTCTCATCAGCTCATGCATTGCTTATGGCAATTACCAATGTTCGCCAGAGATGAGTTCTCTCCAAATAGATAGGGCCACGAACGCAGCTCTTCATGACGAGCTAACGCAGCTCTACCATGTGCTCATGCTATGCCGCATGAGATATCTGCAGGACGCTGCGACAATTGGCAATATCGGGCGTTTGAGCCTTGTCGCATTCGTGCGTTCGAATTCTCCTTATCACACCAAAGGCTGAAACAGACTTGGATCCCCCGTAGAATATGGCGCTTAACCTCTTGCGTTGACGTTGTCTGCTGGAAACAGCACAAGTAGATATTACTGGAGTGGGCTTGCATGAATGTCGGGCCAGAGCAAACAGGCAAGTATTGCGCCCCATGGCACAGTGCAAAGCGAATTTTGGACCAATCTCTCTCTACGAACGCCTTGGGTTCACCCACACCTTTGCTGGACCGATACCTCTGCTTCTGTAGAGTCGCATGAGATTCACAAATGGGCTTGACAAAGCCGCACTTCGTCCACATGTATAGAATCTCTAAGGTATCCTTATTTCTAAGCCTAAATCTCGGTATCAAAGTTGTTCCATACTCTTCCTTTCGCTTTCATCTATCATTGTTTGATTCTATATATTCCTTCATCTTGCGATACTACTCCGTTCCATTCTCTTACAGTCTACATCATGCCTTTCAACTACAAGGAGTTTTCCGCCAAGTGCGACAGCATGACCGTCGAGCAATTGAACAACGAATGGAACATCTACACGCGTCACATATCCGGAGGCGCAACATCTACTGCCATGTCCGTTGGCTTCGCACCCTTCACCCTAGGGGCCTCCCTGCTAGGCCTTGGACTTGCTACTCCTCGGATCCACAATGCTCGGAAAAAGCGTGCTATCATCGAGGCGCACCTCCAAGCCAAAGGTACCACCCATGACACCAGGAAACGGGACGTGATGGGCTCCATGGCGTTGAGTGGCACTATCGGTGGTCTCACTCTGGGACTTGCTCCACCAGGAGCTGAGGCTGTAGGTATACTGGAGGCCGAACATGCGATTGCCGCAATAGCCATGAACCCACACACTGTGGAAGCCGTAGCACATGGAGTCTTTGATGGCGTTGGATTTGTGGCTGAGCAAGGAATGGAGAGACGACACGAACATAGTAAG